>WNFY01009260.1_pt1 | contig 15733 bp, 10 predicted proteins | sample 5400091 | NCBI WGS metagenome assembly WNFY01 (sample SAMN13153364, study PRJNA577476) | soil metagenome | isolation source: 60 cm soil or saprolite under grassland replicate 1 | place: USA:California | collected 2016-06-15 | reverse complement strand
CTAATTGCTTGCGCACCATTGGTTCGCCACCGACCCAGGTACAAAGCATCATGGGATGACCTGCCGCTTTCATCGCTTCGAGCTTCTCAACCCACTTTTCGATCGAAAGCTCCCTTTCGTTGTCGTGGTCTTCAGCGAAGAAGTAGCAATGTTCGCAGCGCAAGTTACATCGGTTGGTGACGTCAATCGAGCCGACGGCATATTTCGGGAGACCGAAAATAAATAGCTTGCTGATCTCGGCGATGCGACGAACCTTGTGCGCTACGTTCATATGAACGGCATTATGCGCAAAACTCCCGGGAGACTCAATCAGGGAGGTAGAGAGTCAAGCGGGGAAAATTTGCAGGTTGGGAAGGGCGGCAAGCGCAGCGCCCCCGCTCCAGCTTAGCGTCTTGCGCCGGCTAAAGGAAAACCCAGGGTTCGTTGCAGACTCGGTCCAGTGAGTCTGGAAGAAACCAAACTTGAGGACACTTGCGCTGGAGCCGGGGGCGCGCTGCGCTTGCCGCCCTTCCACACCTGCAAATTGTCAAAGATTGAATTATGAATTCAAGGCTGAGTGCCGTTCAACTAGGAAGCGCAGTCTTGAGTCCCGAAGTTGAAGCTAGTTGAGTGGCGCCGGATCGCTACCGCCCCTGTTCCGCATTACTAAGGAAGCTTTTCAAGCGTTGCTTCGAGACTAACGGATCCGCCGGCGGTGACAGTCAATGCCTTTTGCCACAACTTAAGACCTGCCTTTTCGATTGATACGGTATGTTCGCCCGGATTGAGTTGTACGCTAGAGGGCGTAGTCCCGACAAATTTTCCATCGATCGTAATCTCAGCTCCCCGCGGGTCCGACTTGATGGAAACGGTTGAGAGTTGGGAGATGTCGGCTGTCGGTTGTGGGCTGGCACCCGGGCTGGTAACTGCTTGCTGTGAAAACTTTGCCGGATCGAGTGGTGTGTTTCCGGCGATATAAGCGGTGACCTCGGTGCCTTTCGGAAATCGTAATGTCCTTGCCATGCATGAAAAGAAAGAACGGGGCGGCAGGGAAAAAGAGAATGCCTGTCGCCACCATCGCGCCCGTCATCGCTCCAGTATGATTCCCTCCGCTTCCACCCTTAACAGCGCGCAGGGGTGCCTTTTCTCCAGACACAAGCTGGACGTAATCGATGTTGATGTTTAGTTTTCCTGCCCGTCCCATGCGGCGTTTTGGTTGCGCTTCGGTGACCGTACCTATGGCCATTGCTCCGTGCTGAACTATCACAACATCCCCCAGCTTTACCTCCTCAAGAACTTCGAAATCCACCTTTTCACCAGCTTTGGCGTCAGCGGAGGACATCGTTCTCGCGAGCTTAATTTTTACTGGCGTGTCTTCGGCAAGTCCAAATTCGAGAGGGGACTTAGTAGTTGGTGCTGTCAACGCGTCGTTTGGCCGGGGGTCTGCTTCTCTGTTTTAGGTTTGTCTTGTGGAGACACCAACGAAGAGCAGAGCAGGCACAGTGTGAGAACGGGTGTAATCCTTGAAACAAACCTCATATGTTTTCCTTTCGTTTGGGACGAGGAGAGAAAACATACGCGGCATTTCTGCCGCGCTCAAATTCTTAATTCTAATGCTTAGAAAAACGTGCGCGTGAACACCGAGGAACTAAGCGCTAACCGTTTCTTCCTCGTGATCCTCAACCAGGTATGGCGAGACGGTAGCGGGCTTCTCATCTGCATCTTCGGCCAGCACCGTCTGGATAATTGGCAAGCTCAATGAATGTTTTCTTGTCTGCAGTGGGACGTTCTTACCTGCGGCATAAACGGGATGGCGACCGTGTTCTTCATACCACTCGGCGAGATTAGCGGTCTTGTGCATGTTCTCGATGATTTGCCGCCAACCGACACCGGTGTTGTAGGCGCAGAATGAGATTTCGCCTTCCTGAGTACCGTAAGGAATAACGCACATCTCTGTGCGGCGGAAGTCGTAATTGAAAAGATCCTGAAACCACATTCCTTCAACGCAGAGCACACGCCAGATGTCGTTAGGGCCATCCCCCTTCTCAGTCTTCATGCGGTCGTTGCGGTCGGAACTGGAGTTGGTCGAGGAAGGTTTGAAAAGGTTCAGAATCTGCGAAATCGGAAACCCTTCGGGTGCGCGCTCTGCATGGAAACTGCGCATGATGGCCATTCCGAGCTGCGCATAAGAAAGCTTTTTCCCGCGCGCCGTGTCTGTGATGACGGCGACGTCTTTCATGAACTGTTCGTAGTCAAAGAAATCAAACAGCGAGTTAAACTCGCCGGTTTTCTTGTTGACCACTATCAAAGTAAAGATGCCGCAGTTTGGATGACAATTGCATGATGACCAGCCCCAGGGCGCGTCCGCACCCTGCAGCATGTCCATTACGCTCGTGAATGCCGAATATGACGAGAGCGGATACCAATCACGCAGTGGCTGCAAGCGGCCGTCGAGTTGATCCTTCAGATCGTGCGTCATACCGGCGAGCGTGTAACGTTGTTTGCTGCGAACGGCATCGGGAACATCTTCATCGCGTCCGGTAAACGAAACGGGCTGAAACGCGATCGTCTGTACCTTATCAATATTCTGAGCGGCAAACTCCACGATGGAGCCAATGCCGTCGTTGTTGATGGTGTTGACAATGGTTGTTACAAGCGTAACCTTAATGCCGACGCTCGCGAGGTTCTCAATGGCACGCAACTTAACGTCAAACAGATTGCCGACTCCCCGGTGTTTGTTCTTTTCTTCGCTAACGCCGTCAAACTGCAGGTAGACGCCATGCTGCCCGGCTGCTTTCGCGGCTTTGCAAAACTCAATGTCTTCGGCAAAGCGAATCCCGTTTGTCGCCGCCAGAATGCGGTAGAAGCCGACCTTCTTCGCGTAAGCGACGGCTTCGAGATAATAAGGCGAAAGCGTGGGCTCGCCGCCGGAGAAGAGAATGATGATCTGGCGCTTTGGTTTGAACGACACGGCGCGATCGAGAATCGCTTTCGTGTCTTCATATGTCGGCTCGTGAACATAGCCAACCTGGTTGGCATCCATGAAGCAGGGGTTGCACATCATGTTGCAACGGTTGGTGAGATCCACTGTGAGCACTGCGCCGCGGCCAAACTTGATATTCGAGGTTCCGTGATGGTGGACATGCGAATCTTCGGCAGCGCGAAAGTCGCGGCCAAAAAAGAGCGATTCAATGCGCTCGAGAAACGCCGGATCCGTGGCCATCACATCGACAAACTCGCCGTGCTTTGGACAGGTCTTGCGCATGACGACCTGGCCGTTCTCTTCCAGAATCTGTGCTTTGATTTCGCCCGGATGCTCATTCATCAACGACTCGAGAGTAGTTTCTCCGGTGATGACTGCATCGCGTACTTCTTTGACGCAACGCGGGCAAAGGCTGTCGGTTTCGCGTGGGAAGCCCAGCGGCGGGGAACTCCGCTCATAAGATTTCAACAATGGTCCGGGGGCCCAGGTAGGTCGAATTGCTTCCCCTTCGGGCAGCCGCCGGTTAACACCCTGGAAGGCTTTCCAGGCAAGATCAGACAGGTTCGATATGAGCTTGGAGCCTTTGACGCCGGCTAGCTTGCCCTTCTCGGATTCTCCTCTGCGAAACTGGTCACTAAACAAAAGCTCTCATCTCCTATTGTATGTCAACTATTTATCTGACGCGCATCGCTGTGATTAGGACCAACTTATTTTGATAATCACTCAGCAATTACACACTTTTACTCACGCTAAAGCGCCGACGTGTCATGATAGAGGGCAAAGTAGCCAAAGGCAAGCACAAACCTCATGGATGAGAAGGGGGTTGGGCCGAAAAAATTAGCCGCAGATTTACTCCGATAACACGGATCAGAACCGACGAAGTAGTTGAAAAACGTATGAATGAGACTATAGCTTACTATTGTTCTGATCTGTGCCATCCTCCTCAATCTACGGCTCGGATTGCTTAGTTTCTACTCGTTGTGGTGCACGGGATTTCTGACTTCCTTTGCGAAACCTTCCAGGAAGTCGGTGACTTGTTTGTAGGCCGGACCTGAAAAAACTACCCGGTTTCCGTGGGTCGGATTCATAAACTCGGTGTAATATCCCAAGCCTGCCCGGGTCTATTATGAGTGTTCAGGAGAGCATCATCGTCCATCCCACCGCGGTTGTCGGCCCTGGTGCTGATCTGGGGCCAGGGGTTCGGGTTGGTCCCTATGCCGTTATCGAGGACGAGGTCGTTGTTGGCGCCGGTTGCGAGGTCAGTGCCCATGCTGTGATCAAGAAGTGGACCGCCCTGGGAAAACGAAATCGAATCTTCGAACATGCGACTTTGGGCGGTGAACCGCAGGACGTAAAATTCAAAGGCGAACGAAGCAGTCTTGTTCTTGGAGACGACAATCTGATTCGAGAATTCGTGACGCTTCACCGGGCCAGCGGAGAAGGCGCAGCAACGAAAGTGGGCTCGCGCAACTTCTTCATGGTCGGTGTCCACGTCGCTCACAACTGCACCGTTGGAGACGATAACGTTTTTGCCAACGGTGCGGCGCTGGCGGGCCACATCACGGTTGAAGATCACGTCTTCCTCTCCAACAACGTCGGCGCTCACCAGTTTGTGCGCATGGGTCGTTACGCGATGGTGGGTGGAAAATCCAAGATTGTTCAAGACGTGTTGCCATTCTTTCTTACTGACGGCAATCCGCCGCGCGTGCGTGGTCTGAACTCTGTGGGTCTGAAGCGCGCTGGATTTTCGGAAGAAGCGAGACGCGCTTTAAAGAACGCGTACGGGCTTTTGTTTCGTTCAACAATACCATTGGAGACTGCTCTTGCCGGACTGGATCAGGTCGCTGATGACAATGTTGCGCATCTCGCCTGGTTTATTCGAGGATCCCTGCGAGGGTTTACGCGGGCGGAGAGGAAGCCGTCAGCGAGAGAGCAGGAAGTGTGAAGGTTGACAAGCTGCAGGCTAAGAGAGAGCTGGCAGTGGTTCACTTTGAAGGATGGTTCCTTTTGTGGTCTTGGTTTCCAAGAGTTGTGTGTAGCAATCGATGAGTGAGATTAAACCAGTTTCTGTAAACGATCTCGCCCGGAAGGTGAGCGGCAGGTTAGTTGGCGATGGCACGATCCTGATCCAGCGAGTTGCTGATTTGGAAAATGCCGGCGAGCGAGAGATTGCTTACGTTGACAAGGAGAAACACTTTGCCGCTGCCGCAGTCAGCAACGCTTCGTGCCTGATAATCCCGCCGGGCGCAGCGTTGGCTGTCAATTTTAGAAGTCGAGCGCTCATAGAAGTTGCAAATCCGAAACTCGCATTCGCGCTCATTGCGGCAGTCCTGTATCCTGCTCCTCGTCGTGAACCTTCCATTCATCACTCAGCCATAATCGCAGAGACGGCCGATATTGCGCTCACCGCTTTTGTCGGCCCTGGGGTCTCCATCGGAGAAAACTCGTGCGTCGGCGTTCATACGCGCATCGAAGCCGGAGTTGTCATCGGTGAGAATGTAACGATTGGCGATGACTGTGTGCTTCATCCAAACGTTGTTTTGTACGATGGAGTTTCGCTGGGAAATCGCGTAATTCTTCATGCCGGCGTTTGTATCGGAGCTGATGGTTTCGGCTACGTTCGCGGCGATATGGGCTATCATAAGTTTCCGCAGATCGGCACGGTGCTAATAGAAGATGACGTCGAACTCGGCGCTCATACGTGCGTTGATCGAGCAGCCCTGGGTCGCACGCGCATCGGACAAGGTACTAAGTTGGACAATATGGTGCACGTTGGTCATAACTGCGACATCGGTGAACGCGTCGTAATTGCCGCTCAGACGGGCATCAGCGGCAGTGTTGTCATTGAAGACGATGCCGTGATCGGCGGCCAGGTTGGCTTTGGTGATCACATACGCGTGCAGCGGGGAGCGGTGATTGGTTCGAAGGCTGGCATTCTCCCTGGAAAGATCGTTCGCCCCGGTGTTTGGTGGGGCATTCCGATCCAGCCATTAGCTGAATACAAACGAATGAATGCGCACCTCGGTCGCTTGCCGGAGATGAGTGCAGAACTCAAAGAGTTGCGAAAACAAGTCAGGGAATTACAGGAGCAACGATCGCGCTTATCCGGGAACGACTAGACGACTCCCTGGAGTGTGTAGACGACTCCCTGGACGCGCTCCTTGGCAGCGCTTTGGATCACGCAATCTGAGTTATCGATCTCGCCCAATATTTTTGCATCTATCCAACCCGCTCGATTCTAAAGCGCTGACAAGGCAGTGCACTCCAAGGAGACACCAAACCCATGCTGCAACTACTTCCTCTGTTCCTTTCATTGAGTCTGGCGTTGGCGGTCCAGACTCCACTTGCAACTCAGATTTCCAGGATCTGCTTCTCGCGGGGAGACTTCATCTATCTGAAAGACGTGAAGACTGGTCTGGTGAAGCGTCTCGCCAAAGGCTCCTATCCGAGCCTTTCACCTGACGGGCAAACACTGGCTTTCTCTACAGACAACCTGGCAAGCGGAACCGCCAAGTCTATCTCCAGGGAAATTAAGTTGATGGATCTGCAGTCTAACAAGCTTACGTCATTCGATACGCTCAAGAGTTTTCTCTGTTACGGAGCGATATGGTCTCCGGACGGCAGCAAGTTGGCATTCAGCGTGCGTAAAGGGGAGCGCTGGGAAGTTGGTGTGATGGATGCTGCGAGTCGTGATTGGCACATCATTACGGACAAAGTGCCGGGCAGCATAGGCGTTTCACTCAACTCGTGGACCGGCGACAGCAAATCAATTCTTTGTCAGGATCTTGATAACATCTATCAGGTTGGTCTCGACGGTAGCCAAATAAGAAAAATTCCTGCGGTTGATGTGGTTGATGATCTCAGCTACATCTCGAGTTTGACAAAATTTTCTTTGTCTTCGGATGGGCGCTTCCTTTTATTTGATACACAAGACTTGCCAGACGAGCCACGGCCGCCGACGGTTTGGATCTATGATCTTGAGAAGCGAAGTCGCCTGCGGCTGACACCGAAAACGCTGGCCGGTTATCACCCACAATGGCTGCCTGATGGCGATGAGATTGTTTTTACCGGAACCGCCTGGACCAGGGCCAGAAAAGGTGCACCAGGGATTTATCTTATCCGGAAGGATGGAACGCATCTTGAATTGCTCGTGGCGAACGCCGAAGAGGGCTCCGTATCAATGGCGCGCTGAGTCCGCGATAGCGGACGATTGACAATCTTTCTGAAGCGTTCTTTCGAGGAGGCAGGTTTTCAGCACGACAAAGTTCGCCACACTTTTCCTCCGACCCTCACGACTCCTGGAACAGGATCTTCCACCTGCTATTCACGCGCACTGTCGAATCTAATTCGTCCAGCGATTTTGCCGACGCTGGACCCTTTATCAGCACTGAGGGCATGGGTGTGCCCGCATTACGCACTAGCACGCGCAGTTTCGAAAGAGTCGAGACCGGCGATCGCGCGATTGACCCGCTCTACCCGTCGTTTCTCAGTTCGGCAGGGGCCCTGCAGATCCTCTCCGGACCAGCCTTTTCCGACGTGAAGCAAGCTATTGACGACGCGCTCAAAGAGCAGACAACTCGGGCTCCAATTGCCCGTGCGTTGATGCAATGCGACGCTTGGGCAGCTTACGACGTTCTCTTCAGGAGTTCGGCCTATAGAACCAGAGACGACCGTCTGATGGGCGAACGGAAGCAGGTGTTTCTTTCGTTGTTGGCAAGATTCATTCGCAAGCTCGCCTTGTCGCCAGAGGAAATCAAGTCGCTGCAGAATAACTACTCCGCCGGCAAGTCGGCCAAAGAATTGCCGGATCTGTTTTCTCAAGACAGCGGTTGGATCGAAATCCAATTGCGTCCGGATCGTCTACACGACTCTTCGGCTAACTTGCGACGTGCTGCACGTGTATTCGTTAAGCCGCGACAGACGACTCCAGACAAAGCAAAGTTTGTAGCAAAGCTGAGACCCAGTGAAACTATGCAGGAATTGGACGCCGTGGCTCTTGCGATCCAGAATTTATTAATAGATACCACGGGCCGTGTCGTGCCTTCGACGATAATCAGTGATGTGCAAATCCGTCTCTTTCCGAACCATGTAGACTCGGCAACAAAAACGGCGACGGCCAAAGAATATGAATTAAGCAGAAGATTGTTGCTGACTGATCCCGCGAGTGGCGGGTTTCTGGAGTTTGCTGATGACGCGCAGGCTTACCTCGCGGCAAGCGGTAACGACTACGATTTTGCCACGCCGATATTCAGCACGCAGACGCCGGTATTGGCCCGGCTTCAGACACGCTGCATTCAATGTCATGGCTCATCGTTGACTTTCCTGATGACACTTTCCGTTCAAGACTCTCCACCCGTGCCGCCGGTCAGCGTGCTGAACCCAATCAGAGACGAGCGCGCGCTCTACGTTGCGAGTCGCAAAGAACAACGCGATGATTTTAAGTCACTTATTGCGCGACAGAACTCCCGGTAGGTAGAGATTCGGCATTTTCCCGATCAGCCAAAATTAAATTCGCCAGGGGTTTCAATGTTGCAGAGATATGGATCTTGGGCGGAGACAGGGTCCCACCTTCCTTACTTGTGAGGTAGTCTGAGCCAAGCAGTTTCTTCAACCGTCGAACTCACTTGCGCTTCACTTCTTCTCACGCAACACCGACAACACGTGTTTGGCAGCGCGCTGAGACGCGCCGGGCTCGCCCAGACGCAGGGCCACTTCATGCAGTCTTTCGCGCAAAGCATGGTTCTGTTCGCTGTCGAGCAGCGTGAGCAGTTCGGTTGCCAAACTTTCGCCTGTCAGATCCTCTTGCATGAGTTCAGTCACCAAACGCTCGCCGGCAACGAGATTTACCAGACCAAAATGCTCCGTGGTTATCAGCCGGCCCAGCGTGTGCCAATTAATCGCCGACTCTTTGTAGACGATGACCATGGGTGTTCCCAGCAACGCTGCCTCGAGCGTGGCTGTGCCACTGGCGACGGCGGCGACATCCGCGGCGGCCAACGCTTCTCGAGTTTCGCCGTGGATTAGTTTCACCAGACTTTGAAGTGTGGGCCCATCCTTGTGGCGTGCGACGATCTCGTTTGCTTCTCCGGTGGAGAGGCTCGGCGCCACCATAACAAGACACTGGGCATCCCGACGCTTGCGGGATATCGTTTCTATCGCGTCGAGCATAGGTGGGAGTATGCGCTGCAGTTCCTTGCGACGACTGCCCGGAAGAAACGCGATGAGTGGCCGATCGGCGTCCAAGTTGTTCTGTTGGCAAAACTCTATGCGACTAAACCGAGCCTGCACCTCGCCCGAAAGTGGATGGCCAACAAATTCAACATGCTTCACGCCGCGGGCTTTGTACCACTCGGCTTCAAAAGGAAGAATCGACAATAACAGGTCGACGTCGCGTTGGATGTTGCGCACTCGTCTAGGACGCCAGGCCCATAACTGCGGGCTGATGTAGTAGACCACCTTCAAGCCGCGCCGCTGCAATGCTGTGGCGAGGCGCAGATTGAACTCCGGCCAGTCAACCAGCACCACGGCATCAGGCGATCTCTTGAGAGCAGCTTTTTTCAAACTGCGAAAAGCCCCGATGAATCTCGGTAACACCCGTGCGACTTCAAGTATCCCCATGATGGCCAAAGCATCTGAATTCACGATTGTCTCAACACCCGCCGCACGCATTAACGGGCCGGTCGCACCGAAAGATTCAAACCGCACATCAGGCGCCAACGCCCGGAGAGACTCGATTAGCGCCGCCGCGTGAGCATCACCGGAAGGTTCGCCCGCAACGATCATCAGTTGAAAGCTTTCAGTCACGGCGGCGCATGATAGCAGGAAGGCGCAAGGACTGAGTAGGTGGTGGTTTGGGCTTAAGCTTTGTGCTTTGCACCAAAGTACAACAAACAAAGTTCAAAGAACAATCGTCACCACCGTCACCTTCAGCCTTCCCGCTACATTCTTGTCCGCCATTCGTGCTAGCATCCACACGCTCTATCAAACAAGGGTGCAAGCGTTTCGAATTCGACGCCGTACCTGTCTTGCCTGGGGAGGTCTTCACTCGCGTTGTCCGACATGCTTCAGCTTGTCGCTCACTGCCGTACGAAGGCTTCATCGTTTGATGATGACAAGCTAGAGCACATCGGACAGCCAAAGCTCCTCTGGTGTTTGCTCCTTGGCTTTTGGCCTTTGGTCCTGATGATCGACTCATCAAAGACCAAAAACCAAAAACCAAAGGCCAAAGTCTCAATCCCAAACAGCTCAAAGCCCGTTACTCGGTTCCTCCTGGCGACCCTAACCATCGTCATCGCTTGCCAACTGGTCCTTGCCCAGCAAACAAATCCAGTCGATCGGAAAGTAACTAATCCGATGACGGATACACCCAATGTCAATCCTTTAACCACAGATCAGCCGGTGCGTCAGCGGGCGACACCACAAGCGCGTGAGCCGGTGTTCTCGACTGACCAAATCACTGTGGAGGCGACTAAGCAGAGTGTTTCCGGACCCGAGAATGCTCGCGTCGTAGTGTATGAAGGCAACGTTGACGTGCGCATCGGCACTTATCGCCTGCAAGCTGATAAGGTGACCGTTTACGACGAAACCAACAGGGCGGTTGCAGAAGGTAGCGTAGTCTTCGACCAGGCGGATCAGCAGCGCATTACAGGTTCTCGCGCCGAGTGGAACTACAAGACGAAGACTGGTTACTTTCTCGATTCCACCGGCTTCACAAACAGAACACTGGATGGTACTCGTGTTTATTTCACGGCAGACCGAGTGGAGAAGGTGAGCCTTGACACGCTAATCCTTACCAACGTTCAGATCACGGCCTGTGATGAAGACGTTCCCAAATGGAGCTTTCACGCACATCGCGCCAGGATAAAGACTGGCGACGTCGTGCGCGTCTACGCTCCGAATTTGAAGGTCAAGGGCTTTCCGGTTTTCTATCTGCCCTACGCGTCTGTGTCCATCAAGCACCGGGATCGGGCTTCCGGTTTTCTGACACCGACCGTCGGTGGTTCAGGCTCCAAGGGTTTCCGTATCTCGACTGCTTACTATCAGACGCTTGGTCGCTCAGCTGACTTTACGCTGAGAAGTGACGTCTACACGTCGCGAGGACTCGGTTTAGGCGGCACACTACGAACGCGCGCAAACTCCCGCTCTTTTCTTAATGCGGGTTTCTATGCGGTCAAGGATCGCATCTTTGGGCCGTCGGCCGACGCCACTCATCCCGATCAGGGAGGGTCGAGTTTCTACGTTGAAGGTGTTCACTATTTTCCCAACGGATTCATCGCGGCGGCCGACGTCAACATAACTTCGAATCTGGCGTTTCGGCAGGTCTTCTCGGACAACATTCAACAGATTATCTCGCCCGAGGAAACATCGCAGGTTTTCGTCAACAAGGACTACCATGAATACAGCTTCAACTTTCTCGCGCGCACGCAGGTTACTTCCTTAACCAATTCGCGTATTCGCATTCGTGAGCTTCCCAGCGTTTCAATCGACAAACGACCGCAACCGCTGGATTTCCTAAAAAAAATCCCGTTTTATTTTTCATTCGAAGGCGCCGCCGAAGGAGTCAGCCGAAAAGAAACTGTTGAGGACTTCCCGACTTTCGTCAGCGCAGTAGGCGGCGATCCGATCATCACACCATCAATTGTGCAGCGATTGGATTTCCATCCACGAGTCGAGTTGCCGCTGAATTTTGGCGGCTGGTCGGTTACGGCCACGGCTGGAGGGCGCGTAACTTTTTACTCAAACTCTCTGGACCCCAACAATCGAGAAGTCTTGAGTCAGAATCTGACCCGCTCGTATGGCGAATTTGAGTTGGATGTGCGGCCGCCGGCACTGGCGAAAGATTTCCATCGTGGCAACGGCACATTTTTCTTTCGCCACGTAATCGAACCTTATGTAATCTACCGGAAGCTTTCCGGAATCAACAATTTCAATAGCATTATTCGCTTTGACTATGTCGATGCCATCGCCGATACGAATGAGATCGAGTTTGGCGTCGCCAATCGATTCTTCACGCGACGCTCTACGGAGAATGTGAGCAAGGCAGCGGCGCAGGCAATAAAGTCCGGAGAGAAGGCCCCACTGTCGAGTCAGCCCTACGAAGCGCTCACAATCACTGTGCGTGGCAAATATTTCTTCGATCCTTTCTTTGGTGGTGCCTTGCAGCCAGGCCGTCGCAATCAGTTTTATCCAATAGACACTCTTTCCGGGTTCAGTTACGGGGGCGTACCCAGACGTTTTTCTCCACTAAATGTTGATGTGCGGTACCGGCCCAGCCACTCCATGTTTGTCGACCTGCGCACGGATCTCGATACCGAGGGCGGCGGACTCCGTGCGCTTTCTTCGACAGTCGGAATTAATCGCACGCTCTTTCAGATTTTCCAAAGTTTCTATTACACGCGGGCGATTGACCTGGCAGATAGTCTGAAACAATTTGCTGACGGTCGCGGTCTGGAACCGGGAACACTACGAGGCTCGCAATGGAGCCCTTCCGCCTTTTTCGGTAACCGTGAGAGGGGTTTATTTGGCGGTGCTTCTGTCTTTTTTGATTTTCAGAAACGACCCGGACGGAAAGATAGTTCGCTCATCAGTTCCACAGCGACGCTTGGGTATAGTTGGGACTGTTGCGCAGTCACGGCCCAGTATTCCACTTTCAACGTTGGTCTGCGCAAAGAGAACCGAGTGGTTTTTAGTTTTCGCCTGAACGGTATTGGAACCTTCGGGACAGAGCAGATTGGGCAACAGTTTCGCTAGCGCTGTTCCCTGCAGACCTTTTCTCGTGGGGCTCTTCTCAGCCGCCACATTCTTAACAGTGTTTTTGAGAATGCCCAGCCAAAGCGAAAGAGCTTTGCGTGAGATTTGCCAGAATTGCGCGCCTGGTAATGAAATGGGACTTCTCTGATGCGACCTCCCGCTACATAGATCTTTACCACTATCTCTTCCAAAACGTCGAAATCTCTCGCCTGCAAATCTAGCGTTTCCAGGACCCTCCTGTCGTACATTCGGAATCCACTAGACAGGTCGCGCACGGGCAACGAAAGCACCCGGCTGTAGGTGACGTTCAGGATACGGCTAAGGATCAGACGAAAGGACCCCATGTCGGCCTTTCCGCCGGGAACATAGCGAGACGCAATCAGTAGTTCAGCCTCGCTTCGTTGTTGCCAGAAATCTTTGAGAAAAACCGGATGATGTGAGAGGTCCGCATCCATGGTTACAACGTAAGGCGCCGTGGTTGCTGAGAAGCCGACAAGCAACGCTCCACCGTAGCCCCTTTCTGTTTGGGTGACAACTCGAGCTCCCATCTGCCTGGCTGCCTCCTGCGAGCCGTCGTGAGAGCCACCATCAGCAACTACAATCTCAGCGGTTAGGCCGAGCTCATCTATTACCTCATTGAGCGCCTTGAATAAGAGTTCCAGATTCTCCCGCTCATTCAGAACTGGCACTACCACGGCGATATCAGTTGTTACTTTGTGTCCGATAGGCCTCAGCTTGTCGTTTTCCTGGGATAGAGTCATCTGTTCTCCGCCGATAGAGTGCTTTTTGTTTCCCATAAGTCTTCTTTCGATAGTCAGCTCAAGTTGCGTGATCCGAAAGACCTGACAAGGCAGCGCCACCTCAAAGAGCGGCCCTTAACGCAAGATAGTCACAATTAGTCACCCGAATTCTCACTAAGCAACTCGGCCGCGGAAATATTCATCATTGACAGTTGCAGAGCTGCCGCATTAGATTTGAGATGCCGGCGCAGGTGCGCCAATTGGCTTTCGCAGTTCGACTCAACCTCGTCAGGAAATTTACCAGCCCCCCACACCACCCTGGAGTGAGTGTCTCTAAGCGACATAACTCTTGTGCCCGCGCCGCAGCGGGATGTTAAACGCTTCTTTATCCAGAGCGGGAATTACGAGCGCTCTTACGGGTGTCAAACTCTGAGCCCAATTCAGTAAAGAGGAGGATGCATGAAAAAGCAAAGGAAAAGAAAGCGGATCGGTTTGACCAGAAGATTTGGGCCGTTGCCACTGATCTTTGTCGTCTTCGCTGCGGCTTCTCTTGCGATTGGGGCGGCTACGGTAGTTTCCCGTCAATTGGGCGGGATGAAGAAGAACGATCAAGAGCGGCAGCTGGCCGCTAAACCGGCCAGGCAATACGTGGCGGTGAAGGTGGCCGGTCAGAATGTACAGGTCGACGGCCAGACGGGACAGATAAAACCGCTGACAGCGCAGGAGGCCCAGCAAGTGGCCGAGGGACTTAAAGGGATGATCAACCAATCCACTGAGGGACTCACCGCCGTCCAACATGCGGACGGATCAGTTTCCGTAAACCTCCAGGATCGCTTTCAGAATGTGGCCGTGGCCAAAAAGAATGTTGATGGCACCGTGTCGCAATCCTGCGTCAATAATCGTCAGTCGGCAGCTGCATTTTTCGAAATTGATCCAAAATTGCTTGACGATGGGACAAAAGGTAATCAAGTGACGACAGGTGCCAACGCCGCCACTAAACAACAACCAAATCGTCCGGCCTCGACTAAAAACCAGGAACAATGAGAAACCACATAACCACCAAGTGCGCGACCGCGTTGCTAGCTGGTCTGTTTGTTGTTCTCATGTCGTCCCCGGCTTTCGGGAATGTCACGATTGTGATTCAGAACGCGGACCCAGCTGGTGTCGGTTTTAATGACAATACGCCGGCTGCAACGGTGGGTGGCAACAGCGGCACTACAGTTGGCCAGCAGCGACTCAACGCCTTTCAATTTGCTGCCGGTATTTGGGGCGCAACACTCACGAGCGGCCCAACAATCACGATTAAAGCAACGTGGGTACCTTTGACGTGTACCTCAACTACAGCTTCGCTTGGGTCGGCCGGAGCGATCGACGTCTGGCATGATTTCGGCGGCGCGCCCTTTACCCATATGTGGTATCCCTCGGCTCTCGCAAATAAACTTTCCGGGTCAGACCTGGATCCAAATACGGCGGAGATTCAGGCCCGCTTCAATATCAATCTTGGAAACACCGGCTGTTTGGATGGCAGTCATTGGTACTACGGGTTTGATAACAACCACGGAAGCGACGTTGATCTGGTTGCTGTGCTCATTCACGAGTTTGCACATGGGTTGGGCTTTCAAACGTTTACTAATACGAGCACGGGTGCGCAGTTTGATGGGAGTGATGGTGCGGGACCGCTGCCCACAATCTATGACACCTTTCTTTTCGATGACTCCACAGGTAAGAATTGGCTGCAGATGACTAATGCCGAGCGTCAAGCTTCAGCCATAAATACAAACAATCTCGTGTGGAATGGTACGCAGGTGGACAATGATGTTGCCAGTGTGTTGGGCACTCCGCGACTCAGGGTCAATACACCTGCCTCAATTGCAGGAAATTATGTGGTAGGGACGGCCCTGTTTGGCCCGGGGTTGTCTTCCCCGGGGGTAACGGGCAATGTCGTTCAAGCCTCGCCAATTGGTGCATGCTCAGCGATCACAAATGCGGGAGCGATCTCCGGAAACGTCGCTCTCGTCGATCGCGGCAGCTGCAACTTTACAGTCAAAGTTAAGAATGCCCAGGATGCAGGTGCCACTGGGGTCATCGTTGCTAATAATGTCTCAACGCCTCTGTTCGATATGTCAGGATCAGACGCTTCGATCTCGATTCCATCGGTGATAATTGCGTTGACTGATGGGAATGCGATCAAGAGTCAATTGGGGGGTGGCGTCAATGCAACGCTCTTCCTTGACTCCTCAGTGCCCTCCGGAACGGACACATCCGGGCGACCACGTATGTT
>WNFY01003296.1_pt1 | contig 15735 bp, 8 predicted proteins | sample 5400091 | NCBI WGS metagenome assembly WNFY01 (sample SAMN13153364, study PRJNA577476) | soil metagenome | isolation source: 60 cm soil or saprolite under grassland replicate 1 | place: USA:California | collected 2016-06-15 | reverse complement strand
AGAAGGCGAGCCCGATACCAACCAGGATGCCGTTGAAGCCGAACAGGCCGTTGCGGATCAGGGTCCGGTCCGCGCCGAGGAGGTAGGCCGTGAGCGTGCTGGTGGCCAGGCCGAGGATCCCCAGTCCGCCCAGCTTCCCCGAGTTGACGAAGATGCCGGCCAGGAAGATCAGCCCGGTGAGCGGATTGTTCTGGAACATCACCTGGCCGGTGCCGCGCAGGAGGGTATCGACGACCGTCAGGACGGGATTGCCCTCCACCATTTGGCCCCAGGTTTCTGCCGCGCGCCGGGGCGCGCCTGCTGCTACCATCGCTCGTCACGTCCTATGTTGCGTGGTTCGACCGGGCATCCCGGAGTGCTTGGACCACTCCGGGATGCCCGGTTCAAGTCATTTGTCTTTTACGATGTCACTGCGCACTGTCCCCGGTCGGCTCGTCTCGGGCCCTCGGCGGTGGGTCGGATATCGAAGTCGAAGATCGCTGTCGGCAGGTACAGCGAGCAGCAGGCGTTGGGGATGTCGACGATCCCGCTGATCCGTCCTTCGATGGGCGCCGAGCCGAGCAGGAGGTAGGCCTGCTCGCCGGAGTAGCCGAACGTCTTGAGGTACTCGATCGCGTTCAGGCAGGCCCGCCGGTAGGCGACGGTCGCGTCCATGTAGAAGTTGGTGTTGGTGTCGTGGTCCACCGACACGCCGACGAACGACATGAACTCGCTGTACACCGGCGCTACGCGGCCGGGCATGAAGACCGGGTTGGTGCTGACCCCGTACTTCTCCATCCCGCCCTTGATCAGGTCGACGCCGAAGTCGATGAAGCCTCCCATCTCGATCGCGCCGCAGAAGGTGATCTCGCCGTCGCCCTGGCTGAAGTGCAGGTCGCCGACGGAGAGCTTCGCACCGCGGACGTGCACGGGGACGAGGACCCGGGAGCCCCGGGTGAAGTTCTTGATGTCCTGGTTGCCGCCGTTCTCACGTCCCGGGACCGTCCGGGCTCCCTCGCGGCCGACCTGGGCGAGCCCGTCGCCGGTGAGCCTCCCGGCGAGCGTTCCCTGCTCCAGCGGTGGCAGGGCGAGCGGCGGGACGCGATCCGGGTTGGTGGCGATGAGCGCCCGCTCCCGGTCGTTCCACTTCGCCAGCAGGTCCGCCGAGGGGGCCGTGCCGAACAGCCCTGGGTGGGTAATGCCGGTGTAGCGGATGCCGGGCAGATGCCGCGAGGTGGCGTCCTGCCCGTGGAAGTCCCAGATCGCCTTGTAGGCGTTCGGGAAGTAGTCGGTCAGGAACCCGCCGGCGTTGGTCTTGGCGAAGATGCCGGTGTACCCCCAACCCTGGCCGGGGGCGGGCCCGACCTCCTGGGGCACCGGGCCGAGGTCGAGGATGTCCACCACCAGGAGGTCGCCGGGCTCGGCGCCCTGGACCTCGACGGGGCCGCTGAGCATATGGGCAACCGTGAGGTCCACGTCCCGAACGTCATTGGCTGAGTCGTTGTTGCCGAGCTGCGCGTCAGTCCACTCGCGACACTCGACCCGAAACTCGCCGCCGGGCCGTACGAACGCGACGGAGGGGATGTCCGGGTGCCAGCGGTTGTGCCCGGGCACCTCCTGGTCGCGCATGGACTTGGACTGATCGACGTGGAAGACCACTTCTGGCATGGCAAGCCCCCCTTGGACCGCTCCTGGACCCGTTGGCCGGATAACGCTCGTATCGATAGCCCTCGCAGGGCCCGGCGAGCGGGCACTGGAGGCGGCGGATCGGCTGCGGACTCTAGAGTTTGGGAAGGCGAGCCAGGACGTCCTGGGACGCCGCGGGACGTCGGGGCCGACTGGGTGGAGGCACGCGCTCGACGATCTCCGGGTAATCCCGGGATGCCTCCTCGCGCGCCAGCATCGTGGCCAGCGGCTGGGAAGTCCGGTAGGTCATCGGCACGGAGAAGACCCGTTTAGCACCACGAGCGCACGTCGGGCACGTGGCGCACTGGGTCGCCGTGCCCATCGGCATCGACCGCTCGAAGGTGCCGCAGTCGCTACAGCGGTACTCGTAGGTGGCCACTTGCTCGGTCCTCCTGCGACACGTGGGGCGTCACATCAGGACAACTGCCATCCTTGGCGACAAACCGCCACCCTGGACAGCCGCCAGTACGTATCGACGAATACAGACTCGGCATGTCAGCACTAGGGCTTTAGTTCTTCAGCACAACGCCCGAATAGCTCACAAGTCGGATCATCCGACCACAAGAGTTCCCGAACCAAGACATCTTCAAGATCCTCATGCAGGCCGACGCCCGACCCGCGGATCCGGCCGATCATCTTCGCGGCGACACCGGAACGCTGTACCACCGATGGACGGGCTGGCACGCCCCCTACCCTTCGGGAGCCATCATCGTGGCCGGTCGTCGCTCTTGTGCTCCTGCGTATGTGAGGTGGGGATTTGCCGTGATCGAGTTCTGGGACGCCGCTGCGCTCGGCTTCCTCATCATCATCTGGCCGATTATTCTCCGACCTGAAAGCGTTCGCTGAGGAATGCTCCGCCCGATGAAAAGTTCGTGGAGAGACCCGGGAGCCCCGAGCTACCAGCAGCCGGCGTCCTGCGCGCGATGTGGCGCCGCCGAGGGGAGTGCCAGCCGGCGAAGCGCATAAGGTCGGTCTCGTTGCCGCCGTCGGCGCCAGCGGTGGGCGAAGGTGTGGCGGAACCTGTGGGGTGCAGGCCCTTGATGCCGGCTTCCTCACCGCGGCGGCGAATGATTTGAGAGACACCACTCCGCGTCAAGCCGCCGCTTGCCGAGTCAGAGCGCCTCGGAGTTCGCATGGGGGCAGCGGGCGCGGGCTCGGAGGTAGCGGTCGAGGTCTGGGCGGTCTTGTTGCCGAAGGGCAGGGCGCGGGTGCGGCCGCCCTTCCCCACCACGTGGATGACGTCGAAGTCGATGTCCTGGACGCGGATCTCGGTGAGTTCCTCCAGGCGCGGGCCGGCGTCGAGGAACAAGTACAGGATCGCGGTGTCGCGTCGCTCGTCGAAGCCGCGGCCCTGGCAGACTTCGAAGAGACGCCGGAGCGCGTCGTCGTCGAGGACGGGACCGGCTCCTCGGGACGGGTGGCGGCTTGAGGCGCCGCATGGGGTTGGGGATCTCTTCCCCGCCCTCGAGCCAGGCGTAGAAGCGGTGCAGGGCGCGGAAGCGGTTGTTGGCGGTGGACGGCCGCCGACGCTCCAGGATGTCAATGATGTGGTCCTGAATGTCGGCGGTGGTGGCGTCGGCCAGACCCCGCCCGCGCTCGTGCAGGAGCGCGCTGAGCTGTTCGAGCGCCTCGAAGTGGGTGTCGATAGTGCGCTCGGACTTGCGCTCGGCCCGGAGGGACCGCTCGAAGGAGGGACAACGGGGCTATCCTGGCGTCGGCCCGAGCTGAGGTGAGCATAGGTTCTGCGCTCAAATGCTGGTGTGCTAGCCTCCACTAGGCCGGCGGGGAGCGAGGAAGCCCCAGGTCAGAGGCCGAATTGCTCCCTCTACAGGAGCCCTGGTAGCTCAGCGGATAGAGCAACTGCCTCCTAAATAGCCGGGCTTATGCGCTGTACTATCCTGCGTTTTTGCAGCTCCACTCGGAGCAAGGCATCGTCAGTTATGTGCTCTACAGAGCGCGGCGTGTGACAAATGAATCGTAACGGCGCAGGGCGCAGGCGGATCTGAGACGCCGGGAGCCTAAGCTGCATGCGTTACATCACGACGCATGAGCGCACATCAACGCTGCTCAGTAGCGGTTCTAGCTGCCTGCCACCAAGAACATGAGAGACCTCACCGCTCCAGGTCTCCGACTTACCCTGAGACATTTCAAACTTCCTCGCCACGCACAGTCAGCCTTCCAGCTCGACCCTGATGCACTAGCATTTCCCTGTCTGGCCACCGCCTACTGCTACACTGCAATTTTCAGTACGACAGGTATGCATCCGCTGATGCGAAGCATACCCCCTAGCGGTATGCGGGGAGGGTGGCACGATGGCGGTTCTTCCCTACAACACCCCGTTCAACGTCCCAATGGTGAACGACGTGCAATCCGGATTGCTGGTGATCGACTCGAGCCACGCCCATGACTACGCCGCGGTGCTGACCGCGTTCGGACATCAGCTCCCCGCCGGCTGGAACCCTCGGACCGAACATGGTGGGGCGGTCGGATGGGACCTGGTGCTGGTGCGGCCGCGGACGCTGAGCGTGCTGTCGGAGGCCCTCAGCAACCAGTTCCTCGCCGAGGTCAAGCAGCTGCGGCGTGGGCGTGGCGACCTGGCCGCCGCCAACCGGCTGCTCGGCGCGCACCAGGTGCTCACCACGGCACACCATCGCACGGTCGAGCTGGTCGCCGGGCGGTTCGCCAAGGCCGCCCACATCCCGCCGCCCAAGCTGGTCGATCATCCGTTGGACTCGGCCCGCCAGCCGCTGCTGCACACCCATGCGGTCTTCGGTGCCCTCAGCGAGGGTGGGCGTCGCCCGCTGCGTGACCCCGACCGGCTGGGTGGGCTCGCTCGGCGGGCAGTCGTGGACTACCACCGGCGGCTGCGCGCTGGGCTGGCCGTGCTGCTGGCCAGGTGGCACGCGTGGGGACCGGTTGGGGCGGACGGCAAGGCGGAGCTGGTGAGCCTGCCCGCTGGGCTGGTGGCCACCCGCAGCGCCCGGCCGATCCGGCCGCTTGGGGAGATCGCCGCGTGCGCCTGCGCGGCCGGTGACCTCGACGACGGCGGCGACGTCGACTTGGACGGGATCGTTCCGCAACGCCTGGCGGCGGAGCGCTGGTGACCGCGGACCTGCACAAGCTGTCGGCCGGGCGGGCCGACTACTACACCCGCGAGATCGCCAAGAACCGCGAGGAGTACCTGTCCGGCCACGGCGAGTCCCCCGGCGAGCACCTTGGCGGCAGCGCCGCCGCGCTCGGTCTTGAAGGCACCTGCTCGGCGGAGGCGTTCAAGCACCTGTTCGCCTGGCGCCACCCCGAGACCGGCGAGCAACTCGGCCGTCCACCCCGCACCGACGCGATGCCCGCGTGGGACCTGGTGTTTCGTCCCACCAAGAGCGTCTCGGTGCTGTACGGGCTGGGCGACGAGCAGACCGGCGCGGCGGTCCTGGCCGCCCACAAGCACGCGGTCCGCCAAGCGGTCGCCTACCTCGACAGCCAGGTCGGCACCCGCCGCGGCCACAACGGCGCCGAGCATGTTGGCGGGTCGGGGCTGCTGGCGACCGGGTTTGTCCACCGCACCAGCCGGGCGGGGGATCCGCTGCTGCACACCCACCTGATCATCCACAACCGCACCCGCGGCGAGGACGGGCAGTGGCGGACGCTGGATTCGCGTGACCTGCTCAACCATCGTGCCGCCGCGGACGCGGTCTACCGGGCGGCCTACCAGCAGGAGCTGTCCCGCACCCTCGGGGTTCGCTGGACGGCCGCGGACCGTTGGGGCAACCGCGAGCTGGTGGGCATGCCCGACCAGGTGCTCAAGCAGTTCTCCAAGCGGCACGAGCAGATCACCGCCGAGCTTGCGCGGCTGGAGCGCGAGGAGGGCAAGCCGCGCACCGGCCGGCTGGTCCAGCTCGCCGTCCACGCCACCCGCCAGCCCAAGCAGCATGAGACCCCCGAGACGCTGTACGGCCGCTGGCAGGACGAGGCCCGCACGCTGGGGGTCGAGTCCGAGCGGCTGGTCCGCGACGTCACCGGACCCGTCCAGGTCCGGACCCGCGACCAGGTAGGCACGGGACTGGATGCAGGACTGGACAAGAGTGGACGGGACGCCGGACAGGACACCGCTGGACTGGACGAGCGGACGATCCGCCAGGTGTTTGACCAGCTCGCCGGCCCGGAGGGACTGACCGAGCAGGCGTCCACGTTCGCCCACCGCGACGTGCTGGCCGCCCTCGGCGGACAGCTCCCCGCCGGCCTGGCCGGCCAGGTCAGCCCGGACGAGCTGGCGCACCTGGCCGACCGGTTCGTGGCCGAGCGAGCCGTCAGCGTCATGCCCGAGCACGCCACGGGGGAGCACCGCTATGCCACCCCCGAGCTGCTCGCCATCGAACAACGGCTGATCGAGGCGGGGGTTGGCCGCGCCGACGAGCAGACCGCAGTGTGTTCGCACGACACCCTGCGTGCCGCGCTGGGGACCCACTCCACCATCGGCGACGACCAAGCCGCCATGGTCCGCGACATCACCCAGGGCGGCGCCGGCGTCGCGGTGGTGGTCGGTAAGCCAGGCACCGGCAAGACCTACGCGCTGGGGGTCGCCCGCCACGCCTGGCAGCTTGAGGGCTACCGGGTTGTGGGGACCGCGCCGACCGGGATCGCGGCGGTGTGTCTTGGCGCCGAGGGGTTCGAGGACACCTCCACCGTCGACCGGCTCCTAATGGAGCTGGACCAAGAGCGGGCCACCAGGCGAGCCCGGGACGGCCGCAGCGGCCGGCATCCCGGAAGCGGGCCAGCCCGGCAGCGGGACGGGCGTGGGGAGCGACAAGAAGAATTGTCGCGGGACGGGGATGGCCCGCTGCTGGATGGGCGCACGGTGCTGGTGGTCGATGAGGCCGCGATGCTCGGCTCCCGCAAGCTGGACCGCCTGCTTGACTACGCCCAGCAGGCCCACGCGAAGGTGGTGCTGGTCGGCGACGACCGCCAGCTGGCCTCGATCGAGGCCGGTGGCGGCTTCCGCGGGCTCAGGTTGCGGCTTGGCGCCAGTACCCTGACCGTCAATCGTCGCCAGCGTGACACCTGGCAGCGCAAGGCCGCCGCGGACGCCCGCAACGGCGACGTCGACGCCGCTATCCGCGCCTATCGAGAGCACGGCCGGATGGTGTCCACCGAGACCCCGACCCAGGCCAAGCAGGCCATGCTGGCGGACTGGTGGCCGCTGTTCCAGCAGTCGCTTGCCGACCCCGGCAAGCAGGTCGCGATCCTGACCCGGCTGCGCGGCATGGCCGATGAGTTCAACGGCGCCTGCCAGCAGCTCCGCGACCAGGCCGGCCAGCTCGGCCCCGACCGCCTCCGGGTCGGTGACCGGACGGTTGCGGTCGGTGACCTGGTGGTGTGCGGCAAGAACGCGCTGGCCCCGTTGGGGGTCGCCAACGGCAGCCGCGGCCAGGTCGTCGCGGTCGACCCCGAGCAGCGGCAGCTGACGGTGCGGCTGGAGGGCTCGGACGGCCGGGAGGTCACCCTGCCGCGTGGCTACCTGGACGAGCGGCCCCGCTGGTGGACCCGGGGCAACCCCGACCGGCGCACCATCGACCTTGGCTATGCCACCACCGGGCACAAGGCCCAAGGGCTGACCCGCGAGCATGCGCTGGTGTACGTGAGCGGCGCCGAGGACCGCAACTGGTACGAGGTGCAAGACACCCGCGCCCGCGGCACCACCCGGTTCTACGGGGTCACCCACCCCGAGCCGCGCACCCCCGAGCTGGACGTGCCCCACGCCGAGCGGGGCGACGTCGGCGAGCAACTGGCCCAGGGCCTGCGCCGCGACGGCAGCAAGCAGCTGGCGGTCGACGTCGGCGCCGCCGCCCCCCTGGACCTGCGGGGCATGCCCACCCACCAGCTCCGCGCCGAGCGGGACCGGCTCGCCCAGCTCATCGACCAGGCCCCACCCGACCAGGCCCGCCTGGTCGCCCACACCACCGACCGCCACCAGGACGCCGAGCATCGGTCGGCGGCGGCCACCGGCCGCGCCGAGGACGCCCGCGCGCTGGTCGCCAGCCTGCACCAGGGCACCGGCCGGCTGCTGCCCGCACGGCGCCGGGAGCTGGCCGCGGCCCGCGACCGCCACGCCCTGGCCGAGGAGGCCCTGACGGTGGCCCGCCAGCAGGCCGACCGCGCCGCCGACCGGGCACGGGTGGCCCGCCACGCCCAAGCCGAACACCAGGCATGGCTGGAGGACCACGCCGACATCCTGGCCGCTCAGCGTGAGGTGATCCGTGAGGATGGCTGGCGCCGGCATGCCCGCAGCCGCGCCGCCGAGCTGCTCCCCGGCCCCGACCGACCCGCCTACCTGCGTGAGCTTGGCGAGCCGCCCGCCAGCGTGCGCGGTCGCCGCGCCTGGCGGCGCACCCTGGCCCAGGTCGAGGACTACCGGCAGCGTCACCACGTCACCGACCCCGACCGGGCCATCGGCGAGGAACCCCACGGCCCAGGCGTCGGCTTCGAGCAGCGCCAGGCGTGGCGTAGCATCCGGCAGGCGATCGACCGGGCAGCCGAGCGCACTCGCCAAGACCGAAACCAGGAGCGCCGGGAGCGTGCTGGGCGCGAGCGGCCCGACGTGGAGCGCGACCAAGCGAGCGGACAGTCCCGACCCAGCCGCGACGACGGGCACCGCTCCATGCGCGATCGGCTGGCGCGTGAGCGTGCAGACCGTGACGACCACGAGCGAGCTATCGGCTGACCTGGTTACGCCGCTAATTCGCGAAGGACGTATTCGCAGACTGAAGTTCCGCACCACGGTCATCAGCGCAGGGAACCTCGATGACGCCGTCAACCTCCACGAGACCGACAGGATGGGATTGCGGGGGCTTTACGATTCGCGCGTCACCCGTGTCGGCCGCTTCCTGCGTCCCCTGCTTCCTGGATGAGTTGCCAGGTCTCTGGAGCATCCTCATAGATTCCATGCCCTTCGGGCGCCGCGACGGATGAGAATGGGGCCGGGCCTGGCTGAGCTCGGCTGTGCTTGGTGCGGCAAGCCCGTCTCATAGATTGATGCCTGGGGCCTTCCCGGCACCGCGAACTGTTGCTGCGAGCACGTCTTACAGCCTCGTTGATCGGTTGGCCCTGCCAGGTCCGGCACCCAGTCCGAGCGACCGTGGGAGGTGGCCGGGTGGACTTGCTGGTGGAGCGCTGCGCCGGGTTGGACGTGGCCAAACAGGAGGTGGTGGCCTGCGTGCGGACCCCGGCGTCGGGAGCGGGCGGGCGGCGCCGCCAGGAGATCCGGACGTTTCCCACCTTCAGCGCTGATCTTGAGGCGCTGGCGGACTGGCTGGCGGCCGAGGGGGTCACCCAGGTGGTGATGGAGGCCACCGGCCAGTACGTGCGATGTGAGGGTGCTTGAGTGAAGTGGGAGGCACCGATGGAGCTCGGCTGATGTCGAGGGTGTAGTACCCGGGCCAGTGCGTATGGCCTGTCTCCGCCTCGGCGTGCGTCGCGGGTGACTGCGGGGTGCGAAGCCCGGGGAAGAAGCCCAAGGGCCCCTGTTCCACCCGGGGGTCACAGGCGAGGAGAAGACCGGCGGGGACACCGGATTGGATTGGGTGTACCCGGTCCCGCGCGGCCATCCAGGCCGGGCGGGGTGATGGGCGAACGCAAGTGAACCCCTGATGAGGCTTCGTGAAGGTGACCCCCGCCGGTGGGATGTTCCAGCGGGGCCGTAGGGACTGGCCGCTGGGAAGCGGCAGGCGCCAGCCGGGGCGTAGTTGTCGGCTGGGAGCGCACCGCCGTCCCCGGAGTAAAGGGGGCGCCCTGCCCGGTCGCGTCTTGCTCATGTGCAACACAACAACCCCGATGGGGTCCAGGCGGCCAGTTCGCCCGGTAAGCCGACCGCGAGGGAGGCCCAACCCCCCAGCGGGCGCAGGATGATCCAAGAAGCGAACGCCGGTGGCCGAACAGGCAGCAGGAAACCGGGGCCGCGAGCCGGGATCTCCCCCGGCGGCTCCCGCATAACTGACCGGATAGGGGCAGCTGCCCCGGTCTGAAAGGGCGCTGACGTGGATCGGGTGAGCCTGCGAGGACTCGATGAACAACGACACCGGAACCGAGGGACAAGTTGGACGCCACGGCGGCACAGACGGGCGGGGCGGCGCAGACCGTCGCGTCCGCCGTCGGCGTGGCGAACGGACCCGAGGACGCCGTCACCGATTGGGCCGCGATCGACTGGCGGGCGGTTGAGGACGACGTACGGCGACTGAGGCAGAGGATCTTCGCGGCGTCGCAGGCAGGGGACCTGAAGAGGGTCCGCAATCTGCAGAGGTTGATGCTCCGCTCCCGTGCCAACACGCTGCTGAGCGTGCGCCGGGTCACGGAGCAAAATGCTGGCCGCAAGACGGCGGGCATCGACGGGAAGGTGGTGCTGCTGCCCCAGGGTAAGGCCGAGTTGGCCGACTGGATGCAGCACCGAGCCGCCGCGTGGAAGCCCAAGCCGGTCAAGCGGGTGTATGTGCCGAAGCCCGACGGGCGTCGGCGCGGCCTCGGGATTCCCGTGATCGCCGACAGGTGCCTTGAGGCCCTGGCGACGAACGCGCTGGAGCCCGAGTGGGAGGCACGGTTCGAGTCGAGGTCCTATGGATTTCGGCCCGGCCGAGGCTGCCAGGACGCGGTCCAGGCCATCTATGTGACCGCCCGTGGCGTGAGCTGCCAGCGGCCCTGGGTGCTGGACGCGGACCTGGCGGCGGCGTTCGACAGAATCGACCATGATCACCTTCTTGCCTCGCTCGGCACATTCCCCGCCCGGGGACTGGTCGCGCAGTGGTTGAAGGCCGGTGTGGTCGAGCAGGGCTGGTTCACCCCGACCGTTGAGGGAACCCCTCAAGGGGGCGGGATCAGCCCCGCGTTGATGAACGTGGCCCTGCACGGGATGGAGCAGGCTGCCGGGGTTCGGTACCACCCCTTTGGGCATCGTGACGCCGGAAGCGCGGTGCCGGGCTCCCCGGTCCTGATCAGATACGCCGACGATCTTTTGGCCCTGTGTCACTCGCGTGAGCAGGCCGAACAGGTCAAGGCGCGGCTCGCCGCGTGGCTGACGCCCAGAGGGCTGGTCTTCAACGAGGACAAGACCCGTGTGGTCCACCTCGACGAGGGCTGCGACTTCCTCGGGTTCAACGTCCGCCGCTACCGGGGCAAGCTGCTGATCAAACCCAGCAAGGCCGCAGTCAAGCGGATCCGGAAACGGCTCGCCACCGAGATGCTGTCCCTTCGCGGGGCCAACGTCGAGGCGGTGCTCATCAAGCTCAACCCGATCATCCGGGGCTGGGCCGCCTACTACCGGCACGCGGTCTCCAGTCGGGTCTTCAACGATCTGGACGACTACATGTGGAAGCTCACTTACAAGTGGGCCAAGCACGCTCATCCGCACAAGCCGAGGAAGTGGGTCGTCGCCCGCTACTTCGGCAGATTCAACTCTTCCAGGCAGGACCGGTGGGTCTTCGGCGACCGCCAATCCGGCGCGTTCCTGCTCAAGTTCTCCTGGACGAAGATCGTCCGGCACGTGCTGGTCAAAGGCTGGGCCTCACCCGATGACCCTGCCCTGACCGATTACTGGGCCAAACGGCGACGCCGCATCAGACCCCCGTTGGACCGCACTGGTCTGCGCCTGCTCCAGGCACAGCACGGACGCTGTCCGCTCTGCCGGGACCTGCTGCTGCACGCCGACCACGAGCCGCAGACCCCCCACGAATGGGAACGCTGGCTCGCCACGGTCCGCAAAGCGACCCGCAAACAAGCCGTCATCGCCGAACCGGATCCCCGGGCACCGGACGAACCGTCAACGCTTCGCCTCATCCACACACACTGCCGTCGCCGTCTCAGCCAGAGAAGCGACACCAGTGACCTGGCACTTCTGCCAGCCCGCGAGCCCTCGGGGCTTGCTTGAGCCGGTTGCTCGGAAAGCGGGCACGGCCGGCTCTGAGGGGGGTGCGGCGCAGCAATGCGCCGCACCTACCCGACTGGAAGCCGATCTGGTATGTGCTGGAGGGGCGCGGGTTTGCGCTGCTGCTGGTCAACGCCCGCCACGTCAAGATCGTGCCCGGCCGCAAGACCGACGTGGCCGATGCCGCCTGGCTGGCGGAGCTGCTGGAGCACGGCCTGCTGCGCGGCAGCTTCGTCCCGCCGCCACAGATCCGCGAGCTGCGGGACCTGACCCGCTACCGCAAGAAGCTGACCCAGGCCCACACCGCCGAGTGCCAGCGGGTCCAAAAGACCCTGGAAGACGCCGGCATCAAGCTGGACTCGGTCGCCTCCGACGTGCTGGGGGTCTCGGGCCGGGCGATGCTCAAGGCGCTGGTGGACGGCGAACGCGACCCCGAGGCCCTCGCGGCGCTGGCCCGGGGGGTGCTGCGCAAGAAGCTGCCCGAGCTGCGCCGGGCCTTGCGGGGCCACTTCGGTGACCATCACGGGTTGCTGGTCGGGCTGTCGCTTGCCCACCTGGAGCACCTGGAGGGCGCCATCGCCCAGCTGGATGCGCGGGTGGACCAGGTGATCGCCCCTTTCGCGGTGGCGCGTGACCGGCTGGACACCATCACCGGGGTCGGCAAGCGCGCCGCGGAGGCGATCATCGCCGAGATCGGGGTGGACATGGGGGTGTTCCCCACCGCCGCCCACCTGGCCTCGTGGGCGGGGCGCTGCCCTGGCAACAACGTCACCGGCGGCAAACGCCGCTCCGGCAAGCCCACCAAAGGCAACCGCTGGCTGGCCGATGTGCTCACCGAGTGCGCCTGGGCCGCCGCCCGCAGCCGCGACACCTACCTGGCCGCCCAGTTCTGGCGGCTGGCCCGCCGGATCGGCAAGAAGAAGGCCGCGGTCGCGGTCGGCCACTCGATCCTGGTGATCGCCTGGCACCTGCTCGAAGGCGACTGTGACTACCACGACCTCGGCGGTGACTGGTTCACCCGCCGCAACGACACCGACCGGCACAAGACCCACCTCATCAAGCAACTCCAAGCCCTCGGCTACTCGGTCACCCTCCAACCCGCCGCCTAGCCTTCGCACAGCCTGGGATTCTCCTTACAGCCTGGGATTCTCCTTACAGGCAAGACAGGGCTTCGGCGTTGTTTCGATACGCCCGTTGGGGCGGTAATGACCGGATAGCGTGAGCAGGCACGGACTTCCGGGATCATGCGGTTCTCACTCCCTCATGACCACGGTGGAAGCCCGTGCCTGCCGAGCTATCATCCCCGATCCCATCGGGTCTTGACCCGCTGTGCGATGCCGACCCGCTCCAGCAAGCCGAGACTCCGCACCTGCTCGCCTACCTGGCCAGCGTCCCCGACCCGCGAGCCCCTCGTGGGCGCCGCCACCCACTGGTCGCCATCCTGGCCGTGGCCGCCGCCGCGGTGCTTGCCGGCGCCCGCTCGATGACCGCGATCGCCGAATGGGCCGCCGAGGCTCCCCAGCCAGTCCGTGCCGCGCTCAGCGCCCGCCACCACGCTCCCGGCCACTACAGCGTCCCGACCGAAACCACCATCCGCCGGACCCTGGGCCGCCTGGACCCCCAAGCCCTGGCCACAGCGATCGGCGCCTGGCTTTGCGACCGCGACCGCCTCCAGCGGCAGCGGCGGCGGGCAATCGCGGTCGATGGCAAGACGCTGCGAGGCGCCAAACACCACGGCCGCCAGGTCCACCTGCTGGCCGCGATGGACCACACCACCCGCTGTGTGCTGGCCCAACACCAGGTCGACGGCGCCCCCGGCGAGGTCCCCGCCTTCCAACCCCTGCTGGAGCCGCTGGACCTTGCCGGGGCGGTCATCACCGCCGACGCGCTGCACACGCACGCCGACGCCGCCGAGTTCCTGGTCAGCCAAAAGCAGGCCCACTACCTACTGGTCGTCAAGGCCAACCAGCCCACCCTGCTGGAACGCTGCGCCGCCCTGGCCTGGCACAACGTCCCTGTCGCCGACCGCACCCGCGACCGCGGCCACGGCCGGGTGGAGATCCGCACCCTCAAGGCCGTCACCGTCCGCCACTTCGGCTCCCGCACGCCGCCCAGGTCATCCAGGTCACCCGCAAGGTCTGCGACCTTGCCACCCGCAAGTGGCACACCGTGGTCGTCTACGCCATCACCAGCCTGTCGTTCCAGCAGGCCCGCCCGCCCGGCTCGCCGACCTCATCCGCGGGCACTGGACGATCGAGAACGGCCTGCACTGGGTCCGCGACGTGACCTTGGGCGAGGACGCCTCCCAGCTGCGCCGCTGGCACCGCCCCGCAGGTCATGGCCAGCCTGCGCAACTTGGCGATCGGTGCGCTCAGCCGGGCTGGGCCGGTCAACCTCGCCGCCGCACTACGCCGCCACGCCCGCGACCCTGCCCGGCCCCTTACCACCCTCGGGATCACCCTCGGATGAAACCGACATCACGCGAGAACGCCGGAGCCCTGCCCTGAGCGCACGGCCGGCGACCTGTTTTGTCATCCGCTCAAAGATCTCAGAGCTTGCGAAATTCTTATAGTGCGGCATTACTTCTCATTGAGGTTTGACACGCTGATCTTGGCAAATCCCTCGGCGGCAGGTACGCCGAGAATGCGAAGTAGTAGCTATCCTCGGCCGCTGATAGAGTAAACGAATACTCTATCAGCAGAGCGAGTGAACGAGGGCAAGACCAAGGAGATGCACGGCAATTGAACTAGGCTCCAATACGTCTTGACGCCGCCCAAGGGACGGCGGGACAATCACGCGCGGCCTAGGCGACCGACGACAGCGTAGTCATCCGTGTTCGCGAGGGGGTGGCCGTGCAGCTTGGCCTGATCAGCCCCTGTCAATGCCCTCTGACCTCGGTCGATGGAGCTGGCATAGGGAGCGTCAGCTCGTTTCCTTTCCTGGTGGAAACCGAGTTCCGAATGGCGTTCAAGGCAAGCAATAGCACTGGCCCAGCCGAGTAAGAGTCGTGCAAATCGTACCGATCCTGGCTTGCAATTCTCAGCCACGAGACGTGCAGGCCAGAGCCGATTGGATGCGAAGATGCCCAGGTTGAACAGACCTTGACACAAGCAAGCACGAGCCGATACGCATCGAGCACCCGATATCCCCGGTCGCATCTGACCAAATCAATTCAAGGCGAGGTGACAGCGTCATCGCGCGGAAGGCGACGATGCCCAGGCTGACAGCGGCATTGCCCAAGCGGCAGGTCCTGCCTGCCCGCTGGACCCCACGCCGGCGCAGCCAGCAGTGGTCTCGTGCCCCGCCGGCCTCGGCCTTCGCCGCCAGCCCGCACTTCCTGTTCGCCAACAACAGCATTGACACCAGCACTGGGGCGCTGAACACCGCGTTCAAGGAGGCGGGCCTGGGCACCGGCACAACTAGCGTCGGGATTACGCTCAGTGCCGATGCGACCGCCACCTACCAGTGCTACAACAAGGCTGGTAACAAGCCCCAGGGTGTCCCCAAGACCTTCGGCCCTAGCGCGGTGACAGGCTCGGCCACCTTCCCGGTGCGCAACGGCCAGACCACCGGCACCCTCGTCGCGGGCCCGCTTAGCCAGGGCACCTTCAGCTGCCCCTCCGGGCAGCTCCTGTTCCTGGATGCGGTGAGCTACTCGAACACTCAGGTGACGGACCAGTTCGGCAATTCAATCCACGCCACGCCGGACCCGATCTCGGCCACGGTCCACATCAGAATAGGCTGACCAGCCACACCGCCAACGACAGTCCATCTAGAGCTTGCCGGGCGACAGGCGGCCGGGTAAAGGATAGGCCCGGCCGCCCGTTGCGCGCGGGGCTGGTCGACGAACCCGATTTGTCTCAGCCGGCCGCAGCCATGCTTCGCTCTGCGACCTCCACCGCTGCGGCACGGCACCACGGATGATCCGCCGCCACCGTCCGACCCCAGTTGTGGGCGGTCCGCCGCGCGTTGGCCACCCTGGCGACCTCGGGTCGATCGGCAGGGCCTCGGCATAGTGCGGGAATGACTGGTTCACGGGCTTGTGATGCCGAGGAGTGGCAGGACTCGGGTGGCGTCGCGGGCGTTGCGGCGCAGCGCGGCGGCGATGTTGCGGTGGCCGCGGGCGTGGAGGATGCCGACGGCGAGGTTGCGCAGGCTGGCCATGG
>WNFY01003042.1_pt1 | contig 15735 bp, 15 predicted proteins | sample 5400091 | NCBI WGS metagenome assembly WNFY01 (sample SAMN13153364, study PRJNA577476) | soil metagenome | isolation source: 60 cm soil or saprolite under grassland replicate 1 | place: USA:California | collected 2016-06-15 | reverse complement strand
TGGGTGTGTACACCTTATTGATGTCATAGATGTCGTGGGTATGTGAGTAGATATTTGCGTAGTCCGAGATAGAGACGTTGTCTCCGATCTCGATGCCCCCGCGGTCATCCAGAAGCACGTGGCGATGGATTACCACGTTATTCCCAATGGTAAGGTTGTAGCCAAATGACCATTCCACAAAATGCCAGCATTTGAAGTTTTCACCGACCCGACGAAAAATAAGTGGGGCCAACATTCGCCTCAGACGGTGACCAAGGAGCGCATTCTGGCCGAGTGGAGAACGGTCGAACATCTGCCAAAACCAGATCAAAGGCTTCCGCTCGGCATAGAGCTTCGGATCAATATCGGGATAATACTCAGGCTCCGTTGTAACATTCCTCGGATCTAGTGAATGAAGGACTGCTCGGGCCGGCAAGGTGAGCTTTTCCAGGTTCGCGTCGAAGCTCGCAGATCCACAGAAGGGACCGGCATAAATGCTCAGCAGCGTATCTCTAACTACATCATTGAGATCTTTTCGTCCATCAGTCAGGGAGCGATGTAATTCGTCCAGGAATCCGGCGTAGTCCTTCTCTGCTAATGCCTGCGCAGACAATTCACGATAAGTCATAAGCTTTTACCAAGCGCTTCCCAGACCGTGGCGATTATGTAGTTTGAAAAGGAGGCCAAAGTATCACAGTGATCCAAGCCGCATCAATTGCAAAGTCATATCCGCTGTTTTGTCGGATCGCCTTTGAGAGATTCTGTTCCCCCGACTACCCAACTTGCTTGTGGCCCTATCGTAAAGCTAGGATGCGCGCTACATGAAGCTCATACGGCGGCTGCTGATCGCTTTCTTTTTTCTTCTGATAATCGGAGCAACCTGTGTTTGGTGGAATCTCCCCAGAAAATCCGACATGGCGGACTACGCGCCCGCAGACTCCTTCGTTTATCTCGAAGCTGACAGCCTGAATGGGCTTGCTAGCTCTCTTGAACAAAACGAGGCCTGGAAGAAACTTGGGCCTATAGCGGGTATCCAAACAAATCAACCGGGGTACTGGTTATCGGCCGCCCTTCGAGCGGGTATCGGGCCGACTGAGAGCGTGCTCTTATCTCGAGCGCAGCTTGCTCTCGTAGTAGTTGGCATGAACACCGTCGAAGAGGGAGATACGCTAAGAATTAAACCCGACGCGGCTCTTATCATAGAGACCCACACGTCACGAGGTCGTATCCGGTCGACAGCGGTAGAAGCCGTTAAGCGCATTGCAAAGTTTGCTTACGGCCAACCGACCTGTTCGCAACATGCAGAGGCGGCGGAGTATACGGAATGCGTTGCGCCGGACGGTGAACGCAGGGTGGTCGCGGCACTGGAGGGTAGCCTGGTAGTGATAGGTAATACGGAGAGAGCAGTCCAGAGTTGCCTCGAGGTCCGTCGCGGCCAACGGCCCAGCCTGCGGACCGACACCGAGATGCTGAAGATGCGCTCAAATCTGCGCACTCCCAGAGCCCTAGCCTTTGGCTATATCTCTTCGGCAAACGCAGCCAGGTTGTTCTCCTGGGCAGCTCCGCTGTTAATCGGAAAAGCTCCCGGTGACCGTCAACTGGAGCAGATGCTCGCGGCCAGTGCGGCCAAGATTTTGCGGGGCATCGCCTGGAGTTCAGAAGCGTCGGCGGGAGGAATAGAAGATCGCTTTCTCTTTTCGCTCGAGCCTTCGGTTGTTTCGCGTCTTCAACCAGCATTCGATACCCGCCGCGGCGACGACGCATTTTGGAAACTCGTTCCCGAAACCTCTCAGTCGCTGACAATTTACCGCAGCGAAGACGCCAAGGCCGCCTGGATTGCAATTGATTCAGCGGTCTCGTCTAAACTCGACGCCTTAACGAGCGTGCTCTTCGCTTCACTTCTAAAGTCAGGTTTAGCTGTTTATGGGATCGCGGATCCTCAGAATATACTACCAACTCTCGCACCTCCCCTTGTAACAGTACGTCCTGAGCAAGCGGCTGAGGGGTCCATTCTCATCGCTCGCGTTCGCGACCCGCAAAAACTTCGGCAAGCTCTCGGGGGGCAAATGTTCGCCGGCGGCCGGGGACAGATTCTTGAAGGAGTTCAGTCTGAGCCAAACCCCGGAAAGGAATTTGCGGCGGTCTTTATGGAGAATTATGTCTTGCTGGGAAAAACTGAAAATGTCAGACGCTGTATGCTTGCAATCAGAAACAACGAGACTGTCTCTGCCGAAACAAAGCTACGGCACTTTACTCACTTCGCTCCGAACAGCCTCGCACCCATTCTCACCTTTACGAATGACGAGCCACGACTGACCAGCGTCATCTCAGTCTTGTCTTCTCTCAAAGGAACACAGCTTTCCGGTGAGAAGACTACAGCGTTGAAAACGGCGGTTAGCGAAACGGGGTTTTCCGCCACGGAAACGACTCTGACTCCAACTGGAATCGAGAGGAAAACGCGCTCAGCGCTCGGTCAGTTCAGCACGCTCATTTCCCTGCTCTCACCCAACCGCTCAACGGATTCCGCGCGCGCGCCTTGAAACATTGGATCGTTTGCGGAGGACCAGACCATGCCCCTTGCTCTTGTGATTGGGACCAAGAACGTTGGAAAGCTTTTTGAGATCAAGACTATTCTCGGAGACTTGTCGCTTGAGGTGCATTCTTTAGTTGAGTTTGGAATAACTGGAACAGCTGAAGAGCGTGGTGACTCCTATAGCGATAATGCGATTGCGAAAGCACGATACTACGCTGCTGCAACTGGTTTGTGGGCGCTGGCGGACGACTCGGGATTGGAAGTAGAAGCGCTGGGCGGAGCCCCTGGTATCTTCTCCGCCCGTTATGCAGGGGAGAAAGCTTCGGATTCTGAGCGTCGAGCGCGGCTTCTCCTGGAACTTTCCGGAAGGCCTGACAGTAGTCGCAATGCACGGTTTGTTTGTGCTGTGGCCATCGCAGACCCGAGTCGAGGGATCATCAATGTCTCGGCAGGAATTTGCGAAGGAACCATTAGCGAGCTGGCGAAGGGCGATGGGGGATTTGGCTACGACCCGCTGTTTGTCCCTGATGGTTACAATGCGACCTTTGCTGAATTACCTGAGTCAGTGAAGAATAGGATCAGCCATCGGGCACGAGCATTGGTCCAGGCCAGAGAATTCTTGCTGCGCCAGGGCGACAACGCCCAGCCAGTCCGGAGCCGTTAGTTGTTCACGCCAGAAATGCGGTGGTGCGTTAGTTTGAAAGATTCTGTACCTGATCTCACGCCGGGGACACCACGCTAAAGCCGTGTTGTAAATAAGCATAAAGGTAAACTGAGCTACTACCCGCAAAAGCGACGAACTTGACCAGTCATTGCAGTGCTCTTAGAATGGTCGCCTTTCCCAACGGATCACACTCGAGGGTCTGATCAATTTCGGGGCGTAGCACAGCCTGGTAGTGCGCTCGGTTTGGGACCGAGAGGTCGGAGGTTCAAATCCTCTCGCCCCGACCAAAAACATCAACAAGTTACTATAACCAGCGCGACTGATCGCTGTTCGCAGGTGTTAGATTTGTGTTCATGTTGTTCAGATCTGTGGCGGAACCTGCGAACATCGGCCATAGCGCTACAAAACCGGTTCACTGCGGAATATTAGCCGGATGCTTGCGCAGAATCTCGCATCACCAGGCCCTGAACGCTGACTGCCCGCTTCGGCAGCCATGAAATAAGCTTCTCAATCAACGGGTCAACCTCACGGCCTGCGACTTGCTTGCCATAAGGCGGCGGTTATGAAAGTCGTTTTCAAATTCAGAAAGCGGGTCGATTAGCACGATGACACTAGCTGACAGTCCGTTCGGTGCCGAGACACGAGTGATTGCGGTCGGGGGCTCGGGTCCGATCGCACTTCGATTAATGGAAATGGGACTTGTCCCTGGTGCTCCAGTTCGAACGGTAAAGTCGGCGCCTTTTGGTGACCCAATCCAGGTATTCGTGAGAAGTTACCACTTAGCGCTCCGTCGTGCCGAAGCGGAGACGGTAACGGTTAAGCTGGTCAACGAACAGTTTTGAGTTCCCCATCTATTCCTGCTGATTATCCAGAATGATTGCAGAACAACTAGCTTCAGGGAACGGTCTTGGTTCCCTCGCCATTCCCTCCCCACTTACGATCGCCATCGCGGGGAACCCAAACTCTGGGAAAACCAGCCTCTTCAATGCACTAACCGGGATGCGACAGAAGGTCGCGAATTATCCTGGTGTTACGGTCGAGAGTAAGGTTGGTCTCTGGTCTCTTTCACCGGAAGTGCCTCCTGCACAATTGATAGACCTGCCCGGTCTCTATAGCATCGAGGCAACATCGGTCGACGAACAAATTGCCCGTGACATCCTGCTTGGGAGGGCATCAACGGTTGCGAAGGTAGAGGCCCTCGTGATCGTCGTAGATGCTACAAACCTGATGCGCAACCTCTACCTGGCGACCCAACTCATCGAAACCGGAATTCCGGCAGTCGTCGCGCTCACGATGTTTGACACGGCGCAGCGTACGACTGTTATCGATGTGGAAAAACTGAGCGAAGCGTTGGGTATTCCCGTTGTGCCAGTGATAGCCAAACAGGGGCTAGGAATACAGGCACTAGAGGAATCCGTTGTCCGCGCGGTCGCTAAGCCAGGCAGCAAGAAGCCCGGATGGACAGCATCGGCCCAGGCGCCGCTCAGTTTGTCCGCAGTCAAAGCCGCACCTCAGCGATGGCAAGAGCCTTTGTTGAGAAGGTATGAATGGATTGAACAGCTCGTTTCCGACGTGGTTGACTTCGAGAGTCACGGGCGCCACGGCGCCACCGAGCGGATTGACGCATTCGTGACTCATAAGATTCTTGGGCCAATCTTGCTGCTGCTGGTAATGCTGCTGGTATTTCAGACCATTTTCGCCTGGTCCAACCTGCCCATGAACCTGATCGATCGGGCGTTTCACGGGCTCGCGGAAATGATTCGAGTTTCCTTCCCTCCCGGCGTCCTGACTGACTTGCTGGTGGATGGCATCGTGGCCGGCGTTGGTAGCGTTCTGGTATTCGTACCCCAAATCCTTCTGCTTTTTCTCTTCATCACTCTTCTTGAGGATAGCGGCTACATGGCCCGCGCAGCGTTCCTAATGGATCGGGTGATGCGCAGTTGCGGACTTCATGGAAAGGCTTTCATGCCTTTGCTGAGCAGCTTTGCTTGTGCAGTGCCGGGAATCATGGCAACCCGAACGATCGAGAATTCAAAAGATAGATTCGCGGCAATCATGATTGCGCCCTTCATGAGTTGCTCTGCGCGCCTACCGCTCTACACTCTAGCGATCGCTTCCTTCTTTGCCGGCCAGAAGATTCTCGGTTTCTTGTCACTTGGGGCGGTGATAATTCTCGGTATGTACGTTCTCGGCGTCATCGTTGCAATTGTTGTCGCCTGGATTCTTAAGCATACACTCCTGCATGCCCCGCCCGCCCCATTCGTGATGGAGCTCCCGCCTTATCGTGTGCCGAGTGTCGCAAATGTAGTTCAGACAATTCTTATGAGACTCGGCATCTTTATCAAACGAGCGGGCACCGTGATTCTGGCGATCTCAATCCTGCTCTGGGCCCTCGCGGCGTTCCCCAGATCTGAAAACAGAGCTGATCGGGGTGGGCAGGTTAGGAACAGCTACGCAGGCCGAGCTGGGTATGCAATTGAACCAATCATTGCCCCACTCGGGTTCGACTGGAGGATAGGGATTGCTCTGATCTCCTCCTTCGCCGCGCGGGAAACCGTAATTTCCACTCTCAGCATTGTTTACAATGTAGGCAACGACTCCGCTGAAGACACAGGCACGTTGATAGAAACAATGCGAAGGGCGAAACGTCCCGATGCCACAGCGGTGTGGACGCCACTCGTTGCTCTCTCTCTGATGGTGTTTTTCGTGTTGGCTTGCCAGTGTATGTCAACCGTAGCGGTTGTTCGGCGCGAGACGAACTCGTGGCGCTGGCCACTTTTCATGGTTAGCTACATGTTGGTGCTTGCCTATGTTGGATCTCTCATTACCTACCAGGGCGGCCGCTTGTTGGGCTTTAGTTGATATGGACTGGCAGAAATTGACAGTGGTGATACTGGTGGTGGCTGCAGGGAGTTATACAGCGCAGCGTGCATGGCTGCGTGTTTCTTCGTTCAGATCTGGAAAGAAAATTCCGCAGCCTTCTTGCGCGAGTAGTTGCGGTGGCTGCGAGCGTAAGTTCTTTGTGCCGGCAAAGTAAGTCCTCACCTTCTCTCTTAAGTCACAACCTTCTCTTTTGAGCAACATTTGCAGGGGCCGAATCTTAAGTTCCCACTGCCGGAGGCCTGTCATTTCTTACAGTTCCGCGTCATGCTTTGCAGGCTTATGATGGTCAACGCATTGGAGCGGCCAAAAAGAACGCCATTGGAACACAAAAGGCGAATCACGAAGGGAGTTTTTGCATGAGCAACGGCAATGAAGCAGAAACGAAAGAGACTTATCGGCTTTCACCACTTCTCGAAGACAAGGAGTTTCGGTTTCTATCTTCGGTGGTCCGAGCAGACTTCGGCGCCCTGTCCCACCGGGGAAAGGTCCGACAAGATAACGAAGATCATTATCTGATCACTCGGCTTGATCGAGGTCAAGAAACGATACTTACCAACCTGCCCGAAGGCGAGGTGCCAAAACACTTCCAGGAGTGGGGCTACGGCGCCGTCGTAGCCGATGGCATGGGTGGTGCGGCACGAGGTGAGGTGGCCAGTAGTTTGGCAATCAGTACACTGGTACATCTGGGGCTGCACTTCGGCAAATGGAACGTGCGCATAAACGAGCAGATTGCTGAGGAAGTCAAGGAGCGAGTGGAAAGGTTCTATCAAAGTACGGGTGACGTGGTGAGAGAAGAGGCTCAGGATGATCCAGCACTGGCCGGGATGGGAACGACGCTGACCGCGGCCTTCAGTGCCGGAAGCGATCTTTTTATCGCTAGCGTGGGAGACTCACGCGCCTACCTCTTCCGCAAGGCTCGTCTCAAACAACTGACCCGCGATCAAACCTACTCGCAAGTCCTGGCGGATGCAGGGCAAATTTCCCAGCACGAGGTTTCTACTCATCATCTGCGACACATACTCACGGACGCTATCGGAGCAAGTCAGGGCAAGGTTAATGTCGAGATCAAACAGCTTCATCTTCTCGATGGTGATTCTTTACTCTTGTGCACTGACGGCCTGACCGAGATGGTTGAAGAAGAAGAGATCGCTGGAGTGTTGTTGCGAGCTGAGAATCCACAAACGGCGTGCCAAACGCTCGTAGACCTCGCGCTGGAAAATGGTGGCAAAGACAACGTCACAGCGTTAGTGGCTAAGTATCACATTCCGGAGTGAAGCGCGATTCCTCACCATGGAAAAGAACAGGATCGCTAAGACTCGCGTGAATCTTTTTCAGAAGTCCTGCCGTTCCTGATTAGAAAAGGAATTTGCTTGCTATCTCGACCGTAAGGTTTCCCACGACCGAGTCCGGAAGCCTTTGGCGCGGACCTCCATGCCGCAGTCTTTGGATAGATCATTGACAGCCCAGCCTGACGGAAGACGGTGTACGAGCCCTGCAGAGAGTCCTGAGTTGGTGACTTATTGAGAGGTGTGGAAGAAATCAGCAAAAGGAGGTGAGGGCTCGCCCCAGACCCCACCCCCCTTCGCTCTTGCTTAGCAGGCACTCTAGGCGCCTGGCGGATACCACTTTAGCTCATATGATTTACCAGTCTGTGCGCTACCGCACATATAGGTGTACGGACGGCAAACGGACACCACAATAGGTCTTATCCGCGTTTTCTTGCACGCCGGTCAGATCTAAAGTTGATTACATTTCTCTTGCGGAAGGCGATCACGTGAGGCCTATCCGGATCCTCAGTCCCTCGACTCATCTCTTCGAACTGTACTCAACCCAAAAAACCTCGCTGAAATGGCGGTTTCTTGAAGACTTTGCTGCTTGAGTGTGATATATGAGTGTCCGGTTTGCTTTTCAATTCTAGTCCTTGTTGGAGGTGTTACACCAGACTATGGCGACTAAAGCCGCGACAGGCAAGAAGCGTATGACTCAGTCGGAAGTAATTAACCACTTTGCCGAAACCACCGGAATGAAGAGGGCACAAGTAAAAGAGTTTTTTGAGGAATTGTCCACTCTGGCTGCACGTGAAGTGAAGTCTAACGGCGAATTCGTCCTTCCCGGATTCGGCAAACTCGTCAAGTCCGAAAGAAAGGCCCGTGAGGGTCGGAATCCGGCAACCGGCGAAACAATTCAAATTCCGGCCAAGACCACGCTGAAGTTTCGCGTTGGCAAAGGCATGAAAGATACCGTGCTACCAAAAAAGTAAGAGCTCGGCAATTCAACTTTCCAGTAAATGGCGCCGCCCCCTCCGTTCCTTGGGGAACTTGGGCGGCGCTTTCGATATATCGTGCACGCATTCAGTTGTCTCCGGCCCTCGCAATCACTCGCTGATGGCGCTCAACTGTAGGCATCCCGCAAAACTATTGAAAATAAATGGCTTTGGTTCGCTCCTTCGGCCATGGTCTAGCTGTCTCTTTAGCCCGGTACAAGCACCCATACCACCTAGTTCACTTCTAAATCTACCGCACTTAATAAAGTTGTAGATTTTTCGTGCACCCTCCAGTATAATCTCTTGTTTCGCTGAACACCCCCTGACGGCACAATACGAGCCGGGATGTATTTTGGGGTTTAAAACCCCAAAGCGAGAGCTTTGTCTGGGAGGAGTGTTGCATCCCAACGAGGCTGTCAGACATCTGAGTTTAATATAGAAGGACCGTTAAATTTTTGATTGGAGGAGCAAACGCAATCGTGACTTTTGATACACACTTGCCGCTGAACGAGCGGCTGCTCAGAATTGATCATATTCAGGCGCGCCGGTATTCCAAGCTCAATGGTATCTCCCTGGAAATAGCGACGGAAGGTATCGTCAGACACCTACGCGCCTGTGATCGCATGGACGTCAACCCGGAAACATCTGCCGTGAGAGAGATTATCGATGACGCCCTGAACGGACGCCGGGTTTTTGCAGAAACAGCAGAACATCCCCGGGCAGCCTAATTCCGCTGCCAAGGTACATCGTTATGAAGAGGTCGCCTGGCATGGGCGACCTCTTTTCGTCCTACTCCACTTCGTTTTTTCCCTCGAGATCAAAACATCGAAGGCAAGTTGACCAAAGCACTAACTGACATGCTAACATCGCGAAGCAATCAAAAGTGCCCCTGTAGCTCAGTGGATAGAGCATCTGCCTTGTCGGAGCCTTAATGGGGAAGGTTGGAGTTTTGAACTCATTAAGTGGACGATCCTGTATGCGGGGACGCCCTTAGAGCCTCTGGTACTTAACCTCTTCAAGGTTACGTAAAAATCCATGGGGATTGGGTAATCCGCAGGAAACCCTATCGCGAAATAAGCGATAGGGGCTCCTCAGAGACTATACGGGTCGGGACTGCGATGTCCAAGATATAGTCCAGCCAGCAAACCCGGAATTCGGCGGGCGGTCAGGGAAAGCCTGATGCTGGAAGCTAAGCAGAGGGCCGCAGGTTCGAGTCCTGCCGGGGGCAATCAACAAACCAATATGGCGGCTATAGTTCAGTTGGTTAGAACGCTTGACTGTGAATCAAGAGGTCGTGGGTTCAAGTCCCACTAGCCGCCCCATCAAACTCAACGACTTAAAGTTCCCTATACGTAACAGCCCGTCTGTCCAAAGTCTGGATTACTTGTCTGAGAACCAGAGGATTCGTGAGGACGTTCTGCTCCGAAGCGCTCTGTTTTCTAAGAAATGCACACACTTCTCGTCAGCAAGTCCTCAACATACCCACACGGCCCGAGATTTGCAGTAGCGGGTATTAATTCTTGCTGTATCTCCGCAGAGCGTCTGAAACCTTGGCACTGATTGCGTGCGGCTTTCTCTGATTCGCCCGGCTTGGATCGTAGACTACAAATCGTTAAGGAGAAAACTATATGACTCCCCTCAAGAAACGCTTGCTTACCTTGCTTGTCTTCGTCGTGCTCGCTCTCGCCTCCGCTGCACCAACTTATGCTGGAGCGGTACAGTTGTTTCTTCCGTCACAGCTGAACCCGGGTGATACCACTGCGGTATATCCCCAGCCAGCAATTACGACTGTACCTGCGCCGTATGTTCTGGCAATCGGCGGAAATACTTTAACAATCGCCCGCACCGGTGGAACGACATTTAGCCGTGTCGATCAGCTTCCAGGATTGGGTTGGAACGGGAATTTCGCACCAAGTACCAGATTGCTATGGACCGGAGGCACCGTAACTGCATTCATGGACATTAGTTTCGCCACTGGTGTTAGTGAAATCGGCTTAAAGGCGCAGGCGGATTTCTTTGGACCAGAAACCTTCACCTTTGAGGCCTTCAATGGCGCCACGTCTCTAGGACTTTTCACCGTTAGCGGGACCAGCAACTCTAACGCTGATGACAGCGCCCCCTTCCTCGGCGTCCGTGCGACCGGCGGGGATGTCATTACCCGCCTGAGGGTCATCAATACGGTGGCTTCCTCCAATGCGGGCGATTTCGCCATTAGCCCGGTTACCTTCGGCGGCACCGCCCCCGTTCCCGAACCGGCGACGATGCTCTTACTCGGCACAGGTCTGGCAGGCATCGCTGCGAGGCTTCGCCGACGTCGCCAGGCTAAGTAGGATCGGCCAAGCGTAGGCTCAACACCAGCACCTTGAACGTCAAAACGCTCGCGAGTCCGTTGTCGGCTCGCGGGCGTTTTGTTTAGCGCGTCGTCCACTCCTTTTTATTCCCGACCTATTGCAGACGGTCAGAAGTAATGACCTCTTCTGACGTCTGTGTGTCAACTCAGCGCAAAGGGTGGTAGTTGGATGCACCGAAGGATACTGCTATAGTCGTTTTGAAGACGGAGACGCACTTATGAAAACCGACTCACGGAGTTAAACAGCGGTCAATTGACTCTGAAATCATGAGGTCATGCTTTCAAGTCCCAGTAGCCGCTCCATCAACTCCGTCGCAACAGTGTAATCGGATCGATTGTATAAAGATCCCCTTTTAATCCGCAGTCAACAGATAGAGGAGTCAGCCAATGCCGGATGAACAAAGAGTAGCAAACAACTCTCAGACGTATGTCGTTAGTGCTGACAACTTTCCGTTTGAAGCATTGGAACAGGAGAACGGACAGGCCACCGTTATTCGTTTCCAACTCGAAGATCCCCAATTTCATGCCGGAGATGTGGTAGTCGTACTAAGTGGGAGCGATATACATTTTCACGGAATGATTGGACAACTCTCTGAGGGCTGGGCCGTTGCCAGCGACCACCGCGGTTCCCTACTCCCCGCCACGGTTCAGTAGATCATTTCATCGAACTATCGCATGTAACCCGAGGGAGAGGCGATTCTTACTCCAGGCGTTGAGGAGCGGACCTCGATGCGATGGAAACCCTTTTTCAGGTGAGTGGACAAGAAAGTTACGGCGACCTGCATCTCGAGGATCTGATCTAATTCTCTGATGAAAGGCTCGAAGCTGACCGGCGCTCCGATTCCTTGAAAGAATGCGTGCCCGCCGGTCTCACTTGCTATTCTCAACAGCGAGCTCTGTGCATTTCCGGCCAGTATCGTATTGCCCTCAGCAGCCCTGGTCGGAGCGTAGAAGCCGTAGACCGCAATGCTGCGGCGCTGTGCCTCGTTGATTGCACGTTGTAGATCCAGACTTTGGGTGGGAGACGACGACTCTATTCCGCGCGAAACGTCCAAACCGTCAGATATTAAGAGAATGGCGCGACGCCCTGCGGGCTGAGATTCGAATCGCTTGACCGACTCGATAACTTCCACGTAAGGATTGTAAGGTCCGGCGCTCGCAAAACCGACGGGAGGACGAATGGCTCTCGCAGCCTTTTCCAGATCAGTTGTAAATTTCTGCTTGACCTGCAAACTACCTGTTCTTAAGTAGCCAATCATCACTCGAGATCCGCGCGGCAACTTTCGGATGAAATCTGCCAAAGCCTTAGTCTCATTACCAATCGACGGAACCAAATCATCCTGAATCAGCAAGGCCAGCGAAATCGGTGAATTCGTCGCCATCGCCCGAATTGAGAGTACAGTCTGAGGCTCTCCATCCTCGCTGATCGTTAGATCTATGTTTTGCAACTCAGGTTCCCGTCGCGCCTCCTTCAATCGAAGGGTCAAGGGGACCGTAACGGGCCTGCCTGGGACACCCGCAGACGTGGAACCTGATATTGTTTGAGATTGGCCAAACGTCAATTGGCCAATCGACGTGAAGCTAAGAACGTAAACCAGGCTCAGTACAACTATTCGCAATCGCCGGTGAGTCTTCATCGGATCTTCTTTCATCCTTCGGTTGATGCCATTATACAGCGAGCCCGCCCAAATGGCCTTGAGGCGAAGAGTACTTGTCAACTGGCGGAGACAGCAATCACACGCTAAGATCGTCTTAAGAAACAGCAAATAGTCGTGCAGTTAGTTCTCTTGTGGAGCTCATGAATCAATCGGACGGTAAACTTTCCAGTAGAGATCAGACTCTCGCCAAAGTTCTCGGCTTTGCGCCGCTGTTGGTTTTGTTGCTGACATCAATACCGGCCCCTGTGTTTTTCGTCCTTCTCTTCCTGACAGCAAAGGCTACCGACTCCGCCGCAGTTTATCTATTGTTATCTGCTCTTTCGCTGGGATTAGGGCTCGCATTCGGCCTACTCCTCGCTATTATCCTCATCATCTATAAGAGAAAGTGGCTGTCCCGCTTGCGCGACAAGCTGGCAGCAGATGGCATTACGGCTGACGAGGTTGTCTGGTTCAAATCCGAATTAACTACGGCAGAAAAAACCTCCCTTGCAGAAATTAGGAAAAGTAACCCGTTGCTGGCAGACGCCTACCTCGAAACCCTTGCCGCCCGGCTGACGGCGACTAGAATAATCGCCCGGTCCCGCCGGCAACTATTGGGAGTTGAGCGACGGATCAACCGCGTGCGCGCGCTAACTACACCAGATACTGCTTCCCTGCTGGAGGACCTGGAGTCAGACAGCCGCGAACTCAGTCGCATCGGGCAGCACGCCGGCGATCACCTGCTGAAAGCCAAGGCTCGCTTACAAATGATTGAGGCTACTGCGAGTCGTACCTTGGACCAGGCTGAGACCGAGCTAATGATGCGCCGGTTAACCGCGGCCCAGGATCAGTTGCCGCTCGCACTCGAAATGGCCAATCTGGAAAAGCAGGCATTGAGAGAAGTCGAACACCAGGTTGAGGGCATCGAATTTCACAATCCGGCACATTCTCAGAATCAGCCGTGATTAATCATTGAAACTAAGCACTCAATTGTTTCAATCGGTACACTCCAGGTCCGAGGCGTTCCGCGAAGCCCTCATCGACAAGAGCCCAATTTCCCAAGCCTGCATCAGGAGCGCTCAAACCAGTCACGCGAGCCAATTCCCCGCGCAAAGTCATACCCGCGCCGAGCAGATAAGTGCGTGCTATTTCCCTCAATGCCTCTTCCCTTCCCACTACTACTTTCATTTCCTCATGAAACCTTGCTTCGGGGATGGACCAGAGATACGTGAACGAGGGTTCGTACAAGGCGTTTGTGGGGATTATTCTTAGTATTCTCTGAAGCTGATCGACTGCCCTATTAAACCTGCCACGTTCTGAAATGCCGCTCGCCTGCCGCAAATCGCTGGTGCCCATTTCCCATTCAGCACGAAGGACCTTAAGAATCGTCTGAGCGTCCTTTGATAAGACCTTACGCTCCATGTTGTGAGGAGTACCCCACAGCGCATTGAAAAAAGGTATCAACCGCGGTGCGATGAAAGTTGAATGGCCCCTAAGCACTTTACCGTAGAAGAGCCGGCCCCGTCTCATCACTTCGTCTTTTATTGTCCATGTCAGGCTGCTTTCAGGATCCTTTTGCACGTTCCGCGGCATATGGGCATCACGGCGTCCACATACCGCTACGTAGAGTGACGGCCCCGGATGTCGCGAGTCAGTAAGCACGGCACAGAATCCAACATCTTCAATGAATCGCTCGGCAGAATTGATGTCTTCGACGCGTCGTTCAGGATCCCGGCGCCACATGAAATCTCGATAGTCTTCTACATCTTCGGGCAGCAGCATAACGGCATTCTAGCAAAGTGAATGCTTCGAGCCGTCAATGTGAGTGATTCGGTCAACGGTAGCAGCGGGCGTTATCCTCTAAATCAGGCTAAGTTATTGCTGCTCAGTAAGGTACAACCCTCAGATCGCTCTGGCACACTCCCTGCAGAAGAGAGCACCCGACCAACTTCGGTTGGAGGAGATTTACTTACGCGATTTAACGACGTGAAATCGACCAAACGAACAAAACACTTCCTCGCATTGACATTGCCAACATACCTCGCATTAGCCTCTGCCGCTATGCTGGATGGCGACGCAACTGAATCGATGCCCCTCCTAACCAATGACGGCGTTGATTGCCTCGCCTACTAATAGATCACGTCAAGATACGTGCGACCCTCAACGCCGGACGAAAGAAATAATAGACGCCATGTGGCAAGTAAACACACTACCCACGGTGGAAAACAATCAGCACAGCCTGCCGATGTTGGGTTCTGTAACTGTCGAACGATTGGAGCCTGGTCAGGAACTTGAAGTACTTGAGTTTCTGGCGCAGCGTCCCATACATACTGTGGCAATGGCAAGCTTCATTCGCGATAACGGTATCGTTAGCAGCCTTAGCCGCGGCACCTTCTACGGCTGTCGCGATTTGGATGGGCAACTGGAAGGCGTCGCATTGGTCGGCCACGCCACACTGTTGGAGACAGCCTCAGGTCGCGCCCTACAGGCGCTGGCCCAAGTGGCCCAAGAATGCCCTGACACGCACATGATTATGGGTGAACAGAAACAGGTTGAAGAATTCTGGGAATATTGCTCAAAGGCCGGTCAGAAACTGCGCCTGGCCTGCCGCGAATCCTTACTTGAACTTCGATGGCCTATTGCGGTCCACGAAGCTGTCCCTGATCTGCACCTGGCAACCCTCAACGAGTTGGAGTTGGTCATGCCCCTCCAAGGCCGGTTGGCGTTTGAGGAAAGTGGAGTCAATCCAATGGAAGTCGATCCGGAGGGCTTTCGCAAACGTTGTCTGCGCCGAATTGAGCAGGATCGAACATGGGTCTTCCTGGAAGACGGCAAACTCGTTTTTAAGGCCGACATCATCTCCGAGAGTGCGGAGGTAGTCTATCTGGAAGGTATCTGGCTACAAGAGGACAAACGCGGTAATGGTTACGGCGTCCGTTGCCTTTCCGAACTTTCGCGAAAACTGCTAGGCCGTTCAAAATCGATTTGCCTACTGGTAGACCAAACCAATAAGCCGGCTCAGACCTGCTACAAGAAATGCGGCTTCTTGTTCCGTGCTAGTTATGAAACGATCTTCCTTTCTCAAAAGGATCGGGCCCGCATGAGTGTCAACTAATCAGGGTGCTGTGTCTTGATGGAAGGCGCAAACCCGACCTCACCTTTGCGTCCAAGACTAACAAATGTCAGACAACCCCAGCAACGCCAGACACCGATACTTCGGGCCGTTCCTCTGGGCAATCACCGGACTGGGCGGCCTGGCGTTGCTGTATTCTGCTTATCATCTACACCCCAGGACACTCGACACACAGTTTGCCATATTACTCGGGATGGCGTTGTTGCTCAGTTCCCGAATCATTGTCCCCATTCCGCGGTTCAGTTCCAAGATTTCCGTCTCTGACACACTGGTCTTTTTAATTCTTCTGCTTT
>WNFY01019545.1_pt1 | contig 15736 bp, 18 predicted proteins | sample 5400091 | NCBI WGS metagenome assembly WNFY01 (sample SAMN13153364, study PRJNA577476) | soil metagenome | isolation source: 60 cm soil or saprolite under grassland replicate 1 | place: USA:California | collected 2016-06-15 | reverse complement strand
GGTTGGCAGCGCCCACAGCGCCCGGTCGACCAGCGCACGATGGACCCGCGCGATGGCCTCCTCGGCGACGTCGACCTCATCCGGCAGGTCCGCGATGGCGGCGGCCGGAGTCTCCAGCCGGGTGGTGGCGCGGCGCGCCCGGTCGCGCCCGGCGTTGAGGCAGATCGTGGCCAGCCACGGCTCGACCCGGCGCGGCCGCCGCCCGCTGCTCCACGCCGCCCAGGCGCGCAGGTAGGTCTCCTGCACCAGGTCCTCGGCGTCGGCCCGCTCCCGCGCAAACCGCCGCGCCAGGTTGTGGACCAGGTCCAGCGCCGGCAGGGTCAGGCGCTGGAACTCCTCGTCGCTCGCCATCGCCACACGGGCCTCCTCCCCCTTCGCCCATATCGACGATCCAGCCCACCGCCTGATTGCAATCACGCGCGCCCCTCCGCGTCCGTATCGAGTGTCCCGCCCGAACCGCGTGCTGCTCAACCTTCAGGCCCGAGGAGGCTACCCGTGAAACAGGCGACCGTTCGCCGTGCGCCCAGGCCGCTGCGCACCGCCGTGTTCCTGCCCGTCCTGGCGTTGCTCGCCGCCGCCTGCGGCGGCGGCAACGGGCAGTCCAGCGGCGGGACGCAAACGCCGGCCACGCAGGCGTCGACCACCACCCAGGCGGCCATGGCGATGCCGCCGGGCCACCAGCGGCTACACCGACACCTGCGACCTGGCCGGCAAACCGATCGTCAACGCCACCACCGGCCACTACCACGTCCTGCTGGACAAGTCGCTGATCAACATGTTCTGCACCCCCGCGGTGACGGTGTAGATGCAGAACGTCAAACCCGGCAAGCACACCCTCACGGTCGTGCCCGCCCTCAACGACCACGCCGAGTCGGCAAGCCCGGTCTGGTCGGCTACGGCCACTGGCACCTCAACCTCGACTCCACCAGCGGCGCGATGGGGGGCATGGGCAGCATGGCCGGCATGAGCTGCACGAACGTCCTGCACACCACCACCCAGGGGCTCAAGTCCGGCGAGACCCACACGCTGATCGCGCTGCTGGCCGACGACAGCCACGCGCCGCTGAACCCGCCCGTCGAGGACAAGGTCGCGGTGAAGATCGGGTGATGGCCGCACCCCGCGCACGCGGTGCGCAGCTGCTGACGCTCGCCACGCTGCTCACCCCCACCGCCGGCGCGGCCAACGGGTCGCAAGGCTGCCCGGCCGCCTCCGGCCTGCGCGGCAACGTCGCCGACCACGGCACCGCCGCGGCGTCCGGCTCGAAGCTCCAGATCCAGGCCGGCGACTCCTTCTTCGCACCGACCTGCCAGACCGGCGTCCAGGCGGGCACGGTCACGCTGGTGGTCCACAACAGCGGCAAGATCCTGCACAACCTCTCCGTGCCCGGCCAGGGCGTCGACAAGGACGTGGTCCCGGGGCAGACGATCACCGTCCAGGTCAAGATCGGCGGCAAGGCGCTGCCGTTCTTCTGCAAGTACCACCGCACCTCAGGGATGGTCGGATCGCTGCTACCCCAAGGCTGAACCGGACGCTGCCGCTGGGCCGGCCCGCGCGAGGCGATGCGCGTTCCAGACCAGCGGCAGCGCTGTCGCCAGCAGCGCGACCGGGAACAAATAGCCCCCGACGGCGAGCAGCGCGCCGGCAAGCTGCGTCCCGACGGCCAGCGCCAGCGTCGGCACACAACAGGTGACCCCGCCGGCCAGGGCCGGCAGGGCGCCCAGCAGCCCGGCCGCCCCGCGCCACCCGGCCGCGCCGCGCACTCCGCAGGCACGACCCGTCCGGGTGGCCAGCAGCGCCACACCGACGTTGAGGCCGGCCAGCGCGCCCAGCAGCAGCCCCATCCCGAGATCGGCCGGCGCCACGAACACCGTCACATGGTCGACAGGGTGGATCGCGAGGACCGGCTCGTAGGCGAACGGCGCCCGCTGCGCCAGCAACTGGGCCGGCCAGTCCGCGGCGACCTCCACCGAGGGGACGCGCACGAAGCGGCTGGAGCCGGTTCCAGCCCAGATCACCAGGTCACCCAGAGCGATCAGGTAGACCAGCAGGTACAACCCGGCGACGACCACGGCCAGGCGCCGGCTCCGGCGGTCGCCCAGGGCCACGGAAACCGCACGGGCAACCCACCGCGCCGGCGCCCGCGACCTCACCCGATCACCGCCGCCCGCGGGAAGAACGCGAACCAGGCGAGCCACATCACGTCGAAGGTGACCAGCCGCTTCGACGACCCGCCACGCCCCGTAAGGTAGGCCCGGCCCGCGTCCAGCGCCGGGTCGTAGCGGAAGGCTACTGGTCGGCCGCCCAGGCTGGTCTGGATCGTCCCCCGGTCGCGCAGCAGCGCCTTGCGGACCGCCAGGCGGTGCGGGCCGAGCTCGGCGGCCACCATGACCTCCTTCTCGTCGAAGCGGTCGCTTTCGTGCAGCAGCGGGAAGTACAGGAACCGGCCCTGCCCCGGCTCGTAGTAGCCGAACAGCTCGTGCGCGGCGCCGTAGTTGTAGGAACCGTAGGGGTCGTTGCCGTACTGGCGCAGGTAGCCGGTCCGGGTGGACAGGACCAGCGTGTCCGGGTGGACCGCCCGCCAGCGACCCCAGCTCGTCCAGTCCAGCGGCACCTGCTCCAGCACCCGCCCGCGCGAGGGCCCCGAGATCGCCTGGCCGAGGAGCTGCGGCCAGCGGCTGTCGGTCTGCCGGTCGTACATCAGCAGATTGGAGTTCACCAGGTCGCCGGAGGTCCCGAAGGTGTAGGGCCGGCCGTCCGGGGCGGTGCCGCGGAAGGCCACGGCCGACCCGGTCAGCGGGCAGTAGGTGATCGACAGCGGACCGCTCGGGAAGCGTTCGTTGACGATCTCGTGCCAGACCAGCACCAACTGCGGGTAGGCCCGCGCCTGACCGTCCCGGACCAGGCCGAAAACGACATCCTCATCGGCCAGGAACCTCGCACTGGAAGCGGCCACGAACCGCGGCCGGTCGATCGCCGGGATCGCGTCCTTGCCAGGGGCTCCGTGGCGGACGCTTCGCGCCAGCTCGTCCAGGGAGTCGGTCGCGGGCGCGGCAGCGGCGCTCGGCCCCGGTGTGGCCGGAGCCGACCCGGCACGCCCCGCGGCCGGCGCCGCCGGCCGGAAGGCGATCCCACGGGCGACCAGGAAGGAGACGCCACCTGCCAGGCCCAGACCCCCCAGCGCCTGGAGGAAGCGCCGCCGCGTCACGCCCCGAGGCTCATCGTTCATCTGCCACCGTCCACCACGTCCCACCCACTTGGACGGGCAACCCGGCCACTTGATTGCTGGGGGCGCCACCCACCGACGCCCACGCTTCCAGCGCTGGGCACCGAAGCCGCGAAGAGTTGGTGGTTCGGCCCCTGCCTCCCCACGGACCCTCGCCAAGCCTCGGCGCAGGAGGACTGCAACCGCCGACGGCGGAACTGTGTCGTCGCGCTGACAGTTCCCGACGCAGGCGGGCCGCAGCCGCGTGCACTTGTCACCGGTGGCGAGATCCCGCTGTCCTGGCAAGGAGCCGCGCGCATGCACGACGACCCCCAGCCGGCCGAGGCGGTCGAGGTCTACTGGCGTCCGGGCTGTGGCTTCTGCTCGACGTTGCGGCGAGACCTGCACCGCACCGGGCTGCCGCTGCGCGAGATCAACATCTGGAACGACCAGGATGCGGCGACACTGGTCCGCCGGGCTGCCGGTGGCAGCGAGACCGTCCCGACCGTCGTGATCGGCCCTCACGCGCTGGTCAGTCCGACGGTCGACGAGGTCATGGCGGCGGTCGCCGCGCACGCGCCACACCTGCTGCCCACCCAGCAGCCCCCCGCGCCCCGCGCCAGAGTGTCGGGGCGCGGGTGGCTGCCGTTGGCGCTGGCGCTGGTCGCCGTCGGCTCCGGTTACGGCCTCTGGGGCGGCCAGCCGCCCCGCCAGACGCTCAGACGGACCACCTCCGGCGAATTGAACACAGGCCCGGGGCCGCTCAACCCCGCTCACCCATTCCCTGCCGACGCCCCGCGGTCCAGGATGCGGACGCGGACCTCCTGCGAGGACACTGGAGACGTGGCGACCAGACCAGCCTGGGTGAACCAGGAGTTGTTCCCCTTCGAGAGCCACTTCGTGGAGGTCGACGGCGCTCGGATCCACTACATCGACGAGGGGCAGGGACCCGTATTTCTGGGTCTGCACGGCAATCCGACCTGGTCGTTCCTGTACCGGCACATCGTCAACGGCCTCAAGCACCGGTTCCGCTGCATCGCCCTTGACTACCCGGGCTTCGGTCTGTCGACGGCTCCTCCCGGGTATCGCTACACCATCGCCGAGCACTCCCGGGTGGTGGAGGGGTTCGTCACCCAACTCGGGCTGGAGGGCATCACGCCCATGGTCCAGGACTGGGGAGCAGGTTCCCCGGCGGCTTCCTGGTCGAGCGCCTGGACCTGTTCACCAACGTGTTCGTCCCCGGCGGGGTCAAGCGGAGGAAGCTCTCCGGCGCCGAGAAGGCCATGTACAAGGCGCCCCACCCACCCCGGCGTCGCGCGTCCCCGTCCACGTGATGCCCAGGGAGATCCTGTCTGCCCATGAGCTGCTCACCGAAGTCGAGCAGGGGCTTCCCCGCCTCGCCCACCTCCCCGCGCTGATCGTGTGGGGCGATCGCGACTAGGCGTTCAAGGAGCCGCAGCGCCCCCGAGGAGATCATCGCCGCGATCGAGGCCTGGTGGCCCGGGGAGCAGCAGCCATGAGTGACGACGACGCTCAGCTCATCGCGCTCGGCGGGGCGGCGAGCAATGACGTCGGGGAACCCCTCGGGGACGTGGAAGGCGAACTTCCTGGTGCCGGAGGCGTTGTAGCGGGGGATGATCTGCTGATTTCGCCATTCCATGACCCCCTCGCCGAACTGATGAACGAAGTCGGTCGCGTCGATGAGCAGGAATGGCGCCCCCGTGCGCTCGGCCTGCTCGGCGAACAGCTCGAGCGTGACCTTGAAGTCGTCGTCGGTCATGTCGCTGGTCGACGGCAACCACCGGAGCTCGAGGACTCCCTGCTGCTGGTGGTGGTTGACGATGCCCCAGGCATTCCTGGCCACCTCGGCCGCCATCGATCCTCTCCTTTGTGGTTCCCGTCGCGTGTGGTTGCGATGCTAGGCAGCCGGGGCGGCGGTCAGGAAGTGTCTGGTAGGACAACTTGCGGGCCAAATCCGCCACAGCCAAAGTGGGTACGGCGACCACTCGGAGGGGGCGAACGCCGGGATGATCACGGTGGCGATCACCGCACCGACCGGTTGCGCGTCGATCAACACGGCCGGGCTGATGGATGCGCTCTGCAAGACCGACCGGGCCTGGCGCATGGCGCGCGACCCCGACGCCCAAGCGATCTTCGAGGTCCGCCTCGCCGGCCTTGATGAGCGACCGATCGCTTGCAGGGACGGGGTGGTGATGCATCCGCATGTCGCCGCCGCCCAGCTCGATCCGCCCGACCTCGTCGTGGTTCCCGGGCTGGACGACGATCTGGAGCCGTCCTTCCAGCTCAACCGGACCTGGGTGCCGTGGATCGCCAGGTGGCATGCGGCGGGAGCTCGCGTCGCCAGCTCGTGCACCGGAGCCTTCCTGGCGGCGGCTGCGGGGGTGCTCGACGGCAAGGAGGCGACCACCCACTGGATCGCGGCCGATGCCTTCCGCCGCCGGTTCCCGCGTGTGCTCCTCAGACCCGAGCGCATGATCGTCGACGCCGGCGACGTCATCAGCTCCGGTGGGGCCACGACGTTTCTCACGCTGGTCATCTACCTGACCGAGCGCTACGGCAGCCACGACCGGGCGGTGCTGGCCTCCAAGGTGATGCTGATCGACGGCGAGCGCCGACAAGGTGCAGTCCTTCATGGAGGCGCACCTGACGGCAGGTGTCTCTGTCGACGAGCTGGCCGCGCACGCCAGTGTCAGCACCCGCACGCTCGACCGCCGCTTCAAGACCGCCACCGGTGAGACGCCCCGCGGCTACCTCCGGAGAATTCGTATCGAGATGGCCAAGCGACTGCTCGAAACGAGTATCGACCCCGTCGACCACATCAGGGCCCGAGTCGGCTACGCCGACCCGACGGCGTTCCGACGCGCGTTCACCCAGACCACCGGGTTGGGTCCTCGACAGTACCGACACAAATACGGCCCGCCACGACACGGGACCTAGCGTCGGCCCCCCAGTTGCGGTGGAGGCTGCCGGCGTTCAGTTCCCGCCTCGCTGCTCGAACATGGCCGCGAAGGGGCGGGCATCGAAGAACACGCGAACCGAGGAGATCTTGCCGTCACGAAGGTGGTACCACTCGGCGGTCGGCGAGCTGCCGGCGGGCGTGCTGGTGATCAGGTCGTAGATCACGCAGACGTCGTCCCCGTCGACGAAGACATGCTGCTGCTCTGCGCCCTTCACGATCTGGGACAGGCCGCGGAGCGCAGCGAGGTAGGCTTCGGCGTTGTCGAAGGCGTCGATGGGTCCCTGGAAGCTGACGTCGTCATGGAGCAGGTGTCGCGCGGTGTCGAAGTCGCCGGTCGTCCACGCCGCGAAGAACTCCTCGGCGATGGTTCTGGTGTTGGGGCTGGACATGTGGGCCTCCTGCATCAATCCGCAGCGGGACGCGCGTGGTCGCACGCTGGGGCCAACGGAGCACGCGAGAATCTAGAACCGCATCGGGGCTACCGACAGCCCCGAACGTCCAGGGTTTCCTGCCGAGACGCCGTGGACTGCGGCGGGTTCATGGTCGAGGGAGCGCAGGCCAATCCGCTCGTGCTTGCGATGCCTCCCCTCTTGCGGCACGGGGGAGAGGACCCCACAACCGTGGCATGGCGCGAGGCTCTGCTCGAAGTGTTGCATCTCGAGATCCGCCAGCCCCGCCCGGGAACGGACGCGATCCTGGCCCGCCTCGCCGACCTCCTGCTCACCGAGGCCATCCGCGCGTACCTCCTGTCGCTCGCGGACGCCGACCAGCCGCAGGTCGGCGCAATGCGGGATCCCCGGATCGCCAAGGCGATCCGGCTCGTCCACGCCGATCCGGCGCGGAGCTGGGCCGTGGAGGAGCTCGCGTCCGAGGTGGCCATGTCACGCTCCGCGTTCGCCGAACGGTTCCGCCAGCTCACCGGTGAGCCGCCGATGCGCTACGTGACCCGGTGCCGCCTGGCTCGCGCGGCGTCATTCCTCGCACAGGACCGCAGCACGCTGTTCGAGGTTGCCAGGCGCACCGGCTTCGCCTCGGAGGCGTCCTTCACCCGGGCGTTCTCCCGTGCCTTCGGCATGGCCCCCGGGGCATATCGCCGCAGGCTCCGTGAGCCGGTCGCGCCACAGCCCGGCGACGCTCTGGGAGCGACGACGCCGCGTCAATCCGACGCGCAATTGCCTGGGTCTCCGCGCCGCGGCGAGGGAGCCTGAGCCGCATAGACTGTGACCATGTCCAACTGGCCCGAGGGAGCTGGACGCTGGCCCGAGCATCTTCCGGTCGGCGCGTTGCGCGTCGGCCGTTCCAGCGCCCACTACGACCAGGCAGTCCGGTTCTACCGGGACCTGGTCGGGCTGCCGGTTCTGGAAAGCTTTGCGGGAAGCTACGGCGAGGACGGCACGATCTTCGGCCTCCCCGACACCTCCGTGCAGCTGGAGATCGTCCAGTCGACTGAGCCGGTTGCCCGGGTCGATCGTATCGATACGTTGGTATTTTACCTGCCCGACGCGGCGGCCCAGGAGCGTCTGATCGCCAGGATGGCGGCCGCTGGTGTGGAGCCGACGTCGCAGCACCCCTACTGGCACGCGAACGGCGGCGTGACGTACCACGATCCGGACGGGCGCGAGGTCGTCTTCGTGTCGTGGGTCTACGGGCGCGACCGGACCTGACAGAGCCACAGCAGCCACCCGTTCGATGGCCAACGCCTCCAAGTTCAGGCCGGGCTACTCGGGGATTCTCGGTGTTACGGTGCTCGACGCGCGGGGGCTGCACTTCATGGGCGACTGGATACCAAGACTGACCAGTCGGTTTGTTGCTAGCCTTGTGGAGCCACCCCTGCCGCTCCGGTTCCTGAACGAGCAGGAGGTTCCGTGCCGAAGATCACCGCGCAGGCTCGCGCCGACCTGTGGTCGGCCCTGGCCGGCGAACCCGCCACCCGAGAACGGTTCGCGGCAACGGTCCGCCGCCAGCGCATCGCCGTCAGGGAGTTGATCGAGCGCGGCATCCAAGCCGGCGAGCTGGCAGCGGTCCCCGCCAACGCCTTGGCCTCGATCCTGCTGGCCCTCAGCGAAGGCCTGGTCGTACACGGCGCACTCGATCCCAAGGCGTTCCGCTGGACCAATGTCTACCGGGCCATGGACGCCGTGCTGGACGGCGTCCAACACTGACGAGCCGGCCGTGCTCACGGTGCACCGGCGACACCTCCCGCTCGACGGCCGTGACCCCCCGCGGATCCCCGGTCCCGCCGCTCAATCGAGATTGCAGCCAGGGGTGCCGTCGGGCCCGGTTGGGTCCCCCGGTGGGTTGCCCGGGCCAGGCCTACCATGGCTTCGGGTAGAGGACAGTGGCACTGGAGGTTCGTGATGGCCGATGTTGCCTACCGTTCGCATGTCACCGTCACCCGGCACCGAGGCCCGCTGCGCACCGCCGTTCTCCCAGCCAAGCAGGAGCCGGTCGTGTTCGGCGTGCACGGCGCGGTCGCCGAGCACTATGGCGTGGACCCCGGCGAGCACGAGCCGCACACCACCACGCTCGACTATCTGGTGGCAGCCGCCGCTGGGTGACTGACGGGGACCTTCGGGGGCGCGCTGGAGGCGCGCGGGATCCCGGCGGGAGACGGTCGTCTCCAGGCGGACGCGGTCGGCGAGATCGAACTGGACGGCAAGGTGCTGGTGGTCCGGCGGATCCACGTGACCTATCGGCTGGTCGCCGACCAAACGCAGCGGGCCACGATCGAGCGGGTGCTCGGCTTCCACGCCGACCGCTGCCCGGTCGCGCGGACAATCGGCGGCTGCGTGGACATCACCACCGCCGTGGAGTTGGTGGCGGAACACTGAGCACCGCAGTCCAGCGAGACCGGCGCCCGCGAGCCGATCTTGTGACTGCCGCCGCTGTCAGCCGGTTGGTCCCGTTCCACGAACTGGGGAACGTCGGCCTCGCCCGCCGCGGCCGTCCCGGAATCACCGGACTGCAGTGGCGCCATCCAACGCCCTCCCCTGGAGGTCTTCTCGATCGTTCTCGCGACGCCGCGGGTGGACCCAAGATAGCGGCCTACGGGCGGATCAGCGCTTCGGCCAGCGGCCTTGCACCCGAGTTGCTGGAAGAGGTCGGGCACACGACGCCCACCGCCGACCAGGGGGCGCGGGCGGGAGGCTCAACTTCGTTGCGCGCTGCTCAGATCAGATCGCTGCCGCACCGACGCTTTCATGGACATGATCGGCTCACGTCCACGCACGCATGGAAGCCATCTGGGTCCTGGCTGGAGGTGCCGGTGGTGATCACGTTCGCGTTCTACGGCCGGGTCGGGCAGCCGCGCCTGCAAGACGTCGCTGCCTCCAAGGCATGGCAGCTCCACCGCGCCCTTGCGTTGATCGAGCCGCACAGCGGGGTGGTTGTTCAGCAGTTCTTCGATGCGGGTGTCTCCCGTGCGTTGCCCTGGCAGCGCCGCCCCCACGCCAGCAGGCTGCTCGCGGCGCTGCGCGACCCGGATCGCGGGTTCAACGCGGTGGTGATCGGCGAGCCGCAGCGCGCCTTCTCCGGCAACCAGTTCTCCCTCACCTACCCCGTCTTCGAGCACTTCGGCGTGCAGCTGTGGGTCCCGGAGGTCGGCGGCCCCATCGACCCCGGGAAGTGAGGCCCACGACCTGGCGATGACCCTGTTCGGCAGCCAATCCAAGGGCGAACGTATGCGCATCAAGACCCGCGTGCGCGCCGCGATGGGCGCCCAGACCGCCCTGCAAGGCCGCTTCCTGGGCGGCCGGCCACTCTACGGCTACCGCCTGGTCGACGCCGGCGAGCATCCCAACCCCGCCAAGGCCCGCCTGGGCATGCGCCTGCACGTCTTGGAGCCCGACCCGTGACCGCCCCGGTGGTGGTGCGGATCTTCCAGCTGTTCGTGGACGGCTACGGCTACCTGGCCATCGCCGAGCGTCTCACCGCCCAGCACCTCTGGATCTCCTCGGCCGAGCCGACCCACCAGGCGCTGGTCAGCCGCGAGACCTTCGACCAGGTCCAGGCCCGTATCGCCGCCCGCTCCCCCACCAGCCCCCGCGCTGCCGCGACCTCGCCCCGGCCGTATGCGCTGCGGGGCCGGCTCTCGTGCGGGCCGTGCCAGCGGTGCCTGCAGGGCCAGTGGGTCAGAGGGGAGGCCTACTACCGCTGCCGCTACCCAGCGAGTACGCCCAAAGCGCTGGCTTTGACCATCCGGTCAACGTCTACCTCCGCGAGGCCGACCTGCTCCCGAAGCTGGACGCGTGGCTCGCCCGGCTGGTCAGCCCGGCCAACATTGAGGCGACCTGCCACCGGCTGGCTACCGCCACCCCGAACCCGGCATTGGCGCCAACGCGGGGCTGCGGGCCGCCCAGCAGGCCCTGGCCGACTGCCAGCGAGACCACTCAATAGCAACGCCGCGCCCAGCACACCCTCGACAGCTCCGGGCCGCCAACGCCAGCCAGCAGTAGGTGGTCGACCCGGCCATTGCGCTGGCACTACTGAAGGAACTGGGCGACCTGACCGCTGGGCTCGACCTGGCCGACCCCAAGCAGCTCGCCGTGTTCCACCAGGAGATGGGGATCAGTGGCCTGTACAAGCCGGCCAACCGGATCGTGCTGATCACGGCCGAACCCGACATGCGTAGGCGTACTGTGCGTGTTGGAGGGGACTTGAACCCCCACGTCCTTGCGGACACTAGGCCCTCTACGTCGGAACGCCAATTCCACCAGCTTTTCTTCAGCGCCATGCAGTGGCCTGACCTGCACAAGTGTCGACGCGATGCGACTCGGTGCAACGTCAGGCAACCCGGTAGAAGAACTATCAGTATCAGATTTCGTATCAGGATGCAGTGAACTACCGCCGAATTACGTTCGTGTTCTGCGGAGTGCTCCCGCGACTCCTTTTCCGGCAATCGACTTGTTAAAGAGGCCACGACGTATTGAGTGTCTAAGCCCTCCAGGAAAGCATGACGTGCGCCCATGTAGCGGGCCGTCTCCCGTCGGCCTCGCTCACCCGATGGACGTAGCCGCTCGTGACCTCGACGCCAGGCGAAATCGATTAGGAGCACTCGGCACGTAGCCGTACGCGTGGCTACAGCAGTCGACGGTGCCCTGTGGGATATGGCCGCCGTAGGCTTTCTTCCAAGAGGGCTACCTGGCACGGTTGTCCGCGTCGCTGGTCGGTGTGCGGACGACGTCAAGGTCCCCCGATAGACCGCGCATGCGCCGCTCATGTGCGCCGCATGCTTTGAGACCCGCCGCCATCCACCACTCTTGCCGGGAGGCTCCGATGCTCAAGCTCTCACAGCCGAGTCGCCTGTTGCGGGCGCGCCTGCTGGCGGTGGTGATCGCCGCGGCGGCCCTGGCGGCCGTCTGGGAGCAGCCGGCCGGCGCGGTAGCGAGCGTGCTCTACGTCGACAACAACAACCCGAGCTGCTCGGACGGCGGCTCCGGCACGTCGTCGGTGCCCTTCTGCACGATCGGCAAGGGCGCCTCGGTCGCGGCGGCCGGGCAGACCGTCCAGGTGGCCAGCGGGACCTACTCTGAGCTCGTGACCGTCGGCCACTCCGGCTCGGCCGGGTCACCGATCGTGCTCACCGCGGCAGCTGGCGCCAGCGTGACGGTCACCGGCATGGCCAACGGCTTCAAGGTGTCTGGCAAGAGCTACATCACCATCCATGGCTTCACGGTCCGCAACACCAGCAGTTACGGGATCTATGTCACCGGCGGCTCGTCGAACGTGACCGTCAGTGGCGACACCGTCCGCGACACCACCAGCTACGGGATCCACGTCAAGGACTCGTCGAACGTCACCGTCAGCGGCAACGACGTCAGCGGCGCCGGCCAGCAGGTCTCCGGCTATACCAAGTACGGGGTCAAGTTCGCCAACTCGACCAGCTCACTGGTGTCGGGGAATGTCTCCCACGACAACAGCGAGGCCGGCGTCTTCCTCGACGGCACCAGCAGCGGGGTCGAGGTCACCGGCAACCACACCTACGGCAACGCCCGGGGTTACACGCGCGCCGCGCCCGGTATCGACGTGCGCGGCCACGACAACACCATCGACCGCAACGTCAGCCATGACAACGAGGACTCCGGCCTGCAGTTCTACAGCGGCTCCCACGACAACCTGGTGGTCGACAACCTGAGCTACAGCAACGGCGATCATGGCATCGACGATCTCAACTCGACCGGACAGCGGATCATCTCCAACACCGTGTACAAGAACGTGACGGCCGGCATCAACGTGGAGGGCACCTCGCCAGGGGCGACGATCGAGAACAACCTCGCGGTCGACAACGGCATCAACTCGCCGCGCACCAAGGGCAACATCCGGGTGGACTCGAATTCGACGAGTCGGACGACGGTGGACTTCAACCTGGTCTACCTGAGCGTGTCGGGCCAGGTCATGTACGTGTGGGGGTCGACCAAGTACAGCTCGCTCGCGACCTTCCAGGCGGCCACCGGGCAGGAGGCCCACGGCGTCCAGGCAGACCCGCAGTGGGTCTCCGCCGGCAGCGGCAACTTCCACCTCGGGTCGGGCTCGCCCGCGGTCGACTCGGCCAACTCCGGGGTGAGCGGCGAGACCAGCACCGACCTCGAGGGCAATGGCCGTGTGGATGTCCCCAGCACTCCCAACACGGGGACCGGCCCGCGGAGCTACGACGACCGGGGGGCTTTCGAGTTCCAGCCGGTAGCCTGACAGCGACGTCACCCCGAGCCGAGCGCAGACAGGTAGCTGTGCCCCGATGCGCTCTCGCCAGACGGTGGCCGGATTCGCGTGGTCTGTGGCCGCAAGGTGCACAAACTTGGCCAGGGCCGGTGCGAGCGCCGCAGACGCTGATCGGTGACGCCGGTAGAGCATCGGCATCGCGTGCTTCGGAGGTTGCTGTTGGTCGCGCCGTTCTTGTACGTCCCGGAGTTGCCCCGGTCCGGACTCTGCTGGCGAATTCACACGGGTGACAGCGCCGGTTGGGGTCGTGGCAGGCGGGAAGCCAACTGCCGCCCAGTGGGATGCCAGTGAGCCAGGTGTCCACGCGGACGAGGTTGAGGGCCAGCGCGGTCAACACGTGCTGCAGGTGGGTCTTGGCCAGGCCGCGGTAGCGGGCGTCGTGGAGGTCGCTGCGGCGGGCGGCCTGGGCTTGGGCGATGGTGCCCTCGACCCCGCAGCGGGGGCGTAGCGGTCCTGCCAGGCCGAGGTTGCCTGCTCGGTGATCGCCACGGTCGCACTGCGAGGTCGCCCCCGCGGGTCGGCACGGCGACGGCACCGCCATACCCCGGCTGCGCCGGCAGTGGCCAACCCCAGCAAGGCAGCTGGCAGGAGCGCGCCGCGGACCGCGCTCATCAGGCCAGCAGGCAGCCCACCGGCGGCCGCCAACGGGAGCAGGCAGGCAGCCAGGCAGACGACCACGGCCAGCGCGCCGGGCAGGGCAGACCTCCGGGTCTGCGGGGGTCAGTCGTGGTCGCCATTGGTACCTCCGGGGCCGCTGATCTCCAGCACGGGCAGCGGACAACCCAACCCGCAGGAGCAGTCGGTCAGCGAGTCACAGTCGGCCGCGAGCACCGCCAGGAGCGCCTGGCGCATCTGGGTGAGCTGGTCGATCCTAGCGTCGAGCTCGGCCACCTTGGCCTGGGCGCGCTGGTGCAGCTCGCCGGTGCCGCGCCGGTGCTCCGAGAGGTCGAGCAGTTCCTCGATCTCGGCCAGGGTGACCCCAGCCGCTGCACCGCCTTGATGGTGCGCAGCAGCCTGACCGCATCCTCCGAATACTGCCGCTGCCCGGAGGGCCGGCGAGTCGGGGCGGCCAGCAGACCGCGGCGCTCGTAGTAGCGAAGTGTCTGGACATTCACCCCGGCCCGCTCGGCCAGCTCCCCGGTCCGCAACCCTTGGCCGCTCACCGCCAGCCACCGATCAACGCGCCACCCCAGGGGCGGGCAGCTCCGCGAGGCTGACCATGCCGTCCAGGGCCGGCGCGGCCTCGGCGGGCACCTCGAGGTCGGCCACCAGTCGCCCGTCGCCGGGGGTGATGGTGAAGCTGAGGAAGGCGCAGCATCCCTGCTCGCGGACCAGCAGCTCCCGGACCGCCTCGGGGTCGGTGTCGGCGGCCAGGAGCAGCCGCAGCCGGGTCGGCTCGGGCCGCTCCATCCCGACCAGATGGGCGAACACCCCCTGACGGAAGTCCTTGACGGAAGTCCTCCAGCCGCCCAGCGTATTCGTTGGGATGCAGGGTGCAGGCGATCGGCCCATCCGGCTCCGGTGCCGGGCTGTGAATCGGGACACTCGCTGTGGACATGGCAATCTCCGATGGGTTGGCTGTGCCTGGCGGCCGCCGGGATCGGGGCCACACCAGGACCCTAACCCTGTACCTAGGGATTAGGGGAGCAGGCCGAACTCGCGGGCACGGGCGGTCGCCTCGGTGCGGTTGGCCGCGCCGAGCTTCTCGAAGATGTGGGTGACGTGCTTCTTCACCGTATCGAGCGCTACATACAGCTCATCGGCGATCTGGTGGTTCTGCTTACCCGCCGCCAGCAGGCGCAGCACCTCCAACTCGCGCTCGCTCAGCGCCTCGACCAGGCCCGGGACGACCGCCCCGCCCGGCCTCGCCGGCGATGCGCCCGGCGGGACGGCGTGCGCGGCATCCCGCCCAAACGCCCGCGCCAGCCGACCCAGGTACTCAAGCGGGACGCCCCCAGCTGCAGTCCGGTCCCTTCGTTGCGCCGCGATGAGCCGGCCAAGTAGCGCGCCCATCGGCGGCCCCTCGTCGGCGAAGACCCGCACGTAGCCCTGAGCCCAGGCGAGCGAGACCGCCTCGGCCAGGGCGGCCACCGCGCCGGCTTCCTCGCCGCTGGCCGCCAGCGCCAGCGCCTGCAGCGCCTGGATCTCGATGACGCCGCCAGTCCGCTGCTGCGCCGCCGCCGCGGCGCGCAGCCGCTCCAGCAGCCCCAGCGCCTGGTCGGGCCGGTCCTGGGCGAGCAGCACCCGCGCCAGCACCAGGTACTCCGGCTCCCTGGGGTAGCTCGGCTCGTCGTCTGGGCCGAGGCCGCGCTGCCTGGTCCAGCGGGCGGCTGCGGCGGCGTCGCCCTGGGCCAGCAGCAGCCGCGCCCGTTGCGCCGGGACGGGGTTGAGCAGGCTGGCTACGGCGGAGGTTGATGCCACCCGCTCGGCATCCTCGATGGCGTCCAGGGCGCCGGCCGCATCATTCTGGGCCTGCCGGATCCAGGCCAGGGTGGCCAGGCCCGTCGCCAGCGGCTGGGTGTAGGTAAGCTGGCGGCACAGGGCGATGCCCTCACTGGCGTGCCGCAGGGCGGCGTCGAGCTCGTCCCGCTGGTAGGCCACCTCGGCCATACCCACGTGCGCGATGCCCGCGGCGGGCAGGGCCGGCCGGCCTGGCCCTGCGGCGATCTCCAGCGCCTGCTGGTAGGTCCCAAGCGCGGCGTCCAGGCGGCCCTGGGCGCGCTGGACCAGGCCGAGGAGCTCGCAGACGCGCACGGCCACGAAGCGCTCGCCGGCCCCGCGCCACTGGGCGATGATCGACGCGAAGGCGCGCTCGGCCTCGGCGAGCCGGCCGCGCA
>WNFY01003041.1_pt1 | contig 15736 bp, 16 predicted proteins | sample 5400091 | NCBI WGS metagenome assembly WNFY01 (sample SAMN13153364, study PRJNA577476) | soil metagenome | isolation source: 60 cm soil or saprolite under grassland replicate 1 | place: USA:California | collected 2016-06-15 | reverse complement strand
GGGCTGCCGCACTTCGCGGTGAACGTCGGCGTCGAGGACGGCGGCGGCCTCGTGGCGGGCGCCACCTACGACCCGGTCCGGGACGAGCTCTTCCTGGCGGGCCGCGGGCGAGGCGCGACGCTGGGCGGCGAGCGCATCGCGGTGTCGGATTGCGGCGAGCTGCGCGGCGCGCTCCTCTGCACCGGGTTCCCGTACGACATCCACCAGCACCCCGAGCTGCCGCTGCGGCTGTTCGCCGCCTACATCGAGCGCGCCCGCGCCGTGCGGCGCATGGGGAGCGCCGCGCTCGACCTCGCCTACGTCGCGTGCGGCCGCTTCGACGGGTTCTGGGAGATGAAGCTCAAGCCGTGGGACCTCGCCCCCGGCATCCTGCTCGTGCGCGAGGCCGGCGGCCTCGTCGCCGACTTCGACGGCGCCGATCGCATGCTCTCGACGGGCGAGATCTGCGCTGGCAACCCGCCGCTCCACCCGAAGCTCATGGAGATCCTGGCGGAGGTGCGGGGTCAGAAGCGGAGCGGCAGCCCGAGCACCGAGCGGGGATCGACGTAGAGGTCGCCCACCTTCATGCCCCAGTGCAGGTGCGGGCCGCTCACGCGCCCGCTCTTCCCGATGAGCCCGAGCCGCTGGCCGCGCGCGACGTGCGCGCCCTCCCGGACGAGCGTCCGCGAGAGGTGGAAGTAGGTCGTGTAGAGCCCGGCGCCGTGCCAGACGATGACCGTCCGGCCCGAGGCCCAGCAGTCGCGCACGAGCACGACGCGGCCCGCGTTCGAGGACGCGATCGGCGCGCCCACCTTCCCGGCGAGGTCGAGCCCGTAGTGCTGCGACGGCTTCACGCCGTTCAACGTCCGCCGCTCGCCGAAGCCTGCCGTCACGCGGGCGCGCCGGGGCCACGCGAACGGCGCCGCGAAGAGCGGCGGCGAGGGCGGCTGCGCGAAAGCGCGCGCGAAGGCGGCGTGGTCGGCCTCGATGCGCGCCTGCACCTCCGGTGGCGGCGGCTCCACGAAGCGCTGCTCGACCTCGAGCTCGCGCTCCGGGAACTCCGCGGCAGCGACCTGGAGCGTCCCCTGGAGCGGGGGCGCGCCCGCGCCGGGGGGGCCGAGCGCGACGGTGATCGCGAGCGGGCCCGCCGGCGTCTCGACGGGGAGCCCGCCGATGGCGGCGTAGCCCTGGCGCGTCTGGAAGGGGGCGAGGGCGCGTCCGGCCACCCTGACGGCGGGCGGCGCCGCCGTGCCGCGCACGACGACGAGGAACGCCTCGCCCGGGCGGACGCGCGCGGGCACGACCTCGACGGAGGGCGCGCCGGCGGCTGCGAGCGCGGCGGCCAGCAGAGGGGCGAGCGTCACGGCGCCATCTTATGACGCGCCGGAGAGCGGGCGCATGAGCCGGCGACACAGCCAGGCCGCGGCGCGGAACCGCGAGGCGATCCTCGCGGTCCTCGCGCGCCGCCTGCCGCGCCCCGCGACGGTGCTCGAGATCGGGAGCGGCACCGGCGAGCACGCCGTCTTCTTCGCGGCGCGCCTGCCGTCGAGCACGTGGCAGCCCTCGGACCCGGACCCGGGGAGCCTCGCCAGCATCGCCGCCTGGAGCGAGGAGGCGGGCCTCTCGAACGTCCTCCCGCCGCTGCGGCTCGATCTTCTCGCGCGGGCGTGGCGCGGGCAGCGCTGCGACGCGCTCGTCGCGGTGAACGTCCTGCACGTCGCGCCGGCCGGAGCGGCGGCGGCGCTGCTGGACGGCGCCGGAGAGGTCCTGCCGCGTGGCGGCTTCCTCTTCGTCGCGGGGCCGTTCGGGGACGAGGAGCTCGAAGCGCTCGTCGCGGCGGCGCGAGAGCGTGATCTCGCGCACGAGGAGACGGTCGGGATTCCGGACGGATGCCGGGTCGTGGTGCTGAGCAGGAAGTGAGCCCGAGCGAGTCGACGAGGCCGTGACCCTCCCCGCAACCTTCGCCTCAGTGAATCCTCTTCTTCTGCCCCGCCCACTCCTTCTCGCGCAGCTTGAACTTCTGCGTCTTCCCGGTCGACGTCTTGGGGAGCGGGCCGAGCTCCACCTTCTTCGGGCACTTGTAGTGCGCGAGCTGGCCGCGGCAGAACTCGACGAAGTCCTCCTCCGTCGCCCCGACTCCCGGGCGCAGCGTCACGAACGCCTTCGGCACCTCGCCCCACTTCTCGTCCGGGACGCCGATGACGGCCGCCTCCAGGACCGCCGGGTGCCGGAAGAGCGTCCGCTCGATCTCGATGGTCGAGATATTCTCTCCCCCCGAGATGATGATGTCCTTCTTGCGGTCGAGGAGCTCGATGTAGCCGTCGTCGTGCATGACGCCGAGGTCGCCCGAGTGGAACCACCCGCCGCGGAACGCGTCGGCCGTCGCGGAGGCATCCTCGTAGTACCCCTTCATCACGTTGTTGCCGCGCATCACGATCTCGCCCATGGTGCGCCCGTCGGCGGGCACGTCGCGCATCGACTCGTCCACGACGCGCAGCTCGGGCGCGTGCACGTACCCGACGCCCTGGCGCGACTTGAGGCGGGCGCGCGTCTCCGCGCTCTCGGCGTCCCAGGCGGCCTTCCACGTGCAGATGGTGTGTGGGCCGTAGGTCTCGGTGAGCCCGTAGACGTGCGCGATCTCGGCGCCGAGCGCCTCCATCCGCTCGATGACGGCCGGCGGCGGTGGCGCGCCCGCCGTGATGGCGCGCACCGGGCGCGGGAAGCGCCAGCTCGGCGAAGGGAGGCTCGACTGGAGCATGACGAGGACGGTGGGCGCGCCGCAGAAGTGCGTCACGTGCTCGTCCGCGACGAGCTGGAAGATGCGCGCCGGCTCGACCCTGGGCAGCACCACGTGGCGCCCGCCGGCTGCGGTGACCGCCCACGTGAAGCACCAGCCGTTGCAGTGGAACATGGGGAGCGTCCACAGGTACACGCTGGACGGTCGGAGCCCGTGCTCGATGACCTCGCCGAGCGCGTTCAGGTACGCGCCGCGGTGCGTATACATGACGCCCTTCGGATGGCCGGTCGTTCCGCTCGTGTAGTTGAGGCAGATGACCTGGTCCTCGTCGTCGATGGCCGGGGCGAACGGCCCGGGCTGACCCGACGCGAGGAGCGCCTCGTACGTCTGCGTCGAAGGGTGCGCCTCGGGCACCTCCGCCGCGGTCCAGATCACGCGCGCGAAGTCGATCTCCGTCCGCAGCGGGTCGACGACCGGCGCCAGCTCGGGGTGCGCGATGAGCACGCGCGCGCCGCTGTGGCGGAGGATGGCGCCGATCTCGTGCGAGGTGAGGCGCACGTTGATCATGACCAGCACGGCCCCGAGCTGCGGCACGCCGAAGTGCGCCTCCAGCGCCTCGAGCGAGTTCGGCACGAGCACCGCCACGCGGTCGCCCTTGCGCACCCCCGCCTCGCGCAGCGCGGACGCGAGGCGGTAGACGCGCGCTCCCAGCTCGCGATACGTGAGGCGCCGCTCCCCGTCCACGACCGCCGTCGCCTCCGGGTAGACGTGCAGCGCTCGCTCCAGAAAGGCGAGGGGCGTGAGGAACGAGCGGTGGACCTCGGCCGGCCAGCCGGATCGCGACCACAGCTGCTGGAAGAGCGGCGTCTCCATCTCCCCTCCTTAGCGGCGTGAGCCAGCTTCGCAATCGGGTCGCGTCGAACGAGACGACCCTCCCGAGGGCAGGCGCTAAGATGTCGCGCACTTCGAAATCGCGAGGAGCGTGGCATGCCCGAGGGCCCCGAGGTCGAGACCGAGAAGCTCCACGAGCTGATCCACGAGGAGCTCGAGCACGAGGGCGGCTCGTTCCTGCGCAACATCGCCCTCACGACCGCGATCCTCGCGGCGCTCGCGGCCATCGCGAGCCTCCGCGCCGGCGGGACGGTGAACGAGGCGCTGCGGCTCGAGACCGCCGCCACCCGCCTCCAGGCGGAGGCGTCGGACCAGTGGGCGTACTACCAGGCGAAGGGCGTGAAGGGCGCCGTCGCCGAGGCGGCGCGCGCCGCCTGGCTCGCGGCGGGAAAGGAGCCGCCGGGGGAGCACGGCGCGAAGCGGGAACGGTACGCCGAGGAGCAGAGCGAGATCCAGGAGAAGGCGCGCGAGCTGGAGAAGGAGCGCGACGCGAGGGAGCACGAGGCGGAGCACCTCATGCACCTGCACCACCGCTTCGCCGCCGCGGTGGCCCTCTTCCAGGTCGCCATCGCGCTCGGCGCCGTCGCGGCGCTGACGAGGAAGCAGCTCGTGTGGCTCGCGTCGATGGCGCTCGGGGCGGCGGGGATCGCGTTCTTCGCGGTCGCCTGGCTCGCGTGACCGCGACGTCGAGAATCGCGGGGAGTCAAGCCCTTGCGTGCGCCGAGCGCGCCGTGTGAGAACGCCGCGGCGGTGATCGACCTCTCCACGCTCAACCCACCCCAGCGCGAGGCGGTGACGACGACGGAGGGACCGCTCCTCGTCCTCGCCGGCGCGGGCTCGGGCAAGACGCGCGTCATCGCCCACCGCGTGGCGTGGCTGCTCGTCCAGGGCGTCGCCCCCGAGGCCATCCTCGCCGTCACGTTCACGAACAAGGCCGCCGGGGAGATGCGCGAGCGCGTCGCGGCGCTCGCGGGTCCGCCCGGGGCGGACGTGTTCGTCTCGACGTTCCACAGCTTCGGCCTCGCGCTCCTCCAGGAGGAGCACGCCTTGGCGGGGCTGCCGCGCCGCTTCGGGATCTGCGACGCCGGCGACCAGGTCGCGATCGTGAAGCGCTGCATGCGCGAGGTGAGGGTGGACGACCGCGCCTTCGACGCGCGGCGCGTCCTGTTCCTCATCTCGGCCGCGAAGAACGCGCTCGCGAAGAGGATCAAGCTGCGCCCGGAGGGCCAGGGTGACGACTACGACCTCATCGCCTCCGAGGTCTTCCCGCGCTACCAGGCGGCGCTGCGCGCGCAGCGCGCGGTGGACTTCGACGACCTCATCGCGCTCCCCGCGGAGCTCCTGAGGTCGGACGCTGCGCTGCGGCGCAAGCTCCAGGAGCGCTTCCGCTACCTGCTCGTGGACGAGTACCAGGACACGAACCGCTGCCAGCTCGAGCTCCTGAAGCTCGTCGCCGGCGAGCGGAGCAACGTCTGCGCGGTCGGCGACGACGACCAGGCCATCTACGGCTGGCGCGGCGCCGAGGTGAAGAACATCCTGCGCTTCGACAGGCACTTCCCGGGCGCGAAGGAGGTCCGGCTCGAGCAGAACTACCGCTCGACGGGCAGGATCCTCGCCTGCGCCAACGGCGTCATCGCGAAGAACCCGCACCGGAAGGCGAAGCGCCTCTGGACGGCAGGCGGCGAGGGAGAGCCGGTGCGCGTCGCCGCGCTCGAGACGGAGGAGGACGAGGCGCGGCTCGTGGCCGACCTCGTCGTCCGCGGCCGCGCGGAGGGCCGATCCTGGTCGCACTTCGCGGTGCTGTACCGGCTGAACGCGCAGTCGCGCCCGATCGAGGAGGCGCTGCGAGAGGCCCAGGTGCCGTACCGCGTGCGCGGCGGCCCCGCCTTCTTCGACCGCGCGGAGGTCCGCGACCTCCTCGCCTACTTGAAGGTGTGCACCCATCCGACGGACGAGGTGTCGCTCGCGCGCGTCGTGAACGTGCCGGCGCGCGGCCTCGGCGACGCGTCGGTGGAGCGCATTCACGCCTGGGCGACCGAGCGCGGCGTGACGCTCTTCGAGGCGCTCTCGCGCGCGCCGGAGGCGGCGGACCTCCCGCGCGGCGCCGCCGACCGCATGATGGCCTTCGCGGCGCTCATCGAGCGCTACGCCGCAGCCTTCCGCGAGGGACCCATCGGGGACGTGGCGCGGCGCCTCGTCGCCGAGGTGGACCTCAACTCGCACGCGCGCGCCGGCGTGAAGTCGGCCGAGGCGGCCCAGCGCAAGGTGGACGCGATCGACAGCCTGCTTCGGTCGATCGAGGGCTGGGCGCAGCGGACCGGCAAGAAGCCGACCCTCCCGAACTACCTCGCGAAGCTCGCGCTCGACTCGCGGGAGGACGACGCCGAGGGGGGGGACGGCGTCACGCTCATGAGCCTGCACTCGGCGAAAGGGCTCGAGTTCCCGGTGGTCTTCGTGATCGGGATGGAAGAGGACCTGCTCCCCTGTGCCGGCATCCAGGGCGAGGCGCGCGACCTCGACGAGGAGCGGCGGCTCGCCTACGTCGGCATCACCCGCGCGCGGGAGCAGCTCGTCCTGACGCGGGCCGCGGCGCGGGTGAAGCGGGGGAAGCTCCTGCCGCGGACGCCGAGCCGTTTCCTGGAGGATCTCCCCGAGGGCGCCTTCGTGGTATACGACCCGGCCAAGGACGTGCAGCCGCCGGAGCAGGTCGCGGCCCGCTCGGCCGAGGTGCTGGCAGCCCTCAAGGCGCGCTTCGCGGCGGCCAAGGGCTGACGGTCTGCTGATCCTGTCTTGCCTTGACAAGAAGCGCGCCCTCTTCTAAAAGGCGCCTTTCCAATTTTCGGAGTCTCGTAGGTTTTTCAATGACCAAGGGCACCCACAGCGCGACGAAGAGCGAGGCCCTCAAGGGCCGGAAGTGGTGGGTCGTGGATATCGCCGACCTCCCCGTCGGACGCGTCGCGAGCCAGGTTGCGAGCGTCCTGAAGGGCAAGCACAAGCCGAGCTACACGCCGTCCATGGACGTGGGCGACTTCGTGGTGGTCGTGAACGCCGAGAAGGTCCGCTTCTCCGGGAACAAGGAGACGGACAAGCTCTACTTCACGCACACGATGCACCCGGGCGGCGCGAAGCTGACGCCTCCGCAGAAGCTCCGGCAGAAGCACCCGGATGCCATCTTCCTGAACGCGGTTCGGCGCATGCTGCCGCGCTCGACGCTCGGCCGCGACATGATGCGGAAGCTCAAGGTCTACGCCGGCGCGGACCACCCGCACGTCGCCCAGAAGCCCGAGCCGCTGAAGCTCTCGCTGTAACGAGGAACAGATGCCCCAGCTCCAGATCTCCGTCGGCCGTCGCAAGGAGTCCGTCGCCCGCGTGCGCCTCGCGCCCGGCACGGGCAACATCACCATCAACGGCCGCTCGCTCGACGCCTACTTCGGCCGCGAGACGTCGAAGATGATCCTGGTCGAGCCGCTCAAGATCGTCGACCAGATGGGCAAGCTCGACGTCTTCGTCAACGCGAAGGGCGGCGGGCTCTCCGGCCAGGCCGGCGCGATCCGCCACGGCATCACGCGGGCGCTCATCGAGATCAACGGCGAGTGGCGCGCCATCCTCAAGAAGGCGGGCTTCATCACCCGCGACGCGCGTGCCGTCGAGCGCAAGAAGTACGGCCAGCCCGGCGCCCGCAAGCGGTTCCAGTTCTCGAAGCGCTAGGCGCTTCGCGCACCTCGACACACCTGGCGGCCGGTCGCGCACTCGCGACCGGCCGCCGTCGTTTTCAACGGGGCGTGCCGCCCCTCCCCGCACCTTTCGAGCGACGGCCCCACCCCTGCGCTTCGGGCCCCCGCCCGTTGCGCTGCGGCCGAGCGCGAAGCCCGCCTTCCCGGCTGCCACCCGGGCGGCCGGGCAATGGCTTTGCACCGGGAGCGGGTGATAGGCTCGCCGGCCGTATGGAGCTGAACGAGATCCTGCAGGTCGCGCTCAGGGCCAACGCGAGCGACATCCACCTGAAGGCGGGGCTCCCGCCCATGTTCCGCGTGGACGGCGCGCTCGTGCCGCTCAAGGACGCGCGCCGCCTGCCGCCCGAAGAGGTGGCGCGGATGGCGCTCGGCATCATGAACGAGTTCCAGAAGGAGAAGTTCAAGCAGACGAACGAGGTCGACCTCGCCTACGGCGTCCCCGGCCTGGGCCGGTTCCGCGTCAACATCTTCCAGCAGCGCGGCACCGTCGGCGGCGTCTTCCGCGTCATCCCGTTCAAGATCCAGTCGATCGAGCAGCTCATGCTGCCGAAGGTGATCGAGAAGCTCGCGGGCGAGCAGCGCGGGCTCATCCTCGTCACCGGCACCACCGGCTCGGGCAAGTCCACCACGCTCGCGGCGATGATCGACCACGTCAACGCGACCGAGACCTGCCACATCATGACGATCGAGGACCCGATCGAGTTCCTCGTCCGCGACAAGCGCTCGATCGTGAACCAGCGCGAGGTGGGCGTCGACACGATGAGCTTCGGGCAGGCGCTGAAGAGCGCGCTGCGCCAGGACCCCGATGTCATCCTCGTCGGCGAGATGCGCGACCTCGAGACGATCGAGACGGCGCTCACCGCGGCCGAGACGGGCCACCTCGTCATGTCGACCCTGCACACGGTCGACGCGACCGAGACGATCAACCGCATCATCTCCGCCTTCCCTCCCTACCAGCAGAAGCAGGTGCGCCTCCAGCTCGGCTCGACGCTGAAGGGCGTCGTCTCGCAGCGGCTCGTGCCGCGCGCCGACGGCCACGGCCGCGTCCCGGCCATCGAGGTGCTGCTCGCGACCGCCCGCGTGCGCGAGCTCATCGAGGACAAGGACCGCACGAAGGAGATCCCGGACGCCATCGCGCAGGGAAACGTCTCCTACGGGATGCAGACGTTCGACCAGAGCCTCATGTCGCTCCTCAAGTCGGGGCTCATCACCTACGAGGAGGCGCTCCGGCAGGCCACGAACCCGGACGACTTCGCGCTGCGGGTGTCGGGCATCTCCGGCACGAGCGACTCGAAGTGGGATGGCTTCGAGGCGAAGCCGGGAGAGCCCGGCGGTGCGCCTGCCGCGGCGCGCAGCCCTGCCGGCACGCCCCCGCCACGGCCGTCCACGCCCGGGAGCGGGAGCGGCGCGACCGTCGCCCGGGTCGCGCCCGCGCAGGTGCCGGTGAAGCCGGCCGCGCCCGCGGTCGACGACGACTTCCAGATCGAGCGCTTTTAGCGAAGGCCGGAGGGATGGCCGAGGAGATCAACCCGCTCGAGCGCGCGAAGGCGCTCGCGCTGCGCGTGCTCGCCTTTCACGCGAGGAGCGAGGCGCAGCTGCGCACCCGCCTGGCGAAGGGCGGCTTCCCCGACGAGGCCGAGGAGGTCGTCGTGTGGCTGCGAAGGCTCGGCTACCTCGACGACGCCGCCTACGCGAAAGCCCGCGCCCGCGAGCTGCTCGCGCCGGGGCGCGCCGGTCCGCGCATGGCGGAGCGCCGGCTCCGCGCGGCGGGGATCGACGCCGCGGCCGCCGCCGGGGCGGTGCGCGCGGCCGCGGACGAGCGGGCGCAGGAGCTGTCGTCCGGTCGCGAGCCCGCCGAGATGGTGCTCTGCCGCGCCGCGCTCGCGCGCAAGCTCCGCGGCGCCGACCCGGCAGCGCTCGACGCGCGCGCCCGCGCGGGACTGGCGCGCTTCCTCCTCGGCCGCGGGTTCTCGGGATCGGTCGTGGCGAGGGTGGTCGGGATGCGCGAGGATCTCGACCTCGGGGAGTAGTCGGGTTCGCGTCCCCCTCCCCCGCGACGGGGGGGAGAGGGGGACGACACGCTCGGGGTCGCGGTTGCTGAGGTCGCCCTCGTGCTGGTCGTCGCGGTTACTGCGCGTAGCGCGGCTTTGGGCTATCTTCCGCCCTCCATGCGCCTCCGGATCGCCCTCCCGCTCGTCCTCACGCTGGCCGTCGGCGGCTGCGCCGGCTCGCGCATCTCCGTCACCGGCGACGTCAAGTACGGCAAGTCGGCCGAGGAGGACTACAACTCCGGGATGGAGGAGCTCAAGTCGCGCAACTTCCCGGAGGCGACGAAGTTCTTCGAGCACGTCCGGACCAAGTACCCATTCTCGAAGTTCGCCGCGCTCTCGGAGCTGCGGCTCGCGGACGTGAAGTTCGACCAGGACCGCTTCATCGAGGCCGCCGAGGCGTACCAGCAGTTCGTGCGCCTGCACCCGACGCACGAGCAGGCCGACTACGCCGGCTTCCGGGTGGCCCTGGCGCACTGGAAGGACGCGCCGAGCGACTTCTTCCTCTTCCCGCCCTCGTACGAGAAGGACGAGCAGCAGGTGCGGGACGCGGCGAAGACGGTCGACGACTTCCTGAAGAAGTTCCCGCAGTCGAAGTACGGGCCCGAGGCGGAGAAGCTCGCGGCGGCGGCGAAGAGCCGGCTCGCCGAGCACGAGTGGTACGTGGCCGAGTTCTACGCGAGCCGCAAGCACTGGGCGGGCGCCGCGGGCCGGCTCGAGACCCTCGTGAAGGATTACCCGGGCTCGCAGCGCGAGCCGGAGGCGCTCCTTCAGCTCGCCGAGGCCTACCTCAAGCTCGACGAGAAGTTCCGGGCGCAGCAGGCGCTCCAGCAGCTCATCGTGAAGCACCCGCAGGATCCGCGCCGGGGCCAGGCGGAGAAGCTCCTTGCCTCGCTCCGGTAGCCGGCGCGCGGGCGCCTCGACGGGCGACCTCTCCCGCATCGGCGTGAAGCAAGAGGCCCGCCTCGCGGGAGGCAGCGGCGCGCCCTACCTCGTGCCGGGTGGCCTCGCGCTGGTGGCCGCCGTCGCCGCGTGGCTCTTCTGGGGAAGGCTCGCCTCCTGCGGCGCCTCGCTCGCGACGCCCGAGACGCAGATCCGCACCGCGCTCGCGCACCAGGATCGCGCGCACCTCGACGACGTGTACGGGTTCCACGGCGGTGGCACGGTCGAGCTCTACGGCGTCACGTTCGGCGACGTCGCGCCCTCCGTCGAGCGGGGCCGGGCCACCGTCGTCGCCATGCTCTCGGCGGAGGGACGCGCGGTGTGGCGGGATCAGGAGGCGAAGCTCGCCTACCTCGGGCGCGAGCGCTTCCACATGAAGCCCTGCTCGATCGCCCTCTGGTGCGGCGAGGGCGACCAGTTCGAGCGGCTCAGGGGCGTCCTCCTCGCGCTCTTCCGACGCCACGACGCCTTCGAGCGGCGCGACCTCGCCGCCTACGAGCGCCTCCTCGCGACCGGGTATCGCGAGGGCCCCGACGATCGCGCCGCGGTGCTCAGGCGGCTCGCGGGGGACCTCTCGCGCGCGGCGGGGCGCGCGCGCGTGCTCGCCTGGCAGATCAGGGTGGAGCGCGGCGCCGCCGAGGTGGGCGAGGACCTGGAGCTCGCCACGCAAGGCGGCGCGCGGCGCGAGCGGCGCCTCTACCGCCTCGAGCGGGAGGGGGAGCGGTGGGTGTTCGTGGGAGGGATCTGACGAACGCGGCAACGCGCCGAGCCTCGGTCGCGGGCTACGCCGGGTCCGGCTCCTTTGGTACACTCCCCGGCCATGACCGAGCTCGACGACGCCTTGAAGCAGGCTCTCACGCTGGGCCGGGCCTACTACCTCAAGAAGGAATACGCGCGCGCCGAGCAGTACCTCACGCAGGTGGTCGAGCAGAACCAGTCGTTCGCCGACGTCTACAACATGCTCGGCGTCGTCTACCACGACCAGGGGCAGTACCAGAAAGCCCAGCGCGCCTTCGAGGCGGCGCTGCGGCTCAACCCCAGCTACACCGACGCCGCCCTCAACCTGGCCGTCATCTACAACGACACCGGCAAGTACCAGGCGGCGCGCGACACCTACCGCCAGGCGCTCTCGAACTCGGGCGCCGCGCCCGGCCAGCTCGATCGGTTCGTGAAGGGCAAGCTCGCCAACATGTACGCCGACGTCGGGGACGTCTGGCAGTCGGCCGGGATGTACGCGGAGGCGGTGAAGGAGTACCAGCGCGCCCTCGAGCTGTGCCCGGCCTTCGTCGACATCCGGGCGCGCCTCGCGGCCGCGCACCGTGACTCCGGCGCCCGCGACGAGGCCATCTCGCAATACCAGGAGATCGTCCGACAGAACCCGAGCTACGTCCCGGCGAGGCTCTCGCTCGGGCTCGCGCTGCAGGCCGCCGGACGCCGCGACGAGGCGGTGCGGCACTGGACCGCGGTGCTCGACCTCTCGCCCGGGAACAGGAGCGCCGAGATGTACCTCAAGCTGGCGGAGACCGCGGTGCCCGACCGCACCACGACCTAGATGCCCGCCCGCAACCCACTCGCGCTCCGCTTCCTCTCCGGGCGGTACCAGGGCGGCCTCGCGCCGCTCGAGCCCGGACGCGCCTTCGTCATCGGGCGGCAGCCCGGGGTCGAGCTCGTCCTGCCGGAGGACCTCGTCTCGCGCCGTCACGCCCGGCTCGCCTTCGAGGGCGAGGACCTCCTCCTCGAGGACCTCGGCTCGACGAACGGCACGTACCTGAACGGCGTGCGCGTGGCGAAGGCGCGCGTCGCGGAGGGCGATCGCATCCTCATCGGCGGCTCGCTCCTGAAGCTCGTCGCACGCGACGCCGCGCAGGCGGCGAGCGCGGCGGAGGTGCGCGCCAGCCTCGAGCGCGCGGCGGTGACCGCCGAGCCGAAGCGCGCGAGCGCCATGCAGGGCCGCCTCGAGGAGGTGCCGCTGCCGGACCTGCTCCAGCTCTTCGGGACCGCCCGGAAGACGGGCGTCCTCACCATCCAGCGCGACGTGCACACGGCCGAGATCCACTTCGACAAGGGCCGCGTGACGGCGTGCGCGATCGACGGCCGCGACGACCTGACGCCGGAGAAGAGCTTCTACCGGCTGCTCGGCTGGGCCTCGGGCCACTTCGAGCTGCGCCCGGCCTCGTCGCCCCCGGAGGGCCAGCGCCCGATGTCCGAGTCCATCGAGGGGCTGCTCATGGAGGGGATGCGGCAGCTCGACGAGCTGCGGCGCCTGCGCGGCAAGCTGCCCGGCCACGTCGCGGCGGACTCGTCGCCGCCCGAGGACGTCGACGCCGACGACCGCGCACTGCTCGCGCTCGCCGCCCAGCACGGCTCCGTCGACGCCGTGCTCGACGCGACCCCGCTGCCCGATCTCGCCGCGGCCGAGCGGCTGGCCGCGCTGCTCTCGCGCGGGCTCCTCATGGCGGTTTAAAGCCCTCGGGCGCTCGCGCCTGTTGCCCGCCCGGCCCGCGCAGGCTAGGTCTCCGCCATGACCGGAGCGGATCAGGTGCGGCTCACGACCCTCAGCCACGGCGCGGGTTGAGCCTGCAAGATCCGCCCCGCGGATCTGGCGCAGGTGCTGCGCCGCCTCCCTCGCACGCAGGACCCGCGCGCGCTCGTCGGCCACGAGACGCACGACGACGCCGCGGTGTACCGGCTCTCGGACACCGAGGCCGTGGTCGAGACGGTGGACTTCTTCACGCCGGTCGTGGACGACCCGTTCCTCTTCGGGCGGATCGCGGCCGCGAACGCCCTCTCCGACATCTGGGCGATGGGCGCGCGGCCGCTCTTCGCGCTGAACCTCGTCGGCTTCCCGGTGACGAAGCTGCCGCTCGAGACCCTCGGCGAGATCCTGCGCGGCGGCGCCGATGCGGCGCAGGAGGCGGGCATCCCGATCCTGGGCGGGCATAGCATCGACGACCCGGAGCCGAAGTACGGGATGGCGGTGACCGGGATCGTCCACCCCGAGCGCGTGCTGCGGAACGTCGGCGCCCGCGCCGGCGACCGCCTCCTCCTCACGAAGCCGCTCGGCTCGGGCATCGTCACGACCGCCATCAAGCGCGGCATCGCCGACGCGGCGCTCGTCGAGCGCACGGTCCACGTCATGGCCGCGCTCAACCGCAGCGCGGGCGAGGCGCTCGCCGCGAGCGGCGCCGTGCACGCCCTCACCGACGTGACCGGCTTCGGCCTCCTCGGGCATGCCTGGGAGATGGCGCTCGGCTCGGCGGTCGGGCTCCGGCTGCGCGCCGCGGCCATCCCGGTCCTCGACGGCGTTCACGCCCTCGCCGCGCAGGACGTCATCCCGGGCGGCTCGAAGGCGAACCTCGCCTGGGTGGCGCCGCACGTGCGCTTCGACGACGCCATCGACGCGCCCACCCGCGCGGTGCTCGCAGACGCCCAGACGAACGGCGGGCTCCTCGCGGCGATCGCGCCCGACCGGTTCGAGGCCGTCCTCGAGGCGCTCCGCCAGGCGGGCGTGCAGGCGCACGCCATCGGCGAGGCCGTCGCGGGGGGCGAGGCGCGCATCGAGGTGCTCGCGCGGTAGAATCGGCGCGTGTCACACGCGCTCCTCCTCACGCTCGCCACCCTCGCGCTCGCCGCCCCGGCCGCCCGGCCGCGCGCGCCGCCTCGCGAGGCGGCGTTCGTGGTCGTCCTCGACCCGGGCCACGGCGGGGAGAAGGAGGGCGCCGTCGGGCCGACGGGCGTCCGCGAGAAGGAGATCGCGCTGCAGATCGCGCGCCGCGTGGCCGCGAAGCTCGCCCGCCAGGGCGGGCGCGTCGTGCTCACGCGCACGGGCGACGTGGCCGTGCCGCTCGCGCAGCGCGCGGCCCTCGCGAACGCGGAGCGCGCCGACCTCTTCGTCTCGATCCACCTCAACGCGATGCCCGGCGCGGCGCGAGCCCACGCGCGCGGCGTGGAGAGCTACTTCCTCTCCGCCGACGCGAGCGACGCGTCGGCGACCGCCGTGGCCGCCCGCGAGAACGCGGATCGGCTGTCCGGCGAGGCGGAGATCGACTCCGACGACCCGGTCTCCGGGATCCTGCAGGACCTCGCCGACACCGACGCGCTCGCCGAGAGCTCGCGCCTCGCCTACGCTCTCCACGAGAGCCTCGTGAGCCGCCTCGGCGCCGAAGATCGCGGCGTCAAGCAGGCGCCCTTCTACGTGCTCGCGGGCGCGCGCATGCCGGCGGTGCTGCTCGAGGTCGGCTTCGTGTCGCACGCGGCCGAGTCGAGGAGGCTCGCGACGGCGGGGTACCAGGAGCTCGTCGCGCAGGCGATCGCGGACGGGGTGGCGGCCTGGCGCGCCGCCACGAAGCACGCGGCCCGGTGAGCAGCCCGGCGCGCCCCGTGTTAGAAGTCCCGCCCTATGACTGCCCGAGCCCACGGTCGCGGCGACCTCGATCTGCGCGCCATCACTCTCGAGCCCGGCGTCTCGAAGCACGCCGAGGGCTCCTGCCTCGCGAAGTTCGGCGACACCCAGGTGCTCTGCACGGCGTCGGTCGAGGATCGCGTGCCGCCGCACGTGTACGGCACGGGCGCGGGGTGGGTCACCGCGGAGTACGGCATGCTCCCGCGCTCCACGAACGAGCGCATGGCGCGCGAGGCCGCGCGCGGCAAGCAGGGCGGGCGGACCCTCGAGATCCAGCGCCTCATCGGCCGGGCGCTGCGCGCCGCCATCGACCTGCGCGCGCTCGGTCAGCGGACCATCACCCTCGACTGCGACGTCATCCAGGCCGACGGTGGCACGCGGACGGCGGCCATCACCGGCGGCTTCGTCGCGCTCGCCCTCGCGGTCCGCGCGCTCCAGGCGCGGCGCACGATCTCGACGTCGCCCGTGAAGCGGCACGTGGCCGCCGTGTCGGTCGGCATCCTCGACGGCGTGGTGCGGCTCGACCTCGACTACGCCGAGGACTCGACGGCCGAGGTGGACATGAACGTCGTCGCGACCGGCGAGGGCGAGCTCGTCGAGGTGCAGGGGACCGCCGAGGGCAAGGCGTTCCGGCGCGAGCAGCTCGACCGGATGGTGGACGTCGCGCTCGACGGGATCGCGCGGCTCAGGGCGGCGCAGGAGGGCGCGCTGGCCGCGAAGGGGTAGGCCGGTGCTGGAGCTCTTCTTCGCCACCACGAACCCCGGCAAGCTGCGCGAGCTGCGCCGCCTCGTGGCGGGGCTCCCCGTCCGCGTCGTCTCGCCCGACGAGCTCGGCCGCGCGCTGCCGGAGGTGGTCGAGGACGGGAGCACGTTCCGCGAGAACGCCGAGAAGAAGGCGTCGGCCTGCGCGCGCTTCTCCGGGCTCCATGCGCTCGCGGACGACTCGGGGCTGTGCGTGGACGCGCTCGGCGGCGCGCCGGGGGTCCACTCCGCGCGCTGGTCG
>WNFY01010215.1_pt1 | contig 15745 bp, 15 predicted proteins | sample 5400091 | NCBI WGS metagenome assembly WNFY01 (sample SAMN13153364, study PRJNA577476) | soil metagenome | isolation source: 60 cm soil or saprolite under grassland replicate 1 | place: USA:California | collected 2016-06-15 | reverse complement strand
TCGCCCACTTCGCCGAGCGGGTGCCGGCCCTGCCGGACTTCGCCGCCCAGCACCCGCCGGGCGCGACGCTGTTCTACGCGCTGGTGGCACGGGCGTGGCCGGGCCTTCCCGGCGCGGCCGTCGCGACCGTGGCGGCGGCCTGCCTCGGCGTGCTCGTGGTCGCGGCGCTGGCCCGCGACGAACTGGACCAGGTGGGGGAGCGCTGGGCGGTGGTCTGCTGGGCCCTGGCGCCGGCCGTGGTGCTGTACGCGGCCACCTCCGCCGATGCCATGTGGGCGCCGGTGCTGGCCGGTGCCGCCCTGGCCGCCCACCGCGGCCTGGTGCGCCGCTCGCCCGCCTGGACCCTGGCCGGCGGCGCGCTGCTGTGGCTGGCCTCGATGCTGAGCTTCGCCGCCGTGCTCGTGCTGCCGTTCCTCCTGGTCCGCGGGGTGGCGGTGGCGCTGGGCCCACAGCGCCCGTGGTCCTGGGCGGTGCGCTGGGCCACCCTCACCGCGGCCACCGTGCTCGCGCTGGCGGGCGCGCTGTGGCTCGCCACCGGCTACGACGTGATCGCCACCGTGCGGGCGGTCGACCGCTTCTGGAGCACCGCGCCGGGCACCCAGCGGGTCTGGTGGGCCTGGCTGTTCGGCGACCTGGTGGCGTTCGTGGCGATCCTGGGGTTCCCGCTCAGCGCTGCGCTGGTCACCAGGACCTGGGCAGCCCTGCGCGGGCGGGCCTGGGGCTCGTTCGAGGTCGCCACGCTCGCGAGCCTGCTCGCCGGTGCCGCCTGGGGGCACACCAAGGGCGAGGTCGAGCGGATGTGGCAGTTCCTGGTCCCGTTCGCCGTGGTCGTCGCCGTCCGTCAGCTCGTGCGCTGGCGGGCCAGCCTGCCGCTGGTCGCCGCCCTGCTCCTCGGCCAGACGGTCGCCGTCCAGCTCCTCTTCTTCACCCGCTGGTAGGGAGCCCGGCGCCTCCGGGCGCGACGGCGGCCCGGCGTGCCCGCCCGGCGCCGCCTTCGGGTGCCGGCGCCGCCCCGGCGCCTACCGGCTACCTTGGGATGCGGGTGGCCTTGAGCTCGTTCAGCTCGGGCCAGCCGGTGAAGGTGTCGAGCAGCCGGTCGAGGGTGGCGCGAGCCTCGCGGGGGTCGGTCCCGCGCTCCATCAGGCGGATGAAGACCGCGCGGTCGTCCAGGACGAAGGTGGGGACGCCGAAGGCGCGGTGCTCGTCGACCGCCCAGGTGTGCTCGGTGGCGAGGGTCTTGGCCGGCTGGCCGCCCGCGACCACCTTGGCGACCTCGTCGGGGTCGAGCCCGACCGAGGCGACCGCGCCGCGCACCACCTCGAGGTCGTTGATGTCACGGCCCTGGTCGTGACGGGCGGAAAACAGGGCCAGGTGCGCCGCGGGGAACGCCTCCGGGAACTCGTCCCGCACGGCCAGGCCCCACTCGAGGGCGGCCACTCCGGAGGGGCGGGGGTCGGTCTGCCACACCGGCCGCTCACCCTCCTCGGTGTGGACCTGTGTCAGGGAGAACGGGCGGAAGGAGACGTCGTGGCCGGCGCCGGCCTCCTGGGCGCGGAGAACGATCTCGTTGGCGATCCTGGCGAACGGGCAGAGGTAGTCGTAGGTGACCGTGAACTGGGTCATGGGCCTCTCCATCACAGCTCGTAGGGAACGGGTGGCAGCGGTGCGGGCTCACGGGAAAACGGGCGGCCCGTCCTGGCGGGCCGCCCGTGATCAGGCTGCGACGAGGTCTTCGAGTCGCGCGCGGATCTCGGGGCTTCGCAGCGACGCCAGCGCGTCACGCTCGACCTGCCGCGCCCGCTCCCGCGAGAAGCCCATGATCGCGCCGACCTCCTCCAGCGTCCGCGGCGTGCCGGAGTCAAGCCCGAAGCGCAGCACCAGCACCTGCCGCTCACGCTCCGGCAACCCCCCCAGCACCTGCTCCAGCGCCTCCCGGCCGACCGCCTCCACCGCCAGCTCATCCGGCCCGACCGCCGAGGAATCCTCCAGGAAATCCTGCAGCGCCGCACCGTCGTCGCCGATCGGCGTGTCCAGCGACGTGATCGCCTGGGCCGTGTCCAGCAGCCGGTGCACCTTGTCCAAGGGCATGTCCAGCTCCTCGGCCAGCTCGTCGACCGTCGGCTCCCGACCCAGCACCTCGTGCAGCCGCGTCTGCGTCCGGCGCAGCCGCCCGACCTGCTCGTCGACGTGCACCGGCAGGCGGATCGCGCGCGCGCCGCGGTCGGCCGCGCCACGGGCGATCGCCTGGCGGATCCACCAGGTCGCGTAGGTCGAGAACTTGAAGCCCTTGCGCCAGTCGAACTTCTCCACCGCGCGCAGCAGCCCCAGGTTGCCTTCCTGGACCAGGTCGCCAAGGGGCAGACCGGTAGCGGAGAACCGCCTGGCGATCGAGACCACCAGCCGCAGATTGGACTCGATCATCTTGCGGCGGGCGCGCTCGCCGCGGTCGGCGGTAACCTCTAGCACAGTTCGGGCAGGGTCGTCGGGGCCGAGGTCCCTCAGCTCGGCCCGGGCGGCGAGACCCGCCTCGTACGCCTGGGAGAGCTCGATCTCGTCCTCCTTGGTCAGCAGCGGGTGCCGGCCCACCTCGTCCAGGTACAGACGAAAGGAGTCCGTCGTCTGCAGATCGAGCAGGTCCTGGTCCTTCTCAGTGGTCATCTCACTCCTCGTTCGGCACAGCTTGGCGCAGCACAGCCATCGTCGTCGGCCACACCCTAAGATTTACCAACAACGATGTTCGCAAACTGCATTCCCACTACCCGGAGAATCCAGTGATCATGCCGGGTCGCGGACAGCTTGGAGCGGTGCTCCTGCTAGCGGCGGAGGCCGGAGCCTCGACACCGCGGAGGAACCCTATCACGCCCGGTCCGCCCCGACGACCCAAAAACAGGCCATCTGAGGACAGACCATCAACCTCTAGCTGAGCGTCATGTCTGTGCCCGTCCCTGTCGTCCTCGTCGCGCCAAACGCCGAACACTGACCAGGCGACCACGGCCCGCCGCACCCGGCCCAGTCGACCCGCCCGTCCGCCGTGACCGGCACCCCCTCCTCGGCGAGCCGGGCGAGCTGCTCATCGGAGCCCGGCCCGCCCTTCATGCTGCCATCCGCATGCACCACCCGCCACCACGGCACGTCGCCGGGGCAGCGCGCCATGGCCTGCCCCACCTGCCGTGCGCCCTTGGCCACGCCGTAGTAGGCCTCGGCGAGCTGCCCGTAGGTGGTCGCCCGCCCGGGCGGCACCTGGCGGACGAGCGCCCAGACCGCCGCCGCAAACCCCTCGACCACGAGACGGCGCTCCGGCGGCCGAGGGCTAGCCCCGTCCCTCGGCGGTCTCTGCCGCCATGACCTGGGCCTGCTCCTTGGGGGACACGAGGTCGCTGCCCATGGCGTGGAAGCCGCCGTCGACGTGGACGAGCTCGCCCGAGACGCCGCGGGACCAGTCGGAGAGCAGCCAGAGCACGGCGCGGGCCACGTTGGTCGCGTCGGTCACGTCCCAGCCGAGCGGGGCGCGCCTGGCCCAGATGTCGGCGAACAGGTCGAAGCCGGGGATCCCGCGCGCCGCCATGGTCCGCAGCGGCCCGGCGCTGACCGCGTTCACCCGGATCCGCGAGGCTCCCAGGTCGCGGGCCAGGTAGCGGGTAACGGACTCGAGCGCCGCCTTGCTCACGCCCATCCAGTCGTAGACCGGCCAGGCGACTCGGGCGTCGAAGTCGAGGGTCACCACGGAGGCGTCGTGGTCGCGGAGCACCGGCAGCAGGCCGACGCTGAGCGTTTTCAATGAGAACGCGGAGATCTGGAAGGCGGTCGCGGCCGACTCGAAGGGGGTGTTGAGGAAGTTCCCGCCGAGGGCGTCGGCCGGGGCGAAGCCGATGGCGTGCAGCAGGCCGTCGAGCTGGCCCCAGCGGCGGGCGAGCTCCTGGCAGACGGCGTCGACGTCCTCGGGCCTGGTGGCGTCCAGCTCCAGCACGTCGACCTCGCGGGGCAGGCGCTGCGCGGTCTTCTCGGTGATCGAGCGCATCCGCCCGAAGCTGGTGAGGACCACTTCGGCGCCGTTGTCGAGCGCCTCCCTGGCCACCGCGTAGGCGATCGAGCCCTGGGTGAGCACTCCGGTGATCAGTAGCCGCTTGCCGTCGACGAGCACGGGGTCCTCCTGGGTCTCGATTGGCCGGTCAGCGGCGCATTGTATGGCCACAACGGAAAGGGACGGCCTGGTGGGGCCGTCCCGGGGTGACAGGCAATAGTCCGGAGGTACTAGTGCGTCAGTCGCTCGGTCATGAACGAGATCACGTTGCCGTCGTCGTCGAAGTCCCGGATCACCGCGAACTGCGCTGCCTCCCGAGGGACCAGCTTGCCGCCCGCATCCAGGAAGGATAGTCGTTGCACGATCGCCGGCGCTGGTTCCTGGGCAGCTTCGGAGTCCGCTGGTGTCGCCACAGGCTGACCTCCCTCATCCGGGGCCGACGCCGGAGCGCCGCGCCGGGCTTGCGCTGGCTCCCCCGGTGTACCACCATCGCGCCGCCAGAGGAAGCCCTAAGACGCGCCGGGGGACCGCATCTTCGTAGTCATTTCGGGTGGCAGTCAAGTCCGCCCGCTGGAACGCGGACTACAGAAGCCAACGCCTACCATCTCCGCAGATTCCCTGATGTCGTGCGGTGAGGTGAGGCAGTAGCGTTCATAACGTCATCGCCGCAGGCAACTGAGGGTGTCGACGCCGAAGGCGATCAGCAGCGCCGCCTCCCCCCGGGCGGCACCCGCAAGGGCCGGAACCCACCGAGGTTCCGGCCCTTGTGTACTGCTGCCTGGCCAAACCGAGGACCTCCCGGACAGCGTCGGGCTCGCTACCTCTGTCCTGCTCAGGCCGCATGGTTCAACCGGGCTGGCCCCTCCCCGGCGATCGGCTCCGAGATCCGTCCGCGACCCGCCCTGTGCGTGGCCGCGGGCAAGGGCACTCGGTGCACCGGTGCCCCGTTCGTGCCGTCCCACCACCATTCGGCTGTCCCGTTGGGTAGGATCAAAGCTGGGCAGCGCCGCCCGTCACAGTCCGCAGCGTCAGGCGGCCGGGATGGCGGCGGCTCTGCCTGGACCTGCCGCGGCGCCCGCTGCCAGCCCGGCGCCGGGGACCGGCAGCAACGCCTCCCCGGCCACAACCGGGCCCGCGGGGGGTCAGGGCACTCCGCCAGAAGCGGACTCGACGCGGGAGTGACGGGACATGTACCAGACTGACGAGCAGGTCCGGCTGCTGGCCGACGACGGCACGCTCCTCGAGCACGACACCTACAAGGTCGACCTCGCCGACGACGAGCTGCGCGACCTGTACGTCAAGCTCGTGGTGGTCCGCAGGATCGACACCGAGGGCACCAACCTCCAACGCCAGGGCCAGCTCGGGATCTGGGCCCCCTGCCTGGGGCAGGAGGCGGCCCAGGTCGGCAGCGCCAGCGCGCTGCGGCCCGAGGACTTCATCTTCCCTTCCTACCGGGAGCACGGCGTCGCCTATGTGCGCGGCGTGGACGTCCTCAGGATCCTGGAGCTCTACCGTGGCGCCAGCCTGGCCGGCTGGGACCCGCACGAGAAGAACTTCGCCCTGTACACGATCCCCATCGGCACACAGACCCTCCACGCGGTCGGCTACGCCATCGGCGCCAAGTGGGACGGGGCGGAGCTGGTCACGGTCCCCTACTTCGGCGACGGAGCCACCAGCGAAGGCGACACCAACGAGGCGTTCAACTTCGCCGCCGTGAACGCGGCCCCGGTGGTGTTCTTCTGCCAGAACAACCAGTGGGCCATCTCGGTGCCGCTCTCCAAGCAGATGGCGGCGCCGATCTGGCGGCGCTCCTTCGGCTTCGGCTTCCCCGGCGTCCAGGTGGACGGCAATGACGTGCTGGCCGTGTTCGCGGTCACCAAGGCGGCCGCCGACCGTGCCCGCGACGGCGGCGGCCCGACCCTCATCGAGGCGGTGACCTACCGGCTCGGCGCCCACACCACCACCGACGACCCGACCCGCTACCGCACGGCCGACGACCTCGACATGTGGATGGCGCGAGAGCCGATCGGCCGCTACCGCGCCTTCCTCGAGAAGGCGGGGCTGTGGTCGGAGGAGCTGGACCGCACCGCCAGGGCAGAGGCGGACGACACCGCCGCCCGGATGCGCGCCGCGGTGGAGGAGATGCCGAGCCCGCCGCTCGAAGACCTGGTGGACCACGTCTACGCCGACCCGCCCGTGACGCTGCGGCGACAGTTCGAGCGGCTGCAGCGGTTCGAGAGCGAGTTCGTCGCCGAGGAGGGCTGAGCGATGGCGCAGATCACCATGGCCAGGGCGCTCAACGCGGGGCTGCGTGACGCCATGGAGGCCGACAAGAAGGTCGTCCTGCTGGGCGAGGACGTCGGCACCCTCGGCGGCGTCTTCCGCATCACCGACGGCCTGCAGAAGGACTTCGGCGAGCAGCGGGTGATGGACACCCCGCTGGCCGAGTCCGGCATCGTCGGGATCTCGATCGGGCTCGCCATCCGCGGCTACCGCCCCGTGCCCGAGCTCCAGTTCGACGGCTTCAGCTACCCGGCGCTCGACCAGATCCTGAGCCACCTGGCCAAGTACCGGAACCGCTCCAAGGGCCTCCAGCCCATGCCGGTGGTCGTGCGCATCCCCTACGGGGGCGGCATCGGCTCGGTCGAGCACCATTCGGAGAGCCCCGAGACCCTGTACGCCCACACCGCCGGCCTCAAGGTCGTCACCCCGGCCACGCCGGCCGACGCCTACTCGCTGCTGCGCCAGTCGATCGAGCTCGACGACCCGGTGATCTTCCTCGAGCCCAAGCGGCGCTACTGGGCCAAGCAGGAGGTCGACCTGCCGGTCGTCGCCGAGCCGGTCGGCCGCGCGAAGGTGCTGCGCGAGGGCGACGACTGCACCCTGGTCGCCTACGGGCCGATGGTGAAGGTCGCGCTGGACGCCGCCGACGCCGCCGCGGAGGAGCAGCTCGGCTCGCTCGAGGTCATCGACCTGCGCAGCCTGGTGCCCCTGGACGAGGACACGGTGACCGCCTCTGCCCGCAAGACCGGCCGCGTGGTGGTGGTGCACGAGGCGCCGGAGTTCCTCGGGTTCGGCGCCGAGGTCGCCGCCCGCGTGACCGAGGCCGCCTTTCTCCACCTGCAGGCGCCCGTGCTGCGCTGCGCCGGCATGGATATCCCCTACCCGCCGGCCAAGCTGGAGGAGGCACACCTGCCCACCGTGGACCGGGTCCTTTGGACCGTGCAGCGGTCCTTCGACTACTAAGGGGGTCTGTGCCAGGTGCCCGAGCGTGATTTCAAGCTGCCCGATCTCGGCGAGGGGCTGACCGAGGCCGAGGTGGTCCGCTGGCTGGTCCACGAGGGCGATTCGGTCGCTCTGAACCAGCCGATCGTCGAGGTCGAGACCGCCAAGGCGGTGGTCGAGATCCCGGCGCCCTATGCCGGCACCATCACGCGGCTGCACGCCAAGGAGGGCGACAGCGTGGACGTCGGCGCCCCGCTGGTCAGCGTGGACACCGGCGGGCCCGCCACCGGCGGCGACGGCGCCGCGCCCGCCGGCCGCCAGCCGGGGGAGGCGCCGCCGGAGGAGGCGCGACAGCCCACGCTGGTCGGGCCCGGCGAGCGCCCGCAGGCCCGCCGCCGCCGGCTCACCGGTCCCGGCGGCCCCAGCGGTCCCGGCCGCGGCGCGCCGCCGGCGGCGGGCCCGCCAAAGGCCCAGCCCATGGCCACCCCTCGCTGCCGTCCACCCGAGTCTCCCGCGAGCGCGTCGAGCGGGCCGTGCCGGTGCGCGGCACGCGCAAGCAGATCGCCGCGGCGATGGTGGCCTCCAAATTCTCGATCCCGCACGTCACCGAGTTCCTCACGGTGGACGCGACCAACCTGATGGCGCTGCGGGAGCGCCTCAGGGCGCTGCCGGCCGCGGCCGACGCGAAGGTCACGCCGCTGGCGGTCGTCGCCAAGGCGGTGTGCGCGGCCGTGCGCCAGTACCCGCTCATGAACTCGTCGTGGGACGAGGGCGCCAGCCAGATCGTCGTCAAGGAGTACGTCAACCTCGGCATCGCCACCGACACCCAGTCCGGGCTGCTGGTGCCCAACGTCAAGGACGCCGACCTGCTCGGCATCCTGGAGCTGGCGCGGGAGATCGCCCGGGTCAGCGAGCTGGCCCGCGAGCGCAGGGCCGCGCTGGAGGACCTCACCGGCGGGACGGTCACCATCACCAACGTCGGCGGCTTCGGGGTCGAGGGCGGCACGCCCATCATCAACAAGCCCGAATGCGCCATCATCGCCACGGGCCTGATCGCCCCCCGCCCCTGGGTGGTCGACGGCGAGCTCGCCGTCCGCCAGCTCATGACCACCTCGGTCTCCTTCGACCACCGCATCGTCGACGGCGCCTACGCCGCCAGGTTCCTCGCCCACCTGCGGGACCTTCTCGAGGACCCGGTCCTGCTGGCGGCCTGATCCAACGTCGTTGCGCGGTGGCCACTGTGCGGGACGGCCTGTCACGGCTACCCTTGGTACGGCTGCCCAAGGGGGTCGCGTATGGTCGGACGGCTGCGCGCGCTCGTGATCCTGCTCAGCTTGATGGGCACGATGGCCGTCGCCGCGTTCGTGCTGGTCACCGGCAGCGGCTCGGTCGCCCCGCCTTCGCGGCGGGTGATCGAGGTCGCCGGCACCACGGCCACGGATCTCGGGCTGTTCAAGGGCGAGGTCCTGGTCTGGGCCCCCGGCGGCCTCTCCTCCGACGAGGTGAGCCGGGTGCGCGACTCCGTCAGGGTGGCCGCCATCTCGGCGGTGCGGAGCGGTCTGCTGCCGGTGGCGAGCGCGAGGCGAGGGTACCCGGTGGTCCCGGTCGAGACGATGGCGGTCAACCCGGACGCGTACGCGGCGGCGGTCGGCCGTGCCGGCGGGCGGCTCGCCTCCATGCTGTCGACCGGTGTGGTGCTGTCCCGGACCGGAGCGGCCCTGCGCAGGCTGCGGGCGGGCGGCCGGCTGCGGCTCGTCGGCAGGCGCCCCCTCCGGGTCGGCGGGGTGGTCGACGACCGGCTGCTCGCGGGCTACGAGGCTGCCGTGGGCCTCGAGCGCGGCCGGAGGCTCGGCATCGACCACGTCGCCTACGCGCTGGTACGCCCACGGGGCGCGCTGGACGGCCTGAAGGCGTCCGTCCGCCGCCTGCTGGACGGCAGGCAGGTCAGCTTCCAGCTCCCGCAGGAGCGGCCCTGGTTCCGCGCGGGCAGCGGCACCCTGCCGCTGGCGCAGGCGAAGGCGCGCTTCGGTGAGTTCGCGGTGAAGAGCCTCACCAGGCCCGCCCCGGACCCACGGTGGGTCGCCGCCCGCATCGCCACCCGGGCCGTCCCGGTGCTCGGCCTGGTGCGCTGCCACCGGCTGATCGTCGACGACCTGGCGGCGGCGATGCGGGACCTCCAAAGCCAGGACCTCGCCAGGCTGGTCGACGCGGCGGCCTTCCACCGCTCCGGCGGCTGCCTGCGCCAGGGCGCGGTCACCGACGGGCGGGGCGGGCTGTCGACCAGCGCCTGGGGGATCGGCTTCGACCTGGCCGCGCGCGGCGGGCGGGGGTCCCGGCCCGACCGGCGGCTGGTCGCCGTCATGGCGCGCCACGGCTTCGCCTGGGACGGGCGCTGGCTACAGCGGGAGAGCGGCCACTTCGAGTGGGTCGGGGCCAGCGCGTAACCGGCCCGATGCGGGTAGCCTCGGGTCGGGAAGCGTCCGTCACGCCACTCGGGAGCAAGCCATGCTCGGTTTCGGCGCCGCCATCTCCACCGCTCTCGATCACCAGCAGGCCCTGGACGAGGTTGTGCCGGCTGTGCTCGCCCAGGCCGGCGGGAGGCCGGACCTGGTGGTCTGCTTCTTCTCGATGGAGCACGCCGGCGCGGCCGCCGGGATCGCGCTCGGCCTGTCCGAGCGGACCGGCACGGCCACGATCGTCGGCTGCACCGCCGAGGGGGTGATCGGCGGCCGGCGCGAGCTCGAAGACAGTCCCGCCCTGGCGCTGTGGGCGGCACGCCTTCCCGGCGTGACCGTGACGCCCTTCGCTCTGGACGTGGTCGACCTCGGCGGTGGCTATGGCATCACCGGATGGCCGGACCTCGACCCGGCCGAGCGCCCGGACGTGCTGCTGCTGCCGGACCCGTTCAGCTTCCCCGTCGACAGCTTCGTGCGCAGGCTGAACGACGAGCAGCCCGGCATCCGCGTGACCGGTGGCATGGCGTCGGGCGGGAGCGCGCCGGGCCTGCACCGGCTGCTGCTCGGCTGCGAGGCCCTGGAGGAGGGGGCGGTCGGCGTGGCCATCGCCGGACCGGTGGAGGTCCGCACGGTGGTCAGCCAGGGCTGCCGGCCGATCGGCCTGCCGTTCACCGTCACCCGCTGCGAAGGCAACGTCGTCCGGGAGCTCGGCGGTCGTCCCGCCCTGGAGCGGCTGCGGGAGCTGATCGTGCGCGCGAGCCCGACGGAGCAGGCGCTGCTGGTGAGCGGGGTGCAGATGGGCCGCGTGATCGACGAGCACAAGGCACGGTTCGAGCGCGGCGACTTCCTGATCCGCTCGCTGATCGGCGTGGACGAGGACGGTGGCGCCATCGCCATCGGCGACCGGGTGGAGGTCGGCCAGACCCTCCAGTTCCACGTGCGGGACGCGGCCGCCGCCACCGAGGAGCTCGACATGCTGCTCGGCCCGGTGCCCGGCTGGGATCCCCGCGGCGCGCTGCTGTTTTCCTGCAACGGCCGCGGCCGTCGCTTCTTCCACGAGCCCGACCACGACGCCGCCCGCGTGGCCAAGGCCACCGGCGACGCGCCCATGGCGGGCTTCTTCGCCCAGGGCGAACTCGGACCGGTCGGCAGGCACAACTTCCTGCACGGCTTCACCGCCAGCATGGCGCTGTTCTGCGAGCGCTCCGGCTCGGCGCCTCCCCTCGACCTCGCCGCCGAGCCGGCCAGCGAGCCGGTGGAGACGGGCGGAGGCTGATCAGCGCGCCGAGGTGCGGGCGGTGTCGAGCTCGCTCAGCTCGGGCTCGAGCACCGAGTACGGCGTGCGCAGCCCGTCGCGCAGCCGTAGGGCCAGCTTGCTGCGGTGGCGGACGATCAGGGTCACGCCGAACGCCAGGTACATGGTTGACAACGCGATCAGCTCGGTGCCGTGCGCCGCTTCGGGCAGCAGCGCTCGCAGCGGGAACTGCGCCGCGAACAGCGCGAACAGGCCGGCGGCCTCCCGCACGGAGATGCCGAGGTCGGACAGGATCGCCAGCGCGAACACGGTCTGCGCCGCGGTCAGCAGCAGCTCCTCCCGCTGGGCGGGGCCGATGGGAAGGCCCTGGAAGCTGCCGGAGCTGATGGCGAATACCACCGGCAGGGTCCCGACCAGCAGGGTCCACTGGTTCACCTTGGACGAGACCAGCGCGGTGAGCGCGTCGCCGGTCTTGAGCTGCCAGGCGTACAGCCCGGCCACCAGCAGCTCCGGCGCCTCCGAGGCGATCGGGGCGATCCACTGGACCAGGAAGAACTCGCTCACCCCGAGCTCGCTGCCCGTGGCCACCAGCGACTCGGCGAAGTGCTCGGCCACCAGCAGGATCACCGCCGCCGCGTACAGGAACAGCCCGGCGACGCTGGCGCGCCGCGCTGTCCGTTGCAGCCCGCCGAGGGCGGCGGCCGGGCCGATCAGATCGGGCTCCGAGGCGGGCGCCTTGGAGATCCGCAGGGTGTAGGCGACGAAGATGCCGACCAGGATGACCGCGTCGACCAGGGTGACGGTCCGCTTCAGCGGCAGGCTCAGGCAGTAGACCGCGGCCACCGCCAGGTAGGAGAACTCGACCGCCTTGGAGCGGGCGAGCCGGATGCCGTAGCGTCGGGTCACCCCGCCGGTCGTGGCCACCAGGGTGCCGTGGTGCTGTCCGCGGGATTTGCGCATGCGCCACCAGGCGATGAAGACCACCATCGCCCAGCCGACCCCGATCAGCAGCCGGTTGGCACCGGTCATGTTGGCCAGCACCAGCGAGCAGTTGGACTCGCCGCCCCCCGGAGCGTCGCAGCCCGGCCCGTAGCGCTGCACGTCGCTGCCGCCCTTCCAGGCGAAGACGAAGCCGACCGCGTACTCCGGCAGGACCGCGATCAGGGCGAGGACCCCGATGGCGAGGCTCGCCGAGACGTCGAGCTGGGCCGCCTCCGCCGCCCAGGCCAGGCCGAAGGCCGCCCCCACCACCGCCAGTCCGAACAGCACCGCCTGGACCCATGGCTCCAGCTCCGGGGCCCCCAGGTGGAGCAGCTCGACGGCGCCGAGCAGCGTGCCGGGGACGGTGACCGCCATCGCGATCAGGAGCGGGAGCCAGCGGCCACGAGGGGCGCCGGCGGCGGGGGGCTCTGCCAACGGACCTCCTTCGGGCTCGTGCAGATACCGCACAGAAGCGGACGCTGCTCGGTCCGAAGGTCTCGTCCGCCCGGCTGGAACGGCCGGGTGAGGCACCGGGTGGGTGATGGGCACCCACCGTCCTGACGGCGTGCTCGCGAGGCGCGTTTGGCCCCGAGACTACTCCCCTTCGCGACGATCATCGTACCGGAGCCGGGGCCGGTCGTCGTCCCCTGGACAGGCTGAAGCGCCTTGCGTGGTCCGGGAGCCGCGCACCACGCAAGGCGCTTCAGCGATCGCTCAGGTCGTCAGACCGGGACGGCCTCGCCGGCCCGCCGTGCCGGCCGCACCGGACGAGCGGGGCGGACGGAGCGCGGTTCCGCGTCCGCGCGACGTGCTCCGCAGATGTCGCATACGCCCCTGCGGACACTCCCCGCGCTCAGGCAGGCGGGGCAGTCGACGACCTCCACGGTGACCAGGCGACGTCCGAGAGCTGCAGCGCTCTGGTCCATCGTGACCTCCTGCGATGACAGCCAAGGGCTCCTGGAACGACGTCATGGGCCCTCGGGGCCTGTCTCGACCGGAGGTGCGCCCCCTCTACCCTTGGTCGGGCGGCTTCAGCCTCCGGGCCCAGCTCGATGGCGGGCGTCTACTTTAATCGACGTACTGCAAAACGGCTACTAACGATGCGGCAACGCTCGTAAGGGCCCAGGACCGTGCTGACCCGTTGTGCGTAGTTCTCCCGAGAGCCGGCCCCTCGCTCTGATAGCCTGCCGTGGTCATCGGCAGCACTCCGCTGTCCCCCCGTCCGCAGGGAGCATCCCGTGGCTGACATCGACGCCTTCGTGAAGGCCGAAGCCGAGCCGCTCGTCGCCGAGCTCTCGGAGTGGTGCGCGATCCCCTCCATCTCCATCGACCCCGCCCACGCCGCCGACGTGCGCCGCTCCGCCGAGCACCTCGCCGGGCTGATGGAGGCCGCCGGCCTGCACGCCGAGGTCCTGGCGGTCGACAAAGGCCAGCCGGCGGTCTACGCGGCGTGGCTGGGCGCCGGTCCCGAGGCGCTCACGGTCACCGTCTACGGCCACCACGACGTGCAGCCGGTCGACCCGCTCGAGCTGTGGACCAGCCCACCGTTCGAGCCCACCGTGCGCGACGGCTGCCTGTACGCGCGGGGCGCCTCCGACGACAAGGGGCAGATCCACTTCCAGCTCGCCGCGGTGCGCCACCTGCTGGCCGCCGACGGCGGCCTGCCGGTCAACCTGAAGTTCTTCGTGGAGGGCGAGGAGGAGGCGGGCTCGCCGAATATCGACGCCTTCCTCGCCGAGCACGCCGAGCGGCTCGCCTGCGACGTGATCGTCGTCTCGGACACCGGGATGTACGCGGCCGACGTTCCCTCGCTGGTCACCGCCATGCGCGGGCTCGCGTACTTCCAGGTCGACCTGCGCACGGCCTCCAGCGACCTGCACTCGGGAGAGTTCGGCGGCACCGTGCCGAACGCCGTCGCCGCCCTGGTCGAGCTGCTCTCCAAGCTCAAGGACGCGCGCGGCCGCATCGCCGTCCCCGGCTGGTACGACGACGTGCTCGAGCTCAGCGCCGGCGAGCGCGCCCAGTTCGCCACGCTGCCGTTCGACGCCGAGGCCTTCCAGCGCACCGCCGGTGTGCGGGCCCTGCCGGGCGAGCAGGGCTGGTCGCCGCTCGAGCGCATCGGCGGCCGGCCGAGCGCGGACGTCAACGGCATCTGGGGTGGCTACACCGGCACCGGGTCGAAGACCGTGATCCCGGCCGAGGCCCACGCCAAGGTCTCGTTCCGCCTGGTCGCCGACCAGGACCCGGACAAGCTGCGGCCGTTGTTCGAGCGCTGGGCGGCCGGCAACGCCCCCGAGGGCGCCGAGGTCGCCGTGCAGTGGCTCCACGGGGTCAAGCCCTGCCTCACCCCGCTCGACCACCCTGGCAACCAGGCCGCCCGCCGCGCGGTGGCGCGAGCCTGGGGCATCGACCCCCTGTTCACCAGGGAGGGCGGCTCCGGGCCGGAGCGCGCGCTCAGCGACGCACTGGACGCGGCCTGCATCTACCTCGGCGTGATGCTCCCGGAGGACCACATCCACGCGCCCAACGAGCGCCTGAGCCTGACGAACTACTTCAACGGCGTGCGCGCCGCCGCCTACGCCTTCGAGGAGCTCACCCGCCCCGAGATCAGCGCCGCCCTGCTCGGCGGGCGGCCCTGACTGTAACTGTCAGGTAGCTGTCAGGAGGCGCGCTCGGCGATCTGACCTGTGTCCATTTATTCCGTTCCCGAATGTTTTATCTCGCTTGCTCCGCAAACCTGTCCCCGGATGTCACGACTGGGCCGGACCCGTGTCGGTCACCGGGGAGAAGGTTGTGGACGACCGGCCGGCCGGACGGACGGGCTGTCGCCTACCCGATACCGTCGCTGTCGCTGGAATGACGGCCGGGCCGACCGCGGGCTGAGAACCTCTTTGGGTGCACCGAAGGCACCTGAAGGGGGGGAGGCAGCTCATGAGCATTTGCTGCCTGACCGGTACGACTTCCAGACGATGGCTCACCCGCCGGCTGCTCGTGGTGCTCGGGCTGGCGCTGGCGATCACGATGGCCGGTGCCACTGTCGCGCTCGCCGCGCCGGGTCACTCCTCCGGGAAGCGGCATCCGGCAGTTCACGAGACCACCGCCTCGACCGCTGGCAGGGCCGCGCCGGACGAGCGCCCCGCCTCCGGCGGCGACGGTCCCTCCCCGGCGGTGCCGCTGGTATTCGCGGGCATCCTGATCCTGGCGGCCGCCGGCCCGTGGATGACCCAGGGCCCCCGCTCCGGGTACTACAGGGTCGACCGCCACTGGTAGCGGGACCACCCGCCGCAGCGGCGCCCTCGCGGCAGACCGGTCGCCTGGTTCTCTGGTGGCGCAGAGCCGGGCGGCCGGTCAGTCGTTGGGTCGCTGGCTCCAGCTGAAGAGCGACAGCCAGCCGTCGACCGGGACGTTCGCGCCGGTGATGTAGCCGGACCAGGCGTCGCTCAGCAGCACCAGCGCGAGGCGGGCGATATCGTCCGGCTCCCCTGGCTCCCCGAGCGGGATGCGCGGCTGCGTCCACTCGTACTTGGCGCGCTGCGCCGGCCCTTCAGGTCCGCTGGGAGCGGCCCTGGGTCCGCCGTACCCGACATGATCGCCTGCCCGCTCACCAGCCTGCCCGGCGCCGCAGCTCGGCCGGGTCGAGCAGCTCGATCTGCCAGCCGACCAGACGAATGTAGCCGCGCTTCTCCAGCGAGCGGAGGGCGATGTTCACGCTCTGCCGGGAGCCGCCGACCATGTTGGCCAGCTCGGTCTGGGTGACGCGGCGCGTCCGCGGGCGGCCTTCGTTCCCGGAGTGGCCGGGCAGCTCGG
>WNFY01005168.1_pt1 | contig 15745 bp, 9 predicted proteins | sample 5400091 | NCBI WGS metagenome assembly WNFY01 (sample SAMN13153364, study PRJNA577476) | soil metagenome | isolation source: 60 cm soil or saprolite under grassland replicate 1 | place: USA:California | collected 2016-06-15 | reverse complement strand
CGCAACGACGCAACGCCCGGTTATCTGAAGGGGGAAATGTCTGCGGGAACATGGCGCATTATTCTTGGCCTGTACATGGTGGCTCCATCGGGTGTTGACGTAGAACTCAAGATTGTCATTACAACGGAGAAGCGAAGCAGTTTCCCTTTAGACCCAAGGACTAGCTCTGCCGCAGTTGGCAGACCTGAAAGCGCGGGAGAAACACCATCGTTTCCCCTTGTATCTGGCAACGCAACCCTACGCTGGTGGAGCGGCGACCTCCACATGCATACGGTACACAGCGACGGCGATTGGACCATTCCCGACCTGATCTCGAGTGCGCGCAGTCTTGGTTTAGACTTTATTTGCATTACGGATCACAACACTTCGAGCCACCACGCTGAGATTGATCAACTCAACAAGAGTTTGAGGCAACCGCTGTTGTTGCGTGGCGAAGAGATTACCACCTACGGAGGGCATACTAATGCCTGGGGTCTTCCCTCGGGAGCGTGGATTGATTTCCGTGTAAGGCCAGGAGATAACGACCGGATTTCACGACTCGCTGCCCAAGTGCATCGCACGGGTGCACTCATCTCAATCAATCATCCGTTTGCTTTATGCGGTGGCTGCGCCTGGAGCTATGATTCCGCGGCGCGTGACTTCGATGCGATTGAAGTATGGAATGGGTCCTGGGATCAGACCGATGATCTCGCGCTCGCGATGTGGGATAAAGTTTTGCGAAGCGGACGACACATCACCGCGGTCGGTTCCAGTGACTCACACCGTGCTGCCAACCCAATAGGTCAGCCCACAACGCACGTGGCAGCTAACGTCCGGTCTCAGAGAGCACTACTCGACGCCATCCGTCAGGGACGCGTTTATTTGACCAGTGAAGTGGCTCGGCCAGTTTTAGGTTTCGAAGCCGAGACTATGGCTAAACGATCCAAGCGCTGGATGATCGGAGATGAGATTCGGTTGAGCGGTCCTGCCAAGATCCGTTTTCTTGTAACTGCCCAAACTGCATTGCCTGGAGCGACAATTTCATTGGTTTCGAATGGTCAAGTGCTGCGCAGTATTTCAACAACTAATGGAAAGCCGCAGACAATCGACGTCGAATGCCGGAGTAACTCGTATTACCGCCTTGAGATTCGCGACAGCGCAAAAGCAATGCTGGCGCTTACTAACCCGATCTACGTGAGAGTAGGACAGGTCGATAGGAATAGGCTGGAATTCGCGAACGCCTTCGGCGTATTCCTGGCAGTTAGGACACTATCGCTTGAAAACCTTCACTTCACCCGGAGCAAGCGACGATGCGGGCTCCAATTGGAAGGGAAGCGGGCGGGGCACGAAACTTTGGTCAAGCATTAGAGCCCGGATCAATCTCATATTCTTGCAACCTCGTTCGTCAGCAGGTGCTGCAGTTGCATGACAACGGGCAGTGATGGTCTCCACCATAGTTGGCGACACGTCCTTAGGTAAGCGAACGGCGGTGCGGAAATTACCGCTGCGGTCTATTCGCAATCGAGCGTTACCCATGTCCGACGAGAACACACCTGATTGGCCATTAACCTTCACATCAAAGGCGAGCGCCGCGTCTTTTTCCTCAGATGCAGCTTCGATGTACAAATACTCGCGGGGGTCGACGATGGAATTAATGTCAGTCGGGTTTTCAGTAATCCGCCGCTCCCGAATCAGTTCTTCAGTCATCACGCGATAACTTTGCGGATACGCATCCATCATGCTCTCGCGGGTGGCCGTCTCCAGACGGGCCCTCGTGGGCAACGGGGCGAAACGGACAGCGGAGCAGGCAAGGTCGGAGAAGTTATTGTTGTCAGAGGCAGTGGCTAAGAGAGGATGGCTTCCGGCAAACCGCGACCCAGAAAAGGATTTAGTCTCGTGTTCAACTCCTTGATAGGTCTCCTCGATGACCCTCCCGGAACGAGCACGAATCTGAAAAACCCATTCGATGTCAGTAGCACGTCCCCAGCGCGACATCAATGCCGCAGTCTGCGTGCCGCCGTCTTCATTTGTAAAAATCGCGGTATACCGCACAATCAGATCATTTGCACCTTCGTGCAGAATCTCGTAGTACATCAGTAGCGGGAGGTCTGTGAAGCGGTCAATCGTATTGGCGCGTGCGTAAAGGACGGGTGAATGAGCTAGTGCAAAACGATCCTCGTCTCCAACCTGTGCCTGACTGCTGGTCGCAAGTTGAAGCACCCTCAATGTTTTTACTTCCGCACGTCGAGTCCTAGCTGCCGAGCGCGCCGGATTGCTTGCCACAGAAATTGTGTGCTTACCCTTGGGAAGTCGGCCTACCAAAACCCGATACCGGAATATTTCGTCGCCTGCCCAGAGCAGCAGATCCTGGTTGTACGCACCGTCAACTAGAACTAGAAGTGCGGCTGCTTCGGCGCCCGGGCGGGCCCATGATCCACCCGGAGTTCGTGCTTCGATCTCCAAACCAACTTCCGTGTCTTCGGCCAGGTTTAGGCCTTCACTTGCCAGCGCCTCCGAAGCTTGCGAGATATTTTGCGCAGGTAGGTGCATCGCCGTCGAAGTGTAGATGAGGATCAAGAGAAGTAGCTGAAGGTACAGAAATGTTAGCTTAGTTTTCATAAAAATTTAGCTTGGTTTTCACTGAATAACATTAGGCTGCAGGTGTTTGATCACCGTGACCGAAGATCAAAAGGATTGGATTTCAAAGTACGGCAATTCGTCATTGACTGCAACTATTAGTCTGAGAGGACGAGTTTGATAGGGGATACTTATAACTGTCCGCGACTTGAGTTATGGCAGAATCAGCATCAATTTAAAATCTTCTCCCATCGCGCTGAAGTTGTGCTATCCTCCGCCGCAAATGAGTGAAGGCTCGTCTACTGCGGGCTGAAAGTATTCATGTTCTGACCCTTCAGGCTAATTACTTTAGTTTCCGAGCACAGCGCCAGGAATTTCGTCATCGTAAATAACCGATTCCAAACGCGACGCAGCGCTAGCAAATGGCTCTTGCTTGTCGTCACCGTTTGGAGGCCACTTAATCGCGAGTTTTGCACATTCAAAATGGAGGTGGTAGCTAGCCAACCCCGAGCTACATCACAAGGAGAAGAACATGATGAGAACCTGTCGTATCATTGCCAGCCTGCTACTTCTTTATATGAGCCTAGCCGTTCAAGGATCAGCTCAAGTTAATACGGCGAGCCTTACCGGCCAGGTCACTGATACAGCCGGCGCAGTTGTCCCAAACGCGGCTGTCACCGTGAAGAACAAGGCGACCGCTGCGGAAAGAACCGCCACAACTGACAGCTCAGGTTATTACACGTTTTCGAGCTTGCCGGTGGGCGCTTATTCAGTAACCGTGGAGCTTCAAGGTTTCAAAAGAGCTGTTCACGAGAGTGTCAATCTGGAGGTCGGCCAGAAAGCACGACTGGATACACTTTTGGAAGTCGGTGCTGTAAGCGAGTCAGTTATTGTAGCCACTTCTCCCCCGTTGTTGACCACCCAGGAAGCTACGACGGGCAGCGTGATAGAGAGCCGCATGATCTCGGACCTGCCACTCGCCGGCCGTAACTGGGATGACCTCCTTAATGGGGTCCCCGGTGTTCAAGCGGATCGTTACTCTGAACAGGGAGGCGCCACCGCAAACGGTCGCACGGGCGGTGCTAACGTCCATGGTATTCGCTCATTGCAGAACAATTTTGTCCTCGATGGTGTGGACAATAACTCAATATCGGAGAACGTTCAGGAGCTGACTACGCAAGTGGCCCGGCCTTCGGTGGATTCGATCCAGGAGTTTAAGGTGAGCACGAATCCTTATTCCGCTGAAAATGGTCGCAGCCCCGGAGCGCTCGTCAGCGTCACGACCAAGGGCGGCGGCAATGATTTCCATGGAACTCTCTACGAGTTTCATCGCAATCGAATCTTCGACGCTAACAATTTCTTTCAAAACCGCGCTGGCGCTGCGAAACCTCCACACGTCCAGAATCAATTTGGACTTAACTTCAGCGGCCCAATTGTAATCCCGCGATTTGGAGAAGGTGGCCCATCGACCTACACCCTAAAGAATAAGGCTTTTTTCTTCTTCAACTACGAGGGCACTCGCGTCCGCAAGGGCGTGACTCGGCTAGGGAATGTGCCGCTGGCAAATGAAATAAGAGGAGATTTCTCTGCTGCTGCCGGCACTGCCAACCGCGTAGCGTATGCCCAGATCTTTGACCGCGTGGGCGATTGCCGAGCTAAAGCACCAGGAGCCTTCAATGCAAATGGATCCTTCATAAATAACCAAATCCCTGCCGTATGTCTCGATCCATTGGCTCAAAAGGTTCTGGGCCTTTTACCGGCGGCCAACATTGTTCCAGGCTCAGGCGGTCTTAACGTCAGCAACTTCCTTCGTTCCCCCGGGATAGTTGATGATACTGACAGCTACACCACCCGAGTGGATTGGCAGGCGAATTCAAGAAATAGTGTTTTCGTCCGCTACACTTATTCGAACCGCTTTCGTTATGTTCCTGGAATCTTTGGTGGTGTCCTTGATGGTACCGGATCCTCAGCGAACGGTCGGCTATTCATGCAAGGCCAGTCTGCCGCTATCGGCTGGACCCGAACTATTAGCCCCACCGTGGTGAACGAGTTTCGAATGGGTTGGGGACGCAATAACTCACACGCAACACAAGATCCCTTTGGTCTCAACACGCTGGCGGGGTTTGGATTTTTGGGAGTGCAAGACTCCCCAGCCTACAGCGGTGGGATTTCAGGGCTTAGCATTTCAGCGCGCGGAGGAACTCAGGTGATAGGAGGTCAATCAGGATTTGATCGGATAGGCTCACCGGATTTCTTGCCTAAGTCGCAAGCCACAAACCAATTCCAGTGGACCGACACTCTCAACGTGTCTTACGGCGTCCACCAGTTGAAGTTTGGGGTTGATATTCGAGGTCCAATGCGAAATATCTATGTAGACGTTCCCGCTTTGCGAGGTAGCTATAATTTTGATGGGAACCGCACCAGCAACCCCAATGCTGTCCAAGGCGCGCCGGCCACCGGAATTGGCTTAGCCGACTTCCTGCTCGGCTATCCCCAGCAGGCTCAACTTACCAATTTGGCCGTGGTTGACTCGCGCCTGAAGATGTTCTCTGGTTTTTTCCAGGATGATTGGAAGGTGACTCGGAAATTCACCGTGAATCTCGGTCTCCGGTACGATTTCGCAACCTGGCCGTATGAAGGCGCTAATCGGTTGACGAACCTGGATCCGTTGACAGGGCTTAAGTTCACACCTGCCAACTCTCAGTTTGGAAAAAGTCTCGTCAAGCCTGATAAGAATGATTTTGCGCCGCGCATAGGATTGGTCTATCAAATCACGCCCCAGACGGTCGTACGTGCAGGCTATGGCCGTTTCTATATGTTGTTCGAGCGTGCCGGCAGTGAAGATCAGTTGGCTCTAAATCTTCCATATTTAGTCAACAACGTGGTGACTGCTAGCAGCAGCAATGTGACAGCTAACAATATCCGGCTTCAGACTGGCTTCAATCTTTCTCTTGATCCCAGCGCAGTCAATCCCATCTTAGTTCGTCTCCGTGCAGTCAATCCTCAAGCGGTTGATCCCCTGGTCGATCAGTGGAATTTAGGCATTCAGCGTCAGCTCCCCGGTAACATAGTGGCGACCCTCGACTACGTTGGTACCAAAGGTACCCATCTTTCCAGGCTGAGAAACCTGAACCAGCCGCTCTTCAATGCAAACGGTACGATTATGAATGCCGTAATCAGTGGTACTCTGCAACCTGTTTTGCCATACCCAAGTCTGGGTCCAATAGAATTCCGCGACAATGGAGGCAATTCGAATTACCACGGGGGTGAGTTGACGCTCGAGAAGCGGTATAGCCATGGCCTATCCTTCCGAGGGGCCTACACCTACTCGAAGTCCATTGATGAGTCGCAAGAGCATCTCGCTGCTGGAGGCACAGGCAGCTTTACACAGAACGCATATAATCTTCGCGAGCGGCGCGGACCCAGCGACTTCGATATACGGCATCACCTCGCACTTAGTTACATCTATGATCTGCCTTTCGGCCACGGTACCAGTCATTTTACCAAAGGTGCGCTGTCATACCTGCTCGGTGGGTGGCGTATCAGCGGCACGGGTGGTTTTCGAAGTGGGCGACCGTTTACTTTGCGCGCCGGCAACAACGATGCAACCCTAGGTGGTCCGAGGGGCGGTGGCCTTGTCAGCGCCTTCGCCGATTGCCTCCGGGACGGCAGCCTTTCGGGGAGTGAACGCACGATAGATCGGTGGTTTGATCCTTCCGCGTACGCTACGCCCACAGCATTGAATCCTACGACGGGTACGGTGCAGCCCCGTTTGGGCAACTGTGGGCGCAATACTCTGCGTGGTCCCGGTCTTACTAACTTTGACATGGCTTTGGCCCGCACGTTTAATTACTTTGGCGAGGGTCGTAGCCTGGAAATTCGTTGGGAGATGTTCAATATGTTCAATACACCCCAGTTTGGGCTTCCTGAACGGAACATCAACAGCAGTGCGGTGGGTAGAATCACAGCCCTCGCAGGCGATCCTCGCTTGATGCAATTCGCGGCGAGATTCAGTTTCTGATGAATGAGGCAACGGCGTGCAAAGGAAATACACCTTTGCACACCGTTCGCCATTTATCCCAAGAGTAGTTAACACTTTCCTCAGAACGATCAGGCTTTAGCCCGGTGATAACCAGTTCGGAAACTTGCAACCATTGAAACGGTTTCCAATTTCTCCCAAGACCACCAGCCTTATGAGTCTCTGTGAAAACGCCAACATATGAGAGTAACGCTGAAAGCGTTCGCTAATTCCAGCCCATCGTTGCAGCAACCCTGGGAGTTACGTAACAAGGAATGGTAACGCTGAAAGCGTTGGCGAATGGCTGCGCAGGCGCCGTCCGCGAACTCCTTAGGATAGTTCGCGATTAGTAATAGAGGCCCCAGGTTGCAACAACCCTGGGCTGGAATTAGCCTACGCTTTCAGCGTACGTCATCGTTAATATCACCCCAGTGCAGTTTCCATTCACACTTCCTTCCGAAAAAGAATTTGATGCAGCCGGCTTTGGCGTCAACGCGGTAGATCATCTTATCGTCGTCCCAGAATATCCTGCTCAAGCAACGAAAACGCGGATGATAAAATACCGACAAGGAGCCGGAGGGCAAACTGCATCCGCTATCGTTACGCTGCAGCGCCTGGGTATGCGAACGGCTTATGCCGGACGCTTCGGCACCGATTCCGAAGGCCGCTTTGGTTTACAGTCTTTAAAGGACGAAGGAATTAATGTTGAATCTGCGGAAGTAATTGAGGGCGCACGCACTCAGGTTGGTTATATCCTGATCGAAGCGAGAAGAGGTGAACGCACCGTTCTGTGGAATCGGGACGAGCGCCTCGCCTACACCCCTCTTGATGTTCCTGTCCAATTTGCTGTCCGGGCGCGGGTGCTTCACCTTGACGCTCATGATCCACCCGCCTGTACGCGAATGGCGCGAGAAGCACGCGCGGCGGGCACGATCGTTTCAGCGGATATCGATAACGTTTATGACGGCTTGCCGGAGTTTCTGCCATTGATTGATGTGCTCATCTCATCGAAAGAGTTTCCGCATCTCTTTACAGGCATTGACAACGCGCACGCGGCGCTCATCGAGATTAAAGCGAAGTATGGCTGTGCGCTGGTCGGACTGACGAAAGGAGGGCGAGGCGCGACTGTTCTTTGCAACGGAGAGTTCCTCGAGGCGCCTGCTTTCACGGTTCCAGGTGGTTGCATTGATACAACAGGCGCTGGTGATGCTTTCCACGGAGGCTTCATCTATGGATTATTGCGAGGCGAAGAAGTTGAGACGAGCATTAGGCTGGGATGTGCAGTTGCTGCACTCGGTTGCAGGGCTTTAGGCGCGCGAACTGCATTGCCGACTCGGGAGGAGTTGGATGCCTTTCTGATGAGCTGACTTGGGTTACGGATTAGGATCCGGCGACGGCAAGCTGGCTTAGAAACCGCGCGGTCTTATTCACACCGTGTTCACACCGTGGCTTCAACCCGATGCTCAAACACGCGAGAAACTAAGAGAACCGTTTTAACGGTTTTTCTAGTTGCGCTGAGGGGTTCAGTTCCGTGATAAAGAGAAACCGTTAAAACGGTTACATAATCCGCAGATTCACCTTTCGCACCGGGCTAAAGCCCGGTGTGAATGAAAGAGCGGTCCAACGATGCTGATATCTCTACGCATCAGTTGTTCTCAAGGTCCACCCAATTTAGAGTGCGCTCGATAGCTTTCTGCCAGCCAAGGTACCCTGCTGCCCTCTGATCTGCACTCCAGCGCGGTTCCCATTGCTTATCTGCTTGCCAGTTGCTTCGCATCTCTTCAAGGTCACGCCAGAAACCCACAGCTAAGCCAGCTGCATAAGCGGCGCCAAGGGCAGTGGTTTCCGCTACGACGGGCCTGACTATAGGAACCCCCAGAATATCGGCTTGAAGCTGCATCAAAGTATCATTAACCGTCGCGCCACCGTCTACTCTCAGTATCTCCAAACTTACTCCCGAATCCTTGACCATGGCGTCGAGCACGTCTCGGGTTTGATAGCAGATGGATTCGAGTGTAGCGCGAGCGAGATGACCCTTGTCGCTGAAGCGCGATAACCCAACGATGCAACCACGGGCGTCGGCGCGCCAGTGTGGAGCGTAGAGCCCTGAGAATGCGGGTACAAAGTATGTGCCGCCATTATCGGCAACCGAGTTGGCGAGCGCTTCTATGTCGCTGGCGCGTTGAATGACGCCAAGTTGATCGCGCAACCACTGGACGGCGGAACCCGTAACTGCTACTGAGCCTTCGAGCGCATAAACTGGAGGCTCGCCACCAACTTGATAACAAATGGTAGTGATCAAGCCGCTGCGCGAAGGCACGATGTTTGTGCCCGTATTGAGAAGCATGAAGTTGCCAGTGCCATACGTATTCTTCGCTTCGCCGGGTGCGAAACAAACTTGACCAACTGTTGCAGCTTGCTGGTCGCCGAGGTCAGCGCATAGCGGAAGTTCTCCCCTGAAAGGGCCGGTGGCCCGTGTCATGCCGTAAAAATCTGAATCTGAAGATGGACGAACAGCCGGTAACATTCGACGTGGAATGCCGAAAAGATTCATTAGTTCATCATCCCAGTCGAGTGTTGCTAGATTGAGAAGCATTGTACGACTGGCATTGGTGACGTCTGTGATGTGCGACCCACCGTCTATTCCGCCGGTGAGATTCCAAATCAACCAGGTGTCTATATTTCCGAAGATAGCTTCACCACGCTCGGCGGCGGAACGTGCGCCTTCCACGTTGTCGAGGATCCATTGAATTTTGCCGCCAGAAAAATAGGTAGCTGGTGGCAGTCCCGCTTTGCTCCGAATCGTTTCGCCGGATCCCTCTTGTTCTAGTCTGTGCATGATGCGTTCGGTACGCGTGTCTTGCCAGACAATAGCGTTGTAGAGCGGTATACCTGTTTTAGGGTTCCACACAACAGTGGTTTCGCGTTGATTAGTGATTCCGATAGCGACGAGGTCTCGTGCACTGAGGTTGGCATTTGCAAGCGACCCTTCAATTGCGTCGCAAGTGCGCGCATAAATCTCGAGAGGGTCATGTTCCACCCAACCCGCTTGCGGCAAGATTTGGGTATGTTCCAATTGGTGCCTGCCGACTTCACGCCCCTCATGATCAAAAATCATAAAGCGCGAGCTTGTCGTTCCCTGGTCCACTGCGCCGACATATCGAGTCATGATTTGTTTTCTCCTCGCTGACCTCAGAACCCTATGATTGTGAACAGGCCTGCCCCAATGACGCCGCCAATTAGCGGTGCAATGACGGGAATCCAGGCATATCCCCAGTCGCCTCGTCCCTTGCCCGCGATTGGCAGCAGTGCATGAGCAAGGCGTGGACCCAGATCTCGCGCGGGATTAATCGCGTAGCCAGTAGGACCGCCAAGGGATAGACCAATGCCCCACACGAGAAATCCAACCAGGATCGGCTGCACTGCTTGGCTGAAAACCGCTGAGAGATCAATGCCTGTGGGCGTAGTCAGTCTTTGTGCATTTGCGGCAATCGCGAGAATTCCAAAGAGCAGAATGGCGGTGCCAATCACTTCCGAAATAAAGTTTGAAACCGGACGTCTAATTGCCGGCGCGGTACAAAACACAGCTAGCTTGAGTTCCTTCTCCTCGGTTTCAGCGAAGTGCGGCAGGTAGAGCAGCCAAACCACTATCGCCCCAACAAAGGCGCCGAGGACTTGCGCCAGGATGTAGCCCGGCACCTGGCCCCAGGGGAAAGAACCGACTGATGCGAGCGCGAGAGTGACCGCTGGGTTGAGATGTGCGCCGCTGATCCGCCCAACGCAAAATATTGCGATCATGACAGCTAGTCCCCAGGCCGTCGTGATCGCCATCCAGCCGCTATTCTGGCCTTTTGATTTGTTTAGTAGAACGTTGGCAACAACGCCGTCGCCGAGAATAATCATGATCATGGTACCGATAACTTCCGCCAGGTAAATTTTCATTTATCAACCCTCAGAAATTGACACTTGGTTTCCACCTTGATATTAACCAACTTGGGAAGTCCGTCAGTGCACTTACCACATGTCCTCGATACTCGTTTCATCTTCTCCTACTTCAAGACTCGCGCGACTAGAGGGTGAGCATTTCGATATCGTCGTTATTGGTGGCGGCATTATTGGCGCGGGCATTGCTCGCGACGCCGCCCTTCGCGGCTTGAGTGTAGTGCTATTTGAAAAGCGAGACTTTGGCAGCGGCACGACTGCCGGATCGACACGTTTGATTCACGGTGGTTTACGCTATCTCGAGATGCTTGATTTTGGCCTCGTCCGCATGGATCTGCGTGAACGCGAAACGCTTTTGCGCATCGCCCCGCACCTTGTGAAGCCTCTTGAATTCATTCTTCCTTTCTACCAAAGCAGCATCTTCTATCGCAGCAAAATGAAGATCGGCATGACTCTGTACGATTTATTGAGTTATGACAAGAGCCTCCCCCGTCATCGTTTTCTCAGTGCCGAAGAAGTCAAAAAGTTAGAACCGACATTGCGCCAGCATGGCTTGCAGGGAGCGGCGGCTTATTACGATGCTCAAGTCAATTCGCCGGAACGATTGTGCCTGGAAAACATTATTGACGCGTGCGAACACGGCGCGCAGACTTTCAACTATGCTGAAGTTACCGGAGCGTTACACAAAGGCCACCGGATGGAGGGAGTGCGTGTTCGCGATACATTGCGAGACGACCTGCCGGAGGTCACTATTAAGGGCAGTGTTGTGGTCAATGCTTCCGGAGCGTGGTTTGATCGAGTAGCACGGAAATTAACCGACCGGGCCAAGCCTCCGCAAATCCGTGCCACGAAAGGCATACACATTACTTGTCCGCCAATGGTGCAACGCGCTGTTGTTCTTTTCTCTGCAGTTGACGGCAGGTTGATGTTCGTTATTCCGTGGCTTGGTTATAGTTGGATCGGCACGACGGATACTGATTTCAACACTGACCCGGCAACGGTTCGCGCAACTTCCGCTGATGTTGATTACGTCCTGCGTTCATTGTCCACGTATTTCCCCATGCTCGATCAGGCTCAGATATTCTTCAGCAACGCAGGCGTTCGCAGCCGCTTCCTGGTGCGCGCTACGATTTAGAACGCGACATTTCGCTAAACGACTTGAATAACGAGACCATCGAACATCTTCGTGGTTTTTATGGCAGCCGTGCCGGCGAAATAATACAACTAGCTGCTTCGTCCGACCACTTGCGGCAACCTCTTTCTCCTCACGCGCATGACATAGCTGCTCAAGTCGTATTTGCTGCACGCACGGAGCAATGTTCGAGACTGGCGGATTTTCTGTTGCGTCGCACCCTGCTTGGCTTTACTCAGGATCAGGGGCAAAGCGCAACAGCGGTCGTCGCTTCATTGCTGGCGCAGGAACTCGGATGGTCTCCTGAGCGCATATCTCTGGAGCTGTGCTTATATCACGAGCACATTGTTACGACGCAAGACTTTCGCGATGCATCTTCATAGGTGCGCAACTCAACGTACTTTCCCTACGCCCCATTTCTTATTTGGTTGGGGACCCATCACAAAAACTAGAGTAGAACCGTTGGCAATATCGGAATGATTAATAAATGGCTCCGTCAAAGGCTTGCCGTTTAGAGTAACGGATTGAATGTATTTGTTCGTCTTCGATTGATTGCGTGCAATGACCGTGAACGGACCCTTTTTGTACGGAGGGCCTAGCATAATGGTGGCTCTTTCGAAGAGTGGACTGCCTATAGCGTAAACCGAAGTTCCCGGAGTTACCGGATAGAACCCCATCGCACTAAAAATATACCAGGCCGACATTTGTCCACAGTCGTCATTCCCGCTTAGACCATCGGGGCCGTTGTGATACTGAGAGCCCATCGTTTCTCTGACCTTCTCCTGGGTCTTCCAGGGCTGGCCGCAATAGTCGTACAGATACGTATAATGGTGTCCTGGTTCGTTGTCATGCCGATAATGTCCGCCGGAGAAATTCTCATCCAGCTTTGCGGCGAATTTTTCAGCTCCACCCACCAGGTCTATCATGCCGGGAATGTCCTGCATCTCGCAGAACAAATAGGTCCACGGACTACCTTCAGTGAATCCTGGCTTTCGGTCTTCCTTGGAAGCCCACGCTTCTTGGTCCCAGGTTCCATCGGATTTTTTCGGACGCATGAAACCCACAGCCGGGTCATAGAGGTTCTTATAATTTCGGCTTCTCTCTATAAGCATCTCGTAGTCGTCTTGCTTACCTACCGCCTTCGCGATTTGCGCAACGCAAAAATCATCGTAGGCGAATTCGAGGGTTCGCGAAACCGATTCGTCTGTTTTGTCTATCGGGACGTAGCCAAGTTGCTTGTACCAGGTCAGGCCTCCTCGGGCCTCGAATGCTGTCCAGGGGGCGCGATCGGCCCACCTGTTTGTCGCATCTCCATCTGGCGGCGTCATGGCATCTTTGTACGTTGCCGCATAAGCTTTCTGGAGATCGAAACTTCTAATGCCTTTTACATAAGCGTCTGCAATAACACTGTCAGCATGCGTGCCGATCATAATGTTGGAATAGGTGGGATTGGGCCACATCGGCATCCAGCCCCCCTCCTCGTACATTTGGAGCAAAGAGGTGATCATGTCCGGTACTACCTGAGGTTGAGTCAGCAGCAGCAGAGGGTGCTCTGCTCTGAACGTGTCCCAGAGCGAATAGTCGTTGTAAGAGACACCGTTATGTATCCGATCGTCAAAGGCACTGTAGTAACGTCCATATTCCGAAAACATTCTGGGAAATAACAGCGTGTGATACATCGCTGTATAAAAATTGACCAGGTCATCTTTCGAGGCGCCTTGAATCTTGATCTTGCTGAGGGCTTCGTTCCAGACATCCCGACCGTTGGCTTTTATTCGCTCAAAATTCCAATCCGGTAATTCTCGTTTTAGGTTATCTCGAGCCTGGTCAATGCTAATGAACGAGGTACCTATCCTGATCTCGATCACCTCTCCTTCCGCGGTAGGAAAGGTGGCATAGGCGCCCATTCGGTGGCCTGTTTGCTGCTCGCTTTCCGCGTGAAGGGTTTCACCTTCCCACGTACCAAAAGACGTAAATGGTTTCCTGAACTGAATCACAAAGTAGCCTTTGAAGTTGGGCAGTGGTGGTCCTAGTTCGGCCGACATGCGATCTGGATTGTATCCCGTGATCTCCTGATTCTTCTGATCGATGTGAACAAAACCTGTGAATTGCTGAGAACGAATGGCATTAACAACAATATGAGAAGCCTGGGAGGCGGGAAAGGTGAACCTGAGAAAACCACTATGAGTTGTGGCAGTCAGCTCGGCTTTGATCCTTTTGTCGACACCACCCATTTCAACCGAGTAATAATTGGGCGCGGACACTTCGTCCTGATGGTGGTATGGATACTTCTGGTCGACTTTCAACTCGCCAACTGATGGCATTAAACTCACGTAACCATAGTCTCCCATCCAGATCGCCGGTTGATGTGTGGCGAGAAAGCCCTGGATCATTGTGTCGTTATAGTTGTATGAACAAACGCTTATCTTGTTTTCACGCGTCACTGCTGTCCAATGCGTCATACCGAACGGGCGTGCGACGCCAGGTATCATGCCACCATAATCGAAGACACTTGGCCCAGTCGTGCCAATCATTGGATTAACATCATCAATTGGCTCTTGAGCTAAAGTAGTTTGGCTCCCACTGAAACCGAAAGACATCAGTACAAGAACTGAGCTCAAGCAGCTCAGCCCACGCTTAACCAGGATTGGCATGACTACACCGCCGGCGACAAGATAAGAGCTAACGTGACACGCATTAAACCTTACGACCTATTTTTTGTCGAGCATCTGTCTAGCGACAGGACTTGACACGCTTTAACTGATCTCGTGGCTTGGCGTGAAGGCTCGCCACCGTAACAGCTGGCTCCGTTACCTGTAGGAGCGTTACCATGCCAAAATACTCAACGACCGGAGAAATATCATGAAACTGAGAAGCCTCTTGATTATTTGCTTTGTCCTAATGTCAGCCAGTTCGATGCCTGGTCAAACAGCCGCTGCGGCTGCGGACCCGATTACGGGTACCTGGAAGGGATACATGGGACCGGGCGCGAACCCACAGTATGCCATCACGATGGATCTGAAGCTCGACAAGGCTGCAATTTCCGGCACGTTCCAGGGTCTCCCAAGTCCGGGTGAGGTCAAGAACGGAACCAATTGGGTAACGAAGGCGGCAGATATGGTCCCAGCGGAAAAGTATACCTATCGTCCAGCGGACACCGTGCGTACTTTTGGCCAGTTGATCGGCCACATTGCCGATATTAAGTACATTAGAGACAAAACCGAGAAGCTGTTCCAGAAGCTTATCGGCGCTAACGCCATCGGGGCGGTAGAAGCTTTGTTGCAGGAGCGCCCCGCGTTGGCGCTCGATCAAACCGCGTTCTGGTCAGAAGGGGTTCTCATGATGCCGGCCAGGAATGCGCAGCAAACGATGCTAGAACTTTTGATTCGGTACGGAGCTCGCGTTCCGGACATGTCGAAGTGGGCTCGAGCCTACTATTTCAGGCACTACGAAATCGCAGTCTTTCTTATGGAGCATGGCATGAATCCCAATCACCGGAACTGTCATCGCACCACGCTGTTACACGACATGTCGCAGGAAGGAAACATACAGAAAGCGCGATTACTGATTGATCACGGCGCTGATCTCAACGCCATCGATCATGAGTTTCGATCGACACCTCTAGGTCTCGCGGCACGCTGGGGGCAGCGGGCAATGGTTGCCTTTCTGCTCGAGCGTGGTGCAGATCCGAACAAATCGGGTGCACAATGGTCGACACCGCTTGCCTGGACGCGAAAGAAAGGACACTCCAACATCGAAGCTGATTTGCGACAGGCAGGCGCGAGTTCCGACTTGTGATCTGCCAGGAGGCCCACCGTGTCTAAAACAGTGTCAACGACTGCAGCCCCAATAGCGCTTGGCGGAGCCACCCCGATCTTCCGCGTACAGAGTCTCGCGGCCAGCATCGACTACTACGATCCTGATGGCAACGTGTTGCGGTTCGGCTCCGGCCCGAAGGAAGATGAACCCGTCGATGAGTGGGTTGACATGCACGGGCGAAGTTGGACCCAGATCGCCCGACGGAGGATGGATGCAGGTTGTACGAGTTGGAAAAACAGATAGGAGCGAGTGATGTCCGATGACCTTCTGCCTTCGAT
>WNFY01003038.1_pt1 | contig 15747 bp, 16 predicted proteins | sample 5400091 | NCBI WGS metagenome assembly WNFY01 (sample SAMN13153364, study PRJNA577476) | soil metagenome | isolation source: 60 cm soil or saprolite under grassland replicate 1 | place: USA:California | collected 2016-06-15 | reverse complement strand
GAAGCCGTTTCTCCGAAAATGCCCTCGGGGCCGTGAAAGATCATGCGCAGCGCGATCAGGAACAGGATGACGCCGCCGGCGAGGTTGAGCGAGCGCTCCGACAATCCGAAGAGCTCGAGGAGGGAGCTGCCGAAAGGCACGCATATCAGCAGCACGGCAAGCGCGATCGCGCACTCGCGCACGATCACCCGGACGCGGCGTTCCGGATCGACGTGTCGCAGCAGAGAGACGAACAAGGGGATGTTGCCGATCGGATCGGTGACCAGCAGCAGGATCACGACGGCGGAAGCGAAGGAGACTTCCATGGCGCGAGCTTACACTAGCCTATAGCGAGTGCGACGACACCCAACGCCATCGCAGCGGCGGCGGCAACGCGGCGCGGCACGTCGCCTTCCTGGAGCCAGTGGGCCCCCATCAGCGCGGCAAACAGGATACTGATCTCGCGCGCCGGCGCGACATAGCTGACCGGCGTGAAGACCATGGCGGTCAGCACGAGGATATAGGAAAGCGGGCAGAGCAGGGCAACCAGGATCACGGCCTTCCTCTGCCGGGTCCAGGCGGCCTTCACCTCTTCGCGGCGCCTGAGGGCGAGCGGAGCCATCACGATCACCCGGCCGAGGTTGGCGCCCCAGTCCTGCAGGATGGGCGGGATCAGCACGGCGCTCACCGCCTGTTTGTCGACGACTGTATACGACGCGATCATGCAACCGGTGAGCAGCGCGAACGCGATTCCGCGCGAGGCGCCCGCCTCGCGCAGCTTGGCAGGGTTCCCCGCGAGAAAGAAAGCTCCCCCAACCACGAGCGCTGCGCCGCAGAGGGCGACCACGCCCGGTCGCTCGCCGAGCATGGCGATCGCGACCAGAACCGTAAGGAAAGGGCCCGTCGCGCGCGCGAGCGGATAGACGACCGAGAGATCGCCATACCGGTAGCCGCGGTCAAGCAACAGATAATAGGCGGTATGGAGCAGGGCGCTTGCGAAGATGAAGGCGAGCGCGGTCGCCGAAAAGTGGAAGTGCTGAAGGTACACGACCGCCGCCGCAAGCGGGGCGTAGAACAGTGCTGACAGCGCGGCGAAGGCCCAGACGAAGCCGATCCCGCCGCCGCTTCTCTTGAGTAGATAGTTCCAGCTCGCGTGGATGAGCGCGGCGCCCAGCACCAGCGCGATGGCGAGTCCGGTCATGCCGCGATTTTATTCCGCGACTCCTCTTTCGCGAAACACCCTTAAAAAAACGCGGGCGATCGCCCGCGTTTTCGCTGTGACTTCGTTAGCCGCGTGCCTGGATCACCCCGTCGATGATCTTCACCTTGTCGCCGGGACGCCAGCTCGGCGGCGTGGCCTGGGTGAACAGGCCCTTGGTGCCGTCCTCGTAACGGATGATGATTTGGTATTCCACGGTCTTTTTCGCGTTCTTCTCGATCTGGTTTCCGGCAAGGCCGCCGCCGAGCGCGCCAAGGACGGTCGCGATGTCCTTGCCTCGGCCGCCGCCCATCTGGTGACCGAGCACTCCGCCCACTACCGCGCCTCCGACCGCTCCGGCGCCCGACCCGGTGCCGGCTTTCTCAACCTCGCGCACTTCCTCGACCACGGCGCACTCGCGGCAGATCGCGGCCACGACGACAGGGGGAGGAGGCGGAACCGCTGCATAAGCGGGCTCGCGTGGCGGCGCGGATCTCGCGACCGGTTTCGGCCTGGCCGCCGGCTTGGGCTCGGCGGGCTTTGCCTCTTCGGGCTGCGCTGCGGGCTGCTCGGGCGCCTGGGCAACGGGCGTGCTCGCGGCGCCCGGGTTCCCGACCGAGGTCGGGATCCAGCCGAGAACGGCTCCGATTCCCACGAGGCTGAACAGCGTGATCGCGATCGCGGCGACGATGAGGAGAGGATGGGTCTGACGTACTGCTTGTGTTTCCATGGAAGCCTCCTGTTGCAGGGTGTCAAGCTTAACCGCATTAACGCGCGAGGCGCCAGACGGTTGATGTAACAGAGTGTTTCGGCCGTTGCAGAAGCTTCAGGTTTCCTGGCGCAGGTGGGGAAACAGCAGCACGTCGCGAATGCTCGGGCTGTCGGTGAAGAGCATGACGAGGCGGTCGATCCCCACGCCCTCGCCGGCCGAGGGCGGCAGGCCGTACTCCAGGGCCCGGATGTAATCGGCGTCGTAGTACATGGACGCCTCGTCGCCCGCAGCCTTCGCCCTGGCCTGCTCCTCGAAACGCGCCGCCTGGTCTTCGGGATCGTTCAGCTCGGAGAAGCCGTTTGCGATCTCGCGCCCGGCGATGTAGAGCTCGAAGCGGTCGGCGACCTCGCGATTCCTGTCGTTGCGCCGCGCAAGCGGCGACACCTCGGCGGGGTAGTCCACGATGAAGGTGGGCTGGATGAGCCGCTGCTCAGTTGTTTCTTCAAACAGGGCAAGTTGTAGCGCACCTATTCCCACATTACTAACTCTATTGGCACGTTTTTGATCTTCTCCAGTACCGAGAATTTTACTCAGTCGATCTACTTGTAGGCGCTGGTTCAGCCATTGGCGATCAGCGAGGTCTTTCTCTGACCAGTCTGACTGATACTTACGAATCGCCTGGACGACGGTAAGCCGCTCGAACGGTTTGCCCAACTCAATCGTGTGCTCACCATAACGGAGCTGCATCTTCCCGAAGATATCTTCTGCTAGTGCACGCAGCATCTCCTCGGTGAAATCCATTAGATAGCGGTAGTCGCGGTAGGCCTCGTAGAACTCGAGCATCGTGAACTCTGGGTTGTGTCGAGTCGAGATGCCCTCGTTTCTGAAGTTGCGGTTAATCTCAAATACTTTTTCAAAGCCACCTACCACGAGACGCTTTAGGTAAAGCTCAGGTGCGACGCGCAAGTACAGCTTCATGTTGAGTGCGTTGTGGCGCGTCTCGAACGGTCGCGCATTGGCGCCGCCCGGAATCGGTTGCATCATCGGCGTCTCGACCTCGAGGAATCCTTTATCGATCATGAACTCGCGGATCGCCTGCACGATCCGGCTGCGCGTCTGAAAGATCGCGCGTGTTTCTTCATTCATCATCAAATCGACGTAGCGCTGTCGGTATCGCTGCTCCTGATTGGTGAGGCCGTGGAATTTCTCGGGTAACGACCGCAGCGCCTTCACAAGGAGCCGCAGCTCACTCACTTTCACCGAAAGTTCGCCTTTCTTGGTCTTGAACAGCGTTCCCTTCGCCCCTAGAATGTCGCCGAGATCGTAGCGCTTGAAAGCCTCGTACGCAGTCTCACCGGTCGCGTCATTGGTTACGTAGAGTTGAATCTTCCCGCTCATGTCTTGCAGGGTGGCGAAGCTTGCTTTCCCATGTAGGCGTTTCAGCATCAGGCGGCCGGCGACAGCGACTCTTAGTTCCTTGGACTCAAGCTCCTCATTGCTCCTATCACCCCACTCCTTGTGCAGGGCGGCGGAAAGATGATCACGGCGGAAGTCATTTGGGAAGGCGATCCCGTGCCTCCGCAACTCGGCGAGTTTAGCGCGGCGCTCGTTGACCAGTGTTAGGTCCGCAAGCGTCTCGTGTAGCGTTTCGTCGATCCTCTGCTCGAGATCTTTGTCGCCGGTGGTGCCGTCGTTTTTGGAAGTCATGGAAATTGGTGGACTGCTTTTAGCTGCACGCCCTGCTTCAGGCTCGTAGTTATGAACGCCGAGCCATATTCCTTGGATTGGTAAGTATCACAGAGCACGTCTTCTTCGCTACCCCCAAAGCAATACTTGCAAATGCGTTCAACCTCTCACCAAACTTAGTAGGGCTCGCTCGAAATGCCGAAAACTTGGAGAGTTCTTTCGCAGAGCATCCAAGTTCAAGGAACTGGTAAGCCTAATCTGATCAACTGTCTCTTTATAGGCTTTCCCAGCGGGCATATTCTTAGAGATCCACTCTTTCGCTCCCCTCAAAGCTTCTGGGGCGTTTGGGAATGCCTTATCCGAAGAGATGCGAAGAAGCCTTCTCGTAACCTCTGGGTTGGCTAAGAACATTGATTCATATTCGCGAACAATGAAAGCAAAACGCAGCCGTACTTTTGCGAGGTCGGTTGGTATCAGCGGTCGAAGCTCAGCTACATATTCAACTGGGCAGCCGTCGTCACAGTCTAGCACCCACAATATTCGTGCACGCTCCTTTGCAAGCGAACGCAACAAGTTTTGGAATCGTTTGCGAACTGCGTATATGTCACCACTTCGGTAGGGACGCAGTAATGTTACTTGATAGATTTCGTTGACATGAAGCACGCGCCTAATCAATTCTGGTACAGACTGAACGTCTCCTGGCCCTTCGACGACAGGAAGAAGTCTCACTCACTCACTCTCCTCGAGCTGGAGATTGTCCTGGGCAATAAGTTCCTGAAGAGTTACAAGATGCTCTTTCACTGATTCAACCTGAGTCGGGCTAATTCTGCCGACGCGTGTTTCTCCCGCCGACATAGTAACTATCCGGACTTGCTCTGGATCAAAATGGTCAACTAAATATGGACTGTGAGTAGTAATAAGAAGCTGAGTCCTTTTCGATACTTCGCGAAAAGCATCAGCAAGAACCGCTAGTACCCCAGGGTGTACCGTTTGCTCCGGTTCTTCGATTGCAAAAAGCCGTGGCGGCGGCACTTGATAGAGTCCTAAGAGAAGGCCAAAAATTCGCAATGTGCCGTCAGAAAGCTGTACCGGGTCAAAGGAATGTTCTTTTCTGTTTGGAGAGTCTCTAAACACAAACTGTGGTACTAGATAACCGCCCACTCCAGAGACCTTCACATCCTGAAGATTTGGTATCACCCGCTGCATAAGCTCCAGGATGCTTTGCCATGCTTGCCGGCCGCGGGGTGTGGCTCGAAGTGATTTGAGAACAGACGCCCAGTTTTCGCCACTTTCCTTTAGTCTCTTATCCGTATCAGGTCGACTTGGACTTCGCAATGTGTTTGGATACAGCGCGGAGAAACGTTGACCGGAGAGCAGGGAGCTAACCGGATTCGTATAGTCAAACACGGGAGCTCGGAGTACGGTTTCGTCCTCCCTCCAAGGACGAGCAAGTGGTTCCTCGCCTTTGAGATTGACTTTTCCTTTGCTATCCCGACTCAGGTATGTAATGGATACGTCGTCCTGTACCCATTGTTCTTGTTCGGTACCTGGCTTAACGAATCGACCTTCCTCTTCATACCATTGAGCATCTTCCTTCTCAACTCGGTAGTTGCCTCCTTCGAGACTCGCAATTTTTATTTCGTAAAAACTGTTTCTAACCCCAAAGGACTCAAAGTTCTGTTCGAACTCAATACGAATGCCGACATTGAAAGGGCGCGTCGGCGAATATTGGCGGATTACTTCTATGCCGCCACGGCTGCTTATTGCGTGATCAAGTCCGTCCACCACCATATCGCGCATAAATCGAAAAGCGTCGACGATATTGCTTTTACCAACTGCATTTGACCCGACTAAGAGCGTAAGTGAACCGAGATCCTCCAGCCGAATGTCACTTAGGCTGCGGTAATGCTGAATGTGTGCAGACTTAATCAGCATGGATAGCACTCCTTAGTATCGGCTTGATACAAGTTTACACGCCCTTCTTGAGGCTCGCGCTGACGAAATCGTCGAGATCGCCGTCGAGCACCCTCTGCGTGTCGCCTTTTTCCACGCCGGTGCGCAGGTCCTTGATGCGCGACTGGTCGAGCACGTAGCTGCGGATCTGGTGCCCCCACTCGATGTCGGTCTTGGCGGACTCGAGCTTGTCGCGGTCGGCCTGGAGCTTGCGCAGTTCCAGCTCGTAGAGGCGCGATTTCAGCATCGCCATGGCTTCCGCGCGGTTGCGGTGCTGCGAGCGATCATTCTGGCACTGTACCACGATGCCCGTCGGCAAATGCGTGATGCGCACCGCCGAATCGGTCTTGTTGACGTGCTGGCCGCCCGCGCCGGATGCGCGGTAGGTGTCGATGCGCAGGTCGGCGGGATTAATCTCGACCTGGATGTTCTCGTCGACCTCGGGATAGACGAAAACGCTCGCGAAGGAGGTGTGGCGGCGCGCGTTCGAATCGAAGGGCGACTTGCGCACCAGGCGGTGCACGCCGTTTTCGGTGCGCAAGTGTCCGTACGCGTAGCTGCCGCTGATCTTGAGCGAGGCGCTCTTGATGCCGGCGACCTCGCCCGGCGACTCCTCGAGCACCTCCATGCGGTAGCCCTTGCGGTCGCAGTACTTCGCGTACATGCGCTCGAGCATCGCCGCCCAGTCCTGAGCCTCGGTGCCGCCCGAGCCCGACTGGATGTCCATGAAGCAGTTGTTCGGATCCAGGGGATCGGAGAACATGCGGCGGAACTCGAGATCGCCGACTTCCTTTTCCAGCTTGGCGACGTCCTCGGCGATCCCTGAGAGAGTCGCGTCGTCGTTCTCCGCGCGCGCCATCTCGAAGAGGCCGCGCGAATCGCGCAACGACGAGGCGATCGCGGCGAGCCGGGTGACGGTCGCGTCCAGGGACTTCTTTTCCCTGCCGAGGTCCTGCGCGCGCTTCGGGTCGTTCCAGACCTTGGGATCGGTCAGGAGCGTTTCGACTTCCGCCAGGCGCTTCTCTTTGCCCTCGAAGTCAAAGATACCTCCGCAGCTCCGCCGACCTTTTGTCAAGGTCCGAGAGCGTCGAGGCGATTTGATTGATGCGTTCGGCTTCCATTTGACTTCTCTGCAAAACGCGCATTATAGGGCAGGCGGCTCACTTCCTCGCGTCGAAGGAAAGTTGTCAGAGCTACTTTAACTTCCAGCGGAAGTATACCAGTCGGTATCTGGAGCCCAGCCACTGCCATTCTTCGATTTGACGAAGGTCCATGCTTCTGTTTCAAGCCGATCTTTGGCCTCCTTGCTCATTTCAAGACCATAGGCATTACCCAAGTAAAATAGTTTGTCACCTAGACAGTGGTTGTAAACGCCTTCACCACCGTATTGCACTCCGAAGATGACGTCTCCTATTTGTACTCCATATTGCTTCAGTTCCTGGATAGCCCAGACGGATTCAGATTCCGGATACCCCTTCCCAACTACAAATTTCCCCATTTTTTTTACGAGAGTCTTGTGAGCAATGCTTTGAACTTTCTGTCCCTTCTTGAGACGGGCCACAACCTTTGACTGCAAATCTGGCTTTGAATAAAGCGTGACGTCCTTTTCAACCTTATTTTCGTAACTCTCACAGCGCTCGCCTTCGCAGCCGTCGACAAGCACGGGAAAACTTGTAAATTTTGTGCAAGGCCATTCTTTTGCATCGACCAAAGCAGTAGAAATGACCATTAGAAGACCAAAGAAAATCTTCATAAAAACAGAAGGTGCATGCGTGGCCATGGGAATCTCTTCCTGGTGAAGGTGCGCTACCCTACTACTTCACGCGGTTCGACGGAAAACTTTCGTCGATCTTATCTTCGAAAAAGCTGGTCGCCGAGGGCGCGGCCATGAACTGACGATGGACCTCAGGTGAAACTCCGCGGTATTGGATCAGCTTGCCGTCGCTGAATTCTATCTCCAGAACCTGCGACTTGGGGTCGTAACCAGCCGCGCGGATCTTGCTCGAATTGACGCGTTTTCGTTCCACGATCCCTTCCTGCCATTCTGAGGGCTCTTCGCTTCGCTCGAGGGTAAACTCCGCCCGAAGAATCTGCTTTTCAGATACTGCAAACAGCAGATTCTTCGCTTCGCTCAGAATGACATACTTGAGTTTACTCCACCGACACGGTGATGCTGTCCCCTGAGCGCACCGAGGCGAGTTGACGGGGGTCGCCGTCGATCGTGCCGAGCACGTTGCAGCGGGTCACCAGGCGCGACTGGTCGCCCTCGGATACGGGAGTCCGGCCCCAGGGGAGGGCGAGCGAGCTGCCTTCGGTCCAGAAGCAGACCGTTCCAGGCGGCACGACCTGTTTGGCGCCGACCTCGAGCGTTGCCTTTACGGGCACCTCGAAATAAACCTCCTCGCCCCAGGTCTGGGCTTTCGCCTTCACCGGCAGCGCGGAGACGAGGGCGCGCGACGTGGGCGTGTCCTCCAGGGTCGCGCTCGCCGCGCCCTTGGGCCAGGAAATCCTGATGCGCGCATAGCTCATCGTGTCGGCTCCCAGTGTTCAATGACCAATTGCAGATTCTGCATTCCGTTGAACTCGTTGACCGAGAGCCGGTACGCCGCGCGCACGGTCGAGGGCAGGGGATCGAGCGCGTTGAAGCGCATGGCTTCGACGGTGCGCCCGGCGCGCGCGAGCTTGAGCTTCAGGTGTTTCTCGCCGACCACGCGCTGGCCGAGCACTTCGAACTCGTCGCAGAACATCGGCTGCGGAAAACCCTGTCCCCAGACCTGATGATCGAATAGTTGCGCGAGGCCGAGATCGAGGTACGCGGGCTCCAGCGAACCGTCGGTCTCGACCGCCCGCGCAAGCTGCGCGGGAGAGAGCAGCTCGCGCGCCACGGCTTCGAAGCCCTCGGCGAAGCGGGCGAAATCTTGAGCGCGCAGCGTGAGGCCCGCTGCGGCGGCGTGCCCGCCGAAGCGCAGCAGCAGGTCCGGTTCGCGCTTCGCGACGAGATCCAGCGCGTCGCGCAGATGCAGGCCCGCGATGGAGCGGCCCGAGCCGCGGATCTCGCGGGCACCGGCCGGGGCGAAGGCGAAGGTCGGGCGGTGGTAGCGATCCTTGACGCGCCCGGCGAGGACGCCCACTACGCCCTGGTGCCAGCTCGGATCATACAGGCTGATGCTGGAGGTCTCGCCCACCGAGAGCTTCGCCATCAGCCCATCGGCCTGCGCCTGCATGTCGGCTTCGATGGTGCGTCGCGCGCGGTTGAGATCGTCCAACTGCCGGGCGATTTCGAGGGCGCGCCCGCGATCATCGGTCGTCAGGCACTCGATCCCCACGCTCATGTCGGACAAACGTCCGGCCGCGTTCAACCGCGGCCCGAGAAGAAATCCGAGATCGAATCCGCTCGAGCGCGAAGGATCGCGGCCGGCGACGGCGAGGAGGGCGCGCACGCCTTCCTGCATGCGGCCCGCGCGGATGCGCCTCAAGCCCTGCGCAACCAGCACGCGGTTGTTGAAATCGAGCGGCACGACGTCGGCGACCGTGCCCAGCGCGACCAGATCGAGCACATCGCCGAGATTCGGCTCCTCCTTGCCGGAGAACGCTCCACGCTTGCGAAGCTCGGCCCGCAGGGCCAGCATCACGTAGAACATCACGCCGACACCCGCGAGGCTCTTGCTCGGAAACGCGCAGCCGGGCTGGTTGGGATTGACGATGGCCGCGGCGCGCGGAAGCTCCGGACCGGGCAGATGATGGTCGGTGACGATCACCCCGATGCCGAGCCGGCTCGCCGCTTCGACGCCCTCGACGCTGGCGATTCCGTTGTCCACCGTGATGATGAGCTCGGGTTTCGATTGCGCCGCGAGCGCGACGATCTCCGGGGTCAGCCCGTAGCCGAACTCGAAGCGGTTGGGGACGAGATAGCCGATGTTCGCGCCCAAGGCGGAAAGCGCGCGCATGCCAACGGCGCAGGCAGTCGCCCCGTCGCAGTCGTAGTCGGCGACGATCAGCATGCGCCTGCCGGACGCGATCGCATCGGCGAGCAGCGCCGCCGCGCGGTCCGCGTTCAGCAGCTCGGAAGGCGGAATGAGGCCGGAGAGCGCGTCCTCGAGCTCGCCGCGCCGGCTGATTCCTCGCGCTGCGCAGACGCGAGCAAGTACCGGATGCAGGCCTTCGCGCACGAGCTGGTCGTGCACGCGCAACGGAACCCGGCGGGTGATGATCTGGGACATCACGCGGACTAATGTCATCCTGAGCGAAGCGAAGGATCTGCTTTTTTTGCGCAAGGCAAAGCAGATTCTTCGGGCTTCGCCCTCAGAATGACAAGCCTATTAGGCATAGGCCGAAAGCGGCTTGCGCAGCCGCCAGAAATAGCGGAGGTCGGAACGCACCGTCTCGACCTGCAGGAGCTGATTCTCTCCGGCAAGGTGCAGCGTGAGCATGCCGATCCGGCTGGACTTCAGGGCGGCGAGCAGCGGGAGAAACCAGTCGCGCTCGAGCGCCGTGCGGCGCTCGCGAAGCTGCGCCTCCCGCAGGGCGTCCAGGACGACCAGCGCCACTCCCTCGTCCGCGAGGCTGGCGAGCATGGATCCGGCATCTCTCGGCAACGCCCGGGCCGGGATTCCTGCCGCGAGCGCGAGGCCGCGGGCAAGCGGATCGTCGCCGACCACCGCCGAGAAGGGCCGGGCTTTCGCGGCCTCGATGACGCCCCCGCCCCAGAACCATATGCTGTTCAGCGACAGATCCCCGCGCGCCTCGCGCACGGCGTTGACCGGGTGCTCGTGCAGCAGCATCTGCGCTTCGTTCATGAGCGCGTGAAAACGCATTGCGTCGGGTCCGGATGGAAGCTTTTCATCGATCGCGAGCCCGCGCGCCGCGGCAGCGGGCGTAGTCTGCATATCCGGTGCCTTCTCCAGGCGCACGTACCAGCGCGCCGGCTGCACGGGGTAGAAGAGCATCGTCTGGCCGAAATGGCGGTTGAGCGTCTCGACGAGCGCTTCGGACTCGGCGCGCGAAACGTCGAAAGCGGCGCTGTCGGCCAGGCCCAGGCTGTCGCGGCCCACCTGCAGGTGCACGGGATCGGCGCGCATCCAGTAACGTCGTTCGGGCGCTCCGCCGTCCGCGAGCAGCGTGTAGGGGGCGACCGGCCAGTCGCGCTGCTTCGGTACGCCGAAGCGCTCGAACAGCCAGGCTTCGCGCGAAACGGGCGCCATCCGCTTGCGGCGTCCTCTCGCGATCAGCGTCTCCGCGGCCGCGAGGCTGTCAGCGGGTGGGAGTCCCTGGGCAGAGAAGAAATCGGGAATGTACAGGTTGCAGTGCATTCGATTTCGAGTTTATCACCGCTTATGGCACACTTCGCGCGTGCAATACGAACTCCTCGTCGGGCTGCGCTACACGCGCGCCGAGCGCCGCAATCACTTCATCTCGTTCATCTCGCTCACTTCGATGCTCGGCATCGCGCTCGGCGTCGCCGCGCTGATCGTGGTGCTCTCGGTGATGAACGGGTTCCAGAAGGAAGTTCGCGCGCGCATCCTGGGCGTGGTCGCGCACGTGCAGATCAGCGGGGCGGACTACCGGCTCGCGGATTGGCAGTCAGTGGCGCGGGAAGCGGCCGCGCATCCGCAGGTGGCCGCGGCGGCGCCGTTCGTGAACGCTCAAGGCATGCTCGTGTTCGGCGCCGGCGTCCGGGGGGCGGTGGTGCGCGGCATCGTGCCGCAGCTGGAAGGGAAAGTCGCCGAAATCGGCTCGCATATGACGGCGGGGAAGCTCGAGTCGCTCGCGCCGGGAGAATTCGGCATCGTGCTCGGGTCGGAGCTCGCGCGTGCGCTCGGCGCGAGCTCCGGCGACAAGGTGACGCTGATCGCCCCGCAGGGCCTCGTTACTCCCGCGGGCATTCTTCCGCGGCTCAAGCAGTTCACCGTGGTGGGCATCTTCGAAGTGGGCATGTTCGAATACGACTCGGGCCTCGCCCTCATCCATCTCGAGGACGCGCAGAAGCTCTACGGCATGGGGGATCGCGCTTCGGGCGTGCGGCTCAAGCTGCACGACCTGTTCCAGTCGCGGGAGGTCACGCGCGACCTGATGGCGCGCCTGCGCGGCGACCTGTATGTCTCGGACTGGACCCGCAGCCACGCCAACTACTTTCGCGCGGTACAGATCGAGAAGACCATGATGTTCATCATCCTGCTGCTGATCGTCGCGGTGGCCGCGTTCAACATCGTCTCGACGCTGGTGATGGCGGTCACCGACAAGCAGCCCGATATCGCCATCCTGCGCACGCTCGGCGCGAGCCCCGGCGGGATCATGAAGATCTTCATCGTGCAGGGCGCGTTGATCGGCTTGATCGGCACGCTGATCGGCGTGGCCGGCGGCATCGCGCTCGCGCTCAACATCGACGTGGTGGTGCCGTTCCTCGAGCGCGTCTTGAACGTCCAGTTCCTGTCGCGGGAGGTGTATTACATCACCGACCTGCCTTCCGATCTCCAGAAGAGCGACGTGATCGCCATTGCTCTGGTATCGCTCGCGCTCTCGTTTCTTGCGACTCTCTATCCGAGCTGGCGCGCCGCCCGCGTCAATCCTGCCGAGGCGCTGCGCTATGAGTGAGGTGCTGGCGTGCCGCGATCTGCGCAAGACTTTCCGCGAGGGAAGGGAAGCCGTGCGCGTACTTCAAGGGGTATCGCTGAAAGTCGAGGAGGGCGAAATAGTCGCCATCGTCGGCGCCTCGGGCTCGGGCAAGAGCACCCTGCTGCACCTGCTCGGGGGCCTCGACGACCCGACTTCGGGAGAGGTCGACGTGCTCGGCCGGCCCACGCACAGTCTTTCGGACGCGGAACGAGGGCAGGTACGCAACCGTTCGCTCGGCTTCGTGTACCAGTTCCACCACCTGCTGATGGAGTTCACCGCCCTCGAGAACGTGGCGATGCCGCTCCTGATCCGGCGCACGCCGCCCGCGAAAGCGCGCCAAGCAGCCGCGGCGACGCTGAAGGAAGTGGGCCTCGCGGAGCGTCTCCATCACGCCCCCGGGGAGCTTTCCGGCGGCGAGCGCCAGCGGGCGGCGCTCGCGCGGGCGCTCGTCACGCAGCCCGCCTGCGTGCTCGCCGACGAGCCGACCGGAAACCTCGATCGCAAAACCGCCGACAGCGTGTTCGGGCTGATGCTCGAGCTCAACCGCGCGCACGGCACGAGCCTCGTGATGGCGACCCACGAACCCTCGCTCGCCGCGCGCGCGCACCGGGTGATGCGGCTGCAGGACGGGGTGCTGGTGCAGGAGGGGTGAGCGTTGGCGCTTTGTCATTCTGAGGAGCGCAGCGACGAAGAATCCGCTTTTCTTGCAGTTCGAACGCTCACCGCCCGAAAATGAGGACCAGCGCGATACCTCCGGCGATCACGGACAACACCATCGAGACAACACACAGCAAGAGCACCCGGTGGAGTTTCGCTTCTGCGATCGAAGCGGCTTCTTCCAGGGCTGCCACCGTGCTCTGCAATTGCTCCGCCAGCTCCTTGATGTGCGCCGCGTTCTGGGACGCTGCGGACTGAAGCTCGGTGATTTGCTGTTGCAGCAATAACGTCTGATTGGCAACCGCATCGGCATTCTTCCGCGTGAATACCGGCGCGGCGGCCGAAATGATCGTGCCGATGTGAGGCAGAACGGCCTTAAGTGCGGGAAGGAGCCAGGCTGGCATGGATGAGCGTTAACGTTGGACGTAACGGGCGCCGGAGCGCAGCGGAGGGAACCGAAATGCGGAGCATTTTGGCGTCCCGTTGACGGACTGGTTAGCTCGACCCCAGCCCATGACTGGGCTATTTGCGTCCGGACCGAAATGCCCACACGCACAAGCCGCCAGCAACGACCACTGCGACCCAGGAAGCCCACATTGGCACGTCGAAACCTGCGACATGCACCGGCCATTGATTCAGAGCCCGCACAGCTTGAAGCACTGCTATGACGCCAAAGAGAACACCTGAAACGACGACATACTTACTCGGCATTCGATCCTCCTATTCAGTAAGTGACGCCCAACGCGGGGTTAGGCGACGGCGGCGACATTTAGAACGAGCACATCTTCAACGCCATCAACTTCGTCCATATGCGATCCCACCCGAACGAAGCCCAGATCAGCAACAAGAGCATGCGACGCCACATTACTCGGGCTGATCGTAACTACAAACCCCGTGACGCCGTGAAGATCATGTGCCCACTGCATCAAGGCCAGTGACGCTTCGCGAGCGTAGCCTTTTCGGCGATGCGCTGGAAAGATGCTGAATCCATATTCAACACCACCGGGACTCCATTCGCGGAGGTAATCAGCACCCGGTTGATCGTGAAAACCGATGTGGCCAATCATCTCACGCTCATTCCGAAGTCCGATCGCACGAAGCAGCCATGGTTGTAGATCTGGATTCGACTCGAGCTGCTTTAGGCGCAGCTTCAAGACAGCCCTGATATCAGGCCAATTCTTCGGCAACGACAGCTGGATTTGCCGCTCCGCCTCTGCGAGATCACCCTCGACTGACGCACGAAGAAAGGCTGGCGTCATCGCGATCAGATCGAGTCGGTCAGTGCGGATCACAGCAGTCACAAGTGTTGCCTAACGTCGCGCATGAGCCGCCGAGCAGGCGGGCGAAGCCCGCTTGCGAAGGTCCGCCTCGATCGGTTAGCCGTCATTTCAAGGTCCCCAGTAGTCGAACCGAAAGACGACACCTTTTGGAATTTCAAAAGAAATCTTTCCGCCGCACTCGATAGTGTGATGTCCGGGCGATACTCGCCCGGGCTCCCCGAGCTTATGGGGCCAGACGATCCCATCTACTCTGATTGGTCCGCACTTACCACCATTGTCATCAACGACAGCGAGATATGTCGCGCCGTCCGGCGAGTCCGATACCGACCCCCTCAAGTAGCCGTCATTACAACCGCCAACCGCGGATGCGGTGACCCATGCAATTATTAGCCTTCTCAATTTCATCGAGTGCTGGTCCCCGCTGCGTCGCACATCACCAGACGGCTAACGTTCGCGCCCACGCGCGGGCGCGCGAGATTGTTGACCAACGTCAGACGCTTCTCGCCCGTCGCGGTGGGGCGCGCTGTTGGGCAGCCCTTTCAGTTGAGCTCTCCCTTTCGCTCGATGACCAATGGAACCGCCCCATCTAGACTGACGTTACGGATGAGGCCTTCCTGAGACTCAAACCACAAAGTGGTTCCAGTAATGGACGTGGTGATTGTGATCAAACGACCGTAGGCTTTGGGAATTTGAATCGCACGACGAGAGAGAGTAGAACTCCTCATTACACCAAAAGAAACCTTCTCTTCAAGGACGGTGTCTTCCATAAGCGCGCCAAAATTGATTTGGTAGGCGAAGGCCAATCCCGTTAGGGAAATAGACAGGGCTACTAAGGTCAATACCCTGAAACGTATCTTCATAGGAAGACTCCTCCTGAGTTATTTGGCTGCCCAACGTTCGCGTTGAGCGGCGCGCGGCCGCATGGCCGTGCGTCCGCTCTCGAACGCGTTGTTAGGTGTGAAAAGTTCAGTCAGCACCCGTCAACTCCAACCATTTATTGTTGTGGCAATAATGAACTACGGACGCCCTTTCCAAGTATTGATAATTTATTCCCAAGTGGGTAATGGTTGGTGGCTTCGGCCCTCCATAGGCTTGGTAATGCTGAAGTATGAAGCTCTTGTCTACAGTACCAAGTGCGCGGTCAAACTCCAAACCCTGCGCAATATCTTCTGGGGAGATGTCGCGTCCCTTGTCTATTCGTGAAGGGCAATGGGCCGCACCACCCCAGAACACCCTGATATACGAATGTCCGTCTTTTGAGCAGAGGATTGCCCAATCCATTTGGTTTTTTTGCGCAAATTCGCCAGAGATCACGTTTGTTGCGACGATCTTTCGCTCGATAGTGGCTTGGGGAATCCGGCAACCTTCTTTAGCAAGTGAAGAACTGACGGCAGGCGGAAGTTCACTGAAGGACTCAGGTAATCGAAAGATGATCGTGGGCGGTTCGGCAATAGAAGAGCCGCCAGCCAAGATAAGAAGGCCCAGACAGGAAACTTCAATGCAACGAACAGTTCGCGTCATTTTTTTCACACCTAAGGAAGCTCTGAACTAGTGGTCACGACACCAAACCTGACGCGCACCTTGACGCGGAAGTCCTTCAAAACGAGCCTCATGGTCGCTTTTGCAATGTCGCAACGAACCCTACAGCTACTTTGCACGGACTACGCCCC
>WNFY01003037.1_pt1 | contig 15747 bp, 30 predicted proteins | sample 5400091 | NCBI WGS metagenome assembly WNFY01 (sample SAMN13153364, study PRJNA577476) | soil metagenome | isolation source: 60 cm soil or saprolite under grassland replicate 1 | place: USA:California | collected 2016-06-15 | reverse complement strand
TCATGGCTCGACCTCCAGCCGGGGTCGGTAGGCCAAGAGCAGTGCCCAGGGCTGGTCGCTATCCTCATCGATCATGCGAACCTTCCCTCGGAACTCGAGGCCATCCTCCTGGAGCAACCAGCGCTTGCGCCAGCGGTAGAGCGCCACCTGGGAAGCGCCCTTGGAGATGTGGGACGAGACGGCCATCCATAGGCCCTCATTCTCGCGCAGATCCCTGCACACCTGCTTGGTCCGGTCGCTGGAGGCTGCAGGTTGCGTGCGAGAGACCTCCCGGAACCATCGGACCTCGGACATATCACTCCTTGTGGTGGGGGAACCACCCTTGCGGGTGGTTCCCGGCGGTCAGGGATCTAGAACGGGGGCTCGTCGTCCGCTGCTGCGGCCCGGCGCCGCTTGGTCTTGGCTGGGGCGGGCGCAGGCGCCGGGGCGGGGGCCTTCTTGCGCTTCGGTGGGGGCGGGGGCTCGGGCTCCTCCTCATCCTCCTCGAGGTCCTCCTCGTCCTCGGACTCGTCGGGATCCTCGTCCTCGAGCTCCTCGTCGTCGTCCTCGAGCTCCTCTTCCTCCTCGCCGTCCTCGGCGCCGGGGGGCAGGAAGGCCTCGATGCTGTTGGTCTCCTCCCCCTTGCGCTTGCCGGCCTGGATGGTCTCCACCCCCACCTGCAGGTCGATGGTCTCGCCCAGCAGCTCGTCGGTGTTGGTGGTGGGGGGAACGCCGAAGGCCTCGAAGAACTCCTTCATCTTCCACTCGGCGGCCTCGGACAGGGAGATGCGCTCCCAGAGCGTGTACTTGGCACCCTCGAAGCGGACCTCCCACTGGGTGTTCCACTGGGAGGCGGCCTTGCCGGCCACCACAGTGACGTCGATCAGCTTGCCGGGGTAGACACCCAGCTCGAGCAGGGCCGAGGGCCCCTTGCTCTCGGCCTGGGCAACGGACTTGGCCTTTGCGCGGGGAAGCGCTGGCATCTAGGTCTCCTTGTTCCTATCCCGGTATGCGCGGAAGGCTGCCACCTCCGGGTCGGTCTTGGCAGTCAGACTGCCCTCCAGGTACGCCACGATGCGGTCCAGAGAGGGGTAGGGCATCTGAGCGGGCAGGATGCGGAAGCGATCCTTGCCCGACCACTTGCCCTGCCGACGGGTGATGCCCCACACGATGTCCCTGTGGCGGGGCTGGACGATGAATGGCTGCATGGCCACGGAGATATCGCAGTAGGCGACCAGCACGCCGGCCACCTGGGGACCCAGGGCGGGGCGGTACATCACCACCCCCTCCTCGTCGATGTCGCGGCGAGACAGGGCGGAGAAGCCCACGTGGCAGGGCAGGTCCCGCAGCCGCCGAATGAACCGGCGCATCTTGGCGTTGTTGCGGACCCAGTCGTCCCCCTCTGTGAGGAAGACGTCCCGGTCCACCCCCCGCAGCTGGGCCTTGCGGACCTCCTCGGACAGCCCCTCGTTCATCAGAACGGTCTCGATCTCCGTTATCGAGTCGATCAGGACAGCCAGCAGGCAGGAGGGGTCGTCTTCGAAGCGCTGGTGCAGATCCCGGGTGAGGGCCTCGGCGTCGTCGAAGCCGGTTACCCGCGTGGTCTGGATCTGGTCCACCGGGATGCCCAGTCCCCGGAGGGGCCGCTTCTTCAGACCTGACTCGGCGTTGACCACGAGGACCGGACCCATCTTGGCCATGGACGCCAGGGCCGTGGTCTTGCCCGTGCCCGAGTCCCCGTAGTAAACCACCTTGGCCCAGTCGGTCTGCTCCTCCAGAGTCTGCCACGAAGGGGCCGGGTGCTGCTCGGGCGAGACCGCACGGCGGGGGCGGCGCCCCCGGGCGGGCCTACGCGCGGTGGGCGCCACGTGCCTCCTCCGGTGGCGCGGACGGGGGCGTGGCGGGGCTGTCCAGCCGGCCGGCACACCAGCGGTAGGTGATGCGGCAGTGGCCCACCTTCGTGGCGGCGGAGATGATCTGGGCCAGCGCTCGGACGGACGGGTCCTTGCCCTGAAGCTCCTCCTCCAGCGTCCCCATGCTCATCTGGGCGTTGGTCGGCACCCCGTGGGCATCGGCGTCCTCCTGGACTCGCTGCAGGGTGCCCCGGTCCAGGGCATCCACGTAGTAGGTGCGGGCCATGGCGATGTTGTCCTGCGGGACGACCTTGTCACCCAGATCCTCGCGCAGCTCCTCGCCCATCTTCCGGAACGCTGCCTCCTCGTCGGGGTTGGGCGGGGAATCGTCGAGGGTCAGGCCCCTGGCCATGAGGCGAGCGAACTCGTCGTCGACAGCGTGGTGGTGTGAAGGGGGCACCTTCTTCCTCCTAATGGCGGGTGGTTTCCCGCACGAACCCTAGGTCGTGCAGGAAGGGACGGGTTGGGGTGCCACGCATCCCGGCTATGCATGGCTCGGTGAAGGGACAGCGATAGCGGCAGCGCTCGGGATCCAGATGCCGGGGCCTGTCTCCCGCCTGCCGGTTGGTGTCTATCATCGCGGTGATGTCGTACCAAGCATCGCGCGCCACCGTCTCCAGCTCCTTGGCGTTGTGGTGCAGGAGGGTGCGGCGATGCCGGCTCTCCAGGGACTGCTTGTCCTGATTGACGTTGCGCTGGGTCCGGACGTTGTCGTGGATGCTGCCAACCACGGGGATGCCCACCTTGCGCAGCGCCCAGGTGTAGAGAGGGAACTGTGGGTGGAGCTGCAGCTCGTCCTGCGAGTGCAGGTTCTTGCTGCTCTTGGCATCCACCAGCCACATCCGCATCTTGGGATCGGACCGAAGGCTCACGATGAGGTCGGCCTTGATCTTGATCGAGATGCTCTGCCACACCGGGACGGTCATGCGGACCTCCACCGCGTGCACACGCCACTCGCGGTTGCCACCCCAGTGCTCGGTGTAGCCTCGGAACATCCAGCGCAGCAGCTCGCCCTCGTCCGAGCGGTCCCCGAAGAGGTGGCGGTTCCACGTCCAACGGGCGGCTCGCCGGGGACCGTTCCCCTCCATGCGGAACCCGTAGTAGCACTCCATGATCTCGTGCCAGCGATGGCCACGGGCCGCTGCCTCCCCTTCCCGTGGCTCCTTCCAGCGCTCGGTCCACCTCAGCTCATGTTTGAAGGGACACTGACGCCAGTCCTCCAGCTCGGAGTAGCTGAAGACGTAGGGCTCGGTCACAACCTCACCAGTCGGGGGGCTCCTGGGTGGAGCCAGTTTGCTGGCATTACCACGGGCTCCACGTATTCATTCTGGCCATAGCGAGCGTCCGCATTCCAACTGTCCCATAGCACCGGAAGGTCCATCCACTCCGCAGGCAGGGCCTGCAGCTTCTGGATGTACTCGCCCAGTGTCATAGCCGCAGCAGCAAGTCGTGGGTTTCCATCAGGGACTGCCGGCAGGTGTTCAGATCGTCCAGCGCGGAGAGGATGGCTCGCACTCCGTGGGTGTGCGCTCCCGCCTCCGCGCCCAGAGTCTCGGTAAGCCCCACCTCGCGCAGCTCCTTCTCGGTAAAGGCCAGGAACTCCACGGCCTTCTGGATCCGGGCCTGGGTCTTCTCGTACACACCACCAGTATAGCACAGCGGCGCCCCCGCCGTCAAGTGCGGCGGGGGCGGTACGCGTTGAGAAGGGTTGTCGCGCGGACGGGTCTGGCCAGGTTGGTCGGCCCGGGTCGATATGGTCCGTTCCGTCGGTTGGCCGGGTAGGGGTAGTCGCGGGGTCCGGAGAGACACGGTCTGGCGTGTCGATCGGACTGAGAGAGAGTAGGGTTGTCGACGGGCGTTGGACAGGCTGGTCCTTACGGGTTGGCTCAGGTTGTCGTACGAATGGTAAGGCTTGTCACGAGGGTTGATTCGGGTCGGCTCGTCAGGCCGTCTGGCGCAGATCCAGGAGGGTGAAGGTGCCAGCGCCCTGCGAGCGGTCCGACCCTATCCCGCCCACCGACATGTAGTCGAGGATGGTTCGGATGTGCTCCAGAGTGATCAGGTTGTCCCGCAGCACGCGCAGGGTGAAGTCCATCTCCACGTCCTCCACGTACTCGGCACGCTTGATGCTGGTGCGGGGTCCCTGCATGGTCATCACGGAGATGGGCTTCTCGAAGCGCATCACCTGGACGTTCTCCAGTCGCACGTAGCGACCCACCACGAAGACCCGCTCGGCCAGCTTGGACCGGAGGTTGACCACCTCCAGCAGGCCCTGGCGCTTGGTGCTGCTGCCCAGGACGTTGGCCGCCTCCTTGAACGCCGCCTTGAAGCAGCGGCACTCGTAGCAGGGATGGCCCTCGGGGTCCCGGTAGAAGATGCAGGTGTGGGTCTCCTCCGGATCCAGGTCAGCCCGCTCCAGCATGGCCAGGACGTCTTCGGCCACGGGGTCGGGCAGGGACAGGGCGCCACCTGAGGCCGCCACCGTGGCTGCCGTCTTCTCCGCCCCCGGGGCGGCGCGACCCGCTTCCAGCCAGGCCTGGATGAGATGGGGGTTGCCCGGGATGCCGCCTACCAGGCGATCCACCCGGATCTTCACTTGGTACTCGTACCACAGCGTAGTCATGTGCTCCCTCCTGGGGGTCTAAGGGTCGAACAGAGCAGGACCGTCTTGGGGACAGGTCCGAACTGTCGAACGGGTCGGTTAGGGCTGTCGGGGCGATGGAGTACGGACTGTCTATCGGATGGACCGGAAAGTCGGGGCGGCTGGGTAGGGAATGTCACACACGGTTCGGGGCCGATTACCTCTTCTTCCCGCCGTTCTCCTCCCCATCTTTGCCCTCGGGCTGCTTGGGATCGGTGCCCGGCTTGGCCGGCTCCCGATCACCGGGCTGGTCCCCGTTCTTCTTGTCAGTCACTTCTTCTTGTCGTCGTGGCTGCCGGAGTTGGGACAGGTGCCGCCACACTCCATGTTGGCACCGCAGATGGGGCACGAGCAAATCGTCGGCATTGGAGTTCCTCCCTATTGGATGGTGGGGAGCCGGTGGGCTCGACACCGACTCCCCCCGAACTACCGAAGCGGTCCGACCAGATCGTTCACTGGCTCACCTCCTTCCTAGAGTCGGTCGTAGAAGACCCCGAAGTTGTTGGAGTTGTACGCCGCCCCCGAGGTGTTGGCCGTGGTCCCGCCCACCCCCGAGGCGTTGTCGGTCTGGTTGCCACAGCCGCCGTAGTTGAACCATCCCGACCACGCGGGGTTGGCGAAGGTGTGGACCTGGTTGACCAGGGTTCCGCAGACCCAGACCCGGTAGCCGATGCCGACGTTGCTGAGCGAGCTGCCGGTCGGGCTCCAGACGCTGTACTTGTACTCGCGCCACCCGCAGTTGTCGGTGACGGCGAGGATGTCGGTGGCCGCCTTCTGGCCGAACACGTCGGTGGCGACGGCGCTGGTGTAGGCGGTCTGGGTCCAGCCCGGGGTGCACGCCTGCGCGGGGCGGGCCTGGGCCACGACCACCGGCACGACCAGCGTGGCCGCCAGGAAGGTCAGGACCAGGGGGGTGAGCAGCCTGCGAATCAAGTGTATGTCTCCTTGGTGTGAGGCGGGGAGGGGAGCGACGGTCGGGACGCTCCCCCCGGGGCGATTGGCTACGACGCGGGCATCACCTCCTTACTTCTTCGGGGGGTTCAGGCCGCCCGGGCCAGATCCCTTCCCGTTGTCCTTGTCCTTGTCGTCCTGGTCCGTCACGGGGTGACGTTCAGGGATCCGGAGATCGGAGTGCCGTTGGGCGCCTCGCCTCCGATGAAGTAGTTGCCATCCACCAGCGGGTTCTCCGCACCGATCTGCACCCCGGCCGCCGACAGGGCGGCCTGGACCACCGTGCCCACCATCTGCAGGGTCTCCTGCTCGGTCTCAACCACCCTCTCCGCCCACGCCTCGTGGACGGAGAGGGGATCCTGCGTGCCCGGCTCTGCCGGCCGCTCGGGGACGGCCAGGGGCACGGCCGTGACGGTCAGGGTGCTCTCCCCGTAGTCCGGATCACACTGGGCCATCTCCTGAGCCACCCGGTCCGCTGTGGTCGGGGTGGTGGTGCGTCGCCTCACCAAGACCAGGAAGTCGGTCCCCTCGGTATCTGCCATGTATTCCTCCTGTTAATGTGCGGGGGCGCGGGGGACGCGCCACCTATTCATCGGACCGGGCCGGGCAGCGACCGCCCCCCGCTGGGATGAGTAGGCCCATGGACCCGGCAGGAGCCACCCCGCCGTGTGTCGCGCCCTGCGGCCCGGCTCATCCTACCTCCATTATACCACAGCGTTCGCCCCACGTCAAGTGCGGTTTCACAACCACTGCGCCCGCCGCAGCAGCCACGCGATGGCCCCCGTGGTGAGGATTATAAGCAGCCATGCCAGCGCTTCGTAAGGATCCATGCAACCCCCAAAGATAAGGCCCCTTGCGGGGCCTATCTCCCTCCTCCGTCCCTACTCGTCGTCCTCCTCCTCGTCCTCGTCGTCCTCGAGCTCGTCGTCATCCTCGAGCTCGTCGTCGACTTCGTCGTCCTCGACCTCGTCGGCCGGGGCGGCCTTGCGCTTGCCCCCGGAGGCAGCGCGCATCCGCTCCGTGGCCGCCTTCTGGGCAGCCGTGCGGCCGCTCGCCCGGGCCGGACGAGCCGCCGCCTTCTCGGCCCGCGCCTCGCGGCTGGCCCGGCTCTTCTCGAGCAGGTCGCCCCAGCCCAGCTTCTCCATCTGCCGCTCGGCCGCCGCCCGCTCCTTGGCGGTGGCGCCCTCCAGGGCCTGGTTGGTCAGGCGGCTCTTGAGGGTGGCGTCGTGGCCGGGCCGGAACCGGCTCTTGGTGCCCTGGCCGCAGCCGCACAGGCACTCGTTGAGGTCGGCCACGGGGGCCGTCTTGGACGCGGGGCGGGCCGCCGTGCGCGCGGGCGGCGCCGGGGGCGCCACGCGGGGCGGGGCGGGGCGCCGGGTCCGTGCGGGGGCCGGGCTCTCCGCCGCCGCTGCGGCCTTCCGGCGCTTGGTGCTGACTGCCATTGTTCCTTCTCCTCTTGCGTGGTTGGGTTGGTCCCCGTAGTATAGCACACCGGACCCCGTTGTGTCAATCCCCTCTGCCAACTCCACATCTCGCCGATCCTGGAAATAGCGTTGGGCATCGCCATGCAGGGATCGGAAGCGGTGCACCTCCAGCCGGCTATCCCAGCAGGTGCGGCACACCTCCCGACCATCCCGGTTCTCGTGGTCCTCGCGGGGATGCGAGCACACCGAGCACAGGGCACGTCCGAAATGCCGAAGCTCGCGCAGCACGGCCACGCGCTCCTGGGCCTGCCGCGTGGCCTGCCTCCTGGCTAGGGCCGCCGGCGATAGCTCCTTAACTTTCTTCGGCGCGGCCTTCATGCCGGCGAGTCCGGGGCGTCCAGACCGGCCATCCGTCGGCAGTGCTCGCAGGTGATGAGGTGCCGGGTCAGTTGCGTAGCAGCGGGCGAGGTTCCTATGTGCTGCATCACCAGGCCCCGGCTCCGCTCCGACCGGCGGTGCCCGCACAGGAACCGGTCGCGGTTGTTGGGATCCGGGATCAGGTGGAGCTTGCGTGTGCGCGTGCTCATACCCACATTAAACCACAGGGACGAACCGACGTCAAGTCCCTCGTTGCGATCTTCGAAGGGCATTGCGACGGTCGCGTACTGATCCTGAGGATCGCTCCAGATGCGTGGCCATTTTCCTAATGTCTGGCTGTCCCGCACGCTGTCGCCCTACTTCCCTCAGGAACTCGGGGGGTGGCTGCAAGATGAACTCGTCCTCCTCCTTCGAGAAGGGGCGCCTGGCCAGCATACGCTCCCGCATTCGCATGGCCACGGGAGGCAGCTGAACCGGCAGGTCCGAGAGGGGTGAGCGATTCATCTAGATCTTGTCCACCAACTGAATATGATGACAGTTCCCCGGGTACCCGCCCATCTGCGCACGAATGCCAGCCGGGCAGTTGCAAGTAAGCTCGCCGTAGTCATGGTTCACTGCCCACCACCAGTTGGGGCGACTCTTGGATCGGGCCAGCCACTGGTCCGGCCCCAGCTTCAAGACATTGATAGACTCGGGAACGACCGGCTCAGTCATCACGCCCCCTTCACCTGGATAGCGAAAGTCTGGCCCTCGACCACCATATCGAACACCGCCACGCGCTGCACTCCCCACGTGGAAATGCGGTCGCAACCGTGGGGGCCGTGCTCTATTCCGCGCCGGTCCAGGTCCTCCAGGACAGCTTGGCGGATGATCTGGGCCAGGTCGGCGTTACTGCGCTTCGTGCTCATGCCCCAATTAAAGCACACAGGAGGGACTCACGTCAAGTCCCTCCTGGCGAGTAACGATCTGGATTGTCGGTCGGGAGGATCTGAACTGTCGAGCGGGTTGGATGGATTGTCGGTCGGCTTGATACAGACTGTCGATCGAATGGGCTTGAGTCGGCCAGGGTGGTCGCTTGGGAAGGTACGAACCGTCGGTCGGCTTGAGATCGAGGCGAGCGGTCAATCGAGACGATGTGAATGGTCGATCGGCCAGGTTAGTCGCCGGGACTAGGTACGATCTGTCGAACGGTGCGATTAGGTCAGTCGTGCCCGGGAAGATAGTAGTCACGGCTGGGTTCGTCAGGCTGGGTAGGTGTGAGGCGGGATGTCACCAGGTCACTTCAACCGCCCACTTCTGATGTCGTTGCCGATCATCAGAGCCAGAGCCACGGTCTGCATAACAGCAGCCACTGTCATGGCGACTTCCACTACCGTCATGACAGGCCCTCCAGCTCGAAGCGCGCGGCCAGCTCCGGGGGGATGCTGGGGCGTGCCTCGTGCTTTATGACGCCCCCGTACTGGGGATGGAGGTGAATCCACACTGTGTTCGGCCGGATCAGCAGCTGGCCACACTGGCAGCGGACGGGGGCGGGCTTAGTGCTCATGGTCCCAGTATAGCACAGGCCCGCCCCCCGCGTCAAGTGGGGGTCTACCAGCCCCGCCTCTGCAGCTCGTCCGCAGCCGCCTGGTCCCCCCTCTTGGCCCGGCGCTTTAGCTGCCCCTTCAGCTTGGCATCGTGCCCCGGCTTGAACATGGCCTTGGTAGGCAGTCCGCAGCCGCACTGGCAGGTCCCTGTGGACGGCAACCGCGTGGTCGATCTCCGGATCCGAATGGGCGGGAGTGCGGGGTTGGGCTGCACCATCTGTGATGCCCCCAGCGAGGTGGAGGCGGGGGGAATGGGGGACACCGACGGGGATGAGAAGGTCGAAGGGGCGGGCTCCCACTTGGGGGACGGGGCCACGCGGTAGGCCTTGGGGATGTCTCCCAGCAGGGTTCCGTACCGCTCGCCCAGCTTCTGCAAAGCGAAGGCCTCGTCGTAGCGCGTTCCCCCCGTCACCGTCTGGATGGGGAGCTGGCGCTCGCGGAAGGCCGCTTGCCACCGGGACCAGGCATCCTTGTATTGGATATGGCTAGCGTAGACGGGGAAGAAGGGAGTGCCTATCCCTATGATCAACTGGTACTGAGCCCGGAAGCCCTTCTCGGCCGGTATGATCCGTCCCCAGTACAGGGCCACCATGGGCAGGTTGTCGGGCGTGTCCCACTCCGTTCGGTTGCTCTGGATGAGATGCCCCGGCGAGGAATACGCATGGATTCCGCACATGCAGCCCCGGGAGGGGGCATCGTGTCCCCTCTTGGCGCCGCACTTCGCTTCCTGCACCTCGCTCAGGATGTCCACTCCCGGGTTGTACTCGGGAAGCAGAGACCCCACCATTCCGGGCTGGGTTATCCGGCCGTACCGGAACCCCACCAAGCGGGGTCCCGGTATCGAGATCTTCAGCGGGTCACCCATGCCGGCACCTCCAGGGGCGCAGGCTCCGTCTCGGGGATCACCGCCGGCTCGGGCTCGGGGGCGGGGGTCACATCCGGCTCCTGAACGGGGTTGGGCTCGGTGGGGAGCTCAATGGTCTCCTTCTCGGGGAGTACTATCTCGAACTCCTCCTCGTCCTCGCCGATGTGGGCCGCGCGCGTCGGGTCGGCTCCGTGTCTCATACCCCCATTTAACCACAGCGCCCGAACCGAGTCAAGTACCCGGCGGCAAAAGTGAGAGGAGGGGCGGGGCGCCCCCCCTCCGCACGTGAGCACGGGTTAGTGTCTATTCCACAGTGCGCTGGGCGTAGGTCCTCCCTACCTGGTCCAGCTGGCCATCGTCCTCCTCCGGATAGTCGCTCTCCAGCGCTCCCTGCGTCACCAGGTCTGAGAGGATCTCCTCGGCGCTGTTTCGCACCACCGGAGGATCAAACGTTCTCCACTGCACACTCCAGTGGCCGGGGTCCAGAAGCTGCAGGCGCGTGCCCAACTCCTGTGCTATGGCCTCGGCCATCCCCAGGCTGGGCACGCGCCAGGAGACAGGCTCCTCCCAGTCCGTGTTGTCCACCACCACCTCGCCCTCCGGCTCGGTGGGAACGCTTGTCTGCTCTCTATCGGCGGCTGTGCTCATGCCCCCCATTAAACCACGGAGGGGGAATGCGCGTCAAGTACTCCCTCCCGAGGGCTGCGGCACCCACTTTTGCACCCGCCTCCCTCTTTCATCCCACCGCTGGTCGCTGGTGAACGGCTTCGGCGTCCCTCCCAGCTCCCACTGTGCCAGGTGCGCCGCGTCCCCCCGTGGACAATCCTCCCCTTCCGGCCACTCTGCGAACTGCACGTAGGCAAAGGCTCGGTACCCGTGCCCACAGCAGGCGTTGGTCACCCCCGGCAGGGTGCCCAAGCAGGGGTCCGGCGCCTCCCGCCTTGGCTGATCCTCCCCGCACGCCACGCATTTCCTGTGTACCAGGCGCTGTCGTGCCACACCAACAGGATACCACAGCGGGGGAGTGTGCGTCAAGTCCCCCATCCCCACCCCGCCCTTCCCGAACCTGGCCGTGCGTGGCCCCCGCGCCGCAGGGCCGGGGGATCCTCCCCCGGGGCCGCGTCGGGCGCGTCGTCGCCCCACAGCGGCCAGGCCCAGCTCCGCCGCCCCAGACGCCAGCGGCACCTCGCCCCCATCTCCGACCTGCTGGTGGCCAGGGCCGCCCATCCGCTTCTGAACTCCGCCGGGCACCCCCCGTCTCGCTTGGGATAGGGGGGCGGCCGTCGCTTCCCATCCTGGGGGCCGCGCCACGCGGGACGGGGAGGGGCAGGGGGACACAGACGCATGCCCCTATCGTACCACACCGAGGAAAGCGCGTCAACTATCGATTGGGGAACCGCAGTTGACGCCCCGGTCCCCCCGTGGTTTAATTGCTGTATGAGTCCTGTTACCCCGACCCTGCCGGATGTCGACGCTGCTCACGCCTTCGTCCAGGCCGCTTGCGACGACTATCGCGACCACGTCTCCTCCTCCCTTCGGATTCGCCGGGGGGATACCCCCGAGACCCTGGTGGCTCGCGTCACCGATGATCTGGCCGACGCTGGTGACCGTCTGTTCCGCACCCTCTGCCGCGACTTCTCCATTCGATATCCCCGATGACCGAGGGACAGGCCCGTCGCATCCTGCGCCAAGCCGAGGACCTCGGCCTCCGGACCACGGGGGACCGCCCCGACGTCTCGGCCTGGCAGTCCCATACCAACGCTTCCTGGCAGGTCACCTTCTGGTGCCCGCCACTAGAGATCTGCTCCGCCCTGCCCGACGCCCAGGCACGCCTGGCCAGAGGGGCTACTTGACAGCTAGGGATCGGGTGTGGTTAAATGGGGGCGGTCCTCCAGACCGGGTGGGGAGGTGCACACTCCCCACCCCGTACCGTCTCCCGGAGGGCTTGTTCTGGAGGAGTGATGACCCCACCTACCCCCGCCCAGATCTCTTTGGCCAACGCGTGCCTGGAGGGCCAGGGCGCCGCCTTCGGCATGGAAATCCGCCACGATGAGGCGGGCGGTGCCCACCCCATTCTGGTCGTAGCCATTCCCGAGGAATCCCTCCAGGACATCCTCTCCATGAACGGTCTTGTGGCTCCGGACCCCTCCGCCACCTTCCGTATCATGCGGACCTCGGACGAGCGCATAGCTTACATCTTCGAGCTCCGCCCCTTCCTCCCGTGAAGGCCCTGCAGCGCCCCGAGTACGGCCCCCCCGAGATCCGTGCTCTCGACCAGTGGGTGGTCACCAAGCTGACCCCCCGCCCCGGCCGTCCCAACAACAAGCCCCCCTACATTCAGGATTCCCACGGGGGCCTGCGCCTGGCCTCCGGCCCCGTCGATTCTCGTTCCCACATGCCCTACGCCCAGGCCGCCTCCCTGGTTCGCCACCACGTTTCCGGCATGACCTGGCCGGGCTTCGTCACCCTTCCCACCTCCCACATCACCGGGGGCGACCTCGATTCCTGTCGCAACCCCCGCACCGGCGCCCTTGGCCTGTGTGGCCCCCTCGGTTTCCACGCGGGCGCTCTGGTCTCCTACCTCCCCACCTACTGGTCGGTCTCCCCCTCCGGTCGCGGCCTTCGCTTCTGGGCCAGGGGCGAGGTCCCCGATGGTCCCCGCCGGGAGGGTGGCCACCTCAAGCTGTCCACCGTGGGTCTAGAGATGTATTCCCAGGGCCAGTACCTCACGGAGACTGGCCTGTGGCTTCGCGGAACCTCCACCCGGGCCGCCCCCCTCCAGGCCCGCCTCTCCCTCCTCTCCCGCGCCGCCGACGCTCTCGCTTCCTGCCACGCGGGGGGGCGCTCCCGTCTAGCTTCCCTGTGGGGCCAGCCCGGCAACTCCGAGTCCGATCTGGCCCTGGCCAACGCCCTGGGCCCCTTCGTCTCTGGGGACCCGGAGGTTCTCGATCTTCTCCTCCGCCTCTCGGGCGCCTATCGCGATCGCTGGGATAGCCCCCGGTCGGGTGGCTCCACATGGCTTCGCGAGTTCGTCGTCCGTGTTGCCCTGGAACGCCCCCCTCCCGGCTCCCCCTCGGCAGAAGCCCCAGGGGATCTGGTCGAGAAGCGCCTGGCCTACCTGTCCGCTGACGCCGAGGCCCGGCGTCGCCTCTCCCTACAGGCCCCCCCACCCAACATCACGTGGGAGCCCTCCGCTGCCGCTTGGCTGTCTCGTGGCCAGCCCCCCGTCTCCTGGACCGTCCGGGACCTTTGGGTGGAGGGCTCCAACCTCTCCCTGGTCGCTCCCTACAAGACCGGCAAGACCACCCTGCTCCTCGATCTCCTCCGTCACCTCCTCGAGGGCTCCCCCTTCCTGGGCTTTCCCTGCGTCGCGGTCCCTCGCGTGGCCTACATCAACGCCGAGATGCTCGCCCCCCAGTTCGCTTCCTGGATGGACGGTATCCCCCACCTGGACCGCGTCTCCCTCCTCAACACCCGGGGCTCCAACCTCGATCTGCGGTTGCCGGGTCACTTCTCCTGGATGGAGCAGGCGCTCCGGGGGGGCGGCTACCACACCCTGGTTGTCGACACCCTGGCCGGCGTTTACCGGGGCGACATCAACGATAACGAGGGCATCGACGCCTTCACTAAGGCCCTGGACGCCCTCAAGACTTCCTGTGGCATCTCCAACCTCATCCTCACCCACCACATGGGAAGGAAGCAGCATGAGGAGGGGGCCGAGCACGGACGCGGCGCTACCCGCCTCGACGATTGGGTGGATACCCGTCTGGTTCTCACTCGTGGCAAGGACGGCTCCAGATGGCTGGATGCCGAGGGGAGGGATGTCTTGGAGCCCGAGATCCTGATAGAGTATGACGAGGTCACCCGCCTGCTAACCCGTGGCCACGGTAGCCGCTCCTCCGTGGCCCAGATGAGCGTAGCTGCCAGGGGAGCGCAGCTGGTGACCAGCGTGGTCCTGTTCGTACGGCAGAACCCCGGGTGCTCCGTAACAGAGGTGCGAGCGGGGCTGCGGGGCCGGAAGGCTGCGGTGTCGGCGGCTTTGGACCAGGCCCTGGAGGAAGGCCGGGTGGAGGACAGAGCGGAGCACTTGCCGGGCACGTGGATCCCCAAGCAGCTGTACGCCACGGAGACCCAGCCGAGGGAGGCTGTGGAGGTACGCAGTCCCCGCAGTCCCCGCAGTCCGGACGCAGTCCGGACTACAGAGTCGTCGGGCCGCGCGGTCCCGCAGTCCCCCGTAAAAGGGACTACGGACCGCCGGACTGCGGGGCCGGACTCCGGTGAAATCACAAAAGATAGAGTGAGGCGGCGTGGGACTGCGTAGCTCCCCCCCTCTTGATGCGGACGTTTCCGCCCCCGTGCGCGCGTACGTACGGGGGCGGGCGTTTCCAGAGTCAGTCCTCGCAGGGCGTCTGCGACAGGAGATCCAGGACGTGGGCGCGGAGGGTGGCGTTGTGGAGGTCCTCCCCTCCCGGGTTGTCGCCCCGCTGCTGCTCTTCCCACTTCTCCTCCGTGGCTAGGAGATCGACGGCCTGGGAAAGGTCCCGATACAGGGCTTCCCAGTCCGGGGGGGTCTGCTCGGGAACGGGGGGCGCGTCGCGCCGGGTGGCGCCGGTCTCTGTGCTCATGCGAAAAGTAAACCACATCGGGGGAGGTCGTGTCAAGCTCTGCTCCCGAGCGTAATGCGGAGCACTTTGGGAGGAGCACTTGACACGGGGTCCCTCTCTGTGGTTAAATTGGGGCATGAGCACAGAGAGCGGAGCGGAGCACTTCCCGGATCTGATCCCCAGCGGGGATCCTGAGCAGGATCTCACCCAGCTGGTCTGCCTGATAGAGGATTCGCTGGCGAAGCTGGAGGGGGAGCAGGCGTTTCCCCACGCAGCGGTGGTGGAGGCCTGGCGAGACGTCACCACCTTCGCGAAGCACCTGCGGGGGGCTTGGGACGACGGGCTCGAGACCGGAGATGGGAGGTCGTGAATCGAACCGCAGCCTCCTGAGGCGGGGGCGGGGCCGGAGCCCCGCCCCCGGGTTTCAGACGATGCGGACCTCGAGAGCCTCGCCGGTTCGGAGCTGGCGGAGCCGGTCGGCCTCGGCCGGGGTGAGCTCGAGGGTCGCGAAGCGGGCGGTGAGCTCGCCCGGGTCGTCGGGTCCGGAGGTGAGCCGAAGGTCGTCGGAAACTCGAAGGGTCGTCAGCTTCATGACAGCTCCCGGGTGGGCCGGGGGCGGGAGCCCCCGATCTCACCTCAAATTTAACCATATCGGGGGGGTCGGAGTCAAGTCCCGGGTCGGGAGCGGGGGGGGCCCGGCCCGAGCCGGGCCCCCCCGGGGGGAAGCTTACTCCAACGGCCCCCCGTGGTCGCAGAAGGGCTGCCCGAAGGAGGACGGGTCGCGAAGTTCCACTCCGCAACCCCACTCTCCCCACTGGGCCTCCACGCCGCCACTTTGGGAGGTCAGACCTCCGTAGGCCCAGACCGCGTCGGGACGGTGGTCCCACGCGCCCAGCCCGGCCAGCAGGGCGCCCGCGAGGAGAGGGATGAGGAATCGTCGCTTCATGGGGGTGCCTCCGGGGTGGGGGCCGGGGGGCCGGAGCCCCCCGGCCGGGTGGTCAGACCGCCGGGTCCGGGGTCCGCTCGCTGGCGAGCCGGAGGTCCGGGAGGGTCCCGCCGCCGGCGGTCCGGGTGTCGCGCTTCCGCGCCGGGGGCTTGGGGGCCGCCGGGGCGGCGGGTCTCGCGCCCGCCGCCTTCGCCCCGCCGCCCGCCGCCCTCCGGCCGGCCTTCTTCGCGGCCGCCTTCGCGATCATCGCCTCGCGGATCGCGAGGTGGCCGTCCCAGCCCCGGCTGGCGATCGCCTTCCGCGCGCGGGCGGCGGCGGCCCGGTCGGGGCCGACGGCCGCGTTCAGGAGGGCGCTCTTGTGCTTGGCGTCGTGACCCTGGCGATACTCGCGCCCGGGGGAGACCGCCACGCCACAACCGCAACCGCAATTCGCTGATTTCATATCCGTGCTCCCCGGGGA
>WNFY01003035.1_pt1 | contig 15749 bp, 15 predicted proteins | sample 5400091 | NCBI WGS metagenome assembly WNFY01 (sample SAMN13153364, study PRJNA577476) | soil metagenome | isolation source: 60 cm soil or saprolite under grassland replicate 1 | place: USA:California | collected 2016-06-15 | reverse complement strand
GCGCTTACGACGACTCGGCGGTAGGGGTCGGACGTGGTCCGTTCCCCCAGTCCCCCCACGGTTAGTTGAACCCCTACACCTGAGCGCCACTCAAGCATTGCACCGACGCTGTAAGATCCCCACGACTTTTGGGCGGCCCAGCCTCCTGGTCCCTGGACGCTCTCAAAACTCCAGAGTGGCACGCCGTACAGTTCGAACATCGTTTCTCGACTGACACAGAAGAGAAGCGGAAGGGCGGCAACGAGCGGGACGTAGACGCGTGTCACGCCACCCCACCTGGAGCGGTCCAATCCCACGCCGAAGGATCCCAATAGCGTCACCTCCGCACTAATCGAGAAGCCTCCCGCCTGGCCATCCGCTCCGCGCAAGCTTGCTACGGTGCCGCTGATGTTGAACAAAGCCATGTGCACGCTCTCGGCGGTGACGCGACCTAACGCGACGACCTCTGTCGCGGCCAGAGTCCGCAGGCCGGCTTTGTCTCCGCCGACGTCGACGGCGGTTTCAAAACCGCTCATCACCGGACGGTAGGAGATGGGGAGTCCTAACGTCTGACCGTCGAGCCTTGAGGCTGCCAGCGCGGGAATCAGCAACAGCAACCACCGAGCCGAGTCGCGGGGCATCGTGACCTCCTTTGTCGACCAATGGATGTGGGAGGTCCGTCAAGGCGACATCAAGCGATCGCTTGACGGGCGCTTGCGCCGCGTGTGACATGTTCTCGCCATGGCTCGTCACCGGATTCTCCTGGCCCTCGGCGCGATCGTTCTCAGCCTCGCAGCGCAGAGCAGCACGCAGGAGGCACGGTACCGGGTGGCATTCTCGGTCGATGCACGATTGAACGGCGTGCTGCGACAGACCGACACCGGGACCGTCCTGCGGGTGAGCGGCGCCGGCGGACCACGTCTCTTGGGCTTCTATCTCGGCATGGCCCATGATTCTGCGTTTCTGGGGACGCGCTCCGCGTTCGGCCCATCTACGCAGTTGGCTGTTGATTCGATTTGGACGCGTCATCACCCGACGGTGCGGAAGGCCCTGCACGGCATGCTGGTTGGCGCACTGGTTGGCGGCGTGGTTCAGCTCGCTCGCAGTCTCCGCGCGTCCTGCGGGTCGGGGAGATTCCTGTCGTCCAACTGGCCGCTTCCCAATTGCCGCATCAAGGTCGGAAACATCAGCCAGGCAGCGGTCACGTGGGGAGCGATTGGTGGCGCTGGTGGTGCGATGATAGGAATGGCATTTCCGGAATGGAAACTGCGCTACGCTATTTCTTCCGCGACACCGTCCCGATCGCGTTGATCAAGTCGCCTAAATCGTAGGGTTTTGTGACCGAGGGCTGGCCGCAGCTCTCCAGAAAGGCGCGCGTCTCGCCGCGGGCCTGATCTCCCGTCACGAACACAAAGCGCTTGGCGACGAGGGGCCGGCTGTTGACGAGCTGCTCGTACATCGCACGTCCGCCGAGCCGCGGCATCTGCAGGTCGGTGACGATCGCGTCGAAGGTGTTGTCGCGATCGCCCAGCCGCTCCATCGCCTCGAGGCCATTCTCGACCGCTACGATCTGGTGTCCTTCCCGCTCGAGGAGCAGCACCATCGCCTGGCGGTTCACCGCATCGTCGTCCACGACGAGAATGCGCATGCGGGGCAGGCTTTCGGCGGGCGTCGAGAGCGGCGCCTGCGCGCCCAGCACGCTGCGCGGCAGCGTCACGACGACTTCAGCGCCGGTGCTGCCGCCGCGCGGTCGCAGCCGCAGGTTGCCACCGGCCGACTGCGCGAGCGCGCGTGCGAGCGCGAACTCGACCTCGCCGCCACCGCCCGTCTGCGTAAAGCGGAACGGCGAGGTGAGCCGCTGCTCGGCTTCCACGGCGAGCGGCACGCCGGAATCCCACAGCGAGGTCACGACCGACGGACCGGTGGCGATCACTTCGAGCCGCAGCTCGCGCGGCGGCTGCGACGCGCGGAGCCGGCGCAGCGCGAAATCGAGCAGCTTCGTCAGCATCTCCGTAAGCTGCGGCATCGGGCACGCGACCAGCGGCAGGTCGGCGGGGACCGAGCGGACGACTTTCACGCCGAGCTCGCGGAAGGTCGATTCGCGCTCCGCCAGCACGCCGCTGATCACGACGGCCGCATCACACGGCTCGGCGGCGCCTGCCGGATGAGCGGCGAGCTCCAGGAAGTGGCTCGTGATTTCGGCAGCGCGGCGAACCTCGCCGTGCAGGAGCACGAGGGCACGCGCGCGCTCGGGATCGAGGGGACTGCCATGCAGCAAGTCGGCCAGCGCGCCGATGGCCGAGAGGCGGTTGTTCAGTGCATTGAGAACGTTTGCCGAACCCTCGTCGAGAACGACGTGCTTCACTTCCGCCGAGGCAGTGGAGGATTTCGCGGATGGTGGCGGTGGTGACGGGGGCGCGGGACGCGCACGGGCCGCCGCGGGCAACTCCCGCTGCCGCCCCAGCAGATAACCGACCAGTGCGCCGACCGCCGCACCGAACCCGAACGCCACCCATAGCTCCATGCCGAAAAGCTATGCACCGCGCGAGTTTGCGCGAGCAGCCCCGCGTCACCACCACAACGGGACGCCCGTCACTGGATGCCCTGGCTCGGATTCGAACCGAGACGCCTTGCGGCACTGCCCCCTCAAGACAGCGTGTCTACCAGTTCCACCACCAGGGCGAGGTCAGAAAAATAGAGGTGTTCGGCGCTGAAGTACAGGCAGGCCTAGCCGAAACGCTTCGCCGCGCGTTCCCGCGCTTTGCGCGCTTCTTCTTCCCGGTTGCGCGCCGGCGCCTTGATCGTCAGCGAGTCGATCAAATGGCGGGCGATCGTTGTCACGTCGTCTACGGCGCGGTTGAACACCGCCTCGTTCGCGTGCGAGGGGTGCGTCGTGCCGCTCAACTTGCGTACGAACTGCAGCGCCGACGCGCGAATCTCGTCGTCGGTCGCGGGGGGCGCGAAGTTTGCCAGCGTCTTGATGTTCCTGCACATATCCGCTCCTCATGATCCGAGGCCGTAACCGGGGCTACCACAACGACATTGGAATATGTCGATTTCTGGAAGTCTCGTTCGACGCATGAATGAGAAAGGCGTCGAGAAACGGCGTCAAGAAGAAACGTCAAGAAGAAACGTCAAGAAGAAACGTCAAGAAGAAACGTCGAGAAAACCCTTAATGGAAGGGAGGCGGCAATGCGATTCATGGTGATCGTGAAGGCCAACAAGGACAGCGAGGCCGGCGTCCTGCCGGACAAAAAGATCCTGGAGGCGATGGGCAAGTTCAATGACGAGCTGGTGAAGGCCGGCGTGATGCTGGCCGGCGAAGGCCTGCAGGCGAGCTCGAAAGGGGTGCGGGTCAAGTTTTCGGGGAAGGAGCGGATCGTGCGCGACGGGCCGTTCACGGAGACCAAAGAACTGATCGCCGGTTTCTGGCTGTGGCAGGTGCGGTCGAAGGACGAGGCCATCGAATGGCTGAAGCGCGCGCCGTTCGACGGCGGCGAGGAGGTCGAGATCCGGCAGGTCTTCGAGGCCGAGGACTTCGGCGCGGAGTTCACGCCCGAGCTGCGGCAGCAGGAAGCGCGGCAGCGCGAGGCGATCGCCAAGAACAAACAACGCTCGGGGAAATAGCCATGCGATTCATGACGATCGTGAAGTCTCGCGAGACGGGCGCGCAGCCGTCGCCGGCGCTCATCGACAAGATCAACAAGTTGAGCGAGGACGCGGTGAAGAGGGGTGTGTTTGGCGGAATGGGTGGCCTTGGGCCGACGAAGCTCGGCGCCCGGGCCCGCCTGGCCAACGGGAAGATCACCGTGACGGATGGGCCGTTCACGGAGGCGAAGGAAATCATCGGCGGGTACGCGATCTTCAACGTGCCCTCCAAGAAGGAAGCGCTCGAATGGACGCAGCGCTTTCTGGAAGCCCACATCGGGCTGTGGGACCAGGACCTGGAAGTCGAAGTCCGGCAGATGATGGATGACCCGTCGAACGGCTGCTGAGGCCATCGATGCAGTCTGGCGGATCGAATCCGCCAGACTCATCGCCGGCCTCGCGCGGATCGTGGGCGACGTGGGCCTGGCGGAAGACCTGGCGCAGGACGCGCTGGTCGCCGCGCTGGAGCAGTGGCCCGCGTCGGGCGTGCCGGACAATCCCGGTGCCTGGCTCATGGCGACCGCCAAACACCGGGCCATCGACCAGCTGCGCCGCCAGAAGATGCAGGGCCGAAAGCATGAGCACCTGGGGCGCGAGCTCGACGAGCGGCAGGTCAGTCCGGAGTCCGCACTCGCGGCCGCGATCGACGATCACGTGGGCGACGACTTGCTGAGCCTCATCTTCACGGCGTGTCACCCGGTCCTGACGACCGAGGCGCGCGTCGCGCTCACGTTGCGGCTGCTCGGCGGGCTCACGACCGAGGAGATCGCGCGCGCATTCCTGGTCCCGAAGGCGACGATTCAGCAGCGGATCGTGCGCGCCAAGCGCACGCTCGCCGCGGCGCGCGTGCCGTTCGAGGTCCCGCGCGGCACCGAGCTGGCGCAGCGGCTCGAGTCGGTGCTCGAGGTGATCTATCTCATCTTCAACGAGGGATACTCGGCGACGGCGGGCGACGCGTGGGTGCGGCCGGCGCTGTGCGAGGATGCGCTCCGCTTGGGCCGCATCCTCGCCGAGCTGGCGCCGGCCGAGGCGGAGGTGCACGGCCTCGTCGCCCTGATGGAGATCCAGGCATCGCGCGTGCGCGCGCGCGTAGGACCCGGCGGGGAGCCGATTCTGCTGCTCGACCAGGACCGCGGGCGCTGGGATCACCTCCTCATCAGCCGCGGGCTCGGGGCGCTGGAGCGCGCCGAGGCGCTGGGCGGGGCGTACGGACCGTACACACTGCAGGCCGCGATCGCCGCCTGCCACGCGCGCGCGCGTACGCCGGAGGAGACTGACTGGACCCGCATCGTCGCGTTGTATGACGGCCTGGCGCAGCTGTTGCCGTCGCCGGTGGTCGAGTTGAACCGGGCAGTGGCGCTCGGGATGGCGTTCGGCCCGGCGGCAGGTCTCGAAGTTGTTGATTCGCTGACGACGGATCCGGCGCTGGCGGGTTATCATCTTTTGCCGAGCGTGCGCGGGGACTTGCTCGCCAAACTCGGCCGTTTCGAGGAAGCGCGCGCGGAGCTCGCGCGGGCGGCGGAGCTCACCGAAAACGTTCGAGAGCGCGAATTACTGATCAAAAAACGGGAGGCTTTGTGAAGAGGGAATGGGCATCACAGCTCTTGAGTCTGCTGCGCATTGTCCTGGCGTTTCTCTTCATTCAGGTCGGCACCGCGAAGCTGTTCGCGTTGCCAGCCGCGGTGATGCCGGGCGGGGGCACCGCGGCGGTCGGCTCGCTGCCCTGGGTGGCAGGCGTGATCGAGGTGATCGGGGGGCCGCTCATCCTTCTGGGACTGTTCACGCGACCGGTCGCGTTCGTTCTCGCCGGCGAGATGGCGGTCGCGTATTTCTACGGGCATGCCCGCATGGGCCACTGGCTCTGGCCCGTGCTCAACATGGGGCAGACGGCCGTGATCTATTGCTTCCTCTTCCTCTACTTCTCGGCTGCAGGGCCAGGACCCTGGAGCCTCGACGCTCTACTCGCCCGACGCCGTAGCACGATTCCGGTCAGCTGAGTGACGGAAACCGTTTCACGCTACGATCGCTCGATCGTCGAGGGACCGCTGCGCGCCGCGGTCTGGAAGATTGCCTGGCCGACGATGCTCACCAACGCGATCGGTGGGTTGCAGGGAATCGTCGACCATGTGCTGGTCGGGAACCTGGTTGGCTACCAGGCGAACGCCGCGATCGGCGTGAGCTGGCAGATCTTTCTCGTCGTCATCGCCTTCATCTCGTCGCTGTTTACGGGGATGAGCGTGCTGGTGGCGCGGTTCGCGGGTGCCGGCGACGCCGACAAAGTCGACCGGGTCGTCTACCAGGCATTTCTCACGGCGCTCGGCATCTCCCTCGGCATCCTGGCTCCCGTTGGCTACTTCGTAACGCCCGGGCTGCTCAATCTGGTGAACGCGGCGCCGGCCGTGCAGGCCGAGGCGCTGCCGTACCTCCGGATCATGTTCGGCTTCTCGAGCGGCATGATGATTTTTTTCATGCTGAGCGGCGCGCTGCGCTCGGCGGGCGATGCGCGCACCCCGATGCTCCTGGGCATCGCGATGACTGTCCTCAATCTCCTGCTGAACATCGTGCTCATCCGCGGACTCGGCCCGATTCCGGCGTTCGGAACACGCGGCTCCGCGATGGGCACGTGCATCACGGCGGGGTTGCTGGCGGTCTACGCCATCTGGAAACTCTGGCGGGGCGGTTGGGTCGTCTCGTTTCCGCGCGGGCGCGGCCTGGGGCCCGATTGGTCGATCATTCGCGAGCTGTTCCGCTTCGGCCTGCCGACGGGGATCCAGGGGATCGCGATGAACATCGGCGGGGTGTTGATGTTGTCGTTCATCGGCGCCCTCGCGCAGAGCGCTGCCGCGCAGGCGGCGTTCGCCGTGTCGTATACCGAGCTGTTTTCGCTGATCACCTGGACGTCGGTGGGCTTGATGGGCTCGGCGGCGGCGGTCGCGGGACAGAACCTCGGCGCAGGGCATCCCGACCGCGCCGACCAGGCCGTCCATATTGCGGCGCGCTACGGCCTGGCAGTCGCCGCGTTCGTAGGACTGTTCTTTCTCTTCCTGCCGCGGCAGCTGCTCGCCATCTTCGGGATGCACGACGCCGTGGTGGTGGATGTCGGCGTGCAGTTGCTGCGCGTGCTGAGCGTGTCGGGGCTGTTCATCACCGTGGCGCTGGCCTATACCGGCGGCCTGCAGGGAACGGGCGACACGAAGAGTCCGCTCTACATCTCGATGATTTCGCAGATCCTCGTTCCACTCGGCATCTGCTTCGTGATTCAGCGGACCGGCACACTCGATCCCATGGATATCTGGCTGGCGATCCTCGCGGGACATGCGACGCGGTGTGCGTTGAGCGTGCTGCGGTTCCGGCAGGGACAGTGGCGGCAGATTGCTGTGAATGTCCAATGATCAATGATCATTGATCGTTCATCGTTGATCATTCGAGCGCTTTCAAGCGCTCGCTGGTCCCGATGATCGCGCGCGCGTTGTCGACCTGCCCCCAGGTATTCCACAGCAGCACGCCGCGCACCTTGCCGTCCTTCAGGTAGTAAACCACGCCCTCGCGGAATCGCTCTTTCCAGACGCTGTCGGTCTCGAGCCGCGGATCGAGCTCGCCGACGGCTTCGTACCCCAACGCGAATAGATCTGAATAGAAGAAGGGCAGGTGCGTGTACGGCGTACCCTTGCCCGCCATGGAGCGACCCGCCGCCGCGCCCATCGTATTGGCGTTGTCCTCGTGCTCGACCCGCATCCGCACGCCCAACGCAGGATTGAAGAAATTTGCGACGTCACCGGCGGCGAAGATGTCGGCCGTGCTGGTGCGGAGCAGCTCGTCGACCACGACGCCGTTCTCAACTCGCAATCCCGCCTGCTCGGCCAGCTCCACGTTGGGCTGGATCCCGAGACCGGCGACGACCACATCCACTGGAATGTCTTTGCCGTGGGTCGTCCGCACATTCACTTTGCCGGCGCTCTGCTGCAGGTCGGCCAGGCCCTCGCCGGTCCGCACGTCCACGCCCTGTTCGCGGTAATAGTCCACGAGGAATTTCGCGAGATCGGCGGGGAACACCCGCGCCCCGATTCCCTCCTCCGGGACGATCATGGTGACGTCGCGGCCCACGAGTCGCAGCGCGGCCGCGACTTCCGAACCGATGAAACCGCCGCCCAACACGGCGAACCGCAGCTTTTGGTCGGCGAGCGCGCGCAGCCGAGTGTAGTCGTCGAATGTGCGGTAGTAGATGATCTGCCCGGTCTGCATGGGGAGACGCCGCGGTGTGCCGCCCGTCGCGAGCAGGAGCTTCTCGTACGTGATGGCATTGCCGCGATCGTCGGTGACGGTCTTTTGTTTCGGGTTGATGGCCGTCACCCGGCGGCCTAGCGCCAAGTCGACGTTGATCTTGTCGGTGCCGCGCCAGAGGGTCTTTTCAGGGTCGTCCCCCTTCCACAAGCCTTTCGACAATGGGGGCCGGTTGTACGGTGGATGCGGATCGGCCGAGATGATCCCGATGCTGCCGTCCGCGTCACTCTCGCGCATGGCGCGGGCGGCGGCGTCGGCCGTCATGCCACCGCCGATAATCAGGTAGCGAAAACTGTTCACAGCCAGGGAATCCTCACGGTGAAGCGAAAGTTCCAGCTACTCCAGGTTGATGCGGCGGGCGCGATCCCACAACCCGGGCACGCCAAGCCGCTGGGCGACACCTTCAAACTCCGCCGAGGGGCCCCGCCAGCGCAGATCCTCAACGGTCGCAAAGACCGGGACATCCGTGCGGAGCGTCGCCAGCGTGCGAAACAGCATCGCCAAGTCGTGATGCTCGGCGAGGGCCGCGGCGAGGCGTGCCGCTCCGCGCACCGGCACCTCCCACTGTCTGGAATTGGCCGGGATCCGTTCGAGATGGACGTAGCGGCCCAGGACAGAGCCCGACGCTTTCTCTCCCCAGCCTGGCACGCCCGGAAACCCGTCGGCCGAGTCGCCCACCAACGCGAGATAGTCCGGAATTGACTCCGGTACGACGCCAAAGCGCGCCACTACGCCGCGCTCGTCGCGCAGCTCGCGCTTGCGGCGATCGAGCTGGACGACGCGCTCGCCCCGCACGCACTGGCTGAGATCCTTGTCGGGGGTACAGATGATCACCTGCTCGACATTGGGGGACTGCGCCGCCTGATGGGCCGCTGCCGCCAGGGCGTCATCGGCCTCGAACTCTTCCATCGCCCAGACCGTGACGCCCATGGCGCGCAGCGCGTCCTCGAGCGGGTGGAACTGCGCCAGGAGATCCGGCTCGATGCCGGCGCTGGTCTTGTAGCCGGCCCAGAGGTCGTTGCGAAACGATTCGATGACGTGATCGGTGGCGACGCCGAGGTGGGTGGTATCGCCTTCGAGCATGCCGAGGACCGATCCCAGGACGCCGATGGTCGCGGCCACTTCCCGGCCGTCACGGCCCTGCTGGTGCGGCATCGCGTAGAAATGCCGGAACAGCTCGTAGGTGCCGTCGAGGAGATGAACCCTCAATGCTGTTGCTGCTGGCGGCGGAGATCGGCCGCGAGCTGATCGCGGAGTGCGCCGATTGCCCGGCCGCGAATATTGAGGATCCCGCCCGGCAGATTGTCGAAACGATAGCGGCGCAATACGACGAGGTAGCTTCCCGGATTTCGATCGACGACAGCCGTCAGGTCCACGGCTGCCTCGAAGTAATGGTTCGCGTAAATCTGTTTGGACGCGGCCAAGGTCATGCCCGGCAGCTCCGGCGGTGTGTACACGACCAAGTGGGTCACGCTCAGGATCGGGCGCAGCCGTGGCATCACGTCTTCCGACCAGAACAGCACTTCGGCGGCCGCGGCGGGAAGCGAGCCGTGCGGATAGTTCGTGAAATACGCATGGAGCGACGGGACCGTCTGATAGATGTAGGGCGATTCGGCGAACTGCGCCGCGAAGGCTTCACTTGCGTGCATGTTCATGTTGCCGCGATCGTCGTAGATCGCCATCGCCGAGTCGCCGCGCCGGCGGTACTCGGTGACGTATTCGACGAGACGGCGGCGCGCATACGCGTTCAGCTGCGCCTGGAGATCCGCGGGAGACGCCGACCAGTGCATCTCGTCGTGGATGCGGCGCATGTCCGTGGCCGGCAGCTTCACAACGCAGTCACCGGGTATGCAGCTCTTCATCTCCTTCACGTCCCGGCTGTTGATCGTCACCGCGGCGACGTCTCCTTCCACGGCGGGACTGCTGAAGATTCCCAACTGCGTGCGGTTCGGCGTACGGAGCGAGGTGGGGAAATCGCGCAGCGCGCGCACGAATTGATCGCGCGAAACCGGCAGGGTGATGATTCCGAATACCACCACGTCGCGGCGGTCGCGCGCGTCGAGCACCTTCACCACCGCCTCTCCGCGCTCGACGGTGCCCAGCTGCTCGGCGTCGAACCCGATGCGCTGCTCGAGGAACTGCGTGAGTTGCGCGGGCCGCTGCGGCGTGGCGGCCTGGAGCAGCACCAAGAAGGTCAGCATAACCCTCCGTCAGATCAGAGAATCGATGGGAAGGTACGAGAAGAATTTCGCGCCAAGGGCGCGCCAGAATCCAGCCTCCGGCTCGTCGGTGTAGCCGCCAGTCCATCGCAGGCCGCCGTTCGCGCCACGGGTGACTTCGTACGCCATCGTCGGTGCCGCCCAATAGTCGAACAGGCGCGCCACCTCCGTGGCGAGCTCGGGGCTGCTGACGAGCACGCCCACCTCGGTATTCTGATCGAGTGAGCGGGGATCGAGGTTGACCGATCCGATGAAGACCGATGTGCCGTCGAATACGAACGTCTTGCCGTGCAGGCTCGCCCGCGAGGACCCGACGATACTGGCGGCGCGGGGGCCTCTCGCCCCCGCGGCCTCCGGCCGCAATTCGTAGAGCTGCACGCCTGCGGCGAGCAGCGGCCGCCGGTACTTGAGGTAGCCCGCGTGCACGAGCCAGACGTCGGTCGCCGCCAGCGAATTCGTCAACACCTTGATACTGACACCCGCGCGGCGCCGCTCGCCGAAGATCGCGACGCCCTGTTTCCCGGGGACGAAATAGGGTGATACGACCAGCAGCTGCGAACGCGTGGCGCGGACATGCGGGGCGATCTGGCCCCTCAGGTATTCATCGCGGCGCGTGCCGGGGGGCGTCGTCAGCTTGTCGGGGGGATCCGCGATCACCCGGCCGTCGGCCCAGTGCAAATGCAGTGCGTGCGCGTTCAGGTCCTTGGCGAGATCGGACCCGGCCAGGGCGCGCGCATACGCGGAGTCGGCCAGTTGCGAGCAGCGCTCCCCGAGCTCCTTGCGGGCAGCGGTGAACTGCGTTTCGCTCGGCGTGAACGTGCCGAGCTTCGAGATCGGGATCGCGTAACGGCTGTTCCAGTAGGCGTCGAAGCTCTGCGTCGACTGCCGGGCCACGGGGCCGACCGCGAGGACGTCGACGTCCTGAAAGTCGAGCTCGCCGAGGCTGAAGTACTCGTCGCCGATGTTGCGGCCGCCCAGAATCGTGGCGACGCCGTCGGCGATGAACTGCTTGTTGTGCATGCGGCGATTCACGCGCGTGAAGCTGGTGAGCAGCTCGCCGAGGCGGTGGAGGCCGGAGCGGTGGACGTAGGGGTTGAAGACCCGGATCTCGATGTTCTGATGAGCGTCGAGGCCCGCGACCAACTCGTCCTTCTTATCGAGGGTGCCCCAGTCATCGAGCAGCACGCGCACCCGCACGCCGCGATCGGCGGCGGCGATGAGACGGTCGATGATCAGCGAGCCGGTTTGATCGGGGTGGAAGATGTAGTACTGGAGATCGAGCGTGCGGTCGGCGAGCTCGATCAGCATGGCGCGCGCCACGAATGCGTCGAGGCCAGTCGGTAAAAGTCGAAAGCCGGACCGACCTTCGTTCGCCTCGCACTGCGTGTCGATCCAACGTCCAAGGCGTGTCAAGCGACGAAAGGTTGTGTCTGGTCAGGTCGTTCGCCAGAGCGCAGAATGTACCTATGGAAACATCAGCGCACGCTTTGTTCAGCCAGTGGGAGAGCTTCTGGGTGATCGTCGGGTCGTCTGCCGGCGGCCTGACCGGCTTGATGTTCGTCGTGGTCGCCCTGGTGAAGGAATCCTCCCTGCCGCGCAATCCAGACTCGCTGAATGCCTTCGGGACGCCCAACGTGATCCATTTCGTCGCCGTCTTGTTGCTGGCGGCGGTTCTCAGCGCGCCGTGGCAGCGATTCAAGGATCCGGCGCACGTCGTCGGCGCGACCGCGATCGCGGGTGTCGTGTACGTGCTGATCGTGCTGCGCCGCATGCGCCGACAGTCGCAATACAAGCCGGTGCTCGAGGATTGGGTGTGGCATCAAATCCTGCCGTTGATCGCGTACGTGACGTTGTTCGTGGGCGCCGCCGGCCTGTCGCACGAGCAGGCCTGGGCCCTGTTCGCGATCGGTGCGGCTGCGTTGCTGCTGTTGTTCGTCGGCATTCATAATGCCTGGGATACCGTCGCCTACGTCGTTTCGACGGAGAAAGATCGGAAATGACGCTCCCCCGCCGGCAACTCCTCAAGACGCTTCTCGCTGTCTCCGTCTTTCCTCGGCTGCCTCGCCCTCCCAAACCGATTCGGCTCTCGCACGACGTCGTCGATTGGCTCGCGGTGCGCGACCTCTTCCCCCTGGCACCCGACTGGACGCACCTGTCGAGCTTCCTCTTCGTCTCGCACCCCAAACCCGTAGCCGACGCAATCGACCACTTTCGCAAGAAGCTCGACTCGGATGCGGTGTGGATCGAGATCGCGGCGTTCAGCGACGCCGCGGGGCGGCCGTTCACCGCGGTGAAGCGGGCGCTGGCCGACTACACCGGCGGCAGCCCGAGCGAGATCGCCTTGACCTCCAATACGACCACCGCGCTCGCGATGGTCTATCACGGGCTGCGCATTCGCCAGGGTCAGGAGGTTCTCACCACCGAGCATGATCACTATTCGCACCACGAGTCGATCCGCTACGCCGCGGCGCGCTCGGGGTGCGGGGTGCGCTACATCCCATTGTTCGACACACCGGCTGCGGCGCGCGCGGACCAAATCGTGGAACGCATCGCCCGCGCGATCACGCCGGCGACGCGGGCGGTCGGGGTGACGTGGGTGCAGTCCTCGACCGGCATCAAGCTGCCGATTGCGGGAATTGCCGAGGCGGTGGCGCGCGCGAATCGCGGCCGCACGCCGGCTGATCGGTGCCTCCTGATCGTGGACGGGGTGCACGGATTTGCGAATCAGGACGTGGACGTAGCGCGCCTCGGCGCGGATTTCTTTGCGAGCGGCGCCCATAAATGGCTGTTCGCGCCGCGCGGCACGGGGTTTTTGTGGGGGAGGAGCGATGCCTGGCCGGAGCTCCGGCCCACGATTCCGAGTTTCGACCCCGACACGATCGACACGACGTTCGGCGCCTGGGGCGACCGCACGGCGCTGCCGCCGACGCAGGCGGCCTTCGTGTCGCCGGGTGGGTTCATGGCATACGAGCATCTGCTGGCCATTCCGGCCGCTGTGGAGCTGCACCGCACGATCGGCCGCGACCGCATCGCGAGCCGCATTACAGAGTTGAACGCCGCGTTTCGTGAAGGCGCCGCGCGGATTCCCGGCCTCACGTTGCACACGCCACGCGATCCGGCGCTGTCGGCCGGGATCTCGTGCTTTGAGGTCCAGGGCTTAATCCCTGGGCAGGTCGTGGCGCGTCTTGCGGAGAAGAAGATTCGCACGACAACATCTCCGTATAAGGTCACCTACGCGCGCGTATCCGCGGGTATCATGAACAGACCGGAAGAGATCGAGCTGGTCCTGCGCGAAATCCGAGCACTGTCTTAAAAGGAGGGTGTGTGCAGTCTCAGAACTACGATGCCATCGTCGTCGGGTCCGGTATCTCGGGCGGCTGGGCGGCGAAGGAGTTGACGGAGAAGGGTCTGCGCGTCCTGCTGCTCGAGCGGGGCAAGAACATCGAGCACGTGAAAGACTACGCGAACGCGACGAAGGCGCCGTGGGATTATCCGCATCGCGGCCGGCGCACGCGCGCGATGGTGGACGCCTACCCGGTGTTGAAACGCGACTACCCGCTCAACGAGATGAACCTCGACTGGTGGGCCTCGGACAAGGACTCGCCGTACACTGAGGTGAAGCGGTTCGACTGGTTCCGCGGCTACCACGTGGGCGGCCGGTCGCTCATGTGGGGGCGGCAGAGCTATCGCTGGAGTGACCTGGACTTCGAGGCCAACGCCAAGGACGGCATCGCGGTCGATTGGCCGATCCGGTACGCCGACATCGCGCCGTGGTACGATTACGTCGAACGGCATGCCGGCATTTCGGGCTCCCTGGAACGGATGCCCCAGCTCCCGGATGGACAGTTCCAACCGGCGATGCCGCTCAACTGCGGCGAATCGCTGATCGCCGGACGGCTCCGGCAGAAATTCGGGGGCCGGCGGCGGATCATCCCCGGCCGCACGGCAAACCTGACCCGGCCCTTGCCGGGACGCACGCAATGCCAGTATCGAAACGCGTGCTGGTTGGGTTGCCCCTACGGTGGGTATTTCAGCACGCAATCGTCGACACTGCCGGCCGCGGTCGCGACGGGACGGCTGACGCTCAAGCCGTTCGCGATCGTCACGGAGGTACTGTTCGACCGTGACAAGAAACGCGCGACGGGCGTGCGGGTGCTTGACGCAGTCACCGAGCAGACGACCGACTACACCGCGCGCATCATCTTTTTGTGCGCCTCCACGCTGAATTCCACGTGGCTCCTGCTGCGCTCGGCGACGGAGCTGTGGCCGGGCGGCCTCGGCAGCAGCTCCGGGGAGCTGGGGCACAACCTCATGGATCACCATTTCCGGGCCGGAGCGTCGGGCACGATCGACGAGCCCGGTCTCGACAAGAAGTACTACTACGGCCGGCGCCCGACGGGGTTCTACATCCCACGCTACCGCAATGTCGGCAGCGACAAGCGCGTGTACCTGCGCGGCTTCGGCTACCAGGGTGGAGCGAGCCGGCAGGGCTGGTCGCGCGCGGTGGCGGAGCTGGGCGTGGGCGGCGCGTTCAAGGATGAGATGGCGCAGCCCGGCGCGTGGACCATCGGCGCCACCGCGTTCGGGGAAATGCTCCCCAATCACAAGAATCAGGTCACGATCGATCCGATCAAGAAAGACAAATGGGGACTGCCTGTCCTCGCCATCGACTGCGCCACGGGTGAGAACGAGCGTCTGATGCGCAGGGATATGATGAACGACATGGCCGAGTCGCTCGAGGCCGCGGGAGTGAAGGATGTTGAGACGTATGACAACGGCTACTTCCCCGGGATGGGGATCCACGAGATGGGTACGGCGCGCATGGGTCGCGATCCCAAGACCTCAGTGCTCAACGCGCACAACCAGGTATGGGACGCCCCGAACGTCTTTGTGACGGACGGCTCCTGCATGGTATCGACAGCCTGTCCGAACCCGTCGCTCACCTACATGGCGCTGACCGCGCGCGCGGCGGACTTCGCCGTGGGCGAGCTCAAGCGCAACAATCTTTAACTCGCGAGGCACCGATGTCGGAACCGACACAGACTCACGTCATCGATCGGCGCGAAGCGATCCGGCGCGTCACCGTCTTGCTGGGCGGCGTCGCGTTAGTGGGCGGCGGCGGGCTGGTAGCTGCATGTGAGCGGGCCCAGAACCGTGCCGCTGGCACGCGCGAGGCAGGGACGTTCACCGCCCAGGACATCGCCTTTCTCGACGAGGTGGCGGACACGATTCTGCCGGAGACCAAGACGCCGGGTGCGAAGGCTGCGCACGTCGGAGCGTTCATGGCGCTGATGGTCACCGACACCTACGACGAGCGGAACCAGGGAATCTTTCGTGACGGCATGGGCAAGCTGAACGCGACCGCATTCATGGCGGCGACGCCCGAACAACGATTGGCGCAGCTAGAGCAAGTGGACCGCGAGCAGAAGACGTATATGGATGCGAAAAAGGACTCCGATCCACCGCACTTTTTCCGCCTGATTAAGGAGCTGACGTTGCTGGGGTACTTCACGTCGGAAATCGGGTGCAGCCAGGCGATGCGCTACCGGGAGACGCCAGGGCGCTTCGACCCCTGCGTGCCGTACACGCCGGGCGAGACGGCGTGGTCGGGACATGCGTAAG
>WNFY01005831.1_pt1 | contig 15752 bp, 13 predicted proteins | sample 5400091 | NCBI WGS metagenome assembly WNFY01 (sample SAMN13153364, study PRJNA577476) | soil metagenome | isolation source: 60 cm soil or saprolite under grassland replicate 1 | place: USA:California | collected 2016-06-15 | reverse complement strand
CAGCGCCAAACGGGACAGGCGCTGTCAGATCGCCGCTTCGTTCTCGCTGTCGAAGAAGTGCATCCGGTGCGGGTTGACCGCGAGGCGCAGCCGCTCGTGCACCTTGGCGCCAACGGTGGGCTCGACCGCAGCGACCATTGTCGTCGGACCGACCGCGACATCGAGCAGGATCTCCGAGCCGAGCCGCTCGACGACCTCGACCACCGCGTCGAGGTTCATGTCGCCGGGATCGGCGTCGCTCGCCACCCGCATGTCCTCGGGCCGGATGCCGAGCGCGACCGCCTTGCCGGCATAGGGGCCGAGCCGGTTGCTCAGCGGCCCCGGCACCCGGAGGCGGATGCCTTCGCCCTCGGCCCACAGCGCGCCATTGGCACCGGCGATCCGGACATTGGCGAAATTCATCGCCGGCGAGCCGATAAACCCGGCGACAAAGCGATTGGCCGGCTCGTTGTACAGCTGCATCGGGTCGCCGACCTGCTGCACCCAGCCGTCGCGCATCACCACGACCCGATCGCCCAGCGTCATCGCCTCGACCTGGTCGTGGGTCACATAAATCGCGGTGGTGCCGAGCCGTTCGTGCAGCTTTTTTAGCTCGACCCGCATCTGGACGCGCAGCTTGGCGTCGAGGTTGGACAGCGGCTCGTCGAACAGAAAGACCTGCGGATGGCGGACGATCGCGCGGCCCAGCGCGACGCGCTGGCGCTGGCCGCCGGAAAGCTGGCGTGATCTCCGCGCGGTCGAATTTGCGCATCTTCAGACCGAAAGCCATGTTGTCGTAGACGCTCATATGCGGATAGAGCGCGTAGTTCTGGAACACCATCGCGATGTCGCGGTCCATCGGCGCCAGCTCGTTGACCACCTTCTCGTTGATCAGGACGCTGCCCGAGGTGATGCTTTCGAGCCCGGCCACCATGCGCAGGGTGGTCGTCTTGCCGCAGCGCGAGGGGCCGACCAGCACGACGAATTCCTTGTCGCGGATATCGATATTGACGTCCTTGACGACGTGAACCTCGTCGAATTTCTTGTTCAAGCTGCGTATAGCGACGCGGGCCATCCTCTTACCCCTTGACCGACCCGGTGATGCCGGAGACGTAGTGTTCGACAAAAAACGAATAGACGAAAGCGACCGGGATCGAACCCAGCAGCGCGCCTGCCATCAGCTCGCCCCAGTAGAACACATCGCCGCGTACCAATTCCGAGGTGACGCCGACCGGCACCGTCTTCTGCTCGGGCGAGGACAGGAAGACCAGGGCGTAGATGAACTCGTTCCAGGATAGCGTGAAGGCGAAAATACCGGCCGACAGGATGCCGGGGATGGCGATCGGGAAGATGATATAGGCCATCGCCTTCCAGCGCGGCGCGCCGTCGATGCGGGCGCATTCCTCCAATTCCTTCGGGATGGATTTGAAGTAGCCCATCATCAGCCAGGTGCAGAACGGGATCAGGAAGGTCGGGTAGGTCAGGATCAGGGCCCAGGGCGAGTCGCCGAGATGGAAGTTGCGGATGATGTCGGCGAGCGGAATGAACAGCAGTGTCTGCGGCACCAGATAGGTGATGAAGATGCCGGTGCCGATGCTGCCCGCGAACGGGAATTTGAGGCGCGACAGGGCATAGCCGGCGAACAAGCCGCAGATCAGCGAGATCACGGTCGAGACCGTGGCGATCAGCATCGTGTTGATCATCCACGTGCTGAACAGCGTCTCGGTCAACAGGTCCGTGATGTGTTGCAGGGTCGGGCGGAGCGTCCAGAACGGGGTATAGTTGGCCGCGTTCCACGGTCGGTACAATTCGTTGTCCGGCCGCACCGAGGTCACGATCATCCAGTAGAACGGGAACAGCAGACCTATGATGAACAACGCCAGCGGGATGTGAAAAAACACCCAGCGGCGCCACCTGGCTCCTTCGATCATGGCTTAGACCGTCTCCACCCGGCGGATATAGACAAGCTGTATGATCACGACCAGCAGCAACACCGGGAAAATTGCTAGCGATACCGCAGCGCCTTCCGAGAGCAGGCCGGTGCCGACGCCGATCTGGTAGGCATAGGTCGCAAAGAGGTGCGTGTGGTTGGCCGGGCCACCACCGGTCAGCACATAGACGAGCTGGAAATCGGCGAAGGTCTGGATGACCGAGAACAGGACGACCACCATCGTCACCGGGAGCAGCAACGGCCAGGTGACGTAGCGGAACCGGTTCCAGGCTCGCGCCCCGTCGATCGCCGCTGCCTCGTGCAATTCGGGGCTGATCGTCTGCAGGCCGGCCAACAGGCTGATCGCGTAAAACGGCACGCCGCGCCAGACATTGACGACCATCACCGAGATGATCGCCAGATCAGGGTCGCCGAGCCAGTTGATCCGTCCGGTGATCAGGCCGAGATGGAACAGCAGCCAATTAATGACGCTAAAGGTCGGGTCGAACATCCACTTCCAGGCAAAGGTCGACAGCACCGTCGGGATGATGAACGGCAGCAGGATGAAGGCGCGGACGAACGCCTTCCCCTTGAAGTGGCGGTTGAGCAGCAGGGCGAGCCAGAGCCCGAGCACCAGCTTAAAGACCGTCGTGACGAAGGTGTAGAGGAAGGTGTTGTAGACCGCAACGCGGAAGATGTCGTCGTGCCACAGCTTGTCGAAATTGGCGAACCCGACAAAGCTGCCGGGAATGCCGACCTTGGTATCGGTGACCGCCAGCAATACGCCTTTGACGAAGGGGTAGGCGATAAACAGCCCGAGCAGCACGATCGTCGGCAACAACAGGAAGGAGGCGAGCCAGCGCTCGTCCTCCAGCAACCGGGTGATCGGGCCGCGCGGCGGCGTGCCGGCATAGGCGCGAGGGGTTACGGCGTCAATTGTTGCCATGTGCGCTTCTCCCGCGGCGCTGCTCAGGCCTCAGGCGTAGATCTTGGTGAGTTCGCCATGCGCCCACTTCACTGCGTCTTCGGGCGCCATCCCCTGGATCGCCTTGGCGTACATATCGGTGATTACGTATTTGGTGACACCCTCGGCGGCGCCGCGTCCCGACGGGCCGGCATGGCCAGCGTAGCGGGTCGAGATCTCGCCGACCGTCTTGAACGGCAACATGATTGGATCGGCGTTCCACACCGGATCCTTCTCCCAATCCTTGGTGGGACCGGTGCAAAAGCCCTGTTGCGAGGTGAACCATTCGCCGAAGATCGGCTTCGAGTTGACCCAGCGCAGGAAGTCCTTGGCGGCCTTCTGGTTCTTCGAATAGCTCATCAGCATGCTGGTGAACGGCGTCGGGTAGATGAACTGACCAGCCGGGCCCTTCGGCAGCCTGGTATGGAAGATGTCGTCCTTCATCGGCTTGCCCTTGTCGGTCTGGTAGGAGTCGGGCTTCCGTTTGGACTCGATATAGATCGAAGCACCGTTGTTCGTGGAACTGACCGTGCCGGCAAGGAAGGCGCGGTTGTTGCTGGAATCGTCCCAGGAAAGCCCGCCCTCATCGCAGCATTCCCGCCAGAACGCGACGGCGTATTTGACCGACTCGACGGTCTCCTTGCCGTTCAGCGCGGCGGTCTTGCCGTCGGCAGCGATCTCCTGGCCGCCAAACGACCACAGGAACGGATACCAGAACGAGGGCGCATCGCCGAAGGTATGGCCTGCGGTCTGACCAAAGGGGCGGCCGGCGGCCTTCAGCTTTTTGCCAGCGGCGCGGTAGTCGTCCCAGGTCTGCGGGAATTTGTCTTCGGGATAGCCGGCCTCGGCGAACCAGGATTTGCGGTTGGTCAACAGACCGGCAACGATCGTCCAGGGCACGCCAAGCCATTTCTTGCCGTCATTGGCGACGATCTTGAACAGGTCCCAATGGCCACCCTGCGCCTTGCCGATCTCCTCGGTCACATCGCTGACATCGACGACGCTGTCGGCGTAGAGCTGCGGCCAGTTGCTCAGCGCCAGGATGACGTCCGGGCCCGTGCCGGATTGCACCGACGAGGTGATCCGTGCCTGGATATCGTTGGCGTTGATGCCCTCGATATTGAGCTTGATGCCCAGATCCTTTTCGCATTGCGGCGCGATCTTGCTGCGCAGCAACTGGTCGGAGGCGGGCACGAAATCGTTCCAGCGCAGCCAATGCAGCGTCGTCTGCTGGGCATATGCCGGGGCCCGGCCCGACGCCAGGATCGCGGCGATCCCGCCGGCTTGCGCCGCGGCGGCACCGGCACCGGAAATCTGCAAAAAGCGACGTCGGGTGACGCAACGCATGATGTTTCCTCCCGAACCTCAAGCGATACGGCCGCAACGCCGCCTTCTCCAGCCCCACTCCCGGATCTTTAGAGGCAACCGCGGTGCAGCACAAGGGGCCGGCGCGCAGCGCCTCGACCTTGCCGGATGGCGGCCGAAACGCACTGCGGCAAAGGACTCGCGGCGGATCCAAGGAGCGGCTTTACCCTGCCCGCCAAGCCGGCTAGAAATCGCCTCGCGCCGGTGCGGCGTATTCGGGGGATTTAAGCAGAACGGGCGATTGGTAATGAATGACGCTATGGCGGCGCCTGCTTCCGTCCTGAGAGAGGCGCCGAGAACCGCTGTGCCAACCTTGCTGAGCGCGGCGCCGCGGCGCCCGATTGTGATGGTGCTCGGCATGCATCGCAGCGGCACCTCCTTGTGCTCGCATGTGTTGAGCGCCCTCGGCCTCGACATGGCGGACAACATGGCCGCGCCCGGGGGCGAGGGGCCAACCAAAGACAATCCGCTCGGGCACTGGGAGCGGTGGGAGATCGTTGAGTTCCACGACCGTATCCTGCGGTTCTTCAATCGAGATTTTTTCAGCCGGGGCCACGACTTCGCGTTACCGGTGGCGTGGTGGGCGGATCCAAGGGTCGCCGAGGTGCGGCGCGAGATTACCGCGTTTCTCGAGCGGCGCATGGGCAACGGCTATTTCGGCTTCAAGGACCCGCGCACGGTGCGGCTGATGCCGATGTGGCACCAGATCGTCAATGAGTTGAAGCTCGCCCCTAAGATCGTTTTCTGCCTGCGTAACCCGGCTCAGGTTGCGCGCTCGCTCAACGTGCGCGACGGGTTCGGCCTCGACACCGGCGAATATCGTTGGCTCTCCTATGCGGTTGATTTCTTTCGCTATACGAAATCGGCCGAGATCTGCACGATCGAATACGAATCCTGGTTCGACGATCCGGCCCGCAACCTGGCGAAATTGCGCAGTTTCCTCGATTTGCCGGATGACCGGGCGGAATTCAACCTCGATCCGGCGATCTCAGACCTCGTCCGTCACGAATTCCGGCATGACGACGCACGCCTGAGCGAGGCGAGCCAGCCACTGATCCGCTCGGTCTACAAGCTGGCGCGTCGGGCCGAGATCGACCCCGCTGCGCGTCAGCAGGTGCAGACGATCGCCGCCCAATTCGTCACGTTTCAGCAGCTGCAAGGCGTCTTTCAGCGCGATTTCGAGCAGCACGCCGCGGCCGCCGCCCGGCTGCCCGAGCTGGAGAAGGAAGCCGCGGCTCTGCGCGAGCGCGCAGAGGCAGCAGAGGCGGTGGTGGCCGAGAGCACCAGGCTGCGCGAGGATGCCGAACGATGGGCCAAGGACCGCGAGGCGACCGCCGAGTGGGCACAGGCCGAGATACCCCATCTGCGCGAGTTGCTCGCTAACGCCGAAAGTTGGGCCAAGGACCGCGAGGCGACCGTCGTGTGGATGCAGAGCGAAATGGCCGGTCTGCGCGAGGCGCTCGCCGAAGCCGATCGCCGGGCGCAGGTTCACGAGGCCGCGGCGGCGGTATTGGAGAGCGAAACCGTCAGTCGGCAGGAGGCGGCGGCGCGCGCCGACCGTGAACGCCGGCAAGCCGAGGAGGCGACGGCGAGCATCTGGGCGGAGGTCGAAGATCTCCGGAACGCCGTGGAGCAGGTCGAGCGGGAGGCTAGCGAACGCAGCGTGGCGGTGACGGTGGTGCAGGAGGAAATCGTCCGCCTACACGACGCGTTGGCAAAGGCGCAGAAACGGACGGAGGAGAGCGAGGCTGCCGCCGCGGCGTTACAGGACGAGCTCGCTGCTCTGCGCGAGGCGCTCGCCGAGGCCGAACGCCAGAGCCAGGAACGTGCGGCGACCGGAGCAGCGGCGCTGGAAGAGCTCGCCGGGCTACGCGCGGCACTCGTTGAGGTTGAACACCGGGCGGAGGATGGCGAGACCGCCGCCGCAACCTTGCAGCGCCAGATCGCCGGTCTGCGCGAGGCGCTCACCGAGGCCGAACGCCAGGTCCAGCAGCGCGACGCGACCGGCGCAGCCATGCAGGAAGAACTCACCGGGCTGCGCGAAGGGCTAGCAGAGAGCAGACGCCAGGTCTCGGAACACCAATCCACGGCTGCGGTGCTCCACGCCGAGATCGCCCTGTTGCGTGCAACGCTGGTCGACGCCGAGCGCCGCGCGAAAGAAGCGGAGGCCGTCCCGGAGATCCGGACGGAGTTGGCTCGGCTCCGCGAAGCGTTGGGCCGCGCCGAACAAGAGGTCTGGGAACGGGCCGGGCTGATCGAGACGATGCGGGCCGAACTGCTCTCGCTCGGCGAGAGTTTGGCGCAGACCCGGCGGGATGCCGGCGAACGCGCTGCCGGCGTGGCGGCGATGGAGGCCGAACTTGCAGTGCTGCATGACGCGGCGGCCGAAAGCGAGCGTGACGGAGAACGGCGCGCCAGCGCTGCGGCCGCGCTGGAGGCTCAAATCGCCGAGTTGTCCGAGATAATCGAGCGTGCTGAGCGGGAGGGCAGGGCGCGTGCCGCCGAGGTCGCGCGGCTCAAGCGCGAAATTGACGAGCTGCGCGCAACGGTGAGGCGAGCGGAACGCGACGCCGCCGCAGCGCAGAATGCGTTGATCGCCGCGCGGCAGATCGGCCAGGCGGCCATCGACGCTTTGGCGATAGGCAAGTCGGCTCCACTCGATCATCCGCCGCGATTGGGATGGCGGCAGGCCATGAGACGGTGGTTCGGCTCTGCCGGCTACGCGTGAACCATTCGTGCCGTCTGGGCGCCTCTCGCTCGCGCTGGCCGGCTTCGCCGACTGAACTTCCCCTATCTTGGTGCCCCAATTGAGAATGCCGATGCCGCCTCTTAGTATGAGACGCCCGCCGATCATCGCCCGTGCCGACTGTGCCCGCGAGGCCGGGGAATGGCAACTCGCGGCCGGGCTCTATCGCGCGGCGCTGGAGCGTGCCCCCAACAGACCGCCGATCTGGATCCAATACGGCCACGCGCTGAAGGAGTCGGGCAGTCCGGCCGACGCCGAGAACGCCTATCGCACCGCGATCGCTTACCAGCCGGCCGACGCCGAAGCGCATCTACATCTCGGCCACGTCTTGAAGTTGCAAGGGAGGCGGGTCGAGGCCGAGGTTGCCTACCGGCGGGCCTGGGCGCTCGACCGATCGTCGCTCGATGCGCAGCGCGAGCTCGACGCCTTGAGCTTGACCGAAAGCAACGTCGTAGAAGCGGCCGATCTTGCGGTCGCCAATCCGAAGCGTGAAACGGCGCCCGTCTCTAACGGGGGAGCGCACCATGTCGTAGCGCCGCGCCGCAAGGAGACCATCATCACCCGCGCCGACCGCGCCCGCGATGCGCAACAATGGCCACGCGCCGCGCGGCTTTACCGCAAGGCGCTCGATCGCAACCCGAAAAAGCCGCTGATCTGGGTGCAATACGGCCATGCGCTGAAGGAATCGGGCGACCCGATCGAGGCCGAACGAGCCTACCGCACCGCGATTTCCTACGCTCCCGGCGCCGCCGACGCGCATTTGCAGCTCGGCCATGCTCTGAAGCTGCAGGGCAAGACCAAGGAGGCGCAGGCAGCCTATCTACGCGCCTTCGCGCTCGATCAATCGTTGAGTGACCCATCATGCGAGCTGTCAGCGTTGGGTTGGGGGGCCGACGTAATGGCGGAGCTCGAAAAGCTGCTTATCGGCAAGGCGCGGGCTGGCCTGGCTGAGCCATCCGTTGCCAATTCGGCCGCGATCATCGCCAGCGAGATGAGCCTAACGGGCGATGAACCGCAGGGCGAGAACCATCCCCAGCCGCTAAGGGCAAAGATCAGCAGTACGGCGGTTGATCGAGTCGAAAATGATATCCAAATTCTGCGCGAATCCGGGTTGTTCGACGAGGAGTACTATCGGACGAATAACCTTGACCTGCCAAGTGGAATTGACTTGCTCAGGCACTTCGTAGAGTGGGGTGCCCATGAGTGCCGTGATCCACATCCGCTATTTATGACGTCTTATTACTTAAAATGTCAAGTAGACGTTGCCAACTCATTCAAAAATCACCAAATTAATCCGGCTATTCACTTTTTGCTTTACGGTGTGTTTGAGAATAGGAAGCCTCATCCTTTATTCGACACGGATTTTTATTCTAAAAAATATTATGATATAATCAAACATGGAATTAATCCTCTTGTGGATTACCTGCGATACGGGGTGCGCGAGCAGCGGATCTGTAACGCGGTTGGCCATTCGCCATTCGACAATTATGGCCTCTTGAAGGGCGAAACCCCAGAGCTAGCAGGGGTTCTGGAAAGCTTTCCCAAGAACCCGACAATTTCGATCGTGATGCCGCTATACGCCAAAACGTCGCTCGATAAACGGGTGTTGATCGAGGCGACACACTCGATTCAGGGACAAACCTACTCTAACTGGGAGTTGTGCATCTGCAACAACGGCTCTACTCAGCTGTCGGCCATTCGCGCGCTTGACGACTTACGGGAAGGCGACCCCCGCATCCGGGTCACCGCCTTCGAAATGAACCAGGGAATTTCGGCCGCCACCAACGCCGCCCTGGACATGGCAGGGGGCGACTTCGTTGCGCTGATGGATCACGACGATCTCCTCGCCCCGAACGCGCTGTACGAAATCGTCAAACATATTAATCGGCATCCGTCCGTTGACGTCCTCTATACGGATCAAGATAAGGTGGATATCGATAATAATAGAAGCAACCCATTTTATAAACCAGATTGGTCTCCAGAAATGTTTCGTGGCGTGATGTACGTCGGCCACTTAATGGTCGTCCGTCGCAGCTTGTTAAATCAGATTGGTGGGCTGGACTCGGCCTTCGATAAAGTACAGGATTTTGAGCTGATGCTGCGACTGGGCGAGGCGACCGAACGGATCATTCACATCCCCAAGATCCTCTATCATTGGCGGATGATTCCAGGGAGTTTGCCCTCGGGGCGTACGAGAAATCCGGCATAGAGGAATTGCAGGCAAAGGCGGTAACGGCCCATCTCGGTCGACTGGGCGTCAAAGCTGAGGCCGTGAGCCATGATAGCTTACCGCACCGCGTCAAGATCCTTCCCGGTGGCCTCCGTCGCCGCCCGAAGGTGACCATTGTTATCCCAAGCAAGGATGCGCCAGAGTACATCGGCCCATGTCTCGACAGCATCTTCACACGCAGCTCTTATGACAACTATGAAGTCATAGTCGTCGATAATGGGACTACGAACTCCCAGGCACTGGAGATACTGCGCACTTACCCGATTCTTCGGTGTCCATTTCACGGTCCCTTTAACTTCTCTCAAGCCAATAATCTCGCCGTTGCGCAATCCAGCGGGGAGTTCGTCATTTTCATGAACAACGATACGCAGGTGGTTACGCCGGATTGGATTGAGAATATGCTCTTCTACTTTCTCGAATACCGTGATGTCGGGATGGTAGGCCCGCTTTTGACCTATATCCGGACGAGCGCGTACAACACGCTGGAGTAATACTTGGATTTCGCGGCACCGCCGATCATGTGATGCGGTTCTTTCCAAGCGACGCCGACGGTCATGCGGGTTCCCTCTGCTGCGCCCGCGAGGTCAGCGGAGTTACCGCCGCATGCTCGATGATGCCGCGTCGGCTGTTTGACGAGATCGGCGGGTTTGCCGAGGAATTTTCTACTATTTATCAAGATCTTGACCTCGGTTTGCGAATACGCCAGCGCGGGCTGCGCATCCTCTATACGCCGCAGAGCCGTCTCCACCATCATGAGAGTGTCTCCAGGGGGAATTTTTACGATCATCTCGATCGCGACATCATCCTGGACGTCTGGGGCGAGGTGATCGCTCGAGGCGACCCGTATTACAACGTGAATTTTGTGAGAGAACACTTCGATTATACAGCTCACAAATGGACCGTACGGCCGTGGCGCTCGTAGATGTTACGACGACTGGGAGCACTGGAGCGGCAGCAGTTGCGATTAAGACCGCGTTGGCTGCCTTTGATCAGCCCCGTTATGAGATGCGCGCGGAGTGGCCTCTCGCAGGCTGATCTGTGAACAGCGTCCACAGCGGACCCCGCTCAACTTTCCCTCTACCGGAGCAGTGCATGTTTGTTGGTTATGTCGATACCGCAACAGCGTTGTCGATCTCCGGGCCGGCCTGGAATGCCACTGATAACAAACCCACTACCGTTGTCATGGTTTTTCCCGACGGCTCCCACCGGCGGATTCCGGCTAACCTGCCGAGACCCGACGTCGCTGAAAAACTTCGTACCGACACGCGATGCGGTTTCGCGTTTACACCAACGGTCACCGAGACATACGCCGGCTGTTACAGCATCCAGTTTGAAGACGGCACTCTCGTCCCCAACGGTACCATTTACATCGAGGCAGAGCCGATCCGGGAGCTGGTAGAAGGTCGCTGGCGCCGAGATGAGCCAGAGGCAGACTTGACCTGGGGCCGGATCATGACCGGCGACTCATTTGTGGACTTTATGCTGAGAAACGGCGTATCGGCTCGCGATCCCCAAAAGTACCTGGAGATCGGTCCAGGCTACGGAAGAATTCTACGGTCGCTCCTGGATCGAGATTGCCGAATCGCTCGGTATCTTGGAATAGAGCTCTCGTGGGCCCGCACCAGACGGCTGAAGGCCTCGTTCGCAGAGAACTGTCCTAATATCGACTTTCAGTGTGCATCTTGTGAAACGGTGGCTGTTAACGAGACATTCGATTTGGTTTTTTCATCCTCAACCTTCGAGCACTTGCACCCGGATTTCAGCATTGCCCTTAACAATATTGGTAAATACGTCGTGCGCGGCGGCGATGTGTATATCGATTTTATACAACGCGACGATGAAGGTAAGACGAGGAGCTCTACATTCGAGACCGGCGCCTTTGTCCGAGTATACAGCATTGACGAGATAACGGCGCTATTCAACCATTGTGGGATTGCTATCAATGCGATCGAAAGTATCGTGCTCGGCGAAGGGAACCGTGGCGACGGGGCGGCAATCCCGATCAAACGCATTGCCGTTGCGGGGCGGATGGAGCGGTCAGATCTTATCCAGCTTTAAGCGGTTCGCGATGGTGTTGTGGCTGCCGGCACCGGCGCCGGAAGCGCAAAAGGGGAGAGGCAGGCGCGGTATCACTGGCGAATTTGAGGGAATAGAAACCTAGCATGACGAATGTTCTGTGGATCAATTATGATAACTTTGCCACGAATAGTGCGACTCATATTTTCAACCTTGCAAATAGGTTGGTGGAATATGGTCTGAGTTGCGCAGTGGCGGTTCCGAGTATCGCTGCCCATATATTATTCACCTTGAGGATAATGAGGAATTCATCTTTAGTGCGTTCACGAATATCCCGCTGGCGCAGACAGCAACGATCTCAGCCGAAGAATTGGATCAGGCAGCCGGCGAAGGACTATCGCACCCGGTGCGCTACCGGCGTTTTCTCGCCGGCGCAAGTGGTGTGACAACCATCATCCAGACACTCGTAGCATTTGTTCCTGAGGGGATTCCCACCGAGGAAATCTGGCCGGGATACGACGAGGAACTGTTTTACCCGCAAAGCGGTGATATTGCGCTCCGCAACAAGCTTGGCATCCCAGATGGTGCATACGTAGTCGCCTATGCCGGCAATGCCCATGCCGCAAATGCGGCGGAGATGCACAGCCTGTACTCGGCCATCGGGTTGGTTAATCGTCAGGGGCATCCGTTGAAGTTAATCCGATGCAGTCGGGATTCCGTCGACTTGCTCAGCCCAGAGCTTCATTTCATTAAGGAACATATTGTTGATGTCGGTTTCCAGCCGCACATAGAGGTTCCGCGCTATCTGGCTCTTGCCGATTTCCTGGTACAACCCGGGCGAGCCAACGATTTCAACGATTTCCGGATCCCGTCCAAGCTCCCGGAATTTCTGGCTATGGGGCTGCCGGTAATCCTTCCTAGGAGCAATATCGGGCGAGAAATGCGGCATGAGGTAGATGCGCTCATAATGGAAGAGGGTCACAATCTGGATATTGCGCGTCAATTGCGCCGGTTAATCGGGGATCCTCCTTTGCGCGAACGCATAGGGGCGGGCGGCAGGGCGTTCGCCGAAAGGCATTTGAACTGGAATGTCGGCGCCGCGAAGCTGTTCGCTTTCTACGAGAGGGTTCTTGGCAGAAATATCGGCAACAGCCAGCCTCCGCAGCATGCTGCGAGATCAGCGGCCGCTGTCGAGCCGACATTATTGAAGCGCCGATACGGAAATTTTCATGCTGCGCCGCTCAGCTACGCAACGGTTGCCGACTATGTCGATAGCGTTGAGCATCTGCCGGATCTGGCCCAGAGCAACCGTGACATAAAGGATGTTCAGCGGCCCTGGGCTTTGAAGGCATTACTGGCATCAGTGCCGGCGGGAGGCAGGGTGCTGGAGATTGGTGCCGGTGAGCCGTTGGTCGCGCAACGGTTGGTGGACCTTGGCTATGAGGTTGTCGTTGTCGATCCGTATGAGGGCTATGCTGGTGGGCCCTCCGATTTCGAGATTATTTACAAGTCCCACCCCCGAATAACGTTCATGCGTGGTCATTTTCCGCAGGCAGTGCCCGCCAATCTTACCGGTTCCTTTGACGCCATTTACTCGATCTCGGTGCTGGAACATGTTCCGCTCACGGAAATTAACCTGATTTTTGCCGGGATCAAACGATTGCTGCGGCACCCAGGTTGCGCCAGCATCCACGCGATCGATCACGTACACAGGGGCCGGGGCAGCGAGTATCATTTGACGATGCTCCAGCGGGTCACGGCGGCAGCTGGGCTGTCTCAATCGGTGCTGGACCAGGTTCTCTTGGAGCTCGATGAGGACCCTGAGGCTTATTTCCTTTCGGCCGAGGCCCATAACCGGTGGCGGGGTTCCGCTCCTTATGCCGAGTTCCCAATGCGGCGGGTGGTCTCCATCCAGCTTTGCACTCAGGCGGGCATGATAGGGGTCGGGCGCAAGGAGTGATGCGGTGGTGGACGCCGGGTCTTGGCGCAAGCCGCAATGGCAATCGGTAGCATAGCGGTGACGATTAGCAAACCGGCAGTCGCAGCCGCGATCATCGCCTGCCTTTTTGTTGCGAAGGCGGGGATTGCCCTGTCGGCGACACCGATCGGTTATTTTGACGGCATCGACGGGAATGGCGCTGCCTTCGGGTGGGCTCTTGATCCTATTGCCCCCGATCGGTCGATAGAGGTCACACTGCATATCGACACACCACGAGGCTCATCCGAGCCAGCCGCGAGGGCCGATACCGAGGTCGCTCGCCCTGATGTGAATGCCGCCCACCATGTCAGCGGCAGTCATGGCTTTGTGATAATGGTCCCGGTCTTCCTCCGCGACGGTAAATCCCATCAGCTCTACGTCTCTGCAGCGGGCATCGACGGCAAAGCCATCGAATTGCAGGGGTCGCCAAAGCCGTTCGAACTTTCGCGGCCTCCCGGACTCCCTTCGCAAGGTGACGCCTCGGTCAGCCTGAACGGCATCACCGTCGCCACCGCTGCCCGTTTCGGCGGCGCGATCACGTCGCTACGCTGGAACGGCAAAGAGTTCGTCAATGCTCAGGACCACGGCCGGGAAATCCAGACCGCTTGGCAAGGCAATAACGCAGGAGAGTGTTTTAATCCGACCGAAGCGGGATCAGCTGAAGACGGCATCGGTCTTTACACGACGAGCAAGTTACTCTCTACAACCGTGACTACGGCTTCGATCACGACCATTAGTATCCCCGCTTTCTGGCTCAAGCCGGGAAAGACAGGTCCGTTCTGCGGGTTTAATCCGCGCCGCCGATCGTCTTGGGAGGGCGGACGTGCGGTCAATCGCACACCGGGATCGTCGAGTATGATCAAAAGCAAGTGAGCATCGGCTATCGCGACATGCCAAATGTCCTCGTCTACGATTCCGAGATCACCCTCGCTCCCGATGAGCTCGCATATTTTCCCCTGCATGACATGATGCTAGAGAATCCGGCAGCCTATTTGCGACGAGAATTTATGTACTTGTATCGCTACGATCTCACATCCGTCCGGCTGACAGCACGTACTGAAACTCATCCCCATTTTGTGGAGGCGTCGCAATCGCCAACTATCGTGGCTACCTCAGATGACCAATATGCGATCGGCCTTTATACACCAGACATTCCCCGAAACGGCTTCCCCGATGCTGAACAGCGAAAGTTTCTAGGATATGTTTTCACGGACTGGGGAACTGTGGTCAGCCTCAGCGCGCGTATTCGGGCGGTGCCGGCATCGGGCGCGATATTTGAACCTGGCACGTACCGCTATCGAACATTTCTCGCTATAGGTCGAGTGTCAGACGTTGCCGCTTCGCTGCAACGACTGGTCTCAGCCGGATTGTCAGACAGATAAGCATCTTTCGGCCAAAAAATCGAACGAAACCAAGGCGTATGGGTTAAGGTCAGCCGATGAAGAAGGAAGCCGCTGGCTACGTCGATATCATCGACCGCCGAACTGTCTCGGGTTGGGCCTCGCCACCGCAGGCCGTCGCGGTTTCGGTGAACGGCGCAAAGGTTGGTGAGGCTCGAATCACCGAGGCCCGCGAGGATGCGCGAATCGCCGGTCATGCCGACGCCCGAGGCTTTTTCTTCCGCCTCGCCCGCCATCTTCGCGAGGGCGACAAGGCGCGCCGGCCCCATCCCTTGTTCAATCCCGATTGGTACCGGACTCGTTTCTCCCTATCCAGCGATGTACCGGCCTTTCTGCATTTCCTGCGCGACGGCGTGTTCGAGGATCTGTCGCCGACGCCACTGTTCGATTCGAAATTCTACCGGACAATGTATCCGGAAGTGGAGACATCGATCCGTGACGGCGTCTATTCGTGCTCGCTCGAACACTTCATCATGAAAGGCATGGATCGCGGCCTGTCGCCGAGCGCGGACTGGGACTCGGAGTACTATCTGCGGCAGAACCCGGATGTCGTTGAAGACGTGAAGACCGGGCGGCGACGCTCCGCTGTCAGTCATTGGATACAGTTCGGCATCGGCGAGAACCGGGCGCCGAATGCCCGGTTCGACGCCAAGCTATACCTGGAGAACTACCCCGCCGCCACCGAGGAGATCAGGCGGCAGGGCCTCCTCGGTACGTTCGAGCATTTTGCGGTCTTTGGGAGAGAGCGGCGCTGGCTTGTCGATGCGCCGAGCCTTGAGGAGCGCGTGCGTGGCAGCGGTTTGTTCGATAATGAAGTTTATTCGGCGCTGAACCCGGATGTGCCCAGCGATCCGGCCGACACCTGGCGGCATTTTTGGCAACACGGGCTCGACGAAGGCCGCCCGTTCACCAGCCCCGAGGTTGTCGCCCGCATGTTGGCTCGTTTGGAGGCCGATCTCCGAGCCGAGCGGTACCGATTTAAGATGATGGCGGAGGCCGCGCTCGCCGGGTCGGAGAACCGCGACACCGCAGCCCGGTTGTGCCAGCGCGGCATCCGCGTCGGCGTCTTCTGCAGCTCGATCGGTAATTTCTTCATGCGAGAGATCGCCGACCTTCTCGCCTGGGGCTTGGAGGCCGAGGGGAT
>WNFY01008410.1_pt1 | contig 15754 bp, 12 predicted proteins | sample 5400091 | NCBI WGS metagenome assembly WNFY01 (sample SAMN13153364, study PRJNA577476) | soil metagenome | isolation source: 60 cm soil or saprolite under grassland replicate 1 | place: USA:California | collected 2016-06-15 | reverse complement strand
TTGTTTGCACTTATTGATGCAGGTACATTTCTCTTCGCAGGCAACCAGGAAGAGGTGCTCCCGCTCGTGAACAGGCCGGCCTATGCATTCCCACCTGGTGGACGTACATCGATCGTGCGCAACAGAGCGATGCTGACAACGACGACGGCTGGGAACCATTTGCTCTCACTGGCTGAATATGTCGCAATGTATCTTTTTACCTGGTCGGATGTCCTCTGGCCCGATGACCTGCCTGAAATTGAAGATATGCGGAAGATGTATAGATCTTTGCGTGTAGATGATATACCACATGAGAAAGTGGAACGGTATGTCGAGAGCGTGCAGAAGTTGCGTCAGTTCCGCTCTACCCTTCCTCATGTCCGGCGCGTCCTGGCGAATATCTCGCTCTATACCATCTGTGATGATCACGATGTCACCGATGACTGGTATCTCGATGGGGCATGGTGCCAACAGGTTTTGAACAGCAAACTGGGACACCGAATACTCCGCAACGCGCTGCTGGCCTATGCGCTCTTCCAGGCATGGGGCAATACCCCTGATCAATTCGAGCAGTCCCATGGAAAAGCATTCCTCGCTGCGCTGGACGCGTGGCGTGGTGACGAAGCGGGAGGGCAGGCAGAAACTATTTCCACAATGCTTGGCTTGCCTGATTCTTTCGCGGGGCGTGGGGAATTACCTCATGTGGAACAGGCATTCAAATGGCACTATACGTATGCAGGTCCGCGCTACCTGGTCATTGTCATGGATACGCGTACACAGCGCCTCTACCGCTCTCCGGGCGCATTTCCAGGTCTGTTGTCTCCTCGCGCATTAAATACGCAGGTGGTTGCAATGACACGCGAGGATGCAGATGTCACCATCATGATCTCCGCGACTCCTGTGATTGGCCAGAATTTTGTCGAAGCGGTCCAGTTTTGGGGCCACTGGAGCCTCAGGAATAACTATGCATTGGATCAAGAGGCCTGGGCTCTCGATTGGGATACCTTCCAGCCCTTTCTCAAGACGGTGAGCGCGATGAAACGGATCGTTTTTCTCTCAGGAGATGTCCATTACGCGTTTGGTTCGAGTTTAGAGTACTGGGACCGTACAGAGGGCGCAACTGCTAAGATGGTCAATTATATCTCCAGTCCGTTGCTCAATGAAGTGTCAGGGCCCGAAATCGCGGTGCTCACGACCATCTATCCCCAACTCACCCATTTGATGCGAGGGGAGGCTTCGTCGCAAGCCGATTTCTTTGCCTGGGATACCGATATTGCGAAGCGCTACCTCTTCAAAAAGATACTGCGCATTATTCTGCTGCGTCTCTATTTCGTCTGGTGGTCCGTGCCAAAATTGATCGATGCGTTGCGATCTCGCACTGAGATCGTCATCCCTGCCACGGGATGGCCGAAGGGAGCATTCGATGCTATGCCACCAGATCGCAGGTATCGTGTGCATTATTTACGCGACCAGCTCGACCTCGTTCAAGCACAGGATACAGGTGAAAAAAAAGCGCAGCGAAGGAGACTACCCGCCTGGTTGCTTCGATTGATCCGTCTGGCCTTAAAAGGGGTAACAATCCTGGAGGCGAGGGTAGGGCAGACCAGGAAGAAGATAGCCAGAAGAGCTGGAAGAGTGGAGCAAGTATCATCGCATGTGCGCAAACATGCGGTCCATGGTGCGATACGGGGAACAGATCTCCTGGAGCACAGGCTGGAAAAGCGCAAGAATACGCTGGGTGAAGCTATATTCCATCATCAGCAATGGCTGCGGGCGTGGAAAATCGGAGCGCATATCATTGGGCATACCAATATTGGTGAAATAGTCTTTCGTTGGAACGCAGAAGAGCAGGAAGTGATTCAACGCCTATGGTGGTGGCACCCCAGCAATGCGGAACAACCTGCCCTGGCGACGGAGTTTCATGAAACGCTCAAGGTACCTGCGCCTGATGCAGGGCCTCGACTGCCATAATCATTCAGAAGCCCCTTCTGATTCCTCTTTCGCACATTCTCAGGTCCAACTCAGAATCGTCTCAGGTTCGCTTCATACCCATGTGTCATACTCAATTTGTCGTAGAATGAGGGGTAAACAAAGAAAGAAAAATGACCACCGTACCCTTCTGTAAAGGATCAAGGATGAGCAGATTGGAGAGTGTTCAATGAAAGCGCATATTCTGGTTGTGGATGATGATCCACGTATTACCAATCTCCTGCGGCGTATTCTCGCCTACGAAGGATATAGCGTTGCCGTTGCCGCCAGTGGCCATGAAGCGTTAACACGCTCTTTAGAACGCGCTCCTGATCTCATCATCCTCGATATTATGCTCCCAGGCATCGATGGATTGGAGGTAGCACGTCGACTGCGTGCGGCTGGTGATAATGTGCCTATCTTAATGCTGACTGCTCGTGATGCTGTCTCTGACCGTGTGAAGGGATTGGAGACGGGTGCTGATGATTACCTTGTCAAGCCATTTGCGCATGAAGAACTGCTGGCGCGGGTCAAGGCGATGCTACGCAGGAACCAGACGGAGCGGCACGAGGTCTTGCGCTATGCTGACGTTGAGCTTGATACCGGTACACGGGTCGCTCATCGTGGTGGGCGCGAAATCGATCTCTCACCAACGGAATATGAACTGCTTGCGCTCTTTTTACGCCGCCCGCGCCAGGTTCTTACCCGTGAGATCATCCTGGATCGTGTCTGGGGCATTGACTTCGAGGGCTCATCCAACGTAATGGAGGTGTACGTAGGTTACTTACGGACGAAGTTAGAAGCTGAAGGCGAACCTCGACTGATTCATACGATTCGTGGAGTGGGATATGTCTTTAAAGAATGAAAGACTCACAGCGCGGCTATCCTCTCTACCTTCTGTTTCTCATCAACGGCAGCCGCGTTCTTTGCGCTTGCGGCTTGTGCTCTGGTACGGGTCACTCTTAACCATTGCCCTGGTCTTTTTCGGCGTCCTTGTCTGGGAGCTGACGACCAATGCACTTAATCAAAGTGTGGACAGCTCGGTGCAGGCAGAAGCGCGAGTCGCTGATCTTGCACTGAGTCGCGAAATCCTCCCGATCTCACCATACTGGCCCGCTCAGCTTTCATTACACTCTTTGAATACATATCAAGAATCAGGGATAGCGGTTGAGGTTATCGATGTCCAGGGCTCGATACGCTATGACTCAGATAGGAACAGTACGACACATATTCCATTCGATACTGGTACGGCACATGCCATACTTGCAGGTCAAACGAGCTGGTATACAGCAAATGTGGACGGAGTACGTGTGCGCGTGGAGGCACTCCCCGTGCGAGCTCAGGTTCCTTCTTCCAATAAAGAGACAACCTCTACCACAAACACAGGCCCTGTCATTGGCACACTTCTGGTGGCAAAGTCGCTTACTGAGGTGAATGCGACTCTGCTTCTTTTACGAACGCTCCTTTTGCTCGTTGGTATAGCAACATTGGCGGGTGCGCTGCTTGGTGGATGGGCCATCGCAGCCCGTGTGCTCTCTCCTCTGGCAGAGATGGTGAAGACTGCACGCGCTATTGCCGCCATGACGGCACAGGGCACGCGCATAGGCAATTTAAGCCAACGTGTGAGAAGACCTGGTGGCCGTGATGAGATGGCCCAGGTTGTTGATACATTTAACGAGATGCTGACCAATCTGGAACGGGCCACACGCACACAACGTCGCTTTATCGCGGATGCGTCTCACGAACTACGTGCGCCGCTTACTACCATCCAGGGCAACCTTGCCTTCTTGCGACATCACATTGATGAATTGTCGCCTGAAGAGCGACACACTATGCTCGCTGATGCACATGCAGAAACGCTCCGGCTGGCCCAACTGGTGGAAGAGCTGCTTCTGCTCGCCCGTGCCGATGCAAATGTGGATACCCCCCCTCCCCTCTCTGAGAAAGAGACGACGCAAGGAGAAAGAGAACGCCAGCCTGTTGAACTTGACCGCACCGTACTGCAACTGGTGCGCCAATTCCGCGGGCGGTTGCACACAGAGGAAGTGAAGCTCGAAGTTGGTCATATTGAGCCGCTCCGGGTGCGGGGCGACGACGAAAGTATCCGCCGAGTTTTACTCATTTTGCTCGATAATGCGCTCAAGTATACACCAGAGAATGAGCGGAACGAGGCGGGTCGTGTGGTTGTCTCTCTCGAACGGATACAGAACGAAGCCGTGCTTCGGGTGCGTGATACTGGCATTGGTATCGAACCGGATGATCTTCCACACATTTTCGAGCGTTTCTATCGTGCCGACCGTGCTCGCTCACGGCAAGGAACAGGGCTTGGACTCTCAATTGCCCGAACGATAGTGGAACAACTCGGTGGTCGTATTACGGCTGAGAGCACTCCTGGTCACGGTAGTACATTCAGTGTCTGGCTTCCACTCGCTGTATAAATATTCTCCCACCTTACCAGGTGCAAACAACGACCTTCTCAGCCTCAGTTCAGCCAGACCACAGGGTCATTTCACTTAACCACGCTATATTTGTGAGGTAGGGGCGCGGTTTACAAGCCCGTGGCGTCCACAGATCGAGCAGCGGGCTTGTAAACCGCGCCCCTACTGGTAAATCGTGCCCCTACCAGGGTGGAAATGATGATCGGGACCTCAGCAGGTTGATCGCACTATTACTATGGAGGAAAAAATGCTATCTACATTTCATACATTTCGTACACGTCTTCAGCACCTCATCGTCTGGCATACACATGCGGTTGCCCAACTTCCGCGTTGGCGTCACCCGTTGATTGGATATCTTGTTGGCCTTCTGCTTGTCAGCCTCGGCCTCTTTGTCGGACTGGTGGAAACCCAACTCCTTTCATCATTCTCATTTCCAGGCGTATTCCTCCTGTTCGCTCTCGTGGTCGTGGCCCTGCTCTGGGGAGTTGGCCCGGCAATCTTCGCGCTTCTGCTGAGCCTGCTCGTTCTCGACTATCTATATGTTCCTCCCTTTGGCAGGCTGGGTGGGTATGGATGGAGTGGGGTGCTTCAACTCTTCACTTTTACGAGTGCGGGCATTATCATTGCGCTGCTTACCAGTCAGCGTGAGGTTGCACGTCTCAAGGCATCAGAGGCTGAGCGTGAAGCTGCTCTCCGTGCTAATCAACTAGAGGCGATGTTTGAGGCGATGAGCGATAGTGTGGTTGTCTACAACAGGCAGCGACAGGTCGTACATACCAATGCGGCAACCACTCGCCTCTTTGGTCTCACGCTTGTGCCAGAGCGCGATGCGGCACCTCTGAGACAGGAACTGTTGCGACAGACGGCAGAACAGGGTGAGCAAGGGCAACTCCTGCCGGAAAAGCAGCGTCCATTGGCTCGTCTGTTGCACGGAGAAGCGCTCACCGGTACCAACGCTACCGATGTGTTGGTGCAAACTCCTGATGGACGGAAGATGATCCTCAACATGAGTGGGGCCCCGATACGAGATGAAGCAGGGAGGATCGAGCATGCCGTACTGATCTATCGCGATGTCACCGAGAGACGACGACTCGAACAGCGCACGGCTGAAGCTTTGCGTGCATTACTCGCAATGGCAGAGGTTCTTGGCCAATCTGTAGATTTGCATGAAGAAGGCGTGTCCCCTGTGAGTGAATTAGAGCGCGTCGGGGAGCGTATAGCCGAACTCACACGAAGCGTCGTTGAGGGCGTGCATGTGGTTATGCTCGCCGTGGAGCCAGAAGAAGAGAGCGTACATCCTGTCGCCTCCGTCGGGTTCACGTCTCTCGAAGAACAGCAGTGGCGCGAACAGTTAAGTCCTTCTCCTTCTCTGGGAAATTACCTGGGAAGTCCAGCTCTGCTCTCGCCTCTGAAAGATGATGAAGCTCTTTTGCTTGATGGTATGGCCTTGCCGGTGCATACTCCTGTTCTTCCCTATTATGTACAGACGGTGCTTGTCGTCCCCATTTGTGTCGAACGTCAGCTCGTCGGGATTCTTTGCGTGGATGATGGCAATCGAGAGCATACCTACAGCAGGCATGAAATCAGTCTCACCCGGACGATTGCCAGATTGACGGCTCTCATTCTTGCACGAGCACAACGGCAGCGGGAACTTACAGAGGCACGGGCAAGTGAACAGGCTCTACGTGAGACCAACCGTCACATGGAAGAGTTCATCAGCATCATTTGCCATGAGTTGAAGACGCCGTTAACGGTTATGAGAGGCAGTGTCCAGCTCGCAGAACGTAAGGTGAAACGACTCGTTGCGGTGGACGCTCTCCTTCCCGATGAGATGAGACGGTTTGCATCGGTCCAGGCGCTGCTAGAGCGTACAAAGAATCAGATCAGCATTCAGGATCGATTAGTCAACGACCTCTTAGATGCCTCACGGATTCAGACGCAGACGTTGAAGCTCTTCATGGTCTCGTGCAATCTTACGAGCATTGTCCAGGAGGCAGTTGAGGACCAGCAACAGGCGGCGCTTGCACGAACCATCCATCTACAGATGCCTGTAGAGAAAGAGGTGCCTGTTTATGGTGATGCTGATCGTCTGGTACAGGTGGTCACAAACTATCTGACCAACGCACTCAAATACTCGTCAGCGGATCGACCTGTCGAGGTCTGCCTCTCTGTGGAAGGACAGATGGCATCGGTTGCGGTGCGAGATGAGGGGCCAGGGCTCCCGCTGAAAGAGCAGGAGCACGTCTGGGAACGCTTCTATCGTGCACCGGATATTGAAGTGCAAAGCGGCTCTGGTGAAATCGGACTGGGAGTCGGCCTTTATCTCTGTCGGACCATTATCGAGCAACATGGGGGGCAGGTGGGAGTACAGAGCCATCCAGGAAAGGGCTCAACATTCTGCTTTACGCTGCCTCTTGCCAGACAAAACGACGCGGATGGGGATATAAAGTCGTGAGAACTCTCTGAGAGATGTACAGCCCTACCATATCGCATCCTTGCGGAGAGAAGTTTGCTGCTATGCCATCAAGCCAGCCGATGTGGTATGTAGGTTCAGGATAGATACCTCCTCCTAAATAGAGCGTCGAAGGGATTCCAAAAAGCGGATGAAGAATTCGCCGCAAAGCGGTCATGACGCCCTATAAAGTCGGTTATCACACTCTATAAGGAAAGTCGTCAAGTAGCGACTTTCTCCCCTCTCCTTGGGTATACTGGCGCTGTGTAGGCAGCTTTTCGTCTTTGCTGGTCCTCAATCTTTTAGAGTGGATGGTGAAGCCCATGGCAAAAATTCGCAAAGTTCTTATGTTAGTACAAAATGCTCCTGTACCCAAAGATAGCCGTGTCTGGCCTGAAGCCATTGCACTGCGTGAACACGGTTTCTTAGTGAGTGTTATCTGTCCCAAGGAGTCTCCAAAGTACCAGGAATCGTACCTGTATCTTGATGGAATACATATTTATCGGTATCAAACGCCCATGAGTCGTAACCCATATATTACTTATATTCTGGAATACAGTATTGGTTTGATTATGACGTTCCTCCTAAGCTTTAAAGTATTAATCCGACACGGTTTTGATGTGATTCATACTGCCAACCCTCCTGATATATTTTTCGTGATTGGATTGTTCTATCAACTCCTGGGGAAAAAATTTGTGTTTGATCAGCATGATATTACTCCAGAGGTGTTTCAGGTCAAGTTTAAGCGTCATGGGCAGCTATTGCATACACTGTTGCTCTTCCTGGAATGGTGTACGTATCGAACAGCTCATGTGGTTCTCGTGGTAAATGGATCATTTAAAAAGATTGCCGTTGAACGTGGGGACCTTCCTGCCAACAAAGTATTTGTAGTCCGTAACGGGCCTCGTTTGGAACACGCGAAGCCGATCACACCTGAGCCTGGTTTGAAAAAAGGTCGCCGTCATCTGCTGGCTTATGTGGGGGTAATGGCGGTTCAGGATGGCGTTGAGTATGCCCTGTATGCCCTGCATGACCTTGTTCATAAACGTGGTCGTCGAGATGTCCTGTTAGTTCTGATGGGAGATGGTGATGTTGTCACCGCGCTACATACACTTGCTCATAACCTCGAACTTGATGAGTACGTCAATTTCACTGGCTGGCTTGAAAGAAAAGATGTCTTGCGCTACCTCGCAGTGGCAGATGTGGGACTCACACCTGATCCACAAAATGGACTGAATGAGTACAACTCAACCATCAAGACCATGGAGTATATGTCACTAGGAAAGCCTGTCGTAGCCTTTGATCTTGCTGAAACACGCATTTTAGCACAGGATGCAGCTCTTTACGCCACACCGAATGTTGTAGAGGACTTCGCCAGCAAAATTGAAATCTTGCTCGACGATGAAGAACTCCGAGTCAGCATGGGAGCTGTTGGGCGCAAACGTATCGAAGATGAGCTGAGTTGGGAGCACGACAAAAAGAACCTCCTACTAGCATATAAGGCGCTTTCCCCCATGAGCTTTGAGTGACATTCTGCAGACCCGTGCTTAGAGTACGTGACAATTACCCCATGGAAGAAAACTACTAATGGTATAGTGATTTATTGCTAGGAGAGAGTATATGAAAAAAGAGGCTATAGTCATGGGCAAAGGATTGTTGGCAATTCGTATTGCAGAATGGTTTTGTGAGAGTGATGAATATGAGCTAGTTCAAATCGTTCCTGTCGTTCCAGAGCCAGGGTGGACAGATTCATTTATTGAATGGGCTAATAAAAAAGGCCTATCGACGGTTGCATCAGGTCACTACAAAGACGTGTCTTTCATTGAGAATGAAGATAAAAAAATTGATCTGGTTGTTTCTGTATTTTACGACAAGATTATAAAGAAGTGGTTCATTGATAAATGTAATAAAATACTAAATCTTCATAATGGCCCTTTGCCTCGATATAGAGGTGTATCACCAATCAACTGGGCATTAAAAAATAATGAGATTAAATTTTTAGCTATATATTTTGACACAAAGAAAAATAATTTGCTTTATGAAAGAAGAAATTTTACAAAGCAGCAGTCGAAATGAATCCTTGAAGCGGCGAGCATCACTGCTCGGCGAACGCCTTGACTTAGCACTTTGAGAGATAATAGGAGGAAAGATATCTTGCACGATAGCTTAACTACTCAAACCTCTTCGCACCCGGCTGTTGCCGTGGTTGGCCTGGGAAAAATTGGTTTACCGCTCGCGGTGCAATACATGGGTCATGGAAGACGTGTAATTGGATGTGATATCAATTCTTTAGTAGTTGAGAAAATCAACGCCGGACAATCACATATCCAGGGGGAGCCAGGACTGGACGCAGGAGTTGCCGAGGCAGTTCATAGAGGATTGCTTTCTGCTACTGTCGATGTGACAGGGGCGATAAGCCAGGCCGGGGTCGTAGTTGTCATCGTACCGGTTGTCATCGATGCCAGCCATGAAGTAAACTTTGATGCTATTGATGCTGCAACTAACGCTATCGGAGACGGACTACGCCCAGGTACACTGGTCATCTACGAAACTACCTTGCCTGTCGGTACAACTGCAAAGCGCTTTGGTCAAATGCTTGAGCAGCGTGCAGAACTCAAGGCCGGTCGTGACTTCCATCTCGCCTACAGCCCTGAGCGGGTAAAATCTGGACGTATCTTTCATGATCTCTGTGCCACTCCAAAGGTAGTCGGTGGTATTGATGAACAAAGCACTGGCGCCGCTGTTGCGTTTTATCGTTCAGTGCTTGATGCTGAAATTATCACCATGGCTTCAACTGAACAGGCCGAGTTTGTTAAACTCATTGAAACTGCTTACCGGGATGTCAATATCGCGCTCGCTAACGAATTTGCACGCTTTGCTGATCCTCGTGAACTCGACGTTGTAGAAGCTATTGCCGCTGCAAATACTCTACATGAATCGCATATCCATACTCCTGGAGTTGGTGTCGGGGGACATTGTATTCCAGTTTACCCATATTTTCTTTTTTCTAGTCTAGATGAGGCTCACCTCCGACCTCAGAGTCCTGAACTTCCGATGCTCATGCTGCCTCGTTATGCTCGCCGGATCAATGACTCAATGGCAGAGTATGCTTTGCAACGAATTGAAGCGGAAATCGGACCATTAGCGCAGCAAGCGGTTCTCATTCTTGGAGTGGCCTATCGAGGCAACGTCCATGCAACAGCGTTTACTTGTGCAGAATTGTTGAGAGATGCACTCTTGGCACACGGCGCAAGAGTCTATGTGGATGATCCGCTCTTCAGTGAAGAGGAGCTATATGCGTTAGGATACACGCCTCTTCCTGGAGAGCTTGAGGGCGAGATACGGGCCATTATTCTCCAGGCTGCTCACACAGCATATCAATCATTTGATTTCAGTCGCTTCCGGAGCTGCCAGGTTGTGTTTGATGGGCGGAATGTGCTTCGTCGCGAAATGCTTGAGTCGCTAGGCATGCGTTACATTGCTATCGGGGATGGCAATTATATGCGACCAACGCGTGAGCATTATGAGGTGGACATGACCTTTTCTGCCCCTCAACGAGAACGATAGAGAGGAGTAGAACCGGAGTTATGAAGAAAAGGCGAACTGCTATAGCTCTTTCTACTGTTATTCTCCTCGCTGGAATTGCTCTTAGCGTGTTTTTTCAACGACATCAGCAACCTATGCAACAAAATGCCCCGTCGCAATTGAATACAATTCAACGGGAAAATCAATTACCTGGAACAACAGAATGGCAACTCACTCGCCCTGCATCTTATGATACTCAAACCGCTCGCTTCCCGGCAATAGAAGGATACGCGTGGACGACCAGCGCAACAGCAGGTGATACCATCTCTTTTTCCGTAAGCACAACCGCGCCTTTCTTTACTGCTGATATCTATAGATTGGGTTGGTATCAAGGGAAAGGAGGGAGACTCATACAATCTATCCCTGACCTGCTCGGGGACCTCGATCCTATGCCCTCAATGGACGCGCAGACCGGGCTTATGGAAGCAGATTGGCCCGCTGCTTTTACTCTAAAGATTGAGCCGAACTGGGTATCTGGTATGTATATTGTAAAGCTTACAGCAGCAACTGGAGAGCAGAGCTATATCCCCTTTGTTGTTCGCTCTGACCGGGCAAGTGATTTTGCTTTTATCCATGCAGCCAGTACCGATGAAGCATACAATAACTGGGGTGGCAAAAGTCTCTACGGAATCAACCTTGCCAACTTTGCGGCAGATAGTATGTGCTGGCAGATTCGTTACGAATCTGCCACAACGAACGGCGCTCCAGACCGTGTACTTGTCGGTTACAAGGCTGATGCTCTTGATCCATTAAGGGGGAAAGACAATAGCCAGGTGACCGTACAATTCCGGCAAGCGCCGGTAAACAGGCCGGAGCAGACCCTTTTAGGATCAATGTGGGCCGGCGATTTTAACTGGGGTACAAGTTATGATTGGGTAGTTGCTGATGCATCAAACTGGGTGTTTGCCAACACAGGACTCAAGAATGGGGATCACTTGCCGGGACTCGTCGGATATGAATACGATAATGTATCGAGAAGCGCTCCAATACCTGCGGGAACCAGTGTGCTCTCTTCTTCTCATGTGCACGACATAGCACAAAATAGAGATGACGTGTCCAATGCAACAGTCTATACTGCACGAAGTGGTGCACGGGTGTTTAATGCCGCAACAATACAATGGTCATGGGGACAAGGGGGAATCGCCGCAGCAGTTTACACCTATAAGAGAGCCGTAAACTCCTTAAACGTGGGCTGTCTTCTGGCTATCAGTTCTGAACGCATAGCGACTACTTCGTTTGCCAGTATCGTCTGCTCATCCAGCATCTTAGTTATGCCTTTTGCGATTGCCTCTGGCGTGTTGCTCACATAGATAAAACCTTGGGAGAAGTAACGCTTCATCTGTGGCCAATCTGAGACAACGGCAGGCTTTCCCATTGCTAGCGCTTCGTAACTGGCGCAGGTCAACAGGTGTGGCGCCTTCGTTAGATTAACTAACCCGTGTACATTGTTGAGCAACCCGGTATAATCGCTATCTGGCAGAAAACTTGCCCTCTGAGCCAGCAGTACCAGTAGGTGGGCCAAGGTTTGGGAGGCCATCTATAAGGAAAAGGCTCCTCACCTTCCAGCGCTGTAAGATACCTAGCGCCCCCTCGCTGGCAACGAGTGTGACAACTGCGCGTCGTGATAACCACCGCAATAGTGGTAACGACCATCTCCACCTGAGATCGTAAAAGGTGCCCGTATGGCAGTCTATAGCGTAAGGCACTCGACGCCTTGCAGGTCCCGTTTTCCCTCGTAGTTCGCACCATGCGGCCACAACCAGGAGAGCGAAGATTGGTGGGACCTGAACTATTACAGCTTCTGGGCGCACCACCTCCAGGAGGTGCCAGGTCTTCCAGCCCTGTACCAGGTAGCGGAGCGGAGTCAACCAGCGTCCTGCTAACCCGGACTCATACTGGAAGCTGAGTTGCCCGCCCAGTTCTGTAGCCAGAGTCGTCGCACGCCGCGAATGCTTAGACCAGACAATGAAGAGTGTTTTACTGCTCATAAACATATATACCTTTCAGAATATATCAAACATTCGTTCCGGCACTCTTTCTAGTGTATCTCCTCCAGTATGCGTAGCAATCTGTTCCCGCTCTGCTCCCAATTGTACTCTGCCTCTACGAGTAGCCTACCAGCCGCTCCTAATTGGACGCGCATCTCTGGATGCTTTAGGAGATATACCACGGCCTGCGCGAATGCTTCTGGTTGAGTTGCTACCACCAGGTGTTTGCCTGACTCTACTGATAACCCCTCGCATCCTACCTCCGTGGAAACAACGACCTTGCGCATCGCCAGTGCTTCGAGGATCTTCAGACGCGTCCCGCTACCGACGAGGAGCGGGGCAATGGCTACACTTGCTTCGGCGAGATAAGGACGTACGTCAGGTACTGAACCCGTGACCGTGATATCAGGATATCTGGCCAATCGCTGTACCTCTGGCGGTGGATTTCTGCCAACGATCTGCCACGTCGCACCAGGGATTTGCGCCTGGATAAGAGGCCAGCACTTCTGTGCGAAGAAGATGACAGCATCGACATTTGCATGATACGTCATCGCTCCTGTAAAAATAATGCGACCAGGTACTTCCCGCTCTGGGTATACTTCCTGGAATGTCTCGATATCGACTCCATTGGGTACTACCTCGATCACGCTGCCCGGAAGCATACTCTTCAATGCGAGACGCTCTCGTTCACTCGTCACCAGCACCGCACTGGCTCTGCGACATAGTTCAAGCTCGTGAGGCTTGAGCAATCGATATTCTACCCAGTTATACCATTTGCGCAACCCTGCCGTTTCACGATGATAAGTACGCTGGCAAATCTCGTACTCAATATTATGCTCATCGATGATGATCTTTACATTGTTCGGAAGGCAATAGTTCGCGACGACGACGCTCTCAAATATCACGAAATCGTAGTAATCACGAGAGAGCAATGCATCTAACATTGTTTGCATATCTGCTACTGTATGTGTGGCAAGAATATATGGTTTGCCACGTATGATATTTATTGCCTGGCTCAATCTCTTGGAAACGTGCCTTGGGTGAGGAACCACCTGTATGCTATCGATAAAATCTGCAAAAGGATATTTTCCCTGATATATCTCTAATTGAGCACTTTCTGCCAGCGTCAATAATGAAACCGAGTGCTTACGCGCAAGCAGTTTCATCAGAGAGTAGTTACGTATACCGCCCCCGCCCGTTGGGCACGGCAGGGCTGGACATACTATGAGTAGCTTCATGCGCGGTCTCTCTTTCTCGTTCATTCTCGTCTAAAGCAGGCAGTTTCATCAGGATACCTGTCAGCAACCCGATGTATATCACATTGCGAAAGAAAAAGAATTGATAATCGCCGTAAGCCACCACGATCTCTATAAAAATGACCCCGACGATATAAATAGCAGCCAGTTGCAAATAAGGATCTCGGAGCGAACGCACAATCATACCTGCCCGTGTGATGGCGGTTCCAAATAAATACCAGAGTGCAAAGAAGCCAATCAGTCCGAGACGCATCCAGATCCAGTAGACTGTGTTATGTGGAATGTAAAGATAGTTCCGGTCGCGTTGGAAAATGTCCGCGAGTCGAAGGGGCTGGAGAAACTTCGTACCAAAGCCAAAGCCAAGTAATGGGTTTTGCTTCGCAGTGTATTTCAGGTCATAGTTTTCAATTGTGCGATACATGTTGGAAGATGCATTCTGCGCATCTGGCCGAAAGATCGATACAATGGCATGAGCTGGTGCGCCAATGCCCCCGGTCGAGTTTGCAAAGGCGACGATATAACTGACGCCGAGTACTACACAGATCAGCATAAGGGTAAGTAACTTTTTGCGGGCGTGCGGTTTCAAACAGAAGATCAGAAGCCAGATAGCCGCCAGACCCACCAGGAGAGCGATGTAATCAGCACGCCTCTGATTAGCAACCAGCGCAACTATAACGCACGGCAATATCAGCAGGATGATACGCAACTGAGGGCGATAACGGTGATGGAGATAGAAAAGGATGAGCAGTACAAGCAAAGATACAAAGAAAAATGATTCTTCGTGTGACATGATTTCACGGTGCCCTGCCAGACTACCGTGTAGGAAGATCAGGTAGATATAAAGGCCTTGCAGCGCTTTCACCCCGGCACTCAGAATCACGAACCAGAAGAAGAGGTAGATCTGCCTCTTGCATGTTACCAGGTTGTATGCAATCAGGTATGATATGAACATATACCAGAATGGCCTGATCTCTATTACGATGATTTTGAAATCGCCTCCATTTATTAATCCATGCGCTACACCACCTAACGCGCAGAGGAAGTAGCACAGGAAAGGCCAGAAAAGTTTACCACCTTGCAAAGGGCGTTGATGGCTGAGAATGCGGCGGCAGGCAGCCGTAAGGAGGATGAAGATGAACAGGAAGCCAATGGGTCGTTCAATTAATCCCTCAAGGCCTGGCGGCCAGTAAAAAATATTCAGGCGGTCAGTCAAAACAGGGATAAGGAGGGGCGACTGATCAACAAGTAGGGTGCACAGCGCCACTACATAAAAGCCAACCACAGGCCACAGGACAATCAGAACGGCTACAATTAGAGACACCAGACCACCCAGTGCGATGGCAGGGCCGCCCGCTAATCCCCCTGTTATCAATAGCGGAGTAAGGCTAAACACTATGATAAAAATCGCTATAAACAGGTATATATCACTCCGTTTACGGGCTGCTACTAGCGCAGAAACAGTTGTAATAGTTCTTAACCTGTAGTTGATCGATGGTTGCATGTCTATGTCCATTTCATGTGAGATAAAGGAGGAGTAACATGCTGGCAATCAGCACAATCATCAGCAGACGCACCCCAATCGTATAGCGGCGAGCGAACATGCCAATGCATAGGAAAAGGAACAGGAATACAAGAATAATCTGCATCGTCTCCTCCTGGCCTGGCTACAACATGTGTCGTAGCCAGCGCGGTATACGGCTCTCTATCTGATTGAGGACCAACCCCTCAACCGGCAAATTTTTGATCTGCGTACAGGTTTCTGCGACAAGGGCATCAGAGGTTACTCCTGCATGGACAACCACGACGAGCGATTCTACTAGACTTGCGGCCAGTAGACCATAGGCAGCGGGTGCGATAGCTGGGAGATCAACGACCAGTAATTCCCTTGAAAGCGCTAGAAGGTCTAATAGACCTTGCTGACGTATGTATTGCAGTAATCCCATGGCATCCTGTCGGCCATTACCCGCAGGAATAACGGTGAGATTGGGGTGAATCTGGTGGAGGATGGATGCTTTATTACTTTCTCCGCGCAACCATTCCGCCAATCCTGGAGTCGGCGCAAATCCAAAGTGTTCGTGCAAGCAGGGA
>WNFY01003818.1_pt1 | contig 15759 bp, 13 predicted proteins | sample 5400091 | NCBI WGS metagenome assembly WNFY01 (sample SAMN13153364, study PRJNA577476) | soil metagenome | isolation source: 60 cm soil or saprolite under grassland replicate 1 | place: USA:California | collected 2016-06-15 | reverse complement strand
GCCTTTCATTCCGTAATGGCCCAGACCACACAGCTGCGCGCAAATCACCTCGTAGGTCCCGGTCTTGATGGGAGTGAACCAGATGGGAATCAGTGAACCGGGGATCGCGTCCCCGGCGATCCGCATGCTTGGCAAAAAGAAGTCGTGGATCACATCCTTTGAGGAAAGTTCGGCAACCACCGGGCGATTCACCGGCACGTGAAGTTCGCCGGCCGTTATGATGTCGTCCTTGCCGGCCGGATCGTTCGGGTCGAGTCCGAGCGGATTTGAGTTGCTCTCAAAGCTGATATCGCGCCGGCCAAATTGTCCATCCGGTCCTGGCAGGTGATAATTGAAACTGAATTGCTGTGCGACCACGTGGACGAGCAGCGCTTCTTTTCCCGGTGGAAACTGATTCACGCGTTTGGCCCAAAGTGGAATTGCGAAGCCGAGGAGGAGCACCGCCTCGATCAAGACGACTGAAAATTCCAGATGCGTCGAGATGCCGCTCGTCACACCCTTATGATCTGCACCGGGCTGTCGGCGTTTCCGGAACCGAATCAGAACGAAAATAAAAAACGCCGACCACCCAACAAAAAGCGCCCCCATGAACCAGTGGCAGAACTCGAGGATGTGATCGATTTGATATCCGTGCGATGAGGCGTTGGGTGGCTGACCCAGGAATTCATTGATCAGCGCGAGGCTACTCATATTTGCTCAAATCTTCCTCGGTGATCTCCCGGTACGGCTCCGCAGGCATGCGGCCATGCCGCCAAAGGTGAAAACTGAATGCGCCGATCCCGCCCAGGACCGACATCACAGCGCCAAAAAGAAACCAGATCGCAACTGCCATATGCTCGGTCGATTTTCCATCTTTGGCGCCATAGCAAAACGGACACGCCAGCGCCTGGCCAACTGGCGAGAAGATGAGCAAAAGCAAAACCGACACAATTTTCGTTTTCATGTGATGATCCGCAGCCGTTTCATTTTGCGGTAGAACCAGAAGCCATAGACGATCAGCGCAACGGCGCTCGCAAACGACGCGATCGCGCCCGCGAGATAAATCGGTGCGCCTTCCACCAGATCGACCCAGACGCACCACGCGCCAACTCCCAGCGCTAACAGCGTCGAGAAAATAATGAAAACAATATGGAAGCCCTTAAGCGACATTTAGTGAAAGATCGGGTAGTCGTACCACGCTAAAAATATAAGCCAGAAGAGGCCGAACACAAAAAAGCCCGTAAAAATTAGAATACGATAAATGAGGCGCTTTTCCGCGGCAAGATGCATGAAAATTGCCGCGACTAGACCCGCCTTCAGCGTCGCTACCAGCATGGCCACAGCGACGTTCGCCTTGCGCGCACCAAAATCGACATAGGAAAGAGCGACGGTGATGGCAGTGAAGGTGAGCAGGAGCGCGCCTACCATCAAATAACCTCTCACGTGCTTTTGTATGCCGCGCGCGTATTCCTCGTACTCCTTGGGATCTTGCGAAACATCGGGCGGATTGTTCATGGCTTAGAGCAGGTAAAAAAGCGGGAACACAAAAATCCAGACCAGATCGACAAAGTGCCAGAAAAGGCCGCTCACCTCGACACGATTAGCCAAATGTTCCGGATTGCGCTGGTAAAGTTTTTTACTCACCGGCAACCACATGTAAGTGAACACGAGCACGCCGCCCAGCACATGCAATCCGTGCAAACCGGTGATGGTGAAATAACTGGCGAAATACGCGCTGTGCGTCGGCAAAAACATTGTCGCGCGCTGCACGTCTGCCTTCTCGATCGTCGCAATTTTATCCGTGACGGGGAGCGGGAAAAAATGCGGCCGATCCATCGACGGACTGTCTGGATCCGCATTCACGGGATCGAGCGCGACTTCGTATTCCTTTGCATTCTGGCTGTGCAAGTGACCAGTGATCTCGATTCGCGGTTCGAGTCCCTTTTCAATGCGTCGCTCGTTCCCCAAATATTGCTCGTACTTCGCGAGCGCATCCGGCTTAATGTAAGCGCCGAAATGCTCGAACTTCTGCGGCCATTCGTAGCCGAGTTTGACGACAAGAAAGATCACACCACAAGAAATCGTGGCCAGCATGTACCACCAATAGGCGCGATATCTTCTCATCTTTAGCGCCGCCCACGCGAGCACGACCGTGACGGACGACAAGATCAAGATCGCGGTATTCATCGTGCCTACCGGAACGTTGAGCAGGCCGTGTGGCCACGTCCCGGGGGCTGCATCGATGCGCAAAAAAATGTAGGCAGAGAAAAGCGCGCCAAAGAGCATCACTTCCGACGCAAGAAAAAGCCAGATTCCGATCTTGGCATTCCAAAGCCCGGTATCGGGACGAGTCGAGACTGTGTACGGAATTTCCATCGCGTCCGATCTAAACCAGAACCGGTTCGGCCGGCGGCTTTCGGCGAGTGCGCTCCGTCGGTTCCACCGGTTCGTTCTGCATCGTGAAATCGCGCTCGCGCCCGGGGAGGCTGTACTCGTAGGGACCGCGATAGGCCACAGGGGTATGAATGAAATTTCCGTGCGGTGGTGGGGAAGGCGCAGTCCATTCCAGAGTGGTCGCTTCCCAGGGGTTGTCGTTCACCTTTTCGCCGTGTTTGATGCTCCAAAAGAAATTAATAATGAAGGGAATCTGGGCGAGCCCCATAATCCAGGCCGCCCATGAGATTGGCTGGTTCCATTGGAACCCGGTCAATCCCCAAACGGTGTGCTCGTTCGCAACGCCCCATCCCTGCCCGCCGTCGTACCAGCGACGATGCATCCCGGCCATTCCCTGCAAAAACATGGGCAGGAAAATCATGTTCATGCAGATGAGGGTCGGCCAGAAATGCACTTTACCCCAGAACTCGCTCATTTTTCGGCCAGTTGCTTTCGGGAACCAGTAATAGACGCCGGCAAAAAGTCCGAAGATCGTGCCGGGAGCGACGATGTAGTGGAAATGCGCGATGACGTAGTAGGTATCGTGCAAATAAAGATCGGCCGAATTAAATGCCAGCGGAATACCCGTCAAACCGCCAATTCCAAACATCGGCAGAAACGCAATGGTGAAAAGCATCGGCACATTGAAGCGAATGGAGCCGCCCCAAAGCGAAATGAAAAACGCGCTCAAGATAATCACTGATGGAATGGAAATCAGTAACGTGGTGGTTTGGAAAAATGCGCTGACCGCCGAGCCCATGCCGGTAAGCCACATGTGGTGCGCCCAGACGATGAACGACAAAAATCCGATTACCAAAACGGAAAAGACTACTGATTTATATCCCCACAGCGGCTTGCGTGAATTGTTCGCCAGAATTTCAGCCACAATGCCGAATGCGGGTAGAATCAAAACGTAAACCTCGGGGTGCCCGAGGAACCAGAACAAGTGTTGCCACAAAAGCGGGCTGCCCCCGCCGCTGATGGACATTGGCACGCCGTTCACCACGAGGCCGCTGGGCAGGAAAAAGCTGGTATGCGCAACGCGATCCATTAATTGCATGAAGATCGCAGCTTCGAGCGGCGGGAACGCCAGCAGTAACAGAAACGCAGTGACAAACTGCGCCCACACGAAAAATGGAAGCCGCATCCAGGTCAGCCCTTTGGCGCGCAGCTGAATGATCGTGGTAATGAAATTGACTGCGCCGAGCAAGGATGACGTGATCAGAAAAATAAATCCAATCAGCCAGAGGGTTTGACCGTTAAATAACGGGTTGTGTCCAGGGGCTGTGTCAGCAATGGCCGCCAACGGAGTATAGGATGTCCAACCACTTTTGGCAGCGCCGCCGGGCACGAAGAAACTGATGAGCATGATCACACCGCCCACCGCAAACGCCCAAAAACTTGCGGCGTTCACTTTCGGGAAGGTCATGTCCGGTGCGCCGATTTGCAGCGGCACCACGAAGTTCCCAAATGCGGCGAACGCCAACGGCACTACGCCCGCAAAAATCATGATCGTGCCATGCATCGCGCCTAACGAATTGTAAAAATCGGGTGTCATTTTGCCGTCGGGCATCGAGCCGGGCCCGAAAATATACGGGAGAAATTTGCCAATTACCGGCAACGCCTGCCCGGGATAAGCCAGTTGCCAGCGCATCAGCATCATCAGGCAAAAGCCAAGGAACAGGAAGGAGAGACCGCAAAGACCGTACTGAATCCCGATCACTTTGTGGTCCGTGGAGAAGATATATTTGCGCCACCAACCAAGCTCGTGGTGTTCATGTTCGCCAGCGTGCGAGTGTGGGTCGTGATGCGTTTCGACAGAAGCAGAAGAGTCCATTTCAGGAGAAAGTTATCATCTCAATATCTAGAGGGAAGTGCGGTTTGCAAAGCCGAAAAAGATTTTCGAGGTCAGACGCCGGTAATGTTTATCGATTATCGAGTTCCACGCTGTTTTGTTCCGCCTCTCCTCTTGGAAAGGGGAGAGGACTGAGGTGAGGGGTTCGCGCTGGTGGCGCCACTTGCTTCGATCAAACCCTCACCCTCCCCCTCTTCCTTGCAAATGAAGAGGCGACCCCGATTCGCTTGAACGCGAAATCGATGATTCGCCAACGCTACCGCTAGATAACGCCGGTGTTCCACCATTTCGACAAGCGCGCTTTCGGAATTTCCGGAATGGAGGCCTTGTCATAATGCGAAGTGTCGTTAAAAAGGGTCAGTCGCGCGCGCGTCGGGTTTCGAAAATCGACAATATTCAGCGCAGCCGGTTTTTGGTCGAGATTATCGCGGTATCGCCGCGGATCGAATCCGAGCAACGAGCTTAGTAACAGTCGGATCGTCGCCTTGTGAGATACAACCAGAATGTTCTCGCCGGGATGCTCGCGCACCAAATCGATCAACGCTGGCAAAGCGCGTGCCGTCACGGCAAGCCCGCTCTCCCCACCTGCCGGTGCAAACGTGTAGGGGTCCTTTTCCCATTCAGCCATTTCATTCGGAAATTTTTGTTCCACATCGCGCCGGGTCATCCCTTCCCAGTGACCGTGCGAAATTTCGCGGAAGCCGTCGGTTGTTTGCACTTTGAGTTCGTGCGGCGCAGCGAGAATCTGCGCGGTCTCGACCGTTCGGCCCATCGGCGACGCGTAAACAGCGGCAATTTTCTCGTGACGTAATCTTTCGGCAAGGCGTCGCGCTTGTTCGCGGCCCACTTCGGACAATTCGATATCGGTCGCACCCGCAAACCGATCCTCGGCGCTCAAAACGGTGGCGCCATGCCTCACCATGAAAACGCGCGTTGCAGGTGCCATCATGAGATCGATTTGTCATGGCGCAAATTTCCTCAAAAGGCAATCGTCATTCCGAGCGGAGCCGAGAATGGAGCGGCTGGGAAGCCGCGACATGGACGGGAAGGCCACAGGCTGAGCGAACGGGAAGTGAGCGAATCAAACCCCGCAGCGCAACCCTCAGGTAACTTCACGGGATGTCTCGACTCCGCTCGACATGACGAAGCGATCTTTGGCGTTACATATTGCCCTGTGGAAAAAACGCCGCGCTCCATCATTCACCTCGACATGGACTGCTTCTATGCCGCGATTGAGGTTCGCGACCGACCTTCCCTGCGCGGCAAGCCTGTAGCTGTGGGCGGTGCCCGCGACCGGCGCGGCGTTTTGACAACCTGCAATTATGAAGCGCGCAAATTTGGAGTGCATTCGGCGATGCCGACGTTCATGGCACTGCAACGTTGCCCGGATTTACTCGTGCTACCGACGCGATTCGATGTTTATCGGCGCGAAGCTGCGGTCATTCGCGGAATTCTGCATCGGTTCACGTCGCTGATCGAGCCCTTGTCGCTCGACGAAGCTTATCTCGATGTGAGCGCCCATCCCGGCGCACGGGGATCTCTCGCGCAGGTGATCCGCGGGACAATCTTTCGGGAAACAAAGCTCACCTCATCAGCCGGAATTGGTCCCAACAAGCTGATCGCCAAAATCGCCAGCGAAATGAACAAGCCAAACGGCCAATTTGAAGTGAAACAGGAAGAAGTGCCCCGTTTCATGAAAGATTTGCAGGTTCGCAAAATCTGGGGAATCGGTGAGAAGACCGAGCGTAAACTGGAGGAACTCGGCGTAAAAACATGCGGCGAATTGCAGCGCTTCTCGCGTCCGGAGCTTGTCGATCTTTTCGGCAAATTCGGTCTGGATCTTTACGATCTCTGTCGCGGCATCGATGACCGGCCAGTCGAACCGGATCGTCCGCGCAAGTCGCTAAGCACTGAGGAAACTTTCGCTATTGATCTGACGACACTCGAGCAGTGTGAAGAAAAACTCGAGGAACTTTTCCAGGATTTGATGGCTGATCTCGCTCAGAAGGAATCAACCCGCGAGATCACAAAAATATTCGTGAAATTGAAGTTCAACGATTTCACGCGGACCACTGCCGAGCGCGCCGGCCTTGCGCCAACACTGCCAGATTTTCGTTCTCTTCTGGACGAAGCGTTTGCTCGCACCGGGAAGCCGGTGCGACTGATCGGCGTCGGCGTTCGCTTTGCCGAAGCAGCTCGAGAAAACGCGCAGCTGGACCTGCTGTAGCGCAACCATCCTCGCCGCACCTGTCATGTTGAGCCCTTCGGCTTCGCTCAGGACAGGCTCCGCGAAACATCTCTGATTGGTTCTTGAGATTCTTCGCTCCGCTCAGAATGACAAATTCAGGACCGTGCCGCCCGGAGGCGAGAAGCGCGTGCTACGTTTGCATCTGGCGTTAAGTTCATGCTCAGGAGATGACGTCCGCGCAGGAAAGGAAAATCAGACAAACTGGTTGTGATGTTCGCTTTGACAATCTGACGCGACAGCTCTACGCGACTGATGCTTCGATTTACCAGATCGAGCCCCGCGGCGTGGCGTTTCCGAAAGGCGCGGAACAAGCAAGCGCAGTGATTCGCGCAGCCGCCGACGCCGGCGTTTCAGTCACTCCGCGCGGGGCCGGCACAAGTCTGGTGGGGAACGCGATCGGCGAAGGGTTGATTGTCGAGTTCTCACGGTACAACCGCCAGATCACTGAACTTGACCTCGAAAAACGCAGCCTGCGTGTCGGGGCAGGCGTGGTTCTCGATCACCTCAACGATTTTCTTAGGCCCCACGGATTTTGTTTTGGCCCGGACGTGGCAACCAGCTCACGAGCGACGCTTGGTGGAATGATCGCGAACAATTCGTCCGGCGCACGTTGCCCGGTTTACGGCACAACCGCCGATCACGTGACGTCGCTGGAAGTTGTGATGGCCGATGGGCGCATCGAAAAGATCGGCCCAAGGCACGAATCGTTATGCTCAGAGCGAGCCGATATCGAGAATCTGATTCGTGCGCGAAGCGCGGAAATGGCCGAGCGCTGGCCGCCGGGCCTGATAAAACGCTGGCCCGGTTACGGCATCGAAAGATTCCTGCGCGCGCCGAATGACCTCACGAATATCTTCGCGGGCAGCGAAGGAACGCTCGCTGCGATTTTCTCCGCCGAACTTAAGATTTCACCACTGCCGAGCGAGAAAGGCCTGGGTCTGATCTTTTTTTCTTCAGTGGATGAAGCGATGCAAGCCACGGTTGAGCTTCTCGACCTTAAACCCGCCGCGATCGAGCATATCGATCGTCCTTTGCTCGATCAAACCAAAGGCCAGCTTCATTTTCAGGGGGCGCGCGATTTGCTCGAGCTCGACACACGGCCTTGTGAATCGATTTTGATTGTCGAGTTCTATGATGACGTCGCGGAACGTTTGTCGATTTTACAATCGAGAAAAGTCGGCCTGCGCACCAAGATTCTCACCGAGCCTACGCAAATGAATCTCGTCTGGTCGGTGCGGAAATCCGGCCTCTCACTTTTGACCGGCTGCATCGGGCCGGCAAAGCCGGTTGCGTTTATCGAAGACGCCGCCGTTCGACCGGCGCAGCTACCGGAATACGTGCGCGGATTGCGATCGATCATGAAACCGCTTGGGTTGGAGGCGAGTTATTATGGTCATGCCGCCAGTGGACTTTTGCATGTCCGACCCGTGCTCGATCTGCACAACGCAAATGATCTAAAAAAGTTTCGCCAAGTCGCAGATCAAACCTCCGAGCTGGTACGCCAATTTAAAGGCTCACTTTCCGCCGAGCACGGTGTTGGCATCGCGCGCACGGAATACATGCGCGAGCAACTCGGCGATGAGCTGCTCGGAGTAATGCGCGAGATCAAGCGAACGTTCGATCCGAAAAGCATTTTCAATCCAGGAAAAATTTTTGAGATGGGGATCCCGCGGTCGCGGGAGGCCGTCCAGCACAGAATAGACACTCATCTGCGCGAAAACTTCACGCGACCGCTCGAGCTTCCCTTCGAACCCGTGCTCGGCTTCGCATTCAAAGACCATTCGTTCATCGGCAACCTAGAACAATGCAACGGTTGCGGGGGTTGTCTTAAAGAAACCGGCATCATGTGCCCAACGTTCATGGCCACCCACGAAGAAGTCATGTCTACGCGTGGCCGCGCCAACATAGTCCGCGCTGCGCTGGAACTGCGGGTCAATGGAGACGATCCGTTGCATTCGACTGAATTGGAAGCCGCGGTGAGCAATTGTCTCTCTTGCAAAGGGTGCACACCCGAATGCCCATCCAACGTGAATCTCGCGCTGCTCAAGGCAGAACTGCTGCATGCGCGATATCAGCGCGACGGTTTACCATTACGCGAGCGCCTTTTCAGCAACGTCGATTTGTTAGGCAAGATTGGCTGCGCGGTGCCGTCGCTGACAAATTGGTTGCTCGATTTCAAGCCCGTGCGCGTCGCACTGGAACAAGCACTCGGACTTTCAGCGCGACGCTCGCTACCGCATTATGCAAAAGAGCGATTCGACCGCTGGTTTGCGAAGCGAGCGGTAGGGACGCCGCAGCGCGGCGTCCCTACCCGCGGCCCCGTGACTCTCTGGGACGATACGTTTGTACGTTACCACGAACCGCACATCGGAATTGCCGCGATGACAGTGCTGGAGGCTCTCGGGTTCGAAGTTTCACTTGCAAAGAACCGGCGCTGCTGTGGACGACCCGCGTTTAGCCAGGGAAATCTCGATGCCGCATCAAAGCTAGCCAGGCACAACGTTGATCTTCTCTCATCACTCCAAAACTCCACTACTCCAATCCTTTTCCTCGAGCCGTCGTGCTGGTCGATGTTCGTGGAAGATTATCCCGAGCTAAGGATCGAGAGATCGGAGAAGATAGCGAATCGCTGTTTCTTGTTCGAAAAATTCATGGACGATCTGCTCGAGCAGGAACCAGATGCGCTGCAATTCAATCGTTCAGAAACGGCGATCGCGATCCATGCGCACTGTCATGCCAAATCGATCATGAATCCTGCATTCATGCGAAGACTTGCGGAACGTTTGCCCGGAAGGAAGGCCATCGTGCTCGATACAGCCTGCTGCGGAATGGCGGGTGCGTTTGGCGCGCTTGCCGAGAAGTACGATCTTTCCATCCAAGTCGCTCAGGATTTGATCGATAAACTCGAGAATCAAGGGCGCGAGACACAGATCATCGCCTCAGGGACAAGTTGCCGGCATCAAATTACCGATCTGACGAATATCCGGCCAAAGCACATGGCCGAGGTGCTCGCCGAAGCCTTGCTGTAGTGGCGGGCGTGTCGCCTGCAAAGTGTGGCCACGGCGTTTCCGTTATTGACTCTGCCGGCGCAATATCCTAGCCTCGGCCCCATGAATCCAGTCGTTGCATCCGATAAACTTAAGCGCGCCGAAGTCTGGGCTGAGGATGATGAATCAGTTCATTGGGCTGGCGCTTTTGCCGTCTATGGCGGCCACGGCACGACCGCATCTTCGACGATCGTATATGAAATTGAGCCCGGACATCGCCTCGGCTGGCACACCGACGCTACCGAAGAGACGCAGTACATCATTGCTGGTACCGGCGAATTGCACATGGAAGATGGCAGCACCTACCGGGTTGGTCCTGGCAGCGTTTTTGCGATTCCAACGCCGGTAAAACATGACCTCGTCAATATCGGCAACGAAACATTGCGCGCCGTCGCTTTCTTCGCGGCTGCGATGTTCACTCAAAACTTCGACAACGTGATGATGCCGCCGAAGAGCCACATCCTCGGCACTCCGAATCGAGAAGGTTAGGCGTTTTCCCAAGGCGTGACCGCCGACGTTAAGCACGCGGCACGCCCGCACACTGACGGCAAGCCGTACGTTACCCTTGCGGCTTCGATGGTTCGCCAGGCTTCGCGGCTTCGCCGGGTTTCGGCGGGGCGCCGCCTGCCGGCGCGCCTCCGGGAAGATCTTCATCGGCAGGGACTGCAAGTATATCCGGTTCGGTGAACGAATTCGGATGATTAGCCAGTTCCTTGCGCAGCGCAGCAATTTGTTCGGCTGTCACTGGGCTGGCATTGTTCCCCCACTCGCTACGTTCGTATGTGAGAACGTCCGCAATCTTTTGGTCGGTCAGTGTCTTGTCCCAGGGCTGCATTACCGCGGCACCGAATTTTTGGCCTTTCACGGTGACGGGTCCTTGCAGACCCTTCATGACAATCATCGCCGGGCGATGAGAGCCGCCGGTCGTAAACTCCGAACCGGCCAACGGCGGATATTGCCCGGCCACCCCGAGACCATTTGCCTGATGACACGTCTGACAATTAGCTGCGAAAATTTTCTTTCCGCGATCATGCGGCGAAAGTTCGGCTGCCTGTTGGGCGCCCTGCGGTCCCGTGACCTTTTTCATCGTAGGCATTTCGCCGCCGTACGGATCAAGCGCTTCACCGCTAAAATTTCCCGAGTAACGGCCGAGATAAGCGCCGCCAAAAAATACTGCCAGTCCGTACACTGCGATCAACCAGATGGAAAGCGGTTCGCGGCCCACACGGGGCTCACGTTTTTCCCGCTGCACCGCGGCATGGACATCCTGGACGTCAGCGATTTCGCTGTAATCCATACCCTGACCGGAATGCGGCTCCTGTGGTGGAGTGCTCTCGTTCATTTGGGTGGTGGCTGTCCGCCCGGCGCAGCCGAAGGTGAAGCCGCTGGCGACGCTGCGGGTGCCGATCCGGCCGATTTAACTTCTTTCAATGGATGCGATTGATTGAGCGCCATCATGTACGCCACAAGACATTTCGCATCGTAAGTTGGAATGATCTCCCATCCCTCAGGCGGAGCGTCGGAACCGTTAAGCTGCAATGCATCTGATGAGCGCACGTCACTGATACGGCGAGCTTGGTACAGAAAACGATACGACGGCATGTTGGAATCAAAGTTGATACTGCGCGGCGAATAAAGATGCACGTGATGCCACGCAGCGGAATACATTGGTGGCAAGCCCGCGGTTTGCTCGGGCCACGGTGGTCCCGCCAAAGGCGGTGCACCGGGACTTGCAGCTCCAGCAGCAGCTGTTGCTGGAGAGGGAGAAGCAATGCCTGTGCCCGCTCTCGCGATCGCAGCTGGCTTCGATGCAGGGGAAGTTGGAGACGCCGCAGGTGACGTTGCCGGAGAAGTTGCCGGTTGCTGTTGAGGCGCCGCAGATGCGCCTGGCGATGGCGCGCCCTGAGCCTTCGGCTGGGCCGTTGGTGGTGACGGGCTTTGAGCCGGGCCAGTTGGTGAGCCTGTAGGATTCCCGCCTCCACCGGGCGAAGGACTCTCCTGTTCCGCTGGCGCGCGGGCCCCGATGTTCGCAAGGTCCTGGCCCATGCGCATCTTCCCTAGGAAAACAGGTCGTTCGAAAATATAATCTCGCGGCGCGCTGCGGCGATCGCCCCATTTTCGCTCGATATCGGCCCCCGCGTAATCAGCGCGCACCTGCTCGCTGTGACAATAGACGCAGCCATTGGCAGCGTAAACGCGCGCGCCCCACTGGACCATTCCTGATTGCGGCATTGGATAGATGTCTGTGCCTTCCTCGTCAGATTGAGGATTGAGGTGTCCGATTTGCCAATTGGGGATCACCGTCAATCCCACCCAGGAGAACGCAAACGTTCCGAAGATTCCGAGGAAAAGAGGGGCGAGTCCTTTCATACGTGCGCTTCAGCTCCCTCCGCTTCAACCGGGTTAAGAAATGTGGGCACGGTCGATTTGCGCCCTAAGCCCAGAAGCATCAATCCGAAATGATATGCAAAGATGAAATGCGACACGGTGAGCAGAATGCCCGCCAAACTACGCCCGCGCAGGTAAGGCAACACACTTTCGACGCTCTCACTGAAAGCGAGCGAAGGATTTTCCATGCTCGCGCCCTGAAGAAAACCGCCAGCAAGAAGCATCAGCGTCATCAGTCCGATGCCATAGGCCGATGCCCAGAAATGCAGTTTGATCAATGACCCATAGCGCCACTCGCGTCCAATTAATCGTGGCACGATGTAGTACATCGAACCAAAAATCACCATCGTGAAGAATGCGTAAAGACCAAGATGCGAATACGCGATGCTCGCTTCAGTAAAGTTTACGTAGCCGGCCACAGAACGCAGCGAAATCACGACACCTACCAAGCTAAACACGGTGTAGGACATGGCGCCGAAGACGGTAAAACGAAGCGTAGGGCTGTAGCGCATCAGTGGGAAATAACCCTGCATCGTCATGTGATGATTGAGCCCAACAGTGGCGACAGGAATCAGCGTGAGGATCGTGGCTGCAATACTGGCAGTGACCATCCAGGCTGGGAACGGTCCGTCGACGAGGCGCTGCATCCCCGTCCAGCTCGAGAACAGCGCGTAGCTCCAGAAACCGATGCTTGCCAAATGATAGCTGTACACCGGTCGACCAATTACTTTGGGAATCATGTAATAGGCCGTGCCGAGGCCGATCGCGCCGAACCAGAGAAAGAGCAGATTATTCGCGTACCACCAGCCGACAGCCGCTTGCAATACTCCCTGCACCGGGACGACGAAAAGCATTAACTGGCCCGCCGCGTACAGCCACGGGAACCAGAGAAACGCACCAAGTAAATACCATTGCGAAATGTAAATTTGTTCGCCGCGACGAAACCGAAACATCAGCACGGCCCAGGAGGCCACGAGCGTGTAGGCGACAAAAAGAATAATCGCGGCATAGCTGGGAAACTCGAGCCATTGATAACCAGTGCTATCGCCCAGGAGAATTCCACCCAGGCCCAGGAGAACTCCCAAATTCCAAAATCCAGCGCCCGCAACCAACAGCAGCGGATACCGCAGGACTGTGCGACACAATCGGGCCATCAACCAAATTGCCGTGCCTATGCCCGCCATGGACGCCCAGCCGTACACCATCACGTTCATATGCGCGGGGCGCACGCGTCCCCACGTCAGAAAACTGATATCAGAAAGCAAATCCGGCGTATGCAGCTTGAACGAAACAAAACCGGCCAGCAACGTGCCAAGGATCAGCCACGCCATTGCCGAAGTGTAAAAGATCAATACCGGCACGCGTGTTGACGCGTCGATCAACGCCCGTTCCAATTGCTCCGTGTCACCTGCAGCAGCGGAAATAGACGGTTCTTTAAGTGGTATTCCGGCAGGATTCATTGAGCGCAAAAGCGTTGAAACATTGAAATGTTAGGGATCGTCATGGACTCTTTGTGGGGCTGGGTGAAGGCGGGCTCGGCGATTGCGCGCCCGGCGATGCCGCAGGCGACGCGCCGCCCGATTGCGGCGAGCCGGCCGGGGGTGGAGCGGCGGGAGCAGGGCTAGCACCAGCGCCTGCGGTCGCCTGCGTTTCCGGCGTGGCGATCGGACCCGCGGGCGCCGGCTTTTGCTTCGCCAGGTCGGCAACTGTCAATTCCATGGCGCGCTCGATCGGAATGCGAGCGACGCCTTTGTTTTTATCGACCCAGGCGTAACTCGTCAAAGCCTTGTCTGCTTCGTCGCGTAATGTCTTCAAATTCTCCAGGCGCTTTTTTGCCCGGGTTTCTTCGTAATCGCTTCTACGCGGCGACGGCCCAATGATTGCGGCGAGAACGATCACACCAAAAAGTGCAAAGAGAAGCACGATTCCGAACCACGCCGACAATGGAGCGCGTGCATGGGCGACTTGGCGAAGTGATTCGGTACCGGCCATATCAGTTCACCAAGTTCAAAGATTCAATCAGGCGCGGATCGCGGACGGGAAAGAGAGAAGTCCGAGCCACAATTCGCAGATAAACAAAACCAAGCGTTGCGCCGATGGCGATCGGGGAAAGCAAATCCCAGATACTGACGTGAACACCGGTGCCGTGTAAGGCCGGCAACACGATGATGTACATGTCGAGCAGTTGCATGAAGAGAATCCATCCCGCGACCCAGCAAAGATTCCGCGGCTCCTTTTTGATCGATTGCAAGAGCAGAATCCCAAAACAGACAAAGAAGCGTCCTACGACCAATAACATGCTCAGCGCCCACCACGATTCAGTGTTTCGGGTGATGAAAAATTGCGTCTCTTCCGGGATGTTCGCATACCAGATGAGCATGTACTGGCCGAACCCGATGTAGGCCCAGAAAATGCAGAAGGCCAGCATCCATTTCCCCATGATGTGGTAGTGCTCGAGCGTGATGATATCCTTCAAATATCCAGCCCGTCGCAACGCTGTGATGACCAGGACGAGCAGCGACATCGAGCTCCCTGCTGCGCCCGCGAAGATGTACACGCCAAACATGGTGGAGAACCAGCGATAGTTCAGGCTCATGAGCCAATCGAACGCGCCAAAGGTGAGACAGAGCGCAAACATCGGCAGGCTGATAAATGCGACCTTGCGCATCAAGATTGTGAACCGCGGATTTCCATCCTTGTCCTGTTTCACCGACAAGCGGCGCAGGACGAGCGCTGCGCAAAGAAAAAAGCCGAGAAACACAATGGCGCGGACCAGAAAGAAGGACCAATTAAGATAGGCACGCTTCGCATCAAGCGAATGTTCGACACCGGGCGGGATATCCATCCAGGAATAGAGATGTCGTCGAAGGAGAAGGATCGGCACAAAAAGAATCGCCAGTACCACCAGTAACACCGCAAGGTTTTCCAGCTGGCGCCGCACCACCACCGACCAGTCGGCGTCGGTGGCATGATGCACGATTGTCCAGAAAAAGCAGCCCGCGCAAAGCGTGAAGAAAAATGCGAACGCAAAGAGCCACGAATAACTGAATTGATGCGGGTTCAGAAATGCGCCCACGACGCAAAGGGCCAGCGACACAACGGCAATCAATCCCAGGAGCGATGAGAGACCTGCAAAGCGGCCGCTCTCGAAATATTCGCCTTCGGGTGTTGGGATAGTGTGGGAACGCTCGCTCATTGTTTCTCCAGTTCCGCGCGCCGGTCCCCAGGGACATCGGCCACTGTTGCGTTTTGGCTGCGCTGTAACGCGCGCAGGTACGCGATGATCGCCCAGCGATCGGGTACAATGATGTTTGGCCCGTAGGCCATCATTGTATTTTTGCCATTCGTAATGGTGTTGAAAATCTCGCCATCGGACATCTTGCGGATTCGTTCATCCTGAAGCGTCACCACGGTCGCGAGCCCGTATTGCTTGGTGATGCCGTTACCCATTGCGGCGGCGCCATGGCACATTGCGCAAGTGATGTTGAAACGCTGTTGCCCGCGCTCCATCAGGTCGCGCGTGACCGGAGTTGGAATGCCCGTTCCCCAGTGATCGCCCATTTTACCGGTATTGTTGTAATCGGTGCCGGCGCTAAAACCGGCGCGCGGATGCGACCAGGGGCCGATCGCCGCGGCCAGCGGCTCGGCCTCGCCCAGCTTCGGCATCTCGTAGCCAATTGGAACCGTGCCGGCAACCGGTAAACGTGGGCCACGCCCATCCGCAAAGAAATTGAGCGGCGCTTGTGCGCGCACTTTCATTTGCCGCACCATGTCCGGAAAAAGCTCGAGCGGCGGTTCGATGCTGGTTT
>WNFY01003030.1_pt1 | contig 15759 bp, 18 predicted proteins | sample 5400091 | NCBI WGS metagenome assembly WNFY01 (sample SAMN13153364, study PRJNA577476) | soil metagenome | isolation source: 60 cm soil or saprolite under grassland replicate 1 | place: USA:California | collected 2016-06-15 | reverse complement strand
GAACGCAGGTTTTTTTCACGCTTCTCACGTCGAAGGAGTGGGCGTCAATGAATTGCATGATGATCACGCGGAAAACATTCTCGTAAGAGATGCTGTCGGGGACAAAGATCTTGGGCAGACAGCAGAGCAGTTCGCGGAGGCTTCCGGCGCCACTGCGCGGCGAATGATTTGTCGCAAAGAGTTTGAAAAGGTTATCGCGCACAACATTTTCCTGCTCGTAGAGAATTGTGTTGGCCGCTCCGTTGATCAAGATTTCTGGCGGGATCATTGATGTAAGCGGTGTAACCTTGCCGCCGAGCTTCAACGCGTAAGCCATTGCCAGAGAATCCGGATGGCAGGGAACTGGGATCACATCTTCTGGGTGGAAGACGTTCGTTTGCTCGAGGATCTTGCGGCGAACTTCGGTTAGCGTCAGACGGTCCGTGGCGGGATCAAAGTTTTCCAGGCGCCCGGCGTCCTGAATCGGCTGAAACGTGACGCCGCGAACACAGGGCTGCGCTAGCGCAAAATCAATCGTCTTGCCGATTTCGTGATCGTTCAGACCTTTCTTAAGCGTGACCACGAGATTGGTAGAGATATTGTGCCGGTTCAGCCGCTCGAGGGCATCGAGGCGAATGCGGCGAAGGTCGGCGCCGCGAAGTTGCATCAACGGCCCGCGTTCGAACGAATCGAACTGCAAATAGACTTCGAAATCTTCCTTGAACTCCGCGAGGCGCGCCGCGAAATCTTCTTCCTGGGCGATTCGCACTCCGTTGGTATTGACCATCAGATGACGGATGGGTCGTGCCTTCGCCATCTCGACGATGGCGAAAAAGTCCGGATGCATGGTCGGCTCGCCGCCTGAAAGTTGAACGACGTCCGGGTGGCCCTCGTTGCGAACTACGGCATCGAGCATTTTTTCAATTTGCTTCAAATCGCGGAATTGCTGGCGCTCGGGCCCACTGGCAGCGTAGCAAACCGGGCAACGCAAATTGCAGTAGTCGCAAATCTCGACCAGCGTCAGGCAGGAATGCTGTTCGTGATCGCTGCATAGGCCGCAGTCATACGGGCATCCCCATTTGACCGGAGTGTTATAGACGAGCGGCATCTCCGGCGGCTTGATGAAGACTTCACGGCAGCGGCGGTAATAATCCACATCGTCGGCGATGAGAACGCGCTCGTGCCCGTGTTGCGGGCAGCGTTTAAGCATGAAAACTTTGCCATCTTGGAAAACGGTCTTGCCCTCGACCTTCTGATAGCAAGTGGAGCAGATCGAGATCACGACATCGTAGAAGAGGTACGGCCGGATTTTGTGAGGCATGGAGATCTACGTTAGCTGCTCTTGCCAGATTGCGATTCTGTTGGTGTGACACTTTCTTTAGGTGTCACAGAGGTTGCTGGCTCTTTCTTTTTATTAATCCGTGCAATCAGCGCGATTCCGCCAAGCATCACTCCCAGGCTGACTAGGGCACTAAAACCGGCAGCTATTCGGCCCCCGCTAGCGAATATGTCGTTTCTAGCAGCGCACAGAGAAGAGCCGAGAAGAGACACTGCGGCTATCAGCACTAGCAAGCCGAGCGCAATCGTGGGAAGGACCTTCATGGCCGCATAAAGCGATAAAGAAATGGAGTTAATACGTGAATGAGGGAAAAATAAAAGAACATCACCACGGCAGCGACGATCAGGGATGACGGCTTCGGGTGAAGTCCGATCTGTTGAATTGCCTTGTAAGCCAAAACCAAGACGAGAATGTCCATTAACCACGGAACTATCAGTAGAAGTATTCCCGCGGGATGATGCACGTAGTAGTACCCGACCACAGTGAGGCTGAACAAGGACTGCAGGAGGAGAACGGCGGGCACCACCAGCGAATACGTGAGCGTGCGGCGGTCAAGCCTTTTGAGCAAAGTATAAATCAGGATCGCGTAAGGTATGTGGTACAGAATGAATGGACCGAGGAAGAATAGGAGCCAGTTGTGAGACGAAGATCCGCTGGGGGTGGACCAAAAATGGAGCTGGCTGAAGATCCAGAGTCCGGTGCTGACAAGTATTTGAGCGCCCAAAGCTAGGACAAGATTCTCAACAGCCTTGCGGCCGGCAGGAGAGAGTTGACTGGCATTCAATGTTGCCGGTTGATCAACCGCTGGGGAAGCGGTGCCGGGCGCAGAAGCTGAAGCCGCAGCGGCGGCCGATGCTCGAATGATCGCGCGGCCCATCCGAGCAGTGGCGAACACGCCAAGAACCAATACAAGAACGGCCCCCATCAAATACCAGGGGCCCTGCTCTGGATGCTTGGCGCCGGAAAAGCCGCCTTGGTATGCACAAAGCGACATCAGCCCCAGAAAGAGGCTGGTCAACAGAACAAGGCCGGCGATCAAAACAACTCCAAGTGTGCGAAGAGTCGTCGCAGCCCAACGTTCCATGCTAGATCTGCCTCCAACGTAAGCGAGATAGCGAACTGGCGGTTCGCAGCCAGCGGGCTATGTCGCTCGAATAGTACAGGAGCACGAGCAGGCAGACCCACTGAATTCCTCCGAGGCCGAGAAAGAGTCTGGGGTAGGGCTTGATGAAATCGCAGAGCAGCCGAAATGAGAGATCCGCGACCATGAAGAACTTGAAAGCGTCACCGGAACGAAATACCGAAGGTCTCGCTTCTCGCGTCTTTGAAATGACCAGCAAAATTCGATATAGCATCGGCGTCAGCAAGAGGAGGAAGGCCATCTCGTAAAGCTGCGTTGGATGGCGTGAGACGCCGTCGCCGAAATCAAGTCCCCAGGGCAGAGATGTGGGAGTTCCGTAAGTGTTGTCGCTGAGCCCTGTGAGAAAGCACCCGATGCGTCCGATCGCGATGCCCAAGGCGAGAGGAATGGCATAGAGATCGCCCGTCGATGGCTTGACTCCCGTATAACGCTTCATCAGTTCAACCGAGAGCAGCCCGAAGACCAATGCTCCAACAATGGTCTTTCCGCCTGTGAGATAGGCGGGATTGTGAAGGTTCTGTGCTGTGAGTCGCGGGTCCTCGAGTAAGAAGAGCAGCTTTGATCCGATCGCGCCTCCCGCGACGGCCGCTGCCACGACTACCCAACGTACCGGGGTGGAAATCGTATCGGCGAAGCGGCGGCGCGAATAGAAATAAGAAACGAAAGCGATCATGTAGGCCGACGCCTCAAAAAATAGATGCGGGTTGATCGCACGGCCGCCAATGGGCAGATAGTAAGGAAATTGGATGGCGGCTTGGAGCTGTGGAACGATGAGGAATTATAAGTTGGATTTGGCCCGGACGCCGCGACTGATGCCGGGTATAATGATCTCGACTCTTTAGCTCCAAGGATCGCAAGCGATGCCATCCCCCAATGGACGAAGCGGAAACGGCCACCACGCCACCGATGTTCCGCGCCCGCGCGCGGAATGGATCGCCCGCCGCAAATCAGAAAGTGCTGACGGCAATTTCTCCCAGATGCACTATGCCCGCCAGGGCTTCGTTACAGAAGAGATGGAGTATGTAGCCCGACGGGAAAAGATTGCGCCTGAACTCGTGCGCGACGAAGTGGGGCGCGGCCGGATGATCATACCCGCCAATACCAACCATCCTGAGCTTGAGCCCATGGGCATCGGGGTAGCGTCACTGTGCAAAATCAACGCGAATATTGGTAATAGCGCAGTCACATCCGAAATTGGCGACGAGCTGAACAAGCTGCATACCGCAGTGCACTACGGCGCCGACACCGTCATGGATCTCTCCACCGGCGGCAACATTCATGAAATTCGCGAAGCCATTCTTCGCCACTCCCCGGTTCCGATTGGCACGGTTCCGATCTACGAAGCAATCTCACGCGTGAAGCGAATAGAGGACCTCAACGCCGAGATCTTGCTGGAAGTCATTGAAGAGCAAGCTGAACAGGGTGTGGATTACATGACTATCCACGCCGGCGTTCTGATCCAGTATCTGCCGCTGATCTCCAAACGCATCACTGGAATCGTGAGCCGCGGTGGCGCAATATTGGCGCAGTGGATGGCGCATCATCACAAGCAGAATTTCCTGTACGAACGTTTCGAGGATATTTGCAGAATATTCATAAAGCATGACGTATCCTTTTCGCTCGGCGACGGGCTCCGTCCCGGGTGTATCGCCGATGCCAGCGATGAAGCGCAGTTCGCCGAGTTGAAAACTTTGGGTGAGCTTACCAGGAAAGCCTGGGAGTATGACGTGCAAGTCATGATCGAGGGCCCAGGACATGTTCCTATGGACAAGATCAAGGAGCAAGTGGACAAAGAACGAGAGCTTTGCTATGAAGCGCCTTTCTATACACTTGGGCCGCTCGTCACCGACATTGCTCCTGGCTACGATCACATCACGTCTGCTATCGGTGCGGCGATGATCGGGTGGCATGGCGCGGCAATGCTTTGCTATGTCACTCCGAAGGAGCACCTTGGCCTTCCGAACGAAAAGGATGTGAAGAACGGAATTATCGCTTACAAGATTGCCGCTCATGCGGCCGATTTAGCTCGCCGTCGCCCCGGCGCCCAGGACCGCGATAACGCCTTAAGTTTTGCCCGCTACAAATTCGATTGGGAGAAGCAATTCGCGCTCTCGCTCGACCCTGAAACCGCCCGCGCAATGCACGATGAAACTCTGCCCGACGATTATTACAAAGAGGCCGCATTCTGCTCGATGTGCGGTCCTAAATTCTGTTCAATGAACTATTCGTCGAAAGTGGACGACTACAACCGCGAGGTCCATGGCCTCGACAAGAAGGATTATTCGGAACTGGTCGATCGTCTTGTCCCACTGAAGTGAATTAGCCCCGTTGTCGGAGTGAGTTTTCGAAGTTATGAGTGCCCCCAGCCTTTTCCCCCGCATTCAGCCAGCCCAGCCATCACGGCCCGGGCTCGAGGTTGTAAAACAAAGACCCATTCCAGCCTCGCTGAACGGGTTGCGAGCGGCTTTCTGGGGCGTCGGCATTCTGCTTGCCGTCGGACAGGCTTGGATCTCTCGCTACCAAGTTTCCGCTGACTCTATTTCCTATTTGGACATGAGTGACGGCGTACTGCCCGGCTCAGACTGGCATCGCCTGATCAACGGTGTCTGGAGCCCACTTTATCCGGCTATTCTTGGCGTTTTCCGCAGGGTCTTCAATATTTCACCTCAGCACGAAATCGTGGCCGGGCACCTGCTGAACATTGTTTTTTTCTTGTTCGCATTTGCTTGCTTTGAGTTTTTTCTGCGGCGCGCCATTCAGAAAGTGGTAACGGGTGAGAACAGTGCCGCACAGTCGGGACCGCTTGCTTACCTTCCGGTTTCGCTGTATTTATCCCTTGCGTACTCACTCTTTCTTTGGGGCTCCATCGCCCAGATTTCTCTGAGTAATCTGCGCGCTGACATGCTCATGTCCGGATTTGTGTATCTTGCAATCGGAATCCTCCTTGGCATGCAAGGTTCCCCGGCACGCTGGAATGTCTACATCGCTCTGGGACTAGTCTTGGGAGTCGGCGTCCTTGCCAAAGAACCGCTTCTACCTCTGGGAGTTCTGATTTGTGCGATTTCGCTGTTTGCAGTGGACAATTGGCGGCCTGCCGTAAAAATGGTTGCAGTTTCGCTGGCGATATTTTTCTCGATAGCCAGCTTTTATTTTGTTCCTCTTTCAATGGCCCGCGGACACTTCACTTTGGGCGAGAGTGGCAAGTTCAATTATTTGACTAACGTGAACCGCGCGCAGCCGCTATGGTACCTGCAGACACCCGGCGACGGGATGGGACAGTTTATTAACCCTCCGGAGAAAATATTTTCTTCGCCTCCTGCTTACGCATTCCCCGTGGCTCCACTCGTCACTCATCCTCTCCGTTTTGATCCGTCTATTTGGGTGGTCGGGGCTAAGCCGCGGTTTCTCCTGAGAGACCAGATACTTGCTTTGAAACCAACTCTACGCAAAATTGCCCAACTTCTTTTTGAGCTGATGCCGATCATATTGTTCGTTTGTGCGTTGGCGATCGTGAATTGGAAAAGGAAGCTCCTCTTGCCTGCCTTGAAAACCTCATGGCCAATTTGGTTGATTGGCCTTGCCGGATGCGCATTGTATGTGCCGGTTCGGGTTGAACCTCGTTATATTGGCGCGTTTCTTGCTCTGTTTTGGATCGGATTGATTCTCAGCCTGAGGATTCCGTTCTCGGTGAACAGAAAGGCGATCTTTGCTTCAACATCAGTTCTGGTGGCTTTGATTCTGTTGCCGTTCAGTGTGCGGAGCGGCCTGCGATATATCCACGAGCGACGAGCACCCAATGCTGACGCGCAAGCCGCCGCTCAGCTCGCGAATCTTGGCATCAGGCCTCGAGACAAAGTTGCGCGGATCAGCCCAACCGTCGTTGACCTTGGCATCGAGCGGATAGCTCGCGTTCAAATCGCCGCGGAAGTTGATAATTCCCGCACTTCGGACTTCTGGGCCGCGCCGTCGAGTATACAGAACTCACTGCTGGATCTGTTTGCTTCACGCGGTATCAAAGCCGTGATCGCGACCTTTCAAATGCCCGTCCCTCCAAACATGAATGGGTGGATACACCTGGGCTCGACTCAATATTGGGTTTGGTTGCCGGAAAAACGCTAGCGGCGCATTTTTTTGGCGCTTTCCCCGGGAAGCGGTGAGACAAGGTCCCGTGTCACGGTATAATCTGAGTCCATCGCTCGATTCAAAGTTGTTGTGGTAGAGCACTTCGGAAGTTGAAGTAACCCTGCCCCGAATACCTGCAACTAAATAGCCGCGTTTACTCGTTGAGTAGTCGTTGTATGACTGCCAGTAGTCCTTTTCCCGTGGTTCGGACGAGTTGTCGGGCAACAACTCACAGGATTCGTGTATCCGGTGACCCTCTGTCAGCGGCATGAGCCCACCCACATTTTTCAAACATAAGGAATTAATCCATGTCGGTTCCCGCCTATGATCGTGGCACATCTCCGGCGCGTTGGTCGCAGTCGGCGTCGAGACTCAACCAAGTATCCCAAGGCTGTGTTCACGAACTGCTCGAAGCTGCGGCCCAGGAGCATCCAGAGTCGACCGCGGTGGAGTTTGATGGTCGTTCGCTTACTTATGCGGAACTTCATGCGCGCGCAAACCAGCTAGCTCGCGTCCTTCGCAAGCACGGGGTTCAACGAGAAGTTCTGGTTGGTGTGTGCATGGAGCGCTCATTAGAAATGGAGGTCGCGCTGCTCGGAATATTAAAGGCGGGCGGCGCTTATGTACCGCTTGATGTCTCTTTTGGCCCGGGCAGGATTCGATATGTGCTGGATGAAGCTCGAGTAAAGGTTCTGATCACTCAGGAATCGTTGCGAAGTCTTATGCCTACCACCGAGGCGCAGATCAAGTGCCTGGAGCCATCGTGGGATTTGATTGCAGGCGAGAGTGATCAGCCCGTACCCTCCGAGGTCGGGCCATCGAACCTTGCGTACGTGATTTATACCTCAGGCTCGACTGGCAAGCCGAAAGGCGTGCAGCTGGAGCACCGCAGTCTGGTAAACCTCCTCTGCTCGATGCGCGAAGAACCAGGAATCAGTGAGTGCGATGTTCTGCTTTCGATCACGACATCTCGTTTGATCTGTCGGTTCCTGACATATTTCTCCCCTTGCTGGCCGGGGCGCGTCTCGTAATAGCAAGCCGTGAGGCCACCTTCGATGGCAAGCTCTTGAGAAGCCTCCTCAAGAGTTCGGGCGCAACGTTTATGCAGGCCACCCCGACCACATGGCAACTTTTGCTCGAGTCTGGATGGACTGGTGATCGCAAGCTGAAGGCAATCGTTGGAGGAGAGGCTGTTTCACCCGAACTCGCGCGGAAACTCGCTGCCTGCTGTGGGTCAGTCTGGAATATGTACGGGCCGACGGAAACCACTGTCTGGTCTTCGGGGTATCGCGTTGAGGGTCACGACGAGCGCAATGTGCCCATCGGAAAGCCGATCGCGAACACCAGCATGTATGTTCACCAGCATGTATGTTTTGGTTACGAATCGCGAACCGCTTCCTTACGGAGCTGAAGGCGAGCTATACATTGGTGGTGACGGTTTGGCGCGCGGATACTTCGAACGGCCGGAGGTGACCGCAGAAAAATTCGTGCCCGACCCGTTTTCGTGTCGTCCGGGAGCCCGAATGTATCGCACCGGAGATTTAGCCCGATGTCGCCCAGATGGCAATCTCGAATTCCTGGGCCGAATAGATCATCAGGTCAAAATTCGCGGGTTCCGTATCGAGTTGGGTGAAATTGAAGCTGTGCTGGAACAACATCCAGCAGTGCAGAAGGCGGTGGTGGCGGCGCGTGACGCCGATTTCGGCAGCAAGTATTTGGCCGCGTATTTCATTCCAAAGCCGGGAGCAACATTTTCTCAGTCACAGCTTCGTGAGCATCTGCGCAAGCAATTGCCGGAATATGATTCCCCCAGCATTAGTTGCCGTGCGCGAATTTCCCTTGAGTCCCAATGGCAAAGTGGACCGCAAGGCGTTGCCCACTCCGCAAGCCGGCGATTACCACCGTGAGCGCGAGTATGTCGCGCCACGCGACAAAGTCGAAAAGAAGCTGGTCGCCATTTGGGAGGAAGTACTCGGTGTGAAGCCTGTCGGAATAAAGGACGGCTTCTTCGATCTTGGCGGCAAGTCACTGCAGGCCGCTCGGCTCTTCACGAAGATCATCGGCGCTTTTCACAAAGAATTGCCGCTGACGACTCTGATCCAGTCGCCAACCGTCGAGCTTTTGGCCAATGAGATCAGGCCTGCGTCGAAGGACGCCAACTATTCCACACTGGTGCCGATGCGCAAAGAAGGAACTCGTGCGCCTTTCTTTTGCATCCACGGAGGCGCGGGCAGCACCCTATTTCTTCACCGCTTGGCCGAGAAGATGAATGCCGGCCAACCGTTCTATGGGATTGAACCCGAGGGGCTTGATGGGAAGCAATTCCGATACACAACAGTCGAGGCAATCGCAGCTCACTACCTTTCCGAGATTCGCAAACTCCAGCCCAGCGGCCCCTATTGTTTTGGCGGCTACTGTTTTGGAGGAATAGTGGCCTACGAAATGGCACAGCAGCTACTCCGGCAAGGTGAACCGGCAGCCCTGGTGGTGTTGTTTACAGCAGAGCTGCGCTTCCACCGCAAGATCCCGGCACCGGTGAAACCAAAACCGCCGGCAAATTCGACACGGCATCGGCTCGCGACGCTGCTCAAGAATCCCGCGCGCTCTTTATCGGAAATCGGCAATCGTGGTTGCGAGACGGTGGGGCAAGTTGGCTCCCACCTTCTATCGGATTTGGTTCCGGCTGGGCCTCCGAATTCCGCCGAAAATGCGAACTTTATATGTGTGGAGAACTCTGATTCGCGCAGAGCGGAATTATGTGCCCAAACCTTATCCCGGAACCTTGGTGATGTTTCATGGCTCCGATTACGAGGACGATCCTAACTTGGGATGGGACGGGCTGGCTGCCAACATTGAACATCACATCATTGGGACGAGCAGCCAGGACTCACGCCGAGACTTGATGAACGAGCCCTGGGTCAATCAGACGGCACGTGAACTAGGCGAGTGCATTGCCGGCGCCTCTGACGCGACCGCTTTCCGTCAGACAGAAGTCGCTTAATCCTTTGCGGTTTTGGTTTGTCCCGACGAACGCTTGCCGTAGTTAACGTAGGTATCTTTCGCAACGTAGTCTTCGTCTTCGTTGCGGTGAACCCTTTGCCGGGCAGGAACTGCGGGATGTTGGATCTTGTGTTGCGCTGCCCGGGGCCTCGCGGATGTACTTTCCGGCTGCGACGTCTGAATGGCGGAAACGCGCCTTGGCACCTTCACAGTGAGTGGAACAACGGCGGTGGCAGTGTCTGCGTTCTTCGTCGAGCTTACACTTGCCGCTCGGTTGCTCGGCAGTGACGCCTTGGCGTAATGACGTGCGGTTGAGAAAATTCCCATTATCGCTAGTGCTGATAGCGCACTTAGGGCCAATGAAGACCACAGCCGGGAGTTCTTGGAGAGGGATTCCCACCTCAGGTCCCATTCGGAGCTCGCGCGCGCCCATGCGATCCGCGCCTTCAACGGCGCACCTGCGAGCTGAACTCGGAGCCGGAAACCGACGGCTGGCTTCGGTTCCTGCAACCGGGCCTGCGTATGCATTTGCTTCAGCCGTTGTGACGAAGCCCTTGTCAGGCGTCGAAAATTGACTACAGCCTGTGTGCTCCAATCGCGGGACAGCCCAACGGCTCGGCTCGCAGATGCCGACGTGAATTTTCGAAATCGAGCAATATTTGAGGAGAGTTGAGCCGAGCTGCGAATCTTATGTAACGCCGCCGGAACGACGCGGATAACATTGCTTCGGATTGCGCCCGCACATGCCGAGGCAAAATTGGAAGCCTGCGCCCATTGACTAGAAATTTGATCCGTGGAAGTTTGAACGTGCTTGCGGACATGTTGCAGCGTTGGTGGAACAGCGCGAACAATCCTCATCCCCTCTTTGACTTGCCGGGCCGCACGTGGCCATCTCAACGCTCGCGCCGGGGCCAGCTTCAGGGCCTCAGCTGTTGTTGGTGGGGACGAGCTTAACTGCGTGGAGGGCGCGTTCTCGGATGTTGACGGCGAAGCGTCCAGCGCCTGACTGATCAGGCCGCGTGGGACCAGCGGTTCGTCATCCTGCGGATTGGGCTTCCGCCGGGCTAACATTACAGGCTTTTTGATGCCTCAAATCCAAAAGGCGCTGCCCTCAAGAATCACACTAGGCGACATTTATTGGACACGTTGCAAGCGGCTAACCAGCTTCTGGGCGAGATTTTCGTCCGATTCGGACCACAGCAACCGAGCGCTCGTGCCTGCACTCTTCTCCACCCGATTAATAAGGCCAATTAGTGCCTGCACATTTGTGCGCACCCGCGCTTCGAGTTCGCCTGAGAACACTAACTCCTCGTGCAGGAACGGTGCGTCGATTCCGAAATCAATCTCGATATCGCCTTGCGTCTTCGCCTCGCCTTCTTCGAATTCCTCTCCCCGTACAATGAACCGCACCAGTGAAGGCTCTAAGATCCACTCGGCTGGCGCTTGGCGCGGAGTCCACAAGTCCCAGTTCGCTTCGAAGACGTAGGCGTAATCCTCGTGCACGAGTCCGGAGGCAATCGCTATCGCGTCCTCCGGCTGCGCTCCAGGTGCGAACCTCTCCTCAAGAATGGTGGCCTCGTTCCACAAGACTGGGTGCAGCGCCAAACCGGTAATTCCAGATAGGCGCTGGGAAAAAGGGAACTCGCGAATCACCGCGAGCGCATGCGCGAACATGTTCTCGGTGCCGAAATCAGAGAACCAGAGACTGAAATACAAAGAGTCGGCCATGAGTCAAGGATAATGCCATTTGCGGATGGTTTCATGTCTAGGCGGACCGCTACGGCCTCCGTTTGTTTCCGTGAGTGACGGCAAGATTTGATATGCTGATATTCGGGCTGAGATTCGATCTATTCTTCCGCATCGTCTGGCGGCCCTGGTTAGCAAGAAGCCTCCTGCTCTAACAGCAGTGCTGCGTCCCCGTCGTCTAGCCTGGCCTAGGACATCGCCCTTTCACGGCGGTAACACGGGTTCAAATCCCGTCGGGGACGCCAAACACCATCAATGGGTTGCGTTGATCTTCGCTGGACATTCGAGGGTGCAAAGGGCCACATTTCTGTGTCCCTTTTGCACCCCTGAGAAACTAGACGGTCGGCTAGGCCGTTCCAATGATGATGTCGTCATCTGCGGAGTCAGCCATCGGGAAGAACAAGGCCAACACCGCGGCTTGCGCGGCATGTTTGGCAGGCGCAACTGCCTGAGTGTAGACATCCATTGTCGTCCGCAGGGTGGAATGCCTCATCAATTCCTGCATCACTTTGAACTCCGCTCCGACACTCCGGAGCAGAGTTGAGTAGGTGTGTCGGAAAGTATGCCAGCCGATGCGTTTTTGGATATTGAGCGACTCGGCAACTGGCCGGACGTACTTGCGAAGGATAGACGCGCCCCAATACGGACTCCGCCCTTTGTGCAATCGACTTGCAAATATCCAGTCGTCACAGCCGGTAAACTTGCATGTCTTCTTCCAGTTCAAGAGGGCCTCACCGAGCAGAGGGTGCAGAGGAACCGGCTTCTGTGAGGACTCGGTCTTGCAGCCATTCGACGTTTGTAGGAATGGTGACGACCAACGTCCCCGGTTTTTTCCCGCTGCCGATTGCGAAATTAGGCGAACGCTCAAATTCACTCTCGACCCGCTCGGCGAGCCTTTGGGACAATCCATCGTCCCCAACATGCCAGAACTCAACAAGCGTGGGCTTGGCCGCCGCTCCCTTCGAGTACTCACCTGCCTCGATGTGTTTGAGAACGGTTCCGAGTGGCTCCTTATATTCGATACATCCGCTTTGTGTTACCACTTCTATTTTCGACTCACGCAGGTTGCGCGAAAGCTCTTTGAATCGGTCAGAATTGAGCGCTCGAATGCCGAATAGAGCATAGGACTTCGCTTGCGGATTGCCCACAGACAGCAGTTTCTCGAAGTCCCCGAGTGCGGATGGGCGAGCCAAAATGAGCTTGTAATCCTTTTCACCTTGCGAAGTAATTCCCGCGTAACCGATCCCGCCAAACGTAAATCGATCAACCTTGGCGAGCCGCTCGAAAGTCGAATCAATAGGCTCTGAGGGCTGCGCACTAGCAGCCGACATCAGCACAACCAAAACCATCCAAAGCTTCATTCGGTCACCAACGGTAGAACGAGCGTCGGTTTGAATCTTGCATTTCGGCTTTGCTCAAGTCAATTGACGTAATATCCCAATTACATTTATTGACACCGATTTTGGCGAAGGAAAAGCTCAAGCGTGGCCTTGAAGTTGACCCCAAGTTCTTCGGAGGTTGAAAATGAAGCAACGAACCAACAGCTAGGAAGACTCCGCTGTAAACTCAACGGTATGAATTTCGGAAAGTTCAGCCTTCGGCTGCTCGTTAAACTCTGCATTCGTTTCATAAACGCAGCCTGGATCTCGGTTCGGGCTCCTTCCACTCTGCGCCGGGAATCCGGTGGTCACGATCAGCAAAAAGAATTGACCTAAGCTCTTGCGGACGAGAATTTTGATCGAGTTCAGCGCAAAAGGAGAAAACTGCCTTCATCCGCACAAAAAGGAGGCAGCTATGCAACAAGGAAGCATTATTCAGACAGGTCGCAAGCAAGGTCCGAACGTCTGGTTGTTTCGCTGGTCTGAGAAGGACCGGAGCGGCCACCGAGTCTATCGGAAGAGGGTGATTGGAACTGTTCAGCAATACCCCGACGCGCAAGCAGCACGCGCAGTGACTTCCGCCCTCTTGGCTCAAATCAATGCAGATTCCAGCCACAACAGCGTGTGCAAGACCACCGTTGCGCAGATCTGCGAGCATTTTGAACAGAAGGAATTGAGATCCGGAGACTGCTTCCGGAGCTTCGCCACCGTGAAAACGTATCGCGGCTATATTCGCAAGTGGGTTAAGCCGCGATGGGGTTCTTTCTACCTGGACCAGATCAAGGCTGTGGATGTCGAAGCATGGTTGCGCCGGCTCCCAATAGCTCGATCATCACGTGCCAAGATCCGCAATATCTTATCGATCTTGTTCAACCATGCCTGCCGCTACGAACTGTTTGATCGCAACCCAATGCGGTTTGTTCGCCAGGGCGCAAAGCGGCGGCACGCTCCAAATGTGCTGACAGCTGCAGAGATCAGGGCGCTGGTTGACCACCTCGCCCTTCGCGAACGTACGCTCGTTCTTGTGGCAGCATCGACCGGCTTGAGGCAGAGCGAATTGTTCGGGCTCAAGTGGCGTGACGTCGACTTTCAGCGAGGAGAACTCAGCGTCGTGCGTTCGATCGTCTTCGGTGTTGTCGGTTGGAAGTTGGTCGGCAAACGAACTCAGGTGTTTTACAACATAGAATTTGCAACTGCTGACAACGAAACTATCAGCAAGAGTTCGGGATCTTGTTGGGAGAATGCGTTCGAGAAATGTGCAACTCAGATCGTTGAGGATGCGAAGGTCGCAGCCCGCCGGATCGAATCTTCCAGATAGTTGACGTAAACAGGCGTCACTAATTGACCCGTTCGCGGAAGACTGCCTTCGCCGCAGCAATAGGGCCGATCATGCTCATTTGCTGTGAAAAGCAAACAAGACTAATGCGGTAAGAAGGGCGATGCCGATGGCATCGATCATACTTTGGCCGGTTTTGCGGACTAGACTCCAGCCCAACTCTGAGGCGAACACCACCGCGAACTCAACGAATGCCAGCTTGAGCGCCGATTGCCGTTTTTCGTTCACCGAAATCCCTCGACTGAGTTGCTTATACGCCTCCAACCAACGGGCTTGGAAGACAAATGATACTCGCGCACAAAGTCAATTGACGTAATCAATTGACGTAACCAGGCGATGTCACAACTTTGCGCCTTTTCTTCGCTTAAAAACGGGTCGATAAGTGAAATCGCGATTTTTCACCAATTACAATTGCGCCCATGAGCATCGACCAGTCTGGTAAGTGGTGGGTGGGAACAAGCCCTCAGGACATCAAGGGATATCTGGGAGCCTACTCTGCCGATGGCTACCCCACGTCCGAGTTTCGCCAGTCCAAATGTGGATGTGGTAGTGATGTCTTCGAGCTTTGGGCTGACGATGAAGAGGGATGTGCGAAGCGTATTTGCACATCATGCGGACAAGAACGTTTCATTTGTGACAGCGAGGAATACTGGCAGGATGCGTCGCCCGAACAGTGGAAGTGCATCGAGTGTGGTTCGACTGGAGCAAACGTGGGTGTGGGCTTTTCCTTGTACGACGGCGGGGAAATCCGGTGGCTCTACATCGGTGAGCGGTGCTCCAACTGCGGTATTTTGGGCTGCTTCGCGGGATGGAAGGTTGGCTATTCGCCCTCCAAACAACTGCTAGAAGCGGTTTGAGGCTTCCCTTCCGTTGTCAGTGAGTGCTATCGCGAGTTGGTGTTGAAAAAGTCACTGAGTTGGTGCTTGCGAGGGCGACAACAACAAGGTTATAAGCCGACGAGAGTTAGTGATGCTGCAGGCAATCGCCAATCTCGGAGGCTGGCTGCTTATGATGGGGCAAAACTCCCGCTCGGAGTCGCTGTTCTACTACTTCCGCATCGAAGATCAGGTTCCTGAAAACCACTTGTTGCGCTTGATCGACCGCTACGTCAGTTTCGATTTTGTGCGTGAGAAGTTGCGTGCGTCCTACAGCGAAACCGGGCGACCGTCGATTGATCCGGAAGTGTTGTTGCGGATCCTGCTGCTAGGGTATCTCTATGGCATCACCAGTGAGCGGAAGTTGCTGGAAGAACTGCGCATGCACTTGGCGTGGCGCTGGTTCACGGGGTTAGGGTTCGAGCAGGAGATTCCCCATCACTCGACGTTCTCGAAGAACCGGCATGGACGATTCCAGGAATCGAACCTGTTTCAGGAGTTGTTTGAGCGCATTGTGGAGCAGTGCATCGCCGCGGGTCTGGTGGAGGGCGAGCAGATGTCGGTCGATGGCAGCTTCATCATGGCGAACGCGAGCCACCACAGTCGTATCCCCCGCGAACAGTTCACGGAGGCAGCGCAAGTGAACTATGGGGCGCGAAAGTACCTGGAAGAACTAGAGCAGGAGAACGGCGATGGCGAGCCAATCCATCAGCAAGACAAGGTGTCGACCACCGACCCGGATTCGACGTACCTGACCAAGGGAAATCGCGCTGCCGAACTGGGTTACTTCGATAACTATCTGATCGACAATGAAAGCTGTGTGATCGTGGGGGTGCAAGCGA
>WNFY01003028.1_pt1 | contig 15764 bp, 11 predicted proteins | sample 5400091 | NCBI WGS metagenome assembly WNFY01 (sample SAMN13153364, study PRJNA577476) | soil metagenome | isolation source: 60 cm soil or saprolite under grassland replicate 1 | place: USA:California | collected 2016-06-15 | reverse complement strand
AAACTTCGGCGGGCGGGCGGTACGGGCACGCCCTCAGTGCCTGGAGTCGCTCCGGGAGGGTCGACGACGTCAAGATTCGCCATACAACCTTCGGCGTGAGGCTCGGCGCCAGACAGCGAGAGCCAGAGTGAGCCCGCTCGAGTCCGCCACCAAGGCATGATCTCTCGCGCCTCACTTGCGGCCTGACCAGGCCCGCCCGCTCATCGGCTCATGACACCATCTGTGACGCGAACCGCAGTCGTCCATGGCGCCATAGGAGGCGGCTGTTGGCCCCGATGCAACTGGAGGTGCTGGTAGAGGTCCTGGTCAACGGAGCGCGGTCCCCTTACAAGCGAGGGGTCGCTGGTTCGAACCCAGCCGCGCCCACAACAACCATTCTGACCTGCGCATATAACGTCTTGAGCATGGTCGCTTACACTTGCACAGCGCGCAGTGACTCGGTGGTTATCGGCCCGACTACGACGACTGGGCGTCGTTGGAGCGCGACCCGGTCCGCAGCCTGACCGCGGAGGCAACACCCGGAAGGGCAAACAGCTCGACACAGGCCAGGAACGGCCCGTACACCACGTAGGCGACGGCGATCGAGGGCAGCAGGGCGGCCAGCGCCTTGCCCAGCAGCAGTTCCTCGCGGCGGATCGGCGTGGTGAGCACCGGCTTGAGCGTGCCCTGCTGGCGCTCACCGACCACCGAGTAGGCGGCGATAAGGGACGGCACGAGGGCCGGGGCGGCGAGCGGGACGCGGGTACGGACCGTGAGCGATCATGGCGCTCGGCGACACTCCGCGTCGATCACGGAAAGTGGGCCAGATCCAGTCTCTGGCCGCATCCCCGCGGCCACGGCGGATAGTGCTCGTCCTTAATGGACGGATGGCAGGAGTGGTGGACCGCCGGTGCCGGGCGATCCTCGAAGCGCGCTGGAGGTGATCAGATCAGGTAGCGCCAGTCCGGCCACTGCGGGCGGCTCGACGCGGTCAGCGCATCGAGCAGGACATGCTCTATCTGGTCCGGGGTGAGTTCCTGATCGTCGGCCGCCCCTGGGGCAGCCGCGTACCACGACTTTTCGCCGTCGGAGAGGATCACCGTCACAGGATGGTGGCCGTCGGCGACCGCAGCGATCGTCCCCCAGCGCCGGTGAATGAGGACCTGCTGGTCCCGCTCCGCATGCAGCCCGCGCAGCCATCGCCGGACGGTCTCGCGGTCGCTGAGCGCCGCGGAATCCCTGGCAACCCTGAACAGGCCGCGTCCGGTCAGGCGCTCCGCCACATCCTGCACCCGCCCACGCTGCCCGCTCAGCCACTTCACCGAGGCAACTCCCTTGGCTCGCGCGCCCAGCATCCCACCAGGCGTCGGAGCGCCGTCTGTAACCCGGGCGGCACCCATGTTGGCGCACCGCCACCGCAGTCTCTACCGCAGCCGGCAGACGGCCGTCCGCTCACGCCGCATCGCCCGAGGAACGCGCGCTCGCAGCCGCGAGTCGGGTGGCTGCTGAGATGGAGCCGTGCCGTCGCCGGTTTCGGACGTGCGTCTGCTTGCCGGCCATCAGAGGATTGCCTGGCGGAGCGACCGCTGGACGGCGGCCGGGGTGAACGGCTCGACCCGGCCGGCCTCGACGCGTCTGACGCCTGCTTCTTGATTGATTCCAGAAGATGGCCCAGACTTCGGAGCGTGCCAACGACCTCGGACTTCGAGCGCATGTTGCGCGGGGTTGCTCTGCGTGTGACGCGTCCTCGGGTAGGGGTGCTGTCCGCGGTGCACGACCATCCGCACGCCGACACGGACTCGATCATCGGTGTCGTGCGTGAGGATCTCGGTGAGGTGTCCCACCAGGCCGTCTACGATGTGCTGCGTGCGCTGACTGCCACGGGTCTGGTGCGGCGTCTCCAGCCGAGGGGCTCCGTGGCGCGCTACGAGGCGCGGGTCGGGGACAACCACCACCACGTCGTCTGTCGGTCGTGCGGTGCCATCGCCGATGTCGACTGCGCGGTCGGCCACACCCCGTGCCTGACGGCCGCCGACGACGCGGGCTACGAGATCGACGAAGCCGAGGTCATCTACTGGGGCCGATGTCGCGAGTGTGTCGTGGCAACTTCTGCCGCGTCCAGCGGCTGATCGCTGACACGCAGGCGCTCGGCACCGGCAGAGCAACACAGCCTTGGATCCGGAGCAACCGACGTCAAGAGCAACCAGCCATAAGGAAACGGCGAGACAGGAGAGGGACCGACGTGTCTGACCGCGGCAGCGAAAGCGAGAACCCGGCAATCTCCTCCCCGACTCCTACGCCGACTCGGCCTAGGACGAACCAGGACTGGTGGCCGAATCAGCTGAACCTGCAGGTTCTGCACCAGCACTCGCCCCGGTCCAATCCGATGGGCGAGGGCTTCAGCTACGCAGAGGAGTTCAAGACCTTGGACCTCGAGGCGCTGAAGCGGGACATCTTCGGGGTGATGACGACGTCGCAGGACTGGTGGCCGGCCGACTACGGCCACTACGGGCCGCTCTTCATCCGGATGAGTTGGCATGCTGCAGGCACGTACCGCATCGCCGATGGCCGGGGCGGTGGCGGCAGCGGCGCTCAGCGCTTTGCCCCCCTCAACAGTTGGCCCGACAACGCGAGCCTCGACAAGGCGCGCCGGTTGCTGTGGCCGGTCAAGCAGAAGTACGGCCGCAAGATCTCCTGGGCCGATCTCCTCATCTTCGCCGGCAACTGTGCCTATGAATCGATGGGGTTCACGACCTTCGGCTTCGGCTTCGGGCGAGAGGACATCTGGGAGCCCGAGGAGATCTTCTGGGGGCCTGAGGACACGTGGCTCGGAGATGAGCGCTACAGCGGCGACCGCGAGCTGGCCGGTCCTTTCGGCGCCGTGCAGATGGGCCTGATCTACGTGAACCCGGAGGGGCCGAACGGCAACCCGGATCCGCTGGCTGCCGCCCGGGACATTCGAGAGACCTTCGGTCGCATGGCGATGAACGACGAGGAGACGGTCGCGCTCATCGTCGGCGGCCATACGGTCGGCAAGACCCATGGCGCGGTCGACCCCCGGTACGTCGGTCCGGAACCCGAGGCGGCTCCCCTCGAGGAGCAGGGCCTCGGCTGGCGGAACACCTTCGGCACCGGCAAGGGCGCCGACACGATCACCAGCGGGCTGGAAGGCGCCTGGACCAACGAGCCGACGAGGTGGGACAACGGGTACCTGGACAACCTGTTCGCGTACGACTGGGAGCTGACGACGAGCCCCGCCGGTGCGAAGCAGTGGACTCCCAAGAATCCCTCGGCCCAGGGCACCGTGCCCGATGCCCACGATCCGTCGAAGCGGCACGCGCCCATGATGCTGACGACGGACCTCGCGCTGAAGGTGGATCCGATCTACGGGCCGATCGTGAAGCGCTTCCACGAGAATCCGGGCCAGCTCGCCGACGCGTTCGCCAAGGCGTGGTTCAAGCTGCTGCACCGCGACATGGGACCCGTCACGCGCTACCTCGGGCCATGGGTTCCGGAGCCGCAGCTGTGGCAGGACCCCGTCCCGGAGGTCGATCATGAACTGATCGGGGACGAGGACATCGCCGCCCTCAAGGGCAAGATCCTCGAGTCGGGACTGTCCGGCTCCCAACTGGTCTCCACCGCGTGGGCGTCGGCGGCAAGCTTCCGCGGCACCGACAAGCGTGGCGGGGCCAACGGGGCGCGGATCCGCCTCGCGCCGCAGCGGGACTGGGAGGTCAACAACCCGGTCGAGCTGGCCAAGGTGCTGCCGACCCTCGAGCAGATCCAGCAGGACTTCAACCTCGCACAGTCCGGCGGAACGAGGGTCTCGCTCGCCGACCTGATCGTCCTGGGCGGGTGCGCGGCCGTCGAGCAAGCGGCGAAGAACGCCGGACACGACATCACCGTTCCGTTCGCGCCGGGGCGCACGGACGCCTCGCAGGAGCAAACGGACGTGGAATCGTTCGCCGTGCTCGAACCGACCGCAGACGGGTTCCGCAACTACCTCCGAGCCGGAGAGAAGTTGCCGGCGGAGACCCTGCTGCTGGACCGGGCCAACCTGCTGACGCTGACCGCTCCCGAGATGACGGTTCTGGTCGGCGGCATGCGCGCTCTGAACGCCAACCTCAGGCAATCCTCACACGGCGTCTTCACCGACCGGCCCGGGACGTTGACCAACGACTTCTTCGTGAACCTGCTCGACATGGGCACGGAGTGGAAGGCGTCCGCCTCGGCGGAGAACGTGTTCGAGGGCCGGGATCGCAACACTGGCGAGGTCACCTGGACCGCCACCGCCGTCGACCTCGTCTTCGGTTCGAACTCCCAGCTCCGAGCCATCTCGGAGGTCTACGCGTGCGACGACGCGAAGGAGAAGTTCGTGCGTGACTTCGTGGCCGCGTGGGACAAGGTCATGAGCATCGATCGCTTCGACCTCGCCTGATCCCGATGTCCAGGTCGGCCGCCCATCGGCCGACCCTGGACATCCTCGGTCGGGTCTCAGGCTACCGGCCTCCACGGCCACGGCTTCGCGGAGCGCCTTGCCGGCCGCGGCCCAGAACGCGTTGTGGGTTGCGGTGAACATCCCAACGGCCTGATGACGCTGGACGTACACGATGTGGCCGGGTCTGGAGCAGCCCACCGGCGTCGGTGGGCTGCTCCAGCGCTCTGCGCTGCCTGGGCGGCAGCGGCAGTGTCGGCCGCCGCGCCCGCTCGTGCGGGTTGTCAGGCGACGGGCAGCGAGGGCTGCCGTGCGACTGCCGGGACGGTGGTCGAGGTGATGGGCGATGGCTTGAAGCCCTTGACGACCATCCAGACGCCAACCGAAAGCTCCCATGCGGCCACCGGGAGGGTCGCGATGCCTGACCACACCGAGAGCCGCTCGATCTGGCCGAACAGGGTCGCGGTGGTGGCAGCGAGGAGCAGCGGGGCTCCGATGAGTCCCATCGTGGGGATGATGCGTGGCACGAGCCTGGACCGGTACAGGAGCGAGCCCAGCAGCAGGGCGTTCAGAGCCGCCATGAGGCTGGGTCCGAGCAGGAACGTCCAATCGCGGACCGCCACGAGGGACTTGCCGGTGGTCAGGAGCGTGGCCGTATCGGCGCCGGTCGCGCCGGCGAGGTCCTGCCGCAGTGTGACGACGGCGAGGAGGCTCACGACGCCGATCATGATGACGGCGGCCTCGAACATGCGGGAGGTGACGAAACCCAGCGCCACGGCTTCGTTCTGCCGCTTGACCACAGGGAAGAGTGCAACGGCGGTGCCGACGCAGGCGAGGGCGTTGACCACGTCGAGGAAGCAGCCCCAGAGCACACGGGTGTCCGCGCCGGCGCTGACGATGTAGTCCGGGTTGTGCAGCACGGGGCCGAGCAGGAGCACTGCGGGGATCGAGGCGATGAAGGTGATGAGGTAGAAGCTGCCCGCGACGAGGGCGGTCTTCCTCGTCGAGCCCATCGGGACTCGCGGCGTGGTGGTGGCTCGGACGGCGGTGGTTGTCATGTCAGTCTCCACGGTGTGGGTTGTCAGAGTTCGGCGGCGGCCACGTCGACTGGGCGGAGTCGACCTGGGTGACGGAGAGCAGCGGCAGGCCGGTGTCGCGCAGCTTGCGCAGCAGGCCGTGCAGCGCGGCCTGGTCCACGACGGGGCCTTCGAGGACGGTGGTGCCGTCGCTGTTGGCGGTGAGGGTCGCTCATGGTGCTCCTCTTGCCTTGCTTGCCCGGAGGGGTCTTCGCCGGGCTTGGCGGACCTTCGGGATGACCGCAAGTTAGAAGCAGATGTGGTGAGCTGACATCACCACGTGTGGTGAGTGGCATGGTGATGTGTTGGATCGGACGCCATCGCGAGGTGGGCGCGGTGGCAGGCGACGACCCGCTGCTCAGAGCGCCTCGACGGGCACGCCCGAGGTCATCGCTCGCTGGTGCGCGGCATCAGGTTGAGCTCCCTGGCTCGACGCACCGCGGCGCGTCGGCTGTTGACGCCGAGCTTGGCGTAGATGCTCTTGGTGTGAGTCCGCAGGGTGTTCAGGGACACCACGAGCTCGCGCGCGATGGCCGGCCCGTCGAGGTCGGTTCCGAGCAGCCGGAGCACGTCCAGCTCGCGCTCGCTCAGGGGCTCGACGAGGCCCTGGGTGCGGCGTGTGGCCTGCTTGACCGGGGTCGTCTCGTCGGCATGCCCGCAGGCGTCCAGGAGTCGATGAACGTATTTCCACGACGCCCGCTGTTTCGCGACGGCTCTCAGCAGCGAGGCGATAGGTGACCCCTCACCCACGAACACGCGAACATAGCCCTCCGGTTCGGCCAGGGTCAGCGCACGTTGCAGCGGCCCCAGCGCACCCGGGGTGTCGCCGCGGGCGTGGTGGGTGAGCGCCTGAAGCACCAGGACCTCGAGGACGCTTCCTCCCCTGTCCCCCTCTTCGGCCGCCGTCAGGAGGCGCTGCAGGAGTCGGGCCGCCTCGTGGATGGAGGCTTCCGAGCGGTCGGCCGTGTACCGGGACAGAAGCACCCTGGCCAGGGTGATGTGCTCGTACTCGCGCCGGTAGGACAGGTCGTCGTCGATGGACAGGCCCTGCTCGCGCGCCCAGCCGAGGGCTTCGCCGACGTGGCCTTGGGCGGCGAGCACGCGTGCCCGCAACGCCGGGACCGGCCTCACGTTCGGGGAGAAGTCGCCCATGTACACGCGCTGTGCCTCGTCGAGCAGTTGGAGTGCGCCGTCCAGGTCGCCGTGGGCTTCCCGGATCCGGGCCATCGCGACCCGCCGGCGATAGGGGTTCTGCGGCAACCCGGTGTGCTCGCCAAGCTCGTGGCTGCGCTGAAGGTGCTGGGTGGCGGCATCCAGGTCGTCACGCTCGTACGCGATCTGGCTCATCCCCACGTACATGTCCGCGGTTCCTCGCAGCACCGTCCCGGCCTCGTGCGAGGCGAGCCGCAGAGCGTCCTGGTAGGTACGCAGCGCCTCGCCCAGGCGACCTTGCGTGCTTCGGATGTCCGCCAGCGTGATCGAACATCCGAGCACGTCTGAGATGTGCCCGGCCCGCCGCAGCCCGTCGACAGAGGCGGAGTAGGCCGCATGCGCGGCGTGCAGATCTCCGCTGCCCCAGAACGCGAGGCCCGAGAGCGCCGATGCCCCGGCCCGGATGAGGTGGTCGTCGTCGCCCGCGCGGTCGATCGCCATCTGGGCGTGCCGGACGGTGGTGGCTGCGTCGCCTCGAACCAGTGCCAGCGCGGCGCGGTACATCTGGATCGCCCCCGGGAGGCGGGGAAGCTCCTCCTGGTCGACCACGACCATCCCCGCCGGCGGGGTCTGGCCTCCCGCACGGTCAGTGGTGGGCTTTTCCAGCCACCGCTCGGCGTCCCGGAGCCGTCCCTCGACGCCCTCGAACTCGCCCCCCGCCATCAGCGCCCCGACCAGGCCAACGGCGAGCACCGGCCGGACGCGAACCACCTCGTCGGGGAAGGCGTCGAGCCAGCCACGGATCGTGGCCTCCCGCCTGTCCCTACGCAGGGCCGGGATGGCCAGCTCGACCAGGCCCGCCGCGCGCTCGACGTCCCCGGCGGCCAGGGCGTGGCGAACCGCCGGCAACGGCTCCCCGTTCTGCTCGTACCACCGGCTCGCCCGGCTGTGCAGGTCAGGGACTTCGTCGGGTCGCTCATCCCGCACGTGGGTATGCAGGACGTCCGCGAACAGGTGGTGGTAGCGGTACCACCGGCGGCGGTCGTCGAGCGGGACGACGAGCAGGTTGGCGCGGTCCAGCGACTCGAGCATGGCTTTGCCGCCGTGCTGCCCGGTGACGGCGTCGCACAGCGGTCCGCTCAGCCGCTCCAGGATGCAGGTCTGGAGCAGGAAGTTCCGGATGTGGTCGGGTTGACGGCTCAGGATCTCCTCGACCAGATAGTCGACGATGTACCGGTCGTCGCCGGTGAAGCCGGCGATGAAGCCGGCGACGTCGGCTCGTCCCTGCATCGACAGCGCAGCCAGTTGGAGCGCGGCGATCCACCCTTCCGTGCGACCCTCCAAGGCTGCGATGTCGTTCGCAGCGAGGTTCAGCCCGATCGCCTCGTTGAGGTAGGCCGCCGCCTCGTCCAGGGTGAAGCGCAGGTCGGCGGCGCGGACCTCGACCAGCTCGCCGCGCGCGCGTAGCCGAGCCAGGGGTAGTGCCGGGTCGGCTCGGGTGCTGACCAGCAGGTGCACGCGCGGCGGGAGGTGCGCCAGGAGGAACGCCATGCCGGCCTGGACGCCCGGCCCGTCGACGAGGTGGTAGTCGTCGAGCACGAGGTGGACGTCGTTTGGCACGGTGCCGAGCTCGTTGAGCACGGTGGCGAGGACCGCCTCGATCGGCGGCTGGGCTGACTGAAGCAGCGGCAGCGCGCTGGCGCCGACGCCTGGCACGACCGTCTGCAGGGCGGTCAGCACGTAGGTCCAGAACGAGGCGGGCTGGCTGTCGCTCTCCTCCAGGGAGAGCCACGCCACGGACCGCTGATCCGCCGCTGCCTCGGCCAGCCACTCGGCCAGCAGCGTCGTCTTTCCGAAGCCGGCCGGGGCGGAGATGAGCGTCAGCCTCGACTCTGCCCCACGGCTCAGGCGCTCGCTCAGTCGGGGACGGGCCACCGCAGTGCGCCGGGGCCTGGGGATGAAGAGCTTGGTCTCGACTAGGGGGCCCGCCATGGCAGCTCCCCTGACGCGCTCTCGGTGGGGTGGCTGTGAGACGGGACACCGGACTGGCGGGCCTCAGGCAGGCCTAGGCGCTCGGCCAGCCATGGCCCGGTCGCGCTGCCGGGGACGCGCGCGACGTCTTCCGGTGTCCCAGCCGCGAGGATGTGCCCGCCGTCCGGGCCGCCGCCCGGGCCCATGTCGATGAGGTGGTCGGCGGCGGCGAGCAGGTCCAGGTCGTGGTCGATGACGATGATGGTGGCCCCGGCCTCCAGCAGCCGGTCGAACACGCCGACCAGGGTGGCCACGTCGAGCGGGTGCAGGCCGGTGGACGGCTCGTCGAGGACGTACAGCGCGCCGCGCTGGCTGCTGCGGAGCCGGGAGGCGATCCGCAGCCGCTGCGACTCGCCGCCGGACAGGGATGGGGTGGGCTCGCCGAGCCGCAGGTAACCCAGGCCGACCTCGTCGACAGGCCGCAGCGCCGCGGCGACCGGGGCCCGGTCGGAGAACCGCTTCAGGGCGTCGTGGACGCTCAGGCCGAGCACGTCGGCTACGGTCAGGCCGTCGATCCGGACGGCCAGGGTGGCGTCGTTGAAGCGGGCGCCGTGGCAGGTCGGGCAGCCGACGGTGATGTCCGGCAGGTACTGGACGTCGAGGTCGATGTGGCCCAGCCCGCGGCAGGTGGGGCACTGGCCCTCGCGGGTGTTGAACGAGAAGTGCCCGGGCTTCCAGCGCCGCCGCCGGGCGTACCCGGACTCGGCGAACACCCGGCGGATCTGGTCGAACGCCCCGGAGTAGGTCGCGGGTGTGGACCGCGCGTTCTGGCCGATCGGCGAGGCGTCGATCTGCACGATCTGGCGGATGCCGCCGAGGTCGAGGCGGCGGACGTGCCCGGGCAGCGCTGACCCGCTCAGCCGCGCCCGCGCTGCCGGGATGAGGCTGTCCAGGATGAGGGCGGTCTTGCCGGCCCCGGACGGCCCGGCCAGCGCGGTCAGCCGGTGCACCGGGAAGGCGGCGGCGAGGTCGTGCAGGTTGTACAGGTCGCCGATCTCGATGGTGATCCGCCCGCCACGACCGGCCCGCGCCGGGCGGTCACGCGGCACGGCCGCGGCGCCGGCCAGGAACGGTCCCATGATCGAGCGGGGGTCGTTTCCAACTGGCCGGGGGTGCCCTGGGCGATCACCGTGCCGCCGCTGGCGCCGGCCCCGGGGCCGAGTTCGATGACCCAGGCCGCGGAGCGGATGAGTTCCCGCTCGTGCTCGACCACAACCACGGTATTGCCGTTCCCGGCCAGCGCGGTGATCGTCTTGCGCAGTCCCTGGACGTTGGCCGGGTGCAGCCCGACCGACGGCTCGTCCAGCACATACAGCATGCCGGTGGTGCTGGCCCGTACCGTCGAGGTGAGCTCGATCCGCTGCCGCTCTCCGGAGGAGAGCGAGGCGCCGGCCCGGTCGAGGGTCAGGTAGCTGAGGCCGACGTCGAGCAGCGGCGTGAGCCTGCCGTTCAGCTCGGCGAGCAAACCGTTGGTCATCCGGCTAAGCCCGGCGGGCAGCCCGGCGGGCAGCCCGGCCGCGAATCCGCGCAACTCGCCCAGGCCGAGCGCGCTGATCTCGGCGATGTTGCGGCCGCCGAGCTGTGAGGTCAGCGCCTCGGGCCGCAGCCGGGTGCCGTGGCACACCGAGCAGACGCGGGTGATGAGGAAACGCTGCACCAGGCGGCGGGTGCGCTCGTTGTTGCTGCGCAGCGAGCGTTCCACCGCGGCGACGGCGTTGTCGTAGTTGACCGACAGCTGCACGGTCCGCCCGCTGCGGCCCGAGCGCAGCGTCACCTGCCGACGGACCGGCTCACCGTGCAGCACGATGTCGCGCTCGCGGGAGGTCAGTGACCGGTACGGTACGTCCAGCCGGACCCCAAGCTCGCCTGCCGCATACATCGACAGCCGCCGCCCGCCGGAACTCCACGGCAGCATCGCGCCCTCCTCAATCGTCTTGCCAGGGTCGGGAACCAGGGTGCTGATGTCGACCTCGGACCGCACGCCCAGGCCGTGGCAGGCCGGGCACGCGCCGTAGGAGTTGAAGGCGAAAAATTCGGCGCTGGGAGGCTCGAAACGCGCGCCGCACAGCGGGCAGACGACCTCCATGCCCTGGGTGGCGACCGACGGCCCGACGCGGTGGCCGTTTGGGCACAGGTGCGAGCCCAGCCGCGACATCATCAGGCGCAGCACGTTAAGTACCTCTGACATGGTGCCGACGGTGCTGCGCGGCCCCGGTACCGGCGGCCGCTGCCGCAGGGCAAGCGCGGGCGGAAGGTGGTCGATCCGGTCCACGTCCGGCCGCTGGGCCTGGGTCAGCCGCCGGCGGCTGTAGGTGCTCAGGCTGTCCAGGAACCGCTGCATGCCCTCGGCATACAGCGTGCCAATCGCCAGTGACGTCTTGCCCGACCCGGACACCCCGACCACCGCGACCGTCCACCACAGCGGCACGTCGACGTCGACATCCCGCAGATTGTTGTGCCGGGCCCCGCGCACGCCGATGACCGTGGGCAGGGTTCCCGGCACGGAAATCTCACCAGCCGCCATACCAGGCAACCTAAGGCCATCCGTCGGCGGCCGTCGCCGTGAGGGCTTGTGCCCGGCGGCGGTGGTGAGGGCAGACATGGTCGGCATCCTTTTGTTCGGCGATCGGAAGCCCTCGCGGGCTCGGGCGGCTGAAGGCTCATGCGGACATCCGCGACGCGGATGGGCAGCCGGCGGAACGTGTACCCGCCGCGACGAGCTCGTCAGTCAGGCCCGCACGGGGCCGGAGCTTGCCCGGCCCCGGTGCGTTGTGGTCAGGGGTGGACCGGTCCGCTTGGCCCGCGGTCGAGGCGCAACGACTGCATGATGGCGAACGTAGTGGTGGTGGTGAAAATCTCGATGTCAGCGGCGGCCAGCACGCCGGTGTACTTCGCGATGATGGGCGCGGCCGCGCGCTGGGTGACGGTGTCGAGGTGGGCTTTGACTCCGGCCCAGGCGTTCTCCCCGTACCTCATGTAAAAGGGCACCGGGTCGACCGTGGCCAGCGCCTCTCTCGCGCTGGCTTCGATGTCGGCGATGTACTGCTGGTGCACCGCGACGTCATCGCGGGTGGCGAGCCGGCCGAGGTGCCCGCAGATGAAGTGCGTCCACGGGTAGGACAGCGCGGTGGCCGGGGCCTGGGTGTACCCGGGGACGTCCTCGCTGAGATTGAGGTTGTAGATGGGCACCCAGCCGGCGTTGACGACATCGATAAGCATCAGGGTGTCGTGGCCGGGGAAGTGGATGTAGATGTTGTCCGGCGAGTGGTTGGGGCCGTGCCAGGCCAGCTCGGCGCGCTCACCGCCCACCTCGAGGGTGTAGCGATCGGCGAAGGTCACCTCCGGCGCCGGCCGGGCCGGGTCATTGTCCCGCAGCAGCAGCCGCCGGGTCTCCTCGTGCCCGATGCGGACCACGTCCTGGTCGAACAGCGAGGACGCACCGGCGTGGTCCTCGTGGTGGTGCGAGTAGACGAGGTGGGTCACCGTGTTGCTCACGCCGTTGGCGGCGGCGATCTCGTCCACGGCCCGCCGCAGGTTGTGGCCGATGGACGGGGGTGCGTCGAACAGCACGACGCCGTCCCGGGTGGCCAGAAACGCCGACTGGTAGACGCCGTCGGTGACCCAGTAGAGGTTCCGCTCGACACGTCCGACGTAGTACCCCTGATCGTTGAGGGCCGGGCCGAGCGCCGACCGGGGGACCGGCGCGTAGTCGGGCAGGTCTGCGGCGCTGCTGGCGCCGGAGGCTGGTGATGTCACGGTATCTCCTGGAATCTCGGGGCACGTCCCCTGGCGGCCGTGCGAGCCTTCGCGACGGACCGAGGCTTGCGCCCAGCCAGGTGAAAAGCCGTCACCGGATCCTGGCGATTCACCCGCCCGTTGACAGTACGTGCGCTGGCCTGAGCGCTCATGACGCGTCCCCCCTTATCTTGGGCACGTCCCCATGCAGCCGTGCGAGCCTTCGCGACGGACCCAGGCTTGCCCCCAGGCAAGTGAAACGTCGGCACCGGACCCTGGTGATTCGCGCGCAGTTGACACTACGTGCGCCGGCCTGATACCGAGAGGACTGGGTCGCCGGCGGTAGGGCGTCCGGCGCAGGCACCAAGGCAGGCCTTTTGACGGTGGATCGAGCAAAGCCCCGGCTGATCAGCCGTGGTGATCTTCTCGCCACCCTGGACCGCGCGGCGGCGAGGAAGGTGACGATCATCTCGGCTCCGGCCGGCAGCGGGAAGACGTCGCTGCTGCGTACCTGGGCCGACCGTCTGAGCCAGCCGCACCGGAACGCCGTGTTGCAGGTGCAACGCGACCAGCACGACGCCCAGCAGTTCTGGCTGGCCCTGCTCAGCGCGGTCCGTCAGGCGTCCGCCACAACCGGCGGTGCGGAACCGCCGGCAGCGACACCCGACTTCAACGGGCGGGCGATGGTCGACCGAGCGCTATCAGAGCTCGCCGGCCAGCGCGGCCGCCTCATCCTGGTCATCGATGATCTGCACGAGCTGACCTCGCCGGATGCGCTCGCCCAGCTCACCCGGTTGCTGACGAACCTTCCCGGCGACGTACATGCGGTGCTGGCCACCCGTCGCGATCTCCCGCTGCGCCTGCATCAGCTACGCCTGGCAGGCGAGCTGGCCGAGATCCGCGCGGCGGACCTGCGCTTCACCGAGCGCGAGGCACGCGAGCTTCTCGATGCCTCGGGTATCGCGCTGTCCGAGGCCGGAGTGGCGCTGCTGCACCAGCGGACGGAAGGGTGGGCCGCGGGCCTCCGGCTCGCGGCGATCTCACTGGCTGATCACCCCGACCCGGAGCGTTTCGTCGCCGAGTTCTCAGGGAGCGACCGCACGGTCGCCGAGTATCTGATCGCTGAAATGCTGGAGCGCCAGCCCGACGACGTCAAGGATCTGCTGCTGCGCACCTCCCTGCTCGGTCAGGTCAACGGTGAACTGGCCGATCTGCTGACCGGCCGCCCTGGCTCAGAACGGATCCTGCTGCAGCTCGAGGACGCGAACGCGTTCGTCGTGTCCCTCGACCCCGAGCGCACGTGGTTTCGCTACCACCACCTATTCGGAGATCTGCTGCGGCTGGAGCTGCGCCGGACGCTGCCCGCAGAAGTGCCGGCGCTGCACCGGCAGGCCGCAGAATGGTTGACCGAGCATGGCCAGGTTGTCGACGCCATCCGGCATACCCAGGCGGCGGGCGACTGGCGCGGCGCGGCCCGGCTGCTCGCCGACTGCTCGTTCAGCATGACGCTCGACGGGCAAACGCAGACCATCCAGGCGCTGTCGCAGGCCTTTCCGCAGGGCGCGGATCACCCCGAGCTGGCCCTGGTGCACGCAACAGTTGACCTTGTCCAGGGCCGCCTGGACGAGGCGGCCGCCCACCTGGCCGTCGCCGAGACGTACGCCGAGACGGCGCCACCAGATCGCCAGCGCCGCCTCCGGATAGCGATCGCGTCGCTGAAGCTGTCCCTGGCGAGGCGACGCGGTCACTTTGCCGGCGTCACCGAACAGGCCAAATTCCTTGCCTCCCCAGTAACCGGGCGGTCCGACGAAGACATCGCGCTCGGCAGCGACCTGCGGGCGGTGGCGCTGATGAACCTGGGGATCGTCGAGGCGTGGTCCCTGGCGCTACCGGACGCCGAACGCCACCTCCAGGAGGGCGCCGTCCTGGCCCGGAACATCGGCCGCCCCTACCTGGAAGTCAGCTGCCTCGCCCAGCTCGGTTTCGCGTCGAAGATCCGCCCGTTCGCCACTACCCGGCGGCGCTGCCACGAGGCGATAGCGCTCGCCGACCGGCACGGCTGGGGCGCGGAGCCCATCGTCGCGCCCGCGCTGGTAACGCTGGCTGCCAATCTGGTCTGGACGGGTGAGTTTGACGAGGGCGAGCGATGGCTGCAGCGCACCGAACAGGCCCTGCAAACGGACACCGGGCCCGGTATCGGGCTGCTTGTGCACATTGCAAGCGGCATGCTGCAGGCCGGCCGCGGCCGCCGCCACGAGGCGCTCGAGGAGTTCAGCGCGGCCGAACATCTGCGCTCGCGGCTAGAAGGATCGCACGCCCTGGCGAGCCAGGTGACCGGCTGGATGCTGGCCACCCAAGCCCGCGTCGGGCTGCCCGGCGAAGCCCGCGCCCTGCTCGCGGCGCTCGATGACGAGCGGGCCAACTCAGGCGAAATCGGTAATGCCCGCGCGGTGATATGCCTCGCGGAAGGTAATCCGGCCGCTGCTCTCGCCGCCGTGCAGGACGTTCTGCACGGCACGGCACCGGTCATCGGTTACGTCACGGTCGTTGAGACTCATCTGCTAGCCAGGCTCGCCCACCGTGCGCTCGGTGACCAGCGCGCGGCGAACCAGGCCGCCGAACGCGCGCTCGGCCTCGCCGAGCCTGACCGGCTGGTCCTGCCGTTCGTGCTGACCGGCTCAGGGGAACTGCTGGAGGCCCTGCCGCGGCATGAGACAGCTCACGCCGCGCTGCTCACCGACATCCTCGACGTCGTGCACGGCTCATCCCTGGCGGCCAAAGACCAGCCCTCATCGCCGCAAACGGAGGAGCTCAGCCCAAGCGAGCTCAGGGTGCTCCGTTATCTGCCGACCAACCTCTCCAGGCCTGAGATCGCCAGCGAACTGTCCGTCTCGGTGAACACAGTCAACACGCACGTCCGCAACATCTACGCCAAGCTCCAGGCCCGTGACCGGTCCTCGGCAGTGCAGCGCGCGCGAGATCTGCGGCTACTGTCGGCAGGCCCTATGCGTTAGCACGGTCACCTGATCCTGGTGATGAGCGTTCACCTACCAGCACTCGACCATGGCTTCATGGACCCAGCGCCCGCCCTGTATGCGATCCGGATCCATGGCCACCTCGGCGCCACCGTGCTCTCTGCGTTCCCAGCGCTGGTGCCACAGCGGCACGGCGCCGACACCGTACTCACGGGCCTCCTGGATCGGTCGGCACTCTATGGGGTGCTAGGAGCCCGCTGAATTGGGCCGGCTGTGCTGGTCGTCGGCCGCGGGCCGTGGCGCTGCCTGTCTGGCTGTTCGGGGGTGTGTGGTGTGGCGGTTGGCGCAACACAGCGGTCGGGGTGTCGTCGGGTGGCTGGC
>WNFY01006265.1_pt1 | contig 15770 bp, 11 predicted proteins | sample 5400091 | NCBI WGS metagenome assembly WNFY01 (sample SAMN13153364, study PRJNA577476) | soil metagenome | isolation source: 60 cm soil or saprolite under grassland replicate 1 | place: USA:California | collected 2016-06-15 | reverse complement strand
GACACTCGCCGACTGGAGGCGCAAGCATTCCGAAGATCAGCCCACTGCGCCTTCGACCGTAACGCCCGGCCTCGATCCGGTCGTCGAGCGCGTCATCCTGCGCTGCCTCGAGAAGGATCCGAAGGCGAGGCCTCGCTCCGTCGCCGCCGTTGCCGGAAAAGCCCCAGGCGGTGTCAGCGGGCTTGTCCTTGTAGCCGAGCCTCCGGGCGATCTCCTTCGATTTCTCGACGAGCGCGTCCGGAGGTTTCTCCAGCGGCACGTGCCCATGGCGGTAGGCACGCGGCGAGAGCCAGGCGGCAAGCGCCAGTCCGGCGAGGATCAGTACCAGACAAGCCCACGCCGCGCCGGGCTTCATCCCTTCGTCGCTGCCGGCCGCCGCGACCATCTCGGGCGAAGGCGTCTCGCCGGCGGCGATCGCTGCCGCGAGAGGATCGCCTCCGGGCAGTGCCGCGGCCACGGCGGCGACCGAGCGAGGCCGCGCCTTCGGATCCTTCTCGAGGCAGCGCAAGATCACGCGCTCGACCGCCGGATCGAGGCCGGCCGTTACGATCGAAGGCGCAGTGGGCTGGTCTTCGGAATGCTTGCGCCTCCAGTCGGCGAGGGTGGCTGCCTCGAAGGGCTTGCGTCCCGTGAAGATCTCGTAGAGCACGAGGCCGAGCGCGTAGATGTCGCTCTGGACGGAAGCGCCCCTGCCCGAAAGCTGCTCGGGCGCCATGTAGGCGGGCGTGCCGGAGACTTCCGCGCCGCCCTTGTCTTCCTCGACGCCGGCGGCGAGGCCGAAGTCGGTGATCCTCGCGCGGCCGCGACCGTCGATCATGACGTTGGAGGGCTTCAAGTCCCGGTGCAGGACGCCCTTGTCGTGCGCCGCGGCGAGCCCGGCGCAGAGCTCGCGCGCGATCTCGACGGCCTTGTCCGGCGGAAAACGCCCGATGCGGCGCAGCAGCGATGCCAGATCCTCGCCGTCCACGTATTCCATGGAGAGGAAGTGCCGCCCGCCGATCTCGCCGACGTCGTAGACGCGGCAGACGTTGGGATGCGAGACTTGCCGCGCGTGGCGCACCTCGGCGTAGAACCGCTCGATCCAGGCGGGATCGGAAGCGAGGCTCTCCGGAAGGAACTTCAGAGCGACCGTCTGCCCGAGCTTCAAGTCGTCGGCACGGTAGACCTCTCCCATGCCGCCCCGGCCGATCAGACCGATGATCCGGTAGCGCGCGGCGATCACGCTTCCCGGAGCGAGACCGCGAGGGTCGAGCGATTCGGGGGAGGCGAGGCGACCGATCGGATCGGAAGAGGGCACGCGCCGCCGCACAGCTTCGACGGAAGACGGGGTCGCGAGCCCCGTCGGCATTTGAGAGAAAGAGCTCACGGGCGACCCGCAGGAGGAGCAAAAACGCACGTCCTCCCGGAGCTCCGCGGAGCAGGTGACGCACTTCATTCGGACGTTATTACCTGAACGGGATGCTACTTCAGGCGAACGCTCTCAGTCCTTCGCTGCCTCGACCTCGGGCAGTGCCTCGGCCGCCGCCGCGAGCAGCGCCTCCGGTCCGACGGGCGCGCCGGTGGCCTTCTTCATCCAGAGGTCGGGCGCGACGCTGCCGGTCTTCGCCATCCGCTCGAACTCCGAGCCGATGCTGCCGGCCTTCTCCATCTGCCGCTCGATCTGGAACGCGATCATGTGTCCGATCGGATAGTCCGGCAGGTAGAGGAAAGAATCGATCATGTGGGAGTAGATCCCGAGCAGCACGACGTCGCGCTTTCCGAAGACCGGCGCGTAGTAACGGTTCCAGATATCGCGCGCGATGCCGAGCGTCGCCTCCTTCAGCTGCGACGCGGCCGCCTTCGGGTGGTCGTACATCCAGTGCCACACGCCCATGTCGACGAGCGCGACGCCCGCGATCTCGTACGTGCCCCAGAAGTCGTTCAGCGTCGCGAGCCCTTTGCTCTTCGCGTCCGGCTTCACGAGCCCCAGGAGCTCCAGGTCGTGTCCCTGGAAGACGAACGCGAGCGCCTCGGTGAACGCCGTGTTGGGGACGCCCGCGAGAAGCGTGTGGTCGATGTCGTTCAAGGAGAAGGTCTGCTCGACGTTGTGTCCCATCTCGTGAACGGCGATGTTGTAGGCCTTGTAGTTCATCCCCTCCTTCTCGACGCGCGTCCGGAGGTAGGCCTTGAACCCGCGCTTGCCGGCGCCGGAGGCGTGACCGGAGCCGCGCGCGGGATGGACGATGATGTTATCCGCGACGTATTCCGCCCTCTCCTTCGAGAAGCCGAGCTTCTGGAGGATGTTCGGGATGTCCTTCTTGTAGGCCTCCGGCGTCGGGTACTTCTTGCGCACGATCTCATCGAGCTCTGCCTCGCTGTACCGGCCCCGCTGTTTGAAGCCGGGGTACCAGACGTCGAACGGCTCGAGCGGCCGGCCGAGACGCTTCTCGATCAGCTTCGCGACCCTCGGGACGAGCGGGGAAGTCAGGACGTCCTCGAACATCTTGTGGACCCGCGCCTCGGGGAGCTCCCGGTTCTCGTCGAACCGGCGAGCGATCAATGTCGGCGCGGTCGGGGAATACGGGTCGGCCTTTCGGGCCGCCTGGAAGTCCGCGAGGAGCATCGAGTAACGGGTGTCCGGCTCCGGCGAGTTCGGCGGCTTCGGCGCGACGGCGGAAGTCGCGGGAGGCGGCGCGTCGGAGTCCTTCTCCGCAGCCGGACGGACCTCGTTCGTGAAGGGATTCCAGTCCACGTTCGGGTTGTCGATGACCGCCTTCGGAATGGTCTGCGTGACGATGCGCTCCATCACCTTCTGGATCACGCGCTGTTTCGCGAGGCCGTTGGCTGTGTCGCCGTAGTCCGCCTTGATCTCGTCACGCAGGTTCCAGTGCGAGAGCAAGCGCATCTTCGGCGGGAAGAGCCGGTTTCCCCGGTCGTCGACGAGGTGGTGCATCCAGACGTTGTACTGGGCGATGTACTGCCTCGACTCCGCATCCGCTTTCGCGATCGCCAGGTTGACGTCCGCCGGGATGCGCTTGGAGTAGCGTTGCGCGAGCCGGGCCTCCGCCCACTGGCGGCGCGACCAGCTCTCGCCCTCCGCGAGGCGCTGCTCGAGCGTCGTCAGGGGGAAGTTCAGCAGGACGACGAAAGCGAGCTTGTTGGCGAAGAAGTCGTCGTTGACGTGCGCCGACGGGTCGTAGCCCGCGAGGGTCTCGTCGAACGGATAGATCGGTCCCCGATCGAGGTCCGACTGCATCCGGAAGTCGCGGTTGATCTCGAGCATGTGACCGTCGAGCGACTCCATCGCGAACTCCATCCGCGTAAACAGCGCGTCGAGCGTCGCCGGGTCCCCGGCGAAGTTCGCGCGGACGAACTCCTCGAACGCCTTCGCGTCGCCGTCCTCGGCTCTCCAGAATTGAGCGACCTGCTTGATCCCGCGCGCGAGCCGGTCCCTCTGCCCCTCGCCGTACTTCGCGAAGAGCTCCTTTTCGATCGCGGCCGTCGACGCGGTCAGCGCCGGAGCCGCCGCCGGCCGCTTCGAGGCCGCGGGCTTCTGGACGTTGGTCTTCACCTGGGCCTTCATCCCCGGACCGGAAAGCGTGATGGAAAGCGCAAGCGCAACCCCCGCTCGGAAAGTGCGGGATCTCTTCATGGGATCCTCCGGCGGGCGGAGTTTATCGAACGGCTGTCATCCCGAGGTCCGCAAGGACCGAGGGATCCCTCGCTCCGCTCGGGATGACAGGTTGTCACGCGGTGTTACGATCCCGCCGCTTCGAATGCCCGCACATTCGACGATTCGTGACGTTTCTCTCGCGCCCGGCGGCGAGCGCAAGATCGAGTGGGTCGCGCAGCACGCGCACACGCTGAATTCCTTCGCGCGGAAACGGCTCTCCGACGGATCGCTTCGGGGCCGCCGGATCGCGATCGCCGTCCACCTCGAGGCGAAGACCGCGTATCTGGCCTGGCTCTTTCGTGAAGCGGGCGCGGAGGTCGCGGTGACCGGGAGCAACCCGTTCTCGACCCAGGACGACGTCTGCGCTGCGCTCGTCGGACGCGGGCTGACCGTACACGCCATCCACGGCGCGGACCCGAAGGCCTTCGACGAGCACCTTCTCGCGACGCTCGACTTCGGGCCCGACCTGATCGTGGACGACGGCGCGGAGCTCGTCTCTCGCCTCCACCAGTACCGCCGCGACCTGCTCCCGGCGGTCCGCGGCGCCTCCGAGGAGACGACGAGCGGAATCCTGCGCCTCCGCGCGATGGAGCGGGAGGGAGCTCTCGAGATCCCCGTCATCGCCGCGAACGACGCGCGCTGCAAGCACCTCTTCGACAACCGCTACGGGACCGGCCAGTCCACGCTGACCGCGATCCTGGCGGCGACGAACCTGCTGCTCGCGGGAAAGACCGTCGTCGTGGCGGGCTACGGCTGGGTCGGCCAGGGCCTTGCGCTCTATTGCCGGGGGTTCGGCGCTCGCGTCGTGGTCGTCGAAACTGATCCGTTCAAAGGCCTCGAGGCGGCGTCGAACGGCTTCGAGGTGCGCCCGATGGCGGAGGCGGTTCCGGCCGGAGACGTTTTTCTGACCGGCACGGGCTCGATCGGAATCCTGCGGCGCGAGCACTTCGAGGCGATGAAGGACGGAGCGTTGCTCGCCAACTCGGGCAACTACGCCCACGAGATCGACGTGGCCGCGCTCTCGAAGCTCGCCGTCGAAGAGCGCGATGCACGCCTCCACGTCACCGAGTACGTCCTGGCGGACGGCCGGAGGATCCACCTCCTTGCGCGAGGCGCGCTCGTGAACATCGCGGCGTCCGACGGCCACCCGGTCGAGATCATGGACCTCTCCTTCTCGGTCCAGGCGCTCTCGATCCACTACCTCGCGAACCGGGCGGCCGAGCTCGCGCCGGGAGTTCACGCGCTCCCAGCGGACATCGACGAGGCGATCGCGCGCGCTCGGCTCGAGCTTCTCGGCATGCGCCTCGAGGAGCCCACGCCGGAGCAGCAGGAGTACGCGCGGAGCTGGCGATGAGCGCGTCCTCGTCCTCGATCGTCGCCGACTTCCGGCTCGCGCCGGAGGGCGCGAAGAAGATCCGCTGGGTGGCGCAGCACGCGCCCGTGCTCAACGCCGTTTTCGAGCGTCATCTCTGCGACGGATCGCTGCGGGGCGTCAACCGGCTACGTCCAGGACGACGTCGCGGCGGCGATCGCGGAGGAAGGCATCACCGTGTTCGCGGTCGCGCAGGCGTCGGCCGCGGAGTTCGAGGAACACCTGATCGGCGCCATCCGGACGAATCCGGCGCTGCTCGTCGACGACCGGGCGGAGCTCACTCGCATCCTCTCGACGAAGGAGACGGCGCGGGTCGCGGGAGTCTGGGGCGCCACCGAGCAGACCACGTCGGGCGTGACGAAGCTGCGAAACATGGAGCGGGAGGGGATCCTGCGCTTCCCGGTCATCGCCGGGAACGACGCGATGTGCAAGCACCTCTTCGACAATCGTTACGGCACCGGGCAGTCCGTGTTCACGGCGATCCTCGCTCTGACCAATCTCTACCTGGGGGGCAAAACCGTCGTCATCGCCGGATACGGCTGGTGCGGAAAGGGGCTGGCGCGACGCGCCGCGGGTCTTCAATCACGCGTCGTGGTGTGCGAAGTGGATCCGGTGCGCGCGCTCGAGGCGGTTGCGGACGGCTTCGCGGTCATGCCGCTCGAGAAGGCGGCCGAGATCGGAGATTTCTTCATCACGTCGACCGGAACGCATGCCGTGTACGGCCGCGAGCATTTCGAGCGGATGAAGGACGGCGCCGTGCTCTCGAACGCGGGCGGCCTCGACACCGAGATCGACGTCCCGGCGCTCGAAGCGATGGCCGCGGAGAAGCGCGAGGTTCGCCGCCAGATCACGGAGTACCGCCTCGCCGACGGCCGGCGACTCCACCTGCTCGCGGAAGGCCGGCTCGTCAACATCGCCGGGGGGGACGGGCACCCCGTCGAGATCATGGACCTCTCGTTCACCGTGCAGGCGCTGGCGATCCACCATCTCGCGCGCCACCGCGGGGAGCTGCCGCCGGGCGTGCACCCCCTGCCCGCCGAGATCGATCGCGAGATTGCGGCGATCAAGCTCGAGACCCTGGGCGTCTCGATCGATTCGTTGACGCCGGAGCAGGAAGCGATGCGGCGGAGATGGCAGTGAGGCGGGGAGTCCGCGCCGCTCTTTTTCTCTGCGCGGCGGTTGTGGGTCTCGTCGGTTGCGCCAGTGCGCGGCCGACGCCGGCCTATTGCGCGGAGCTCCACGGCGCCGGACCTGGCTCCGATGCGCTCGACCCCGAAGCGACCGGATCCGCGCGGCTCGAGTTCGACGGCGCGTCGATCCGATTCCACATTCGGACGTCGGCGAACCTGGGCAAGGTCGTCGCGACTCACCTTCACATCGGCCCGGCGGGAGTGAACGGGCCGATGGCGGTCGAGCTGAACCCCGGGTTCACGGGCGAGGTTCTCGACGGCTCGATTTCGGTCGACTCGGATCTCGCGGCGCGCGTGCTCGCGAACCCGTCGCACTACTACGTCAAGCTGCACAGCCGGAAGTTTCCGGGCGGCGCGATCCGGGGGCAATTGCATTCGTGCGGGCGGGAAAAGTGACATCGGCGATAGCCTTCAACATCATCAGGAGCTCTTGATGACCTTTGCCAGCGTCGGAGATCTGAAGCGTCATCTCATCGCTTACATCAGACGCGCCCGCAAAACGAATGAACCGATCGTCGTGACTCGCTACGGAAGGCCTTACGCGTTAATCCGGGCCCTCAAATCAGAAGACCTCGGGAGGTCGGGGTGGAAAGAGCTGGCTGAACGACAGCTGAGCTACGCCTGGGAGAACGACAACGATGCGCTCTACGACTATCTCTAGGGTCCGCGTCGTCTGATTCGGCGACTCATCTCGCCACGGAAGAGCCTGGATTCTTCACGGAGCAGGATGAGGAAACAGCCCACCGTGGAATCCGTCGACCTCCTCGTGCTCGGCGGGACGGTCCTGACCGTCGACGCGCGCGACACGGTCGTCTCCGACGGAGCGGTGGCGATCCGCGACGGCGCCATCGTCGAAGTCGGCCCGCGCTCGAAGCTCGAGCGCCGTTTCCGGGCCCGGCGGTCGATCGACGCCCGCGGCCGGATCGTTCTCCCAGGCTTCGTCAACGCCCATACGCACGCCGCCATGACGCTGCTGCGCGGCGTGCGGGACGACGTCCTATTGATGACCTGGCTCGAGAAGTACATGTTTCCGCTGGAGAGGCGCTTCGTCACGCGAGAGTTCGTGCGGTGGGGAACGCGGCTTGCGTGCTGGGAAATGATCGCGTCGGGAACGACGACGTTCGCCGACGGCTACTTCTTCGAGGAGGAGGTGGCACGCGCCGTGGACGAGGCCGGCCTTCGGGTCATCGCGGGCCAGGGGATCTTCGACGTCCCAACGCCCGACTCCAACGGCGCGGCGGAAGGTCTCGCGCGGGGGGAAAGGTTCCTCTCCGACTGGACGGGCCATCCGCGAGTCACTCCGGCGCTCGCGCCGCACGCCTGTTACACGGTCGGTCCGCGCACGTTCCAGAAGACGGTGGGCCTCGCCGCTCGATTCGAGGCGCCGGTTCTGACGCACGTCTCGGAGTCCGACGGGGAGCTGGCCATGGTGAGTGAACGATACGGAACGACGCCGGTCCGTCACCTCGCCGCGCTCGGGCTTCTGGGGCCTTCGCTCACCGCGGCGCACTGCGTTCGCGTGGACGAGGAAGAGATCGCTCTGCTCGCGGCCGGCGTCGTCGGGGTCGTTCACTGTCCGGAAAGCAACATGAAGCTCGCGAGCGGGGTCGCGCCGGTGCCCGAGATGCTGGCGGCGGGCGCGCGTGTCGGTCTCGGCACGGACGGCGCCGCGAGCAACAACGACCTGGACATGATCGGCGAGATGGGATCGGCCGCGCGGGTGCACAAAGTCGCGTCGCTCGATCCCACGGCCGTGCCCGCACGGGTGGTTCTGCGCATGGCGACGCAGGGCGGCGCGGACGCGCTCCACGTGGGAGAGCGCATCGGCTCGCTCGAGACGGGAAAGCGCGCCGACCTGATCGTCCTCGACGTCTCTGGTCCGAACGCGTTGCCGCTCTTCGACCCTACGTCGCACGTCGTGTACTCGGCGCGCTCCGACGCCGTCCAAACGGTGGTCGTCGAAGGCAAGGTCCTGATGGATCGGCGCCGGTTACGGACCCTCGACACAAAGGAGATCCGAAACCAGGTCACCCGATTCGGCCGAAGAATCCGCTCGGCTCTGGCCTAGGGTTCGCAGGCCGCCCGGCCGCATTCCGGACCGAAAGGGCGGTACTCGGGCGCAGCCTCCGGTTTTGTTGAGTCCCTCTCCATAAATAACGCTCCCAGAGCCATTTAACTGACCCCACCCGACGAAAGTCTATTAGACTAAAGTCCTAGGTCCTAAGTCCTAGGACCCTCTCGTCAAAGGAGGCGTGTCATGTTCCATCGCTCGCGAGCCTCCGAGCGGAGAAACCGCGCACTGTTTCCGGTTGGTCTTCTTCCGCTCGCGCTCCTGACCGCTTCGACGGTTCCGGCACTCGCTCAGGCGCCCTTTGTGGTTTCCACTTCGGTCTCCCGGGACGATCGGGGGGCCGCGGCGGTCACCACAGTGGGCCTCGGTGCACCCGCTTATCACCCGTCGCGCGTTCTCGTTCGCTTTCGAAACGGGGCACCGGTCGATTTTCTCCCGGGCTCCGGTCCCGCTCGCGCCTTCCCGGGAAATCCCCATCTCTTCCTGATCCCGAATCCACCGGGGCTCTCGGTCGCCGAGGTCGTAAGGCGCTACCGGGCAAATCCGAACGTCGTCAACGCCGAGCCGGACTTCGTCCAAGAGGCCGTGGCTCTCCCGACCGACCCGCTCTGGAGCCAACAGTGGGACATGACGAAGATCGCCGCGCCCACAGCCTGGGATTCCCAGACCGACTCCGGCGACGTGTACGTCGTCGTAATCGACACCGGCATCGATTTCACCCACACCGATCTCCAGGGCAACCTCGACAGCGCGGACAGCCGGACCTGCATGAACAACAGTTGTTCGGCCGGGGGCTCGGACGACTACGGGCACGGCACCCACTGCGCGGGAACGATTGGCGCGGTCGCCAACGACGGCATCGGCATCGCGGGGCTCAACTGGCAGGTCAAACTCATTTCGTGCAAGTTCTTGGGCTCGAACGGAAGCGGGTACACCTCGGACGCCGTCCTCTGCTTCCAACACGTCAAGGCGTTGAAACAGGGAGGCTTGAACATCCGCGTGACCAGCAATTCCTGGGGGGGGAGCGGCTTCAGTCAGGAGCTCAAGACCGCGATGGAAGATGTCGAGGTTTTGGGGGTCGTGAACATCTGTGCCGCCGGAAACAGCGGGCAGAATGCAGACGTCTCTCCGATGTATCCCGCGGGGTACGACAGTCGCGGAATTATCTCCGTCCTCGCCTCCGACCAGAACGATCTCGGCGCGGGCTTCACGAATTACGGACTCTTCAACGTGGACGTCGCGGCGCCGGGCGTGAGCACTCTCTCGACCGTCCCGCTCTGCACTTCTCCGCCTGCCCCGCCCATCGCGATCTGCGATGCGAGCGGTTACAAGACGCTCTCGGGGACATCGATGGCGACGCCGCACGTCTCCGGCGTGATAGCGGCACTCGCGCACCGGAACCCCGCGCTCACCGCTTACGAAGCTCGCGACATCGTCCTCGATCCGGGAAGCCTGGACGCGTTGAGCGATCCGCGCGCACAGACCACTTCGACCGGCGGGCGCCTGAATTTTCCGAAGACGCTCGCAAATCCGCGTCTTTCTGGCCCCATCGCACTGAATGGCTTCCCAACTCTGACGATCGGGCCGGACGTGTTCGCCCCCGCGGGAAGCCCGGTGAACCTCACGGCGAACGTCTCGGATCCGGACAGCGATCCGCTCCGGGTCGCCTGGGCCAAGTCCGGGAGCACCGCATCGCAGTGGCTCTTTGGGTGGATGTCGAGTCAGCTCTTCCCGAACGCCAGCGGGAGCTCCGTCTCCTTCATCGCGCCCTCTCCCGCGCGAACGGCGATCGCCTCCTACGACGCTTCCGTAGCGGACGGCCGCGGCGGAGGAGCCCACGGCCGAGACTACGTGACGGTTTCACCGGCTCCGAGCCCGGGTCTTCCGCCTTCGGTGACGCTGACGGTGACGACCACGGATCCGTCGACGTTTCCGGTCACGGCTTCCGTGAGCTTTCCCGCGACGGATCCGGAAGGGGGTCCGGTCGGGAAGGACCTCTGGATCGGTCAGAGTAACGGCGGAAGCGGAGCCTGCTGCTACACGGGCTCGACGACGAGCGTCGAGCTCGACAGCCCCGGCGTCTACCGCTTTTCGACCACGGCCATCGATCAGGAGTTGAACCTCTCCGCGAGGCCGAGCGCAGTGGTCAAACTCGGAGGCTCGACCGGCGAGCCGCCGATCGCAAGCGCCAGTCTCGACAGGTCGAGCGGCCCGGTTCCCCTGACCGTGAACATCGACATGAGCGCGAGCTCGGATGCCGACGGAACCATTCAGTGGTACTTCATGAGCTGCGGAAACGGTGGCGGCACGTCCGGGTCGCCGAGCCCCCTCGGAAGCTGCCGGTACGACACTCCCGGCGTGTACTGGCTCATACTTCAGGTCCAGGACAACGGCGGCAACGTGGACCTCGTCTCGGCATACGTCGTGGCGACGCCGGTCCCGGGCGGCCCGGATACCGAGAACCCCACGGTCTCGATCGCGAGCCCGACTTCCGGCGCGCACGTCTCCGGAAACGTCTCGATCCGCGCCAATGCCTCCGACAACTTCGGAGTCACGCGGGTGGACTTCTTCCTCGACTCGGGGACGACACCGATCGGCTCGGCGACGTCTTCGCCTTACACCGTCACATGGGATTCCGGGACGACGCCACCCGGAGCGCACTCTCTCTCTGCGACGGCGAGAGATGCCGCAGGGAACACGGGCACCTCGGCCGCGGTGCCGATTACGGTCGATGCGCCGACGCTCCCGCAGGTCTCGATCACGAGCCCGGCGAACGGGAGTGCCGTGCAACGCAAGTCCAGCGTCTCGATAACCGCCTCGGTCACGCCGGGAAGCTACGCAGTCAGCCGCGTGGACTTCCTCGCCAACTCGGGCGTGGTCTGCTCCGACGCGACCGGCCCGTACGGCTGCAACTGGCAGGTTCCGGCGAGGGGAAGCACCAAGAGCTATCTGCTCCAGGCGAAGGCCTACGACGCGAAGGGGAACGTGGTGCCCTCGGCCATCGTGACCGTCACCGCCCGGTGAGCTGCTGGTCTCGAGCCCGGGGCAACAGAGCCGCGGCGAGAACGACGAGCCCCAGAGCGGCGTAGGCCGCGGCGAACGTGAACGGGGTCGGGTCGGCGACTTTCCACGGCAGAAAGAACGTGCCCTGCGCGGTCGGCGAGTGGATCACGCCGAAGAGGCAGAGCCCTGCGCCCGCGAAGAAGTAGAGCGCGCTGCGCGCGAAACGACGATCGATCAGCTCGGCCCCGCCGGCGCCCCAGAGGACCGCGGTCACGATGAAGCCGTTGCCGAGAAGGCGGACCGAGCGGAAGGTCTCGGCGAGATTCCCGGTCAGGTGCGCCAGCGCCGGACCGGCGGCCGAAACGACCGATCCCATCTCGAGCGACAGCAAGAACGCGATCGACGGCAGGATCGCGAGCGCGACCGCGGGGGCATGACGGGCGGGCGTCGCCAGGACGCCCTGCGCCAGGACCTCGAGCCCGATGTAGATGAGGATCGGCGCGACTGCCGCTGCGGGAATCCAGTCCACGAGGAGCGGCAGGTAGCCGAGCATCCCTCCCAGCCCGACGAAGAGCGCCGTCGCAGCCGCATACCCGGCGCCGGCGCCCATCTTCTTGAACGCCGGATGGCCGATGTACGGCGTGCTCTCCACGACGCCGCCGCAGAGGCCCGCGACGAGCGTGCAGAAGCCTTCCGTCAGGAGGATCCCGCGGGTGTCGTATTCGTCGCCGGCCGCCGCCGCGCTCTCCGTGTTGTCGATACCGCCGATGATTGTCATGACGGCGAACGGGAGCGCGATCGGAAGGTAACCCCACGCGAGAGACAGACCGCCGAGAAACCGGGCGCTCGGCCACGGCACCGCGAGACGGAGAGCCGACCCGGATGGAGCGGCCGCTCCCGCGACCGCCGGCAAGAGCCCGAGAGCGCCCAGGCCGTAGTGCAGCCCGACGGCGATCGCCGCCGAGACGAACGCCCCGGGCAGTCCCCACGGCAGCCGGACGCCCGCGACGAACGTCACCAGGATCACGCCGAACGCGACGAAGCCGACGATCGGGTTCGCGACGACTCGCAGGAGCGGGAGAAAGGCGATCAACGCGAGCCCGGCGCCGGCGATCGAGCCGAGGAGGCCGGCGCGCGGCAGCGCGGATCGCACGGCGTTCCCGGACATCGAAAGCGCCATCTTGAAGATGCCGACCAGCACGGTGACCGCCATGCCCACCTTCAGGCGAGGACAGCGTCGCCCGTCGCGAGGTACGCCGGGCCGAGGACCGCGAACGAGATCCCGAAGACGCTCGGCGCGTTCAGCCCCAGCGGCATGGCCGTGACGTCGCCGCGTCCCGTCCGCCTGGCGAGGCGCCGCGCCATCCCCGCGTAGATCAGGTCGCCGACGAGGACTCCGACCGCGGTGCCCGGGACGATGCGATGGAGGACGAGGTCCTTCGGAAACCCGAACGCGCCCACGAGAATCGCGACGAGGATGACCAGGTTCGCCACGTTGTCGAACATGAGCGCGAAGCACGCGTTTGCGTCGCCGGCGCGGAACCAGGGGTTGCGCGTGACGGTGGTCAATTTCGCGGGAAGCTACCACGCCGGTGCCAGAATCCCGGCGTGGGCGACACGAAGACATCTCAGCTCGATCTCTTCGCCGCGTCCGCGCCGCCGGCAACACTCCGGCATTCACCGGAGCAGGAGCGGCTGAAGCGCGAGCACGCGGAGGCGGCCGCGATCGCGGCGAGGCTACCGGAGAACGTCTTCTTCGGAACGAGCTCCTGGAGCTTTCCGGACTGGGCGGGAATCGTTTACTCGCGACATGCGAGCACGTCGCAGCTCTCGCGCGAAGGCCTCGGCGAGTACGCGCGGCATCCGCTCCTGACGACGGTCGGGATCGACCGCGGCTACTACGCGCCGATCCCGCCGCAGGACCTCGTCCGATACGCGGAGCAACTTCCGCCCCGATTCCCGTGCTGCGCCAAAGCCCCCGAGGCCGTGACGTCCGCGGCGCGGCCGGCGCGAAAGGGCGGCGCGAAAGGGGAGGCCAACCCGGACTTCTTGAACGCCGCGCTGTTCGAGGAGGAAGTGCTCGGCGTTTTTCGAGAAGTCTTCCGCGACCACGCCGGACCATTCATTCTTCAATTCCCGCCGGCCGGAAGCTCGCCACCCGCGCCCCCGGCCGCGTTCGCGGAGAGGCTGGATCGCTTCCTGGCGGTTCTCCCCTCGGACTTTCGTTACGCGGTCGAGCTGCGCGACCCCAAGCTTCTGACCCGCGAATATCGGCAGGTGCTCGCGGCCCACGGCGTCGCGCACGTCTTCAACTACGTCACCGCGATGCCGATGCCGGCCGAGCAGGCGGCGGCGATTCCGGTCGAGTCGGCGCCGTTCGCGATGGTCCGCCTCCTTCTCCCGCCGGGGACCTTCTACGGCGAGCGGGGCCAAGCGTTGAAGCCGTTCGCGCGCCTGTCCGACCCGGACCCGGAGATGCGCGACCAGGTCGTCTCGCTCGCCCGCCGCGCGATCGACGCGGCGATCCCCGTGTACGTTCTCGTCAACAACAAGGCGGAGGGTTGCTCGCCGCTGACGGTCCGCGCGCTCGCGGAAAAACTCGCGGACGAGCTCGGCCGTTAGCTCCGGCGCCGCTCCGGGGAAGATCCTCCGGCAGCGTCGCCGACTCGAACGCTGCGAGAAAGTCCGCGTCTTCCATCAGGCCTTTCGCCCGCGCTCGACCAGACGGTGACTTTCGCTCGCGGTGAGGTCGAGGCCGTAGATCCGCTTCAACTCGGCGATCTGCTTGAGCGTCGCGGGAGAAAAGGCCGCTTTCCCCTCGAAAGCATGGAGCACGATTCCTTCCAGCAGATCGCCGAGCGAGAGGTCCTTCAGGTCGGCGAGCGCCTTCAAGACTTTCAGGATCCGTTTCTCCATACGAACGCCGGTCTGGACGCGTTCCACGGCTGCATCGGATTTTTGCTTGCTTGTTACCATGGTACAAAGGTACCACGGAGGCCGCGGACCCCGTCGTCTTTGGCGATGCCGCGGGGCAAATGAGTCCCAGGACACCGCCCGTGGACTGAGGTACGATTTTCGTGGTTGATCCGCTGTCCCGCTTGCTCCTCCGAGGCCTCGGACCTGGCGCGCTTCTGCCCCTCCTGCGGCGAGCCACTCGGCCCGATGTCGCAGGCCCCGACCGGGCTCGCGACCCCCTCTGCCGCGGAAGCCGCCGCGCGTCGACCTTCTTCGTCGGCCGTCGGCCGGCTCGGCTCGGCCGACTCGATCGATACGGGCGGCTTCGCCCCCGGAACCGTCCTCTCGGATCGCTACCGGGTCATTGGTCTGCTCGGCCGCGGAGGAATGGGCGAGGTCTACCGGGCGGACGACTTGAAGCTCGGGCAGCCCGTCGCCCTGAAATTCCTCCCGGAGAGCCTCGCGAACGATACGGTTGCCCGCGAGCGTTTCTACTCGGAGGTCCGGCTGGCGCGTCAGGTCTCACACCCCAACGTCTGTCGGGTCTACGACGTGGTGGACGTCGAAGGACGCCATTGCCTTTCGATGGAGTACGTCGACGGTGAGGACCTCGCCTCGCTTCTGAAGAGAATCGGGAGGCTGCCCCAGGACAAGGCACTCGAGATCGCGCGACAACTCTGCGCCGGCCTCGCGGCGGCGCACGACCGCGGGGTCCTGCACCGGGACTTGAAGCCTTCGAACATCATGATCGACGGTCGCGGCCGTGTGCGCATCACCGACTTCGGGCTCGCGGTTGCTTCCGGGACGAGCGCCGAACACGGAGAAACCTCCGGAACCCCTGCCTACATGGCTCCCGAGCAGCTCGAAGGCCGGAGCTCTACCGCCCAGAGCGATCTCTATGCGCTCGGTCTCGTGCTGTACGAGATCTCAACCGGGCGCAAGGCCTTCGAGGGAGCGACCTTCGAGGAGTTGAGGCGCAAGCACACTCAGGAGCCGCCGAAGACTCCGTCGAAGCTCGTTCCCGGATTCGATCCCGCGGTCGAACGGGTCATCCTGAGGTGTCTCGAAAAGGATCCGCTCCTCCGTCCTTCTTCCGCACTTCAGGTTGCTTCGGCCCTTCCCGGAGGCGATCCTCTTGCCGCGGCGCTGGCGGCGGGGGAGACGCCATCCCCGGAGATGGTCGCCGCCGCCGGGGAGGAGGGCGCGCTCAAGCCGGCCATCGCATGGACGCTCCTCGCCGGTATCCTCGCGATCGGAGTCTTGATCGTCGCGCTTTCCCGTTTTTCGACGGACCTCGCTCTCGGTCCGCCGCTCAAGAGTCCCGATTCACTCGCGGATCGCGCGCGAGATCTCGTGCGGCAGTTCGGCTACGACGAACGTCCCGCCGATGCCGCTTGGTGGTTCGAGCGCGAATACGACTATCTCCGTTACCTGGGCCTCCACGAGCCGTCCCGGAAGCGCATCCGGGAGCTCGCGACGGGCGAGCCGGGACCGTGGTCTTTCTTCTATCGCCAGAGTCCCCGGCTC
>WNFY01006003.1_pt1 | contig 15771 bp, 13 predicted proteins | sample 5400091 | NCBI WGS metagenome assembly WNFY01 (sample SAMN13153364, study PRJNA577476) | soil metagenome | isolation source: 60 cm soil or saprolite under grassland replicate 1 | place: USA:California | collected 2016-06-15 | reverse complement strand
GACACACCGCATTCCATTGCCCTCGGTTCGGCCATAGGAATTTTTTTTGGCTTCACGCCGCTTTATCCGCTGAAAACCATACTATCGATTGCGATCGCGTGGGTTCTTCGTTGCAACAAGATTGCGGCTGCAATCGCCGTCACTCTCCACGACGCGTTAATTTTTGCGATGCCTGCGATCTATTTCGCAGAATATAAACTGGGTTGCTGGGCTCTGGGTCGAACGCCGCCGCATCGCATCCGGTTCAGTCTTTTTGCGCTGCGCGATTACTTGCACTGGCATGTATTTTCGCGCGTCGTTTGGCCCACTTTTTGGCCTGCGTTTATTGGGTCACTCTTCCTTGCCATTCCTTCAGCAATCGTCATCTATTTCTTAATGCGACTGCTGGTGAGCCGCGCGCGGACACCTCAGAAAAGCGCCTAGGTGCGTAAGCTTGGCGCCGCGGTTGCGTTTTTTCGACCTGCATGTGTTGCCAATCAGAATGCGTCGATTAAGGTGCTGCGGTTCGAAGGTCCTTATCCACTTTTCACGCCGATTTTTCATCGTCTTTTTCGCTCTTCTTGCGAGCGCAGCGATTCTCCGTTCGGCTGCCGCAGCACAAGCATATGTTATCGTCGATGCGCAGACGGGCTATATTTTCGAAGAGCAAGAGCCCAGAAAAAAACTGCAAATTGGCAGCCTGACAAAAATCGCCACCGCAAGTGTTGTGCTTGATTGGGCAGAACGAAAGTCAGGCGATCTTAATCAGCTAGTTACGATTCCGCAGGAGGCGTTTGCCGGGACCTTGGAAAATAACATCGGCTTGCAGCCGGGCGACAGCATCACTCTGCGTGATCTTCTCTATGCCGCTCTCGTCCAATCGGACAACATTGCGGCATACACGCTGGCGCATCACGTTGGCTCGCAGTTGGGATCGCTCGTGCCGAGTGACGTTTCCTCGAAACTGACGCCAGTGGACACGTTCGTTGCCCAGATGAATGCGTTGGCGAAGCAGCTCAAGATGGAGCGCACCCGCTTTGTTAATCCACACGGTATCGACTACAAGGTGAAGCCACTGCCGTTTTCAACCGCGCAAGATATGGCGCGCCTGACCCGGTATGCGATGAACAAAGCCAGCTTCCGCTTTTATGTGTCGCAAAGGGAGCGGCAAATTTCATTCGGTCGCGCTGGGCATCGATTCAATTATCTGCTTCGCAACACGAACGAACTTCTCGGAAAAAATGGCATCGACGGAGTCAAGACCGGCCGCAGCGCCCGAGCAGGCGATTGTTTGATTCTGACCAGCAATCGCGAGCCAGAGGTCGTGACCCAAGGCAAGGCGATAACTGTGTATCCGCGTCGTTTGATCGTGGTGCTGCTCGGCAGCACAAACCGATTCGGTGAGGGTGGGGGGCTTGTGCAACGCGGGTGGCAACTCTACGATCAGTGGGCCGCCACCGGCCGTCTTGCCGATTCAAAAAAATTGCTCTAATCGAGCGATTACCAAAATGAAGCCACGGATTGGCGTTTTGACCAGCGGTGGGGACTGCCCGGGACTGAACGCGGTCTTGCGCGGAGTGGTGCTCGCGGCCGAAAAGCTTGGCTGGGAAGTAATCGGTTTTCGCGACGGATTCGAAGGACTACTTCCACCCGGCGATCACGTGATTCTCGATCGCAAAAGCATTAATGGGATCATGGCCCTGGGAGGCACAATCATCGGTACCACCAACCGTGGCCATTTTGTCGCCAAAGTCGGCGCAGGTGAGCGCACCATCGTTCCGGCAGAAGTAATCGAGCATGCCCGGCGAGTTTTGAATGAGCTTCGCGTGCAAACTTTGATCGTTATAGGAGGGGACGGTTCGATGGTCACCGCGCAGCAACTGCAGGAGGCGGGTATCAATTGCATCGGCGTCCCGAAAACGATCGACAATGATCTTGAAGCGACGGCGATGACTTTCGGCTTTGATTCCGCGGTTGCGATGGTAATGGATGCGCTCGACCGATTACACACCAGTGCCACGAGCCACAAACGCGTCATGGTTGTGGAAGTGATGGGACGCCATGCCGGCTGGATCGCATTGCATGGTGGAATTGCCGGGGGCGCGGATATCATTTTGATTCCGGAGATCCCGTTTGATTACGACAGAATTGCGGCTGCGATCAAAGCGCGCGATGCCGCCGGCTATCTCGGCTCGTTGGTTGTCGTGGCAGAAGGCGCGAAACCAAAAGACGGCCAGCAAGTCATGCGCGAGACGAAGGATGGCGAATTTCGGCTTGGCGGCATGGGCGAAATCGTTGCGCGTGAAATTGCGCAGCGCACCGGCAAAGAGACGCGCGCCTGTGTCCTTGGGCATCTACAGCGTGGAGGTGCGCCCACCACGCTCGATCGAATTCTCGGCACGCGCTTCGGCGTGAAAGCGGTGCAACTGGCAAACGAAGGACATTTCGGATCGATGGTCAGCTATCAAAATTATCAAGTACGCCATGTGCCGATCGCCGAGGCGGTGAACCGATTACGACTCGTCCCGCCCAATGGTGAGATGGTGCAGACCGCTCGTGACGTCGAAATCTCCTTCGGAGATTAAAAGGTAGTCACAACTGCAATGACGGCGAGCGCTGTGCTGACGCAAAGTACTAACTCGGTGCTGATGATCCGGCCCTGCCGGTTTTATTTGAACCCCGAGACGGCGGCCGACAACGCGTTTCAAGCTCGACTTGATTGCGCTGTTGATTCGCTCAGCACGGTTGCGCGAAAGGAATTCGACGCAGCAGTGCAAACACTCCGTGCCGCTGGCGTGAACGTGCTTGTGTTTGAGGACACCGCCGAGCCTGAAAAGCCGGACGCAGTGTTTCCCAACAACTGGATCTCAACTCATCACGATGGGCGGATCGCCCTGTTCCCCATGTATTCAGCCCTGCGGCGACGCGAGCGTCGGCAGGACATCGTCGAGGAACTACGTCAGCACTATCGGGTCACCGACGTGATGGATTACTCGGGGTTCGAGGATGAAGGGTGCTGCCTGGAAGGCACAGGCAGTCTTGTGCTCGATCACCCGGACAAAATTGCCTACGTCTCGCTTTCAAATCGGTCGAACCTGAAAGTGATCTGCCGCTTTGCCAAGGATTTTGGTTACGAGCGGGTTAGCTTCACGAGCACCGATTCGGATGGCCAGCCAATCTATCACACCAACGTGATGATGTGCATCGGAACTGCGTTCGCGCTGGTTGGTTTGGAGATGATTCGGGATAAAGCCGAGCGGCAACAGGTGCGAGCGCGATTGCAACAGAGTTCCAAAGACATTGTCGAGTTGTCACCGGATCAGATTGCCAACTTCGCGGGGAACGCGATTGAATTACATGATATGCATGGCGAGAAATTGCTCGTGCTGTCTGACCGCGCCATGCGAGCTTTGACTGAGGAACAACGCGCAACGTTAAACCGCTACGTGCGCCTGGTGCCGCTTGAACTTCCTACCATTGAACTTGGTGGCGGGAGCGCTCGCTGCATGATCGCGACAATTCATCTGTCTCCGCAGTTGTAGCGCGCTGTGTGAATTCAAGTTCCAGCGCAGTAGATGCGCTGGTAGGGCGCACTCGTTAGGCTCGAACTTTACAAAGGCAATATGATCATTGCTGGACGCAAGAGTCCGAAGACACTTTACGATCCAAAAATTGCAACGATGGAAGGCGATTCATCAGTCTATGATCAAAGTGATCGACAGGCTTCATCCGGTTAAACGCATGAGGGGCCAAAAAGCAAAAGCCGCCACGCGCTGACGACGCGTGACGGCTAATCGCTGTGGCAACCTCAGTGATTGTTTACGACTGTTTGCGGCGCTGCTTTGTTCAGTTCGATTTGCGCGCTGACTTTCTGAATCTGCAATGCCTGCTCTTTCACACTTGCCGCCAAAGCTTCCATCCCTTTCTGTTGCTGGGCTACGGTTGATTTGAGTTGGCAGATAGTAGCTTCTTGCTCTTCAACTTTGCGTTGCTCTTCTAGAAACGCGCGGTGTTCTTTGAGGAACTCGTTAAGCAACATGGCGTTCACCTGGTCGTAGCGCACGCTGTAGATTTCGCCCTTCTCGTCGCGCACCACCAAGTCGGAGTTCACAGCGGCCACTTCCTCGGCGATTAAACCAAATTGCGGCGTATTTGTCTTGTCGCTCTTGTAGTGGAAAGTCACCGGCTTGAGCGCCAGGATAGATTCACTGGTCTTTTCCATCGGTTGAATGTCGCGCTTGAATCGCCGCGAGGAACTGACCGTCCCGAGCTGACCGTTTGAGTCGATCATGACGTTGATCGCGTCGGCCACGCCCGTTGTTACTCCGCGAATGCCAGCGATAAAAGCTCTGTTGACGCCACCCCCTCCAATTCGAATCGTGAAGGTATCGCCAGCGACACCTGCAGTACCGATGTCGATATTGGTAGTGCCGTTAGTAATATTGCTACCAGCGGCAAAGCCTATTGCGATGTTGCCGTCGCCAATGTTGTTAGCGAGCGCTCCATCACCGATGGCGGTGTTGAAGGAGCCGCTGGTGTTCGAAACGAGCGAGTCATTACCGGTCGCTGTGTTGTTGTGGCCGGCGGCGTTGTTTACCAGCGCCTGATAACCGACGGCCGTATTGCCGCCGCCGGAGACGTTGTGATTGAGCGCAAAAACACCGTCGGCCGTGTTGCGGATGCCGTTGGTGTTGTTCTCGAGCGCCCGAAGACCGGTGGCCGTGTTCCCGACGCCGGTCGTGTTGTGATAGAGCGCAGCATAACCAGTGGCCGTGTTGCCGTTCGCGGTGTTGCGATAGAGCGCAGCGTAACCGTTGGCCGTGTTGCTGTTGCCGCTAATATTGTTCGCGAGCGAATAAGCACCAGCGGCACTATTGAAAAACCCATTGATGTTCCAGTGCCGGCATTCCAGACTCCGGTGGTGCGACTGACGAGCGCCCCAATACCTTCGCCATTGTTGGAGCCGGGTATGGCACCGTCCGTGTCGGGACCCACCGCTTGCGCTCCTGGCAAAAGCACAAAGCAGGCAAGCACAAGCAGAATTGTTGTGAATATGGTGTTTTGATTTTTCATATGATAATAAACTTTTCCTTTCATCAAGGTTCTAACGAAGTGGAGGACGCAAGTTCCGAAATAATTTTTGAAAAGTTACGAAACCCGATCCGTTGAGAATGGCTGTAGGCACCCGCCTGCTTGCCGCGCCGAAGGCGGGTGGCGGGTTACGACGTGCGGACGGCTTACTAAGCTGTGGCCACAGCTGCGCGCGTCGCGATCGCGATGCGTGCTTCGGCGAACGGTGTTTACGCTTGTAAAAGAACAGGAAAACGGACAGCCTGTGCTTTTGATGAGATCGCAAACGGCGGCGGGGGGTTTAACCGAACCCGAACCGCGCGGCTTCGGCACGACGCGCTGGAGCCTGATTCTTGCCGCCGCAGGCTCAAGCGCCGATGAGCAAAAGGCGCGCGAAGCACTTGCTGAACTCTGCCGGACGTACTGGCGGCCCGTCTTCGTGTTCGTAAGTCGCCAGGGTTACCCCATCGAGGAAGCCCAAGATCTCACCCAGGATTTTTTCGCCATGATCCTGGAGAGCAACTGGCTCCGGCGCGCCGACGAACATCGCGGACGCTTCCGTTCGTTTCTGCTTAAGTCGCTTCAGAATTTTCTCAGTCATGCCGAAGAGAGAACTCGCGCGGTTAAACGCGGTGGCAGAATGGCGTTCGTTTCCTGGGACGAATGGATGGCCGAAGCGCCGTCGCAGTTGTCCGGTTCGGCTGAGACCCTCCAGTATATTCCGCCGGAGCATCTTTTTGATCTCCGCTGGGCGGCAACAATTGTAGAACACGCTCTGCAACGTCTCCGCGAGGAGTGCGAAGCCAAAGGCCGGCTCCGGTTATTCGAAACGTTGAGCGTGCATCTTACCTCGGGATGCAGCGATGTATCGTATGCCAATCTCGCGGCTGCTTTGGGAATCGCGGAGACAGTGGTAAAAAAGCAGCTGCACAATTTGCGGAGGCGTTACCGATGGTTCTTGCGCAATGAAGTCGCGCACACTGTGGAAAACCTGGCGGACATTGACCACGAGATTCGCTATCTCTGTGCGGCGCTGGCAGAGGCTAACTGATGAAAGCCGGGGCAGCTCCTTCCGGCTCGGCCGCGGGCATCGTCCAAGGCACAGGAAAATGCGAGCGGTGTGGTGCTACCACCCGTCTCGGTAACGGCTGCTGCGTGAGTTGTCTTCTCAAGGAAAACTTTGAAGCAGAGGTCGAAGCGTCCGCAGAAGTTTTCGAGGGCGTGCTGGGAGAGGCCGATGTGCCTGACAAGAAATGGCGCCTCGGCAATTACGAAATTCTGGAGGAAGTCGGACGTGGCGGAATGGGTGTCATTTACCGTGCACGGCAGCGCCACTCTGGGCGCATCGTGGCATTGAAGCGGGTGGTCACTTATCACGCGGATTCGCATGAGACACTCGCGCGGTTCCGTCGTGAGGCGGAAGCAGCCGCCAGTCTCGATCATCCGAATATTCTTCCTGTTTACGAGGTCAGCGAAACAGAGCACGGACTTCCGTTTTTCAGCATGAAATTCGCTACCGGAGGAAGCTTGCGCACTGGCGCATCCGGCCTTCGCAGCGAACCGCGCGAATGTGTACGCCTGATGGCGAAGATCGCCCGCGCCATTGAGTATGCGCACACGCAGGGGATTCTTCACCGCGATCTTCAGCCGGGAAATATTCTGCTGGATGCGCGCGGCGAACCGCTGGTGAGCGATTTCGGCCTGGCGAAATGGCTCGCTGAAGAGAGCGACCTCACTCAAACACTAACCACGTTTGGTACTCCCGGCTACATCGCTCCCGAGCAAGCTGAGGGCGCTCACTTCGGAACCGCAGCGGATATTTATAGTCTCGGTGCGATCCTGTTCTATCTCCTTGCCGGCCGGCCGCCTTTCATCGGCGCCAACGCGCTCTCGGTTATTCAGCAGGCGGCCGCGACGCCCGCGCCGAAGCTGCGCTCATTCGTGCCATTGCTCGATCGCGATCTCGAAACAATTGTCGCGCGTTGTCTCGAACGCGATCCCAAAGCACGGTATCAGACCGCTAGTGCGCTTGCGGAAGATCTTGAGCGCTGGCTGGAGGGACGACCGATTATCGCGCGGCCCGTGCGAGCACCAGCGCGATTTTTCCGCTGGTCGCGGCGCAACCCAATTTTAGCGGGTGCGGTCACCGCATGTCTTTTGCTCGCGCTTGCCGTTGTTTGGCTACTCGGGGAGAAGTTCCTTGCGCCTAAAACCCCGGCACCCGAAAAGAGCATCGCCGTGCTGCCGTTCGAAAACCTCAGCAACGACAGAGAGGACGCGTTTTTTGCTGATGGTGTCCAGGACGATGTTTTGACCAAGCTAGCAAAAATTGCCGATCTCAAGGTCATCAGTCGTACGAGTGTCATGCAATATCGCGGCGAGCGTAACACGCGCCAGATTGGTGACGCGCTGCGGGTATCGCATGTAATGGAGGGGAGTGTGCGTAAAACCGGAGCTTGGCTTCACATAAATGCGGAATTGATCGACACGCGCACTGATACGCACGTTTGGGCAGAGCAATATGATCGCGATTTGAAAGACGTGTTCGTTATTCAGAGCGAGATCGCGCGAAAAGTCGCTGAGAAGCTTCACGCAAAAATCTCCCCTGCTGAGAAACTGGACATTGAACGGCAACCGACTGCCGATCTCACCGCCTTCGATCTCTATAATCGCGCCAAAAATCTTCTTCTGGCGATGAACTCTACTAATAGCGAAAGGCCAAACTTTTTGGCGATTGATCTCCTCAACCAGGCGGTCGCACACGATCCAAGCTTTTTCCGAGCATATTGCCAACTCGCCTACGCTCATGAGCAGCTTTATTTTTTTGACATCGACCGCACGCCCGCGCGGCTGGCGTTGGCGGAGGCAGCCATCCAGGCGGCATTTCGGCTGCGCCCCGACTCAGGCGAAGCACACCTTGCGCGCGCAGAAAATCTTTATCGAGGATACCTCGATTACGATGGCGCTTTGGCTGAACTCGCCGCGGCGCGCCAAACTCTGCCCAATGAACCGCGCATATTCGAACTCAAAGGGTACATCGAACGTCGCCGCCCAGGCGGTAATCAGGAGGGGGCACTGCGCAGCCTTGAGCGCGCGGTCGAGCTCGACCCGCTCAACTTTTCCACGCTGGTGCAGACTTCACTGAGTTACGAAAATCTCCGGCGCTATGCCGACGAAAAAGCCATCCTGAATCGCGCGTTGGCTGTCGCGCCAAACGACGTTGAGACGAAAGTCGCGCTCGCGTTCGTCGAACTGGACTGGAAAGCCGATACCCGGCCCTTACATCAATTGATCGATGAAATCCGTGCGAAGAGTCCTGCTGACGTCCAGAGCGTCGCCGATAACTGGCTTACCTGCGCATTGGCAGAACACGATACTGCCGGCGCTGCCAACGCTTTGGCAGTGTTGGGTGAAAAGAATTATGGTAACGAAACAATAAAATTCACTCCGCGTTTCGTAGAAGGTCTAATCGCCCGGATGACGAAAGACGATATAAAAGCACGGTCAGCTTTCACTGCTGCACGCGCGGAGCACGAGAAAACCGTCCAAGCTCAGCCGGAAGATGGCCCGGCGTTGTGCGTGCTTGGTCTAATCGACGCTGCTCTCGGCCGGAAAGAGGGCGCGCTGCGGGAAGGCCGACGCGCAGTTGAGCTTCTTCCGGTTGAAAAGGACCAATTTGAGGGCACTCGCATGATCTTATATTTGGCGATGATCGCTGCATGGGCTGGCGACAACGATCTCGCCTGCGAACAGCTTGCCTTAGCCATTCGCTCCCCGAACTCCACCAGCTATGGTCAATTGAAGCTTTTGCCGTTTTGGGATCCATTGCGCGGCGATCCGCGTTTTGAAAAAATCCTTGCCTCGCTCGCGCCGAAAGACGTGGCTAAATAAGATGGATCGGCCGCTCAGCCGGGCGATGTTCATTTGGCACCGAAGGCGCGTTATTTTTTAACATCGAGCAAGGGACTGCTCGATCCACCGCATAGTCTCTGACGCAGAGCCACGACCTTGCGAGGGGCGATTGTCGATCTTATATTTATAACGCGCGTTCGGTTGCGCTGCGCCGAAACAAAATACGGAGGTCATTATGCCAACGACAATTGCTGCTCCAAAAACGAAAACTGCTCGGGCGACCGAAAAGGATTTTCTCCCGCTGCAGGGCACTGATTACATTGAATTTTATGTCGGCAACGCAAAACAGGCCGCGCATTTTTACAAGACAGCGTTTGGCTTTCAATCGCTCGCTTATTGCGGACCTGAAACGGGAACGAGAGAGAAAGCGAGCTATGCGATTCGACAGAACAATCTTACGTTGGTCCTAACGACTCCGATCCGTCCAAATAATCCGATTGCCGATCACATTTATAAACACGGCGACGGCGTGAAAGCGCTCGCACTGACGGTGGAGGACGCAACTTCCGCGTGGGAAGAAACGACGAAGCGTGGTGGCAAAAGTTTTATGAAGCCGACGACGTTGTCAGATAATGATGGCGAACTCGTGATGAGCGGGATTCACACGTACGGCGAAGTGGTTCATCTGTTTATCGAGCGAGACAATTATCAGGGGACATTCATGCCGGGATTTCGAAAATGGGAGTCGGCCTATAATCCGCCTCAGACGGGCTTGCAGTATGTCGATCATTGCGTGGGCAATGTCGGTTGGGGTCAGATGAATCCATGGGTGAAGTTTTACGAGGATGTCATGGGATTTCGAAACATCCTCACCTTCGACGACAAGGACATCTCCACTGAATACTCGGCGCTCATGAGCAAGGTGATGAGCAACGGAAATGGTTTCGTGAAATTTCCGATCAACGAGCCGGCCGAAGGCAAAAAGAAATCGCAGGTGGAAGAATATCTGGAGTTTTACAATGGCGAAGGTGTCCAGCATATCGCCATGGCCACGAAGAACATCGTGAAAACCGTAACCGAATTGGAGAAACGCGGTGTCCAGTTCCTGAAGATTCCATCGACTTATTATGAGACGTTGCCCGACCGCGTTGGTCACATTGATGAAGACCTCGAACCGTTAGAGCGGCTGGGCATTCTGGTCGATCGCGATAACGAAGGTTATTTGCTCCAGATATTCACCAAGCCGGTGCAGGACCGGCCGACGCTCTTTTTCGAAATCATCCAGCGCAAGGGCGCGAAGAGTTTCGGGAAAGGCAATTTCAAAGCACTATTCGAAGCACTGGAGCGAGAACAGGAAGCCCGAGGGAATTTATAAAGGAGGATCGAAATGCCCTACTATCAAAAACTTGGCGAAATTCCACGAAAACATCACATCTGGTTTCATCGCAACGGCGCGGCGCCCACTTATAAAAACGAAGGCATCGCCTACGAGCATGTCTTCACGACACAAGGATTCGACGAGGCTTACTCGATCATGTATCACCTGCGTCCGCCGACGCGCGTCCGTAATGTCAAGCTCTTGAAATGCCACGAGCTGAAAAAAGTCGCTGATAGTCCGCTGCGTCATCATCATCTCAAAACAGCGGATATCCCGCGCCGCGGCGATGTCTACACCGGTCGAGTCCCGATGCTGTTCAATCAGGACATGACTGCGTATCGCGCAAAGCCAGCGAAGGCGTACGACAAATTCGAGTATTACAAGAACGGCGGAGCCGACGAGATTATCTTCGTTTTCCACGGTGGCGGAACGCTGGAAAGCGTTTTCGGGAAACTGCGCTATCGCGCCGAAGACTACATTGTTATCCCGCGCGGTATCACCTACCGCATCGTCCCAGACAATGTGGAAGAAGAAGATTATCTCATTCTTGAATCAGCCGGCCCGGTCCGGATTCCACAGCGTTACTTAAATCACGAAGGCCAGATCAAAATGGGTGCGCCCTATTCAGAGCGCGATCTTCACGCGCCGACTGAATTAATTACCATAGACAAAGAGGAGGATGTCGATGTTTTGGTGAAGGACGGACCACGGTTAACGCATGTCACGCTTGCGCATCATCCTTTCGATGCAGTCGGCTGGGATGGATATCTTTATCCGTTCACCTTCAACGCGCAGGATTTCGAGCCAATCACCGGCACGGTGCATCAACCACCGCCGATTCATCAGACATTCGAGATTCGCGGTTACGTCGTCTGCACCTTTGCTCCCCGCATGCTCGACACCCATCCCGAGGCGGTCAGGATTCCATGGGTACATGATAACGTCGAAGCCGACGAAGTGCTATTTTATGTGCGCGGAAATTTTGGTTCGCGCCGAGGCATCGAGAGTGGCTCGATCACGTTGCATCCGCGGGGAATTCCGCACGGCCCACATCCGGGGACAATCATGGCAAGCAAGAACGCAACTCGCACCGAAGAACTAGCCGTGATGTTCGATACACAACACACGCTCGAGCTCACGGAAGAGTCGCTCGCACTCGACGATCCAAAGTATCCCCAGAGCTGGCTCGACTAAACCAAGTCAAGCTGACGTCATGCCGTGAAGGTAGAAAACGAAACAGTGAGAGACGCCGCGTTCACGGAAGATTTTCTGCCAGCGCGCGCCAAGATCGATAATCGCAAGTTGGAGGTGCTCGAAGATGCCTATCGCAATTTGCTCGAAGCGATCGGCGAGGATGTCGACCGTGAAGGATTGCGTCGCACGCCGGTCCGCGCGGCGCGGGCTTTAGAATTTCTCACCCAAGGCTACCGGCAGGATCTCGATGAGATTATCAACGATGCCGTGTTTGCTTCCGACGCGAGCGAAATCATTTTAGTCAAAGACATCGAACTATATTCGCTGTGCGAACATCATCTGCTTCCCTTCATCGGCCGGGCGCACGTGGCTTATCTTCCAAACGGGAAAGTGATCGGCCTTTCCAAGGTGGCGCGCATTGTCGATGTTTTCGCGCGACGTTTACAAATCCAGGAAAATCTCACCACTCAAATCGCCGAGTCACTGATGGGATGTCTCGAACCGTCCGGCGTAGCGGTCGTCGTGGAAGCGAAACATCTCTGCATGATGATGCGTGGCGTGGAAAAGCAGAATTCACTGATGAAAACCTCCTGTTTGCTCGGCACTTTCAAAGAAGACGCGCGAACCCGCTCAGAATTTCTCTCACTCCTCAAGGATTAGCGTGAGGGTAGCCTTCCAGGCTGTCTTGGCCGACAGGCATCTTGTCGGTCGAGTTGGTGTTTGCCACGCTGGAAGCCTGGCTGCGAGTCAGGCAAGATGCCTGACATCCTGAGGACGCGCGTGTCGGGATTCATTGCGCGACTTGCGAGATGATTTGTAGTGGGTTTGGTGCGTCATGCTGCTGACCGTCAGTAAACGTCTCGAGTTCTCGGCATCGCGGCGCCTGTGCATGAGCGGTTGGAGTGACGCCAAAAACCTGGCGGTTTTCGGCCCTGAAACGAATGCGCGTCACGGCACGGGTCGCAATTACGTCGCGTATTTTGTTTTTACCGGGCCAGTCGACCCAAGCAACGGAATGCTAATCAACATCAGCGAAATCAAGGAGCGATCCGGCAAAACTGTGCGCGAACGTTTCGATCACAAGTTTCTCAACGAGGACAATCCCTCGTTCTGCGACGTTCCGCCTACGGCTGAGAACATTGCCCGGCAACTCTACGTCGATGTTGCGCCGCTGTTCTCCGATGTCGATGCAAAGCTCGCCGCTTGTCATGTTGCGGAATCGCCTGAGCGAAGCGCCACCTTTTATTCAGATGGCGCTGGCGAAGCGAACTATTGGTTCGAATTTTCAGCTGCACGCAAAACGATGTCGCCCCATTTGAGCGAGGAGGAAAACGCGCGCCTCTTTGGCACGGCAACTTCAATTCACGGGCACAATTACCGCGCCCGCTTTACTTTTCGAACGCAGAAACTCGGTGGAGAAGCGCCGTTGGTTCGCTACGATGCAATCGATCGTTGTCTAAGTTTGTTGCGTGACGAACTCGATCATCGATATCTCAATCAAGACGTCGCCGGATTAAAGGATCGCCCGATCACGACCGAGAGTCTGGCGGGGTATGTCTTCGAACGCATCAATGCAGCGGTGCCGCTGGAGCGCGTCCGTTTGCACGAGCGCCCTGATTTTTTCGCAGAAGTTTGCGCTGACAACACTGTTTTTCTTGGATTGCAGATGGCGCTCCATGCTGCGCACCGATTACGTGCTGCTACGCTCTCCGACGCCGAAAACGCAAAGCTCTACGGCAAGTGCAATAATCTCCTTGGCCATGGCCATCGTTACGTAACCGAGACGACCATTGGTGGTGAGTACGATAAGCGGAGCGGGACGCTCCATGATTTTGTCGCATTTAGAAAAGCAATCGGAGACTCGCTTGCACCGTGGCAAGATCGACATCTCGACCTTGAGACAGACGATTTTCGAGATGCGCCTTCGACGGGTGAAAATATTGTGCGCGCGCTTTGGCCAAAGATCGATAATCGCCTCGACCAGCAGCTTATTCGATTACGTTTGTGGGAAACCGCGAATAACCGATTTACGCTGAGGAGAACGTAACTCAGGCATCTTGCCTGACTCTGTCGCGTGGGCATCTTGCCCGGAGACGGCAGGCTGGAAGCTTGCCTTACAATCAGGCAGGATGCCTGAGTTACATGAAACGCTATCTTATCACTGGCGCCAGCCGTGGAATTGGCCGCGCAATTGCCGAGAAACTGGCGGCTCCCGATGTGACGCTGCTTCTTCATGGACGCGACACCGTTGCCCTGGCCGACGTGCGTAAGATGGTCACGCCGCACTGCGCAGGCGTTGTTGAGCTGATCCATGATCTCGCGGTCGCATCAGGCGTTTCGGATCTAATCGCTGCGGTCGGAAAGGATCCGCTCGATCTGCTGGTGAACAACGCCGGCGTTGCAATCGTGAAGCCGTTCGGAGAAATCACACCAATCGAATGGCAGCAAACGCTCGGCGTCAATATCACCGCGCCGTTCTTATTAACGCAGCATTTCGTTCCCAACATGCCGCCGGGATCGAGCATCGTGAATATTCTTTCGATCGCCGCGAAAAACGGCTTCGCCAACTGGAGCGCCTATTGCATGAGCAAGTTTGCGCTTGAAGGATTCTCACAATCCGTCCGAGAAGAATTGCGTGACCGCAAAATTCGCGTCATCAACATTTACCCGGCCGCTACTGACACCAACATTTGGAAGAGTGTCGAAGGGAATTGGCCCCGTGAAAAAATGATCTCGCCGAATGATGTTGCCAGCGCGGTCGCCTACGCACTTTCCCGGCCCGCAGACGTTGCACTGGAGAATATCAGTCTCTCCAGCCTGACTGGAAATCTGTGATTCGTGCTCGAAATTCTTGCCGGAACATGGACTTGCAGTCTGTGCGGGCAGGGGAGTTATACTCGGCTGCTATGGTGAACAACGGGTTGTAAACCCGGCGCACAGGCAGAATGCCCATGGTTCGCCCTTTGTTATGATCAAGGCCCTGCAGAGCGAGCTCAGCATCAATGTAATCGCGTCGATTATTGTCTCTCTGTTGTTTTTGGCTGCCGGATTCTTTTGGGGGAAGTACAAGGAGCGCCGCCGCAAATTTGGAAGAAATCTTGAGGAGTACGATTTCTATCCGTTCACAGTCAGTCGCGAGAACTTTGGCGAGTTCAGTCTGAAAGATTTCCGGCTGGGAATGCATTATTTTCTCAAAAACGAGGACCACACAGCAGCGCGACAACTGATTTTTATCGGCGAACAAAACAATGTCCGGGAAAAGCTCGAGCCGGCAGAACAGAAAGTTTATGTGCAGCTCTTCGAAAAATACAATGGCAGAAAAGTTGTCGACGATACGAATGAGTATCTCGAGAACTATGTGCGGCTGGTGCGGCTCATCGGGAAATCATTTCCGAACACCGGCATCGAGATTTTGCTGCACAATCTGGCTGACCCCGCGCACTCCCTCATCGTCCTGGAAAACAACGTGACCGGCCGACATCTGCGCGACGGCACAACCAACCTGCTGATTGACCTTAAAAAGCGCCAGCTTCTCAATGAAGAGAAATTGAATTACGAGTTGAATATCGGCGCGCGAAAATTCAAATGCACGACGATCCCTATTACGCGCAAGGAATTTGGGATCGTCGGTGCGATCTGCATCAATGTCGACGTGAACTATCTCACAGAAGATGTGCTGAGCAGCAAGGAACGCATCGAGTCGTTCTTCAGAAACCTTTGCCGAATCGATATGCAGCTTGATGAGAACATCCTGAGCAAAGATGAGTACGCCAAAGCGCTGAAAGGAAAACGGCACTTCAAAGACGAAACCTTTTAGTCACGGCGTTGTCATCTCGAGCGAAGTCGAGAGATCTCTCATTGACTAGATAAACGTTACGGGCAGTAAGAGGTTCCTCGACTCCGCTCGGAATGACAAAGGAAAGAACGAGTACGCAAAAGCGCTGAAAGGAAAACGGCACTTCAACGACGAGAAGTTCTAATCGAAACTTGTCATGTCGAGCGGAGTCGAGACATCTCTCGCTGTTGCCTTCATATCCGTTCTTGACTCCGCTCAGATTGTCCGAGCCGCTACTTGGATGACGCGTGCAACGTCGCCTGAAATTCTGGTTTCTTGTGATACTCAACCAAACGGAAGCCCCAACTAATCAGCGTCGAAAGATCTTTGGTGCTTGTCTTTTTGTTGTTGAGGAACTTCTCGATCCTGGCCTTCAATTCCGGCTGCTGATCGGTCGTGTCGAGGATCTCGAAAATCTCCATCGACAATAGCCAGTCCTCGGGATGTTCGGCTTGCTGTGTCT
>WNFY01010005.1_pt1 | contig 15774 bp, 13 predicted proteins | sample 5400091 | NCBI WGS metagenome assembly WNFY01 (sample SAMN13153364, study PRJNA577476) | soil metagenome | isolation source: 60 cm soil or saprolite under grassland replicate 1 | place: USA:California | collected 2016-06-15 | reverse complement strand
CGCAAAAAAAGATTGGAGTTACTCAAACCGCTTCAGTAAAATCACCATACATCTATGCAGAAGATAATTGGGTTGATGATATGGAACTTGCGGCTATACAATTGCATAACTCATTATTTAAAGATACGTCAGCTATTCTTAATCCGGATGATTATGCTGAAAACGAGTTTTTAGATGAAGCCCTAAGGCTTGCACATGAAGAACAAACAACTCCATGGCTTGGAAAAGATACAGCAAAACACTATCAATGGTATCCTTTTATCAATCTGGGACATCGAGAACTTGCTGCTTATGCCTTTTGCCACAATCAGATTTGTGGGTATTACAAAAAGGGAATTGAACTCGTTTGGAATAAAGCCAAACAAAATGCATTTTTTCGTGGAGTTCCCTTTATCTGGTGCAGTAATAACCTCACAACTTCATTTGCTATTCAATGTTATTGGTATCGTCAGTTAACTGGTGATACAACTTTTTCAGAATTTGAACAGGCAAATTTTGACTGGCTCTTTGGCTGCAATCCCTGGGGAACAAGTTTTGTCTATGGATTGCCGGCTAACGGTGATACTCCAACTGATCCTCATTCAGCATTCACTCATTTAAAAAATTATCCCATCGATGGAGGATTAGTAGATGGTCCTGTATATGGAAGTATTTACAAAAATCTTATCGGGATCACTTTATATCAGCCTGATGAATATGCCGATTTCCAAACTGATCTTGCCGTTTATCATGATGACTACGGCGACTACAGCACCAATGAGCCGACTATGGATGGCACAGCTTCATTAATCTATCTATTGGCTGCAAAAGAATCCGAAAGCAATAATAAAAAGAACTTTACTTATGATCATGGCGCTGTTATCCGGGCTGATTCAACCAAAAAACAAATCGCCCTGGTTTTTACAGGTGATGAATTTGCTGATGGAGGGAATTTTATTGCCCAATTATTGCGAAAGCAAAAAATAAAGGCCTCTTTCTTTTTTACCGGGCGGTTTTATGAAAATCCTGTCTTTCAAAAAACGATACAACAACTAAAAAACGATGGTAATTATTTAGGGCCGCATTCAAATAAGCACCTTTTGTATTGCGACTGGAATAATCGGGATAGTTTGCTTCTGTCGAAAGAAGATTTTACAAGCGATCTCCTGGCAAATCTGGATATAATGTATGGTAAAGGCATTGATACTCTCAAAACAAAATATTTTTTGCCTCCTTATGAATGGTATAATGATTCAATTGCCAAATGGACAAAGGAATTGGGGCTAACATTGGTCAATTATACTCCTGGCACTTTGAGTAATGCCGATTATACAACGCCGGGTATGAAAAATTTTCGCAAGAGTGAAACTATTTATAATTCGATTATTAATCATGAAAAAACTTCTTCGTCAGGATTAAACGGATTTATTCTTTTGGTTCATATAGGAACGGACCCGAAAAGAACAGATAAGTTTTATAAGAGATTGCCCCAATTGATCATCAATTTTAAAAATAAAGGCTATCAATTTCAGACAGTTGAGCACCTTCTGCAGGAATAAAAAGATAATCTTTCCAGCGAGGTTAAAAATTATTTTCAGGTTATATTTGCATCATAATACCCGGAGATGCATTTTGATAAAATTCATAACAAAGGGCAGGCAAGACTTTTCAAAAGTCAGTACTTGGAAATATTTACTAAAACGCACCCATTGGTCATTTGGGGCATTTATTTGCCCGTCATTGTGGGACTATTGTATTACAGCTCTGCCAGGTTGGGATTTGAAGCGGGACGTATCGCCCTTACATTTATTGGTGGAATGTTCTTCTGGACTTTATTTGAATACGTTATGCATCGCTTCGTTTTTCATTTTGTGGCTGAAAGTCCGGGGTTTCAAAAGTTTATTTATATTTTACACGGGAATCATCACGAGTATCCGAGAGACAGGGAAAGACTGTTTATGCCCCCTGTTCCCAGCTTAATTCTTGCTTTGGCAATTTTTTCGATTATGTACTCGCTGATGGGTTGGAATGTTGCTATGTTTTTCCCCGGATTTATTTTAGGTTACCTGATGTATGGAACGACGCACTATGCCATTCATGCCTGGAACCCCCCCTATAAATGGATGAAACCTTTATGGCGCAATCATCATCTTCATCACTATAAAAATGAGCACAAGGGCTTTGGTGTAAGTACCACTCTTTGGGATCACATATTTGGAACTATGTTTGATCTAGACAAGGAAAAAGAAGACAAAGAAAAAGTGAAGGAGCTAATGTTTTCAAAAAAATGATTTTGTAGCCAGCTTCATCTCTATATTTATCGCCTGTTGCGTTGCATTCTTATATGTTTGTAATTTCCTGCCTACCGGGCAGATAGGTTTTCACCATTTTTCATTTTCAGGTATGTCATCATTGGATTTGAACTGATTTCTTGTTTTATTTTTCTGCAATTGTCTTTCAATGATCATGTCAGCGATAATAGTTCCCGGATCACTTTCCTGCTTTTGAAGATTTATTTTTAATGTTTTTTCAGATACATCAACCCTATAAAGTATCCGCATCAGCTTATTAAAATCATTACTGATCAGATAATTTATATAACCCGATAAAGCAAGTTTTAATTCTTCAATTGACTTTTTTTCCTGCAGATCAATTTCCAGGTTGTTTGATAATTCAATAATTGTCTTCAGGTCAAACTCGTTCATTATTGAAATTTTTCTAATGCTCCCATTCCAAATAAAGCGAAGTCATATTTAACCGGGTCATTTTTGTCGAGGTTTCTTAAATTTTGAGTTAGTTCAACGGCCGCCAGCCAATCTGTTTGTTTTCTCTTTAAAAGACCAATTCGCCTTGCCACTCGTGCTACATGCACATCAATCGGGCAGATCAATTGTGCCGGTGAGATTTTTTTCCAGATACCCAAATCAACTCCATTTTGATCCCGGCGCACCATCCAGCGTAAAAACATATTTAATCTTTTGCAGGTGCTTTTTTGGGAAGGAGATGAAATATGTTTTTGTGTTCGCTTTAAATGTTGTAAGGAAAAGAAATATTTTTTAAATCCATTTAATGCGTTCTCAATATTGTCATCTTCGCAACTTATCCATTTGCTGAATGCGGTTTCTAATGTACCTGATGTTTTATAATGATAATGAAAAAATTCTATAAAATAAAAAAGATCATCTTCATTAAAGGTTCTGTGCTTAAATCCTTTTAACCTTCTTAATCTACCTATGTCATATGTCAGGCAAAATTCATGGGGGGACATATCCATTCGTTCCATGAGCTCTTTTGTTTTCTGAATAATTGTGGTACGATTTCCCCATGAAAAAATGGCCGCAAAAAGACCGGCTATTTCAATATCTTCTCTTTTTGAAAATAAATGTGGAATAGAGATGGGGTCATCTCCAATAAAAAAAGGTTGATTGTATTGATCAACCTTTTTATTTAAAAATTCTATTAGATTATCTGCAGCCATGCAGGTAAAATTAGAATTTTCTTCACGGGCACTAAATTGGATTTCTGCTTCCGCCAATAAGACGCAGTAAAATTGCTATAATAGCTAATACCAATAAAACGTGAATAATACTACCGGCTGAAAAAACAAAGAAGCCCAACGCCCATCCAATAAGCAATATCACTGCAATAAGATATAATAAACTACTCATAAAATTGTTTACTGTAATGAAAACAATAGCCGTACCAAAAGATTATTGGTCCAAATAAAAATATTTAGAACTATGAAAGACAGAAAGAATTGAATAGCGAAATTCAATTAAATGTTTAAAGCTTGTTCAAGATCGTCAATCAGATCTTCAGCATCCTCTATACCAACACTTAACCTGATTAATGAATCAGTCAAACCATTTTTTATTCTTTCTTCCCTCGGTATGGAGGCATGTGTCATTGATGCGGGATGATTGATAAGAGATTCTACTCCTCCCAAACTTTCTGCTAATGAGAAAAGTTTAGTGGAGGACATTAATTTTTTAGCAGCCTGTTCGCTTTCGTCTTTTAATGTAAAGCTGATCATACCACCAAATCCGCGCATCTGTTTTTTCGCGATATCGTAACCGGCATGATCCTGAAAACCGCACCAGTACACCTTTCCAACCTTATTGTGATTACGCAGATAATGAGCAATCTTTTCCCCATTCTCACAATGACGCTGCATACGCACATGCAAAGTTTTTATACCACGTAGTACAAGAAAGCAATCCATTGGTCCTGGTACAGCGCCACAACTCTTTTGAATAAAGTACAATTTTTCACGCAGTTCAGCATCATTTATTACCAATGCTCCCTGGATCACATCACTATGTCCTCCGAGGTATTTTGTAGATGAGTGCATCACGATATCGGCACCCAGGTCAAGCGGGTTTTGTAAATAAGGAGAAGCGAAGGTATTATCAACACAAAGAAGCAGGTGATGTTGTTTGGCAATAGCAGTCATTGCAGCTATATCCGTAATATTAATTAGAGGATTAGTAGGTGTTTCTGCCCAGATTAGTTTTGTGTGTTGATTAACATGTGAAAGGACGTCGTTAGCATCCGTCATATCCACATAATGGAATTTGAGACCAAATTTTTGAAAAATTTTCGTGAACAGACGATATGTCCCGCCGTACAGATCATTACCAGTGATTATCTCATCACCGGGTTGTAAAAGTTTAATGACAGCATCTGTTGCAGCTACTCCGCTGCTAAACGCTAATCCATATTTACCATTTTCAATAACCGCTAACGCTTCTTCGAGTGCTTTTCTTGTTGGGTTTTGCGACCGGCCGTATTCAAATCCTTTATTTACACCCGGGGCGGATTGAACATAGGTAGAAGTTTGAAAGATAGGCGTCATGATGGCACCTGTTGATGGATCGGGCTCAGCTCCGGCTTGAATAAACTTTGTTCCTTGCTTCATATTTTATCATTATGAATGCAAAGATGTAAAATATCAACAATAGATTTTGTTAACAAAGGATAGATTTGGCGGCTTCCTAATATTAGAATCATGATTCAGCCCCTGTTTCCAAACATTTTTTCCAACTGGTCCAGTTTAAATTCTAAGTAAGTGGGCCGGCCATCCGGAGAGGTATTGCTTTGATGGGAATTGAAAAGGTCATTTACCAATGCCTGCATTTCTTTTTGGGTTAATTGCTGACCTGGTTTTATAGCCTGTTGTTTGGCAAGAGAACGAACCAGTTTTTCTCTTTTTGAAAATTTGAGTTCGGAGGAGAAATGCTTGTACTGCTCCAGCAATTTTTCCAGCACCATTTTTTCATTTCCTTGTTCCACATCAGCGGGTGTGCCCTGCATAACAAAGGTATTTTTACCAAAGGGTTCGATCAGATAACCTAATTGATGGAGATCATTCATTAGCTCCTCTAACAAGACAGAATCAGCAGGGGTTAACTCAAGGGTAATAGGAAATAGGGTCCGTTGGGTAGCAATTGCTTTTCCATCTATTGCTTCACTTAGTTTTTCAAAAAGCACTCTTTCATGGGCGGCCTGCTGATTAATCAACCTGAAACCGTTTTCAGCCTCAACGAGAATAAATTGATTGTGCAGTTGAACTAATGAAATATCTTCTGAAATCGGATGGTTGATCATAGATGGCTGATGACTGTTTTCAAAATTATTTTGACCATCATTTTTTTTCAAAGGCTCGAAGACATCCTTCCAGTGTCTTAACTCGGCTTTTTTTCCCGGATCAATAAAATGGGCCTGGTGCTTTTCAGTAAATCCTTTGTAAATAGAAGTCGAAATGGCTGCAGTCTTTTTTTCTTCTGTAAAAGGCTGTTGTATGGAAGGCAATTGTTGTATAGAAGAGTCAAGATCAAAATCCAGCGCAGGTGTTACGCTGAATTGAGCTAATGCATGCTTAATAGCCGACTGCACAAATGCATATATTATTTTTTCGTCTTCAAATTTAATTTCCTGTTTGGTGGGATGAACATTTACATCTACCTGGGTCGGCTCAAGGTCAATGAAAAGCACATACATCGGGAAGCTATCAACGCTAATCATTTCCTGGTAAGCACCCATCACCGCATGATTTAAATAAGCGCTTTTAATGAAACGGTTGTTTACAAAAAAATACTGATCGCCTCTTGTTTTCTTTGCGATTTCCGGCTTGCCCACAAAACCATAAATATTCATGTAATCTGTTTCTTCTTTTACTGAGACCAGTTTTGTATTATAAGTGTTTCCCAGTAGTTGTAAGATGCGTTGCTTCAGACTTCCTGCTTCGAGATAAAAAATTTGCTGGCCATTTGTTGTCAGGGAAAAGAAAACATGCGGAAATGAAAGAGCTACTCTTGTAAATTCATCAACGATATGTCTCATTTCAGCCGCATTGCTTTTCAAAAAATTTCTTCGGGCGGGAACATTGAAAAATAAATTCTTCATAGCAATGCTGGTTCCATTTGCGATGGCAACAGGTTCTTGCTTTTTTACGAGGCTATTTTCAATTTCAATATAAGTGCCTGTTTCATCTTCTTGTTTTTTTGTTTTTAATTCTACTTGTGAAACGGCTGCAATAGAGGCCAGAGCTTCACCGCGGAAACCCATTGTGCGGATATGAAAAAGATCCTCAATAGTTTGAATTTTTGATGTAGCATGCCGTTCAAAACTCATTCTTGCATCCGTTTCACTCATTCCACTGCCGTTATCAATTACCTGTATCAATGCTTTACCGGAATCCTGTAAAATGACTTTTATTTCAGTGGCTTCTGCATCCACCGCATTTTCCAAAAGTTCTTTCACAGCGCTCGCAGGTCGTTGGATCACTTCTCCTGCGGCGATCTGGTTGGCAATGTTATCGGGAAGTAGTAAGATTTTATCGGGCACAATTCAGATCTCCTGTACCAAAAATAGGTGATTTGATGGCATGAATACAGAATGGTTTTCCTCACCTCATTTGACAAATAATGATTTTAGTTAAGTACTTTCGGAATGAATTTCCCGTTATGTAATTTCAACTTACAAGCCTTCTTATGAAAAGCCGTCTACAAATATCTGCCTTATCTTTTTTATTGTTTCTTTTGGTTTCTTCCTGCAAAAAAGTAGTCGAAGCGGTCGTTGATCATGGAGTGAATGCTCCAAAAAAAGGTGAGTTCGTTGAATATACTATTACGCAAGGACAGCACTATGCCAATCAGAGTACCTACCAATCTGTAGAATATGACGAATTAAAATTTACTGTAAAGTTTGACAGCAGTGCCATTTATCAGACTACGGCTCTCATCGATCAGGAAGATATCAATAAGCTGTATGGTTTTTCTGATAACAATGCTGAACATCAGCAATTCAGCGCACGGTTCGGATGGAATTGGGCAAGAGGTGCCTTGAGGTTGTATGCTTATGTTTATAATGATGGTGAAAGAAGTTCCCGGGAGGTCACTTCAATAAAAATCGGGAATGAATACAGTTGCTCAATAAAAGTTTCAGATGATCATTATATTTTTTTTGCGAACAATATAACTATTGAAATGTCCCGCAGCAGTAAAACTTCCAAAGCAATTGGATATAAACTGTATCCTTATTTTGGGGGAGACGAAACAGCCCCGCATGATATTAATATCTGGATAAAAGAATTATAAACAAAATTGACATCACTTTATTGATCGGTTAAGTAGCTCAATTATAGATTTGTGGTAACTTGGCTCTTCAAGTTCACGCATGAAAAAATCCCTTCTATTTTGCTTATCATCCATTTTTTTTATTGTTTCATTTGCTCAGTATAAGAGTAATCTTTCTGAAAATAGTTGGGTAGATAGTGTATTCAATTCACTTACTAAAGAAGAACGCATTGCACAACTAATTGTCATCAGAGCTTATCCCAATGATACCGGTATTATAAAAACGGCTGAACTGGTAAGCAAATACGATGTGGGAGCTTTATGTTTTTTTCAGGGTGGCCCAATTAGGCAGGCCGATCAGACAAATTATTATCAAAGCATTATCAATAATAATCCTGATAACCCCGTGATTGGTTATCGTTCTTTTGGTGAAGATAAAAATAAGGTCACTCAATTCGGATTAGCTTATATGAAAGGTATGCAGGATGTTGGCATCATGGCCTGTGCGAAACATTTTCCCGGTCATGGTGACGTGAATGTAGATTCACATCTTGATTTGCCCGTTATCCATAAATCAATTCAACAACTTGATTCGTTAGAGTTGAAACCGTTTAAAGCTTTGTTCAATGCCGGTGTGCGAAGTGTAATGATCGCGCATTTATATATTCCCGCAATTGACAGCACAGCAAATATGGCCACGTCACTTTCAAGAAATAATGTAACCAATTTATTAAAAAAGGATCTCGGCTACAATGGTTTAACATTTACGGATGCCTTGGAGATGAAAGGTGTGGCGAAATACTGGCCCGGAGGGGAAGCTGCGGCGCAGGCCCTCATTGCTGGTAACGATATGCTATGTCTGCCGGAAAGCGTTCCCGGCGCAATTGACGCCATAGAAAAAGCAATAGATGATAAAAAATTAAGTTGGGAAGATATTAATGAAAAAGTGAAAAAACTTCTTAGCGTAAAATACAATTTGGGCTTGGACAAATGGAAACCTATTGACACAACGAATCTTGTGAAAGATCTGAATGTAAAAACAGACGAGATCAGGTACAGGGTGGCCAGGCAAACCATAACTCTTGTAAAAAATAAGATCACAAAATATATGACCACTCCAAAAATTGCTTGCGTGGCGATTGGCTCTTATTTACCCAATTTTTTTAATAAAGCCTTACAGGAAAGAAAGAATGCAGATGTATTTACTTTTTCTTACAAGGACAGTACAACCAAATCAGACTCTATTTTAAAAAAACTCCGGATAGGTAATTATGATGAAGTAGTAGTAAGTATCAGTGGTTACAATTTGCGTCCTGCAACTAATTATGGAATAAGTAAAACTGCCGTCGATTTTTTCAATCAGTTGCAGCAGTTCAATACAAAAAATTATGTTTTTGGAAATGTACTCGCTATAAAGAATTTCCTATCTGCACCGCACCTCGTGGCCTGTTACCAGGATGATGATATAACGCAATACACAGCTGCCGATCTTTATGCAGGCGATCTAAGCGCAAAAGGCAAATTGCCTGTGTCAGTCAGGGAATATAAATATGGGTATTCTGCATTTGTCCCTGTGCAAAATTATTCTTACAATAAATTTTACCAGGTTGATTCCATCGTTTCAGATGCTATAGACAAAGGAGCTTTCCCGGGCTGCGTCGTTTTGGCTGCTAAAGACGGAAAGATCGTTTATCAAAAAGCATACGGGCATCATCAATATCATCCCGCTTCTCCGTTAACAAAACCGGAGAGCATTTTTGACCTGGCTTCGGTTACAAAAATTTCTGCTACTACCCTTTCAATCATGAAGCTGTATGAGCAGGGGAAAATTAAATTGAATAAAACATTGGGTGATTATTTTCCCGGGACAAAAGGCACCGATAAAGCACACCTGAAGATTGAAGATATTTTATTGCACCAGGCGGGGCTTGTCCCCTTCATACAATTTTATAGAGAAACAATTGATACCATTTCGGGAATTCCCAATCCTGAAATTTATTCGAATAGCGGAAAACCAGGCTTTAATATTCGGGTCGCAGAAAACCTTTATTTAAGAAGTGATTGGGAAGATACATTGTGGCAACGTATTTTTAAAAGCCCGCTGGGTCCTTCGCATAAATATGTATATAGCGATAACGATTTTATTTTTTTAGGGAAGATCGTACAAATCATTACGGGAATGCCACTTGATGAATACGCGCAAAAAACTTTTTACACACCCATGGGTATGGCAACAACAGGTTTCAACCCAGGAAAAAGATTTTTATTGAACCAGCTTGTTCCGACGGAAGATGAGTATAATCATTTTCGCCGCCAATTGATCTGGGGCGATGTGCATGATGAAGGTTCTTCTATGTTTGGAGGTGTGGCGGGTCATGCAGGATTGTTTTCAGATGCCCGGGATCTATCAAAACTTTATCAAATGTTATTGAATGGAGGTGTTTTCAATGGAAAGCGTTACTTAAAGTCAAGCACCATAAAATTTTTTACAGCCTATCATAGCCATGTAAGTCGTCGGGGTTATGGATTTGATAAACCCGAAAAAGACAATGCAACCAGCAATGATCCGTATCCTTCCGCATTAGCATCGCTTGAAACCTTTGGCCATACTGGCTTTACCGGTACTTGCGTTTGGGTGGATCCGAAGTACAACATTGTTTACATCTTTCTTTCGAACAGGGTAAATCCAACCAGAAACAATAATAAACTTTCAGATCTCAGGGTGAGAGGGAAGATCCAGGATGCAATTTATAAGTCAGTATTGAAGTAATTACTTTCTTTTTTGAGGGGGTCTCTGTTGGGGTTGCTGTCCTTTTTTTTGCGGGCCCTTCTGATTGCCCGGTTGCTTTTGCTGTGGTCTTTGCTGCTCCTGTTGAGTTTGTTGCTTTCTTTTTTTATCTGCTTTTTCCAAACTGCGCAAACTTATCTGCCCCACCACATCCACAAATTCATGTTCGACTTCCTTTGGTTTTGAAGAAGTAAGTTCAACGGCTTCCAGTTGTTCGGGAAGAACTCCCTGCTCATTCAGTGATTTTATTTTTTTAACTCTTTCAATTGTTAAGGGATATTGTTTGCTGCTGTCAGGAAGCATATACCACATCAGGTTTTTGAAAATATCTTTTTTAATAAGATTGGCCTGTCCCTTTGCTATCTGCAGTACATCACAGTTATCAGGAAAATATTGCAAAGCATCTAAATAAATATCCAGTTCATAATTTAAACAACATTTCAACCGGCCGCATTGACCGCTGAGTTTTGTCTGATTAATAGAAAGATTCTGATATCTCGCCGCTGCTGTATTCACTGATTTAAAATCTGTAAGCCAGGTCGCGCAGCAGAGTTCACGGCCGCAACTGCCAATACCTCCGACCTTTGCACTCTCTTGCCTGGCACCTATCTGCCTCATTTCAACCTTCAATTTAAATTCCCCGGCATAAACCTTAATTAGTTCACGAAAATCTACCCGGCCATCGGCAATATAAAAGAATGTCGCCTTACGGCCATCTGCCTGCATCTCCACCTCACTGATCTTCATCTCTAATTTCAACTGCCTGGCCATAGCACGGCTGCGAATGATCGCTTGGGGTTCTCTTGCTTTATTTTGTTTCCAGATCTCAATATCGCGATCACTGGCACGGCGCAGGATTTTTTTCATTTCGGGATTATCTTCCTTTACATTTCGTTTTTTCATTTGCAGGCGCACAATTTCTCCTGTCAATGAAACTTCGCCCACATCAAAACCGCTCACTCCTTCTACTGAAACCAGGTCGCCTTTTTCAAAATGCTGCAAGGTCACATTCCGGAAAAAATCTTTCCGGCTTCCATTATTAAATGAAATTTCAATCACCTTGCAACTGCTGTCAATATCTGCTATAGGCAGATTGTACAGCCAGTCATGAGCATTTAACCGGTTACAACTTCCTGTATTGCAACCGCCATTACTTTTACATCCATTCGGTTTAATGCCACAACTTCCGCAGCCCATCTGTTGTAAGTTTAATTTTCTGTTGAGGTGATGGAGAGGGATGATTATGAAGCCAGCTGAAGGATGCCGATAGCTATCGGGACTATTATCACCTGTTGCGTCGCACTCTTGTACACCAGGAATGCTGCTCGTCATTACTGTTTAAAATTGTCGGACGATGCATCCGCGCTCGGACGGAAACGAAAGCTGAATATAGTTATATAAGATGACTCAATAATATTCTCTCAAACTCACTCCTCACTTATCATTTATCACATTTCTTATCCTCAATCTGTCAAAATTACAATTTTGTCCTGAATGATATGGTATAGTTTAATAGTAAGGGCATGAAAGAGAATTTTAGCATTGGCATTGCGTTCTATATAATAAGTGGCCTTATCGAGTTCTTCAATGATGGCCTGCTGCTGATCAATGGCGGCAATACGGTTGAGCCGATTGGCAAAATCCTTTTCGTTTTCAGGCAGGTAAATATTTTCCCCCATTAGTTTATGTCGAATGGCTTGTTCAAGCAGGTGATTGAAATATCTCAGAAATTGTTTTTGTTTTTCACGTCCAAGACGGCCAATCTCCTCCACCCATTTCGTTTGACTCACCGGTCCTGGCAGCTTGCCGCGCTGTTTCTGCACTTATATTATTGAGACCGATAAGTGCTTGTCCAATTTCATTTGTTTCAAGCGCTGGAATTTTTATAAGTTGACAGCGGCTGACAATAGTTGGAAGGATCAACGATTCATTTTCTGCTATCAAAATAAATAAAGTATTGGGCGGTGGTTCTTCAATTAACTTCAGCAATTTATTTCCTTCATTTCCCAGGTATTCAGGCATCCATAGAATAAAAATTTTATATTCACTTTCAAAACTTTTCAGATTAAGCTTTCGGATGATGTCATTACATTCCTGCGCTGTGATATTTCCCTGTTTATTTTCGGCGCCAATAAATTGTAGCCAGTCATATACGTTTCCGTAAGAGTATGATTTAATAAATTCTCTCCACTCAGAAATATAATCAGTACTGATTGGCGGCGATCCACTTTTTTTTGTAACAACCGGATAAGAGAAATGAATATCGGGATGAACAAGTTGCTGAGCTTTGATGCATGATAAACAAATGCCGCAGGAGTCAATTTCGGATTTCAGATTTTGGATTTCAGATTTCATTAATGGCTTCTCTCCGAATAATGATGGGCCAGTTTGCCGATTGCCGATTGCCGATTGCTGATTGCTTACCTTCTCACAAGTAAGATACTGAGCTAACGCAATTGCCAATTGCAAAGATCCATTACCTTCCTTTCCCAGAAAAAGTAAAGCATGGCTCAGACGATTGTGTTGTACCAGCTCAATTAATCGTTGCTTTACTTCCTGTTGACCTATGATTTCTTTGAATTGCATTAACGTGAAGTTAAAAACAAAGCTGTCCCAATTAAGACAGCTTCAAAAATTTCCTTTTAATCATTTCTAATCCCGAAAACCCCGGTTCTGTTCTAATTCAAATATTTCAACACCTCATCACTCATCGGGTTTACTTTATTATGGAATACAGCGACCAGATTTCCATTTTCATCGATCAGGAATTTTGTGAAATTCCAGATGACAGGATCCTGTAAAAATTTCCTCCAGACAATGTCTTTTGAATTATCTGTTGGAACTTTTTTGGCAAGTTCATTGGATTGTTCAACGAGCCATTTAAACAAGGGATCAATATCATCGCCTCTGACTGAAACCTTTTCAGCCATAGGGAATGTTACTCCATAATTTTTAGTGCAGAATTGTTTTATCTCCGCATTTGTACCGGGTTCCTGTGCACCAAAATTATTAGCCGGAAAACCCACGATTACTAATTTATTCTTATACTTTTCATATAATTTTTCCAGGTCCGCATATTGGGGGGTATTTCCACACATGGAAGCCGTATTCACGATCATAATTTTTTTGCCTTTAAAATCGGAAAAGTTGATCGTACCTCCGCTAAGACCGGGAACTTTAAAATCATAGATAGAACTTCCTGTTAAAGTGGCTGAAAGTATCATTGCAAGCATTAAGGTTTTCATTTCAAAAATTTTTGGACATTAAAGTTAAGAAGGTTCGGGTTGAAAACGGTCATTCTTTTTTAGGCTTTGTGTGCCAGCTTCCTTCCCCTTTTGGAAGGTCAGGATGGGGGCTTTGCCTATTGTTTTTGGTAGCAGCCAAGATCTGGTGAGATGGCAGGACGAGGCTTCCCATCCAGATCGACAGTAACAGTTGTATTGGTTCCGTTTTTAATAGCAGGAGAAGTAGCTTGTAAATGAAAATCATAATAATTTTTTGAAACATTTATGCTATCAAACTGTGGTGACATATTATTAATAATTCCTGTTTTAGTCACGCCTGTAAATACAATTGCGAAATAGCGCAGTAAGCGGAGCTGGTTGAGGAATATTATTTATGGGAAGATAATTGCTTATAAACAGCACAGGGTCTTTATGTGTAATATAATTATTAGAATAACTGGCGACTGTACAGTGCTCAAACCGGTAATCTCCGCCTTTTACTAATAATATATTTTTTCCGCAATTGCTGATTAAGCAGTTTCTTCCATACACACTCGAATTGAGTGTTACAATTCCTGCATCAAAAGCATTGTCAATTATGCATTCATTAAGAACAACCTTCGGATTAAAATTAAGAGAAGGATCCTGCGCTGCAATTGCCTGGTAGGCATTTTTCAGAATGGCATAATTTAACACATTGTCCTTACTGCTGCTCGTAAAAAAAATGCCAGGCCATGATGCTGGAAAATCTTTATAAGGGTCATCAAGCCTGTCTCCACGAATATAAACCCGATCAGCAGAATCTTTTTGTCCATTTATCTGCAGGGTTCCATCAATGATTATGGGTGCATCAGCATGCACATAAATCCGACAACCTTTATCGATAGTAAGAATTTTATTTGAATCAACAGTCAGTGAGCCAAGAATAACATAGGGCAGACCACTTATCCATGTTTCATCAGTTTCAATTTTCTTATTCCGGAAGAAATGAGCATTTTGTCCCCAGGCTTCTAACTGTACCCAGCGATCATTCCCATTGTAATTGATCTGGATGCTGTCCCGGATAATAAAAGGGAGATTGTTCGCATTCTGATCAATGATTACAGAAACAAAGGCATAAATACTGTCATTGGCTGCAATTTCAACGTTATTAATTTCTGGACCGATAAAACCATCGGCATTTATTTTATAAGCCGACGAATTTCCACCCATCAATTTTATAGATGAAATTCTCAGTTTTTGATCGTTCTCATTAATGATCTTGAAGGATTGGGTAATGGAACCGGCCGTAGTAAAAACCGTATCATATTTCAAACTATCAACACTAATAGTTACCTGCGCATCAGAACTTGTAATAAAAGACTCTTTTTTACAGGCAAATGAAAAAATCAAGAGGGACAAGATTAATAAACCAGATATTGATTTCATTATCATCAAAAATAATAGAAGAATTCGATTTCTCCCTCACTATAATGAAGAGATATTGTAAGGCTAGTGGGATGCAAAACAAAGAGTGGCGATACTAAGTTTTACATTAACAGCCTTTAAAAGCTCCTGCCCGCAAGCTTCCAGGGTTGAACCAGTTGTTACCACATCGTCTATCAGTAAAACATGTTTGTTTTGAATTTTTGCCCGATTAACTAATTCAAACTTTCCTTCCATATTTTGCCAGCGTTCCATTCTTCCTTTTTTTGTTTGCGTTTCCGTATGCTGGATGCGAACGATGACATTCTTTAATATTTCTGCGTTCATAATTTCAGCGATGCCTTCGCATAAAACCGTTGCCTGGTTATAGCCTCTTTTCTTTTCTTTTGCCGGGAATAAGGGCAATGGAATGAGTGCATCGACATTGCTGAAACGATTAGATTGCCGCAAATCATTTCCCATTAGGCGGCCCAATTGTTTTCCCAACTCTTTATTGCCTTTGTATTTAAGCTGATGCATGAGATGTTGCATCAATGATTCTTTAGTAAAATAATAATGGGCAGTTGCGCTGGCAAGTGGAAGCCGTCCCCAGAAAATTTTTTCGACAGGGTTATTTACATGCAGTTGGAAATTCGTTTCAGGCATTTCAGCAATGCATCGGGCGCATAACATACTTTCTTCATTGAGGATATCACTGCCGCATCCATTACAGACATGTGGAAATATTAAATGAAGAAAGGAATCTTTTATTTCTTTTAAACCAACCATAGCGAATGATCGT
>WNFY01020287.1_pt1 | contig 15775 bp, 14 predicted proteins | sample 5400091 | NCBI WGS metagenome assembly WNFY01 (sample SAMN13153364, study PRJNA577476) | soil metagenome | isolation source: 60 cm soil or saprolite under grassland replicate 1 | place: USA:California | collected 2016-06-15 | reverse complement strand
CCTAGCGTAGGGATACCCAAAGCTAATCCCCTCCTTCCTCCTCCAACGCGCTCAACATCTCCTCATCAACATCCCACTTCTTCAAAATGGAAAAAATTGTCTTCGCCCCAAACCCTGCGCGCGCGAGCTGCCGGAAAATCCGCGCCGCCTGCTTCTGATCTTTTGGTTTCTGCAATCGCTTTCGGCGCAAATACTCCCGCGCCTGCTTCTCTTCATTTATTTCTTCGTAGGCCGCGCCGACCGCTTTCTCGATCACCTCGCCGTGCACTCCCTTGATCTTCAAATCAGTGATCACCCGTCTGCGCCCGAATTTTTCGTTATCGCGGCGGAAGGATGAATAGGCCGCCGCGTAACGCGCATCGTTCAGATAACCCGAATCTTTGAGCCGGCGAATAATCAGTTCCACCAATGTCTGCCCATGCTCCGTATCAGCTTCTACGCGCTGGCGCAGCAGGCGCTTGAGCTCCGCAGTGCTGCGCATGCGCCGTCCCAAGGCCCCAATCGCGTAGGTGTAGAGGTCCTCCTCGCTATAAATCTTTTTGGAACTTCGGAAGCCCATCTTCCGTACATTACTCCAGCAAAAGGCATTGAGGAAAATTGTTCTTTTGTTAACAACTTTTCACAAACAAATTGATGACAACGCTTGGGCGCGAGCGTCAAATGAGTAGATCGAGCAAGGAGCCAGTCATGCTTACCGTAGATATCGAAAGGGCCAGCGATGTGGCTATTGTGCGCTGCGCAGGACGAATCGTTCGCGGCGCGGAAGTTTCCATCTTACGCAATGCAGTGGTCTCGGAGAAGGACGCGCGCACCATCGTGCTCGATCTGTCAGAACTGGAGTTTGTCGACGCCGGTGGGCTCAGCGCATTGGTGTTCTTGCACAACTGGACTCAGGATCGCGGCATACATCTTAAGCTGGTTCATCCCTCGCGTTTTGTGCGCGAACTGCTAGTGCGCACCGGACTCGACCACATTTTCGAGATATCTAATTTTAATCAAGCGCTGGTGGTCCTGCGTAGCCCACAAGGCGATGATCGGCGTCCCGCACTCGCATATTGATTACTCCGTGGCAACTCGCTAATAAAAAAATGGGCGCGCTCAGGCGCGCCCAAAGCGTTGAGAAGGGACTATCAGCGTCCGCCGAAGCCTGCCGATTGCATGGCGTTTCGCGAGATGTCGCTGGTGGAAGCCACGCCCTGCATGCGCAGCTTGAAATCGTCGGCATTCGAGGCATTTTCCAGAGCCGTTTCGTAATTCACCAATCCGGCCTGGAACAAATCCCACAGCGACTGATCAAACGTCTGCATGCCGTACTGTGAAGTACCGGCGGAGATGGCGTCGCGAACTGAGCGCGTCTTCTCCGGCACCAGAATGCACTCGCGGATGTACGCGGTATTAATCATGATCTCGACTGCCGGCACGCGGCCTTCGCCATCGCAGCGCTTTACCAGGCGCTGGCTGATGACAGCACGCAGAACTGCGGCAAGCTGCAGACGAATCTGTTTCTGCTCCGGCGGGGGAAATACAGCGATGATACGGTTGATAGTTTCCACCGCATCTAGCGTATGCAGCGTTGAGAAGACCATGTGCCCGGTTTCCGCAGCGTGTAGAGCCGTGCCAATAGTTTCCATGTCGCGCATTTCACCTACCAGAATGACGTCAGGATCCTGACGTAGAGAAGCGCGTAACGCCGCCGAAAAATTCGGCGTATCGACTTCCACCTCGCGCTGATTCACGTAACCTTTTTTGTCGCGATGCAGAAATTCGATTGGGTCTTCAATCGTAATAATGTGTTCGGCGCGGGTGGAGTTAATGCGGTCGATCATTGCGGCCAGCGTCGTTGATTTACCGGAACCGGTCACACCAGTGACCAGGATCAACCCACGGGGCATGTCGCAAACCTGCTCGACGATTTTGGGCAAGCAAAGTTCGTCAAGTGCGCGGATTTTCGTGGGGATAACACGCAGCACCAATCCCACATTGCCGCGCTGCTGAAAGACGTTTACACGGAAGCGACCGAGACCGGCGACGCCGTACGCCATATCGAGTTCCGTGGTTTCTTTGAATTTCTGCTTCTGCCGGGCGGACATCATGCTGAAGGCCATGGTGAGCATGTCCTCGGCGCTCACGCGGGGCTGATCGGTCAGCGGGAACAGCTCTCCGTCAATTCGTAGGTGAGGATAATTGCCAACTTTCAAGTGCAAGTCGGAGGCGCGGCGCTCCATGGCGATGCGAAGCAAATCATCAATATTCATTCCGGTCCCTCAGCAACCCTCCTCATGATGAACCGAAACGTCGCCCGGCTAAAGATGACCTAGGTAATGGGGCTTTGGAGAGTAGCTCAGATCAACCTGACGGTTGCCCTGTCTGTGCACTGGATTTCCTTTGCGGAGTTCGCGAATTCTTGGCGGATCCGCGCGGCTAAAAGCTGTTAACCGCAGAGTGCGCTAAGAACAGCCGCGGGGTTCGCAGAGGCATACGACATTGGTCTTTGCTTTCTGCAGCCGACTCGCATACGGCAGCGTTGGCGTTTAGCCGCAGCTATTCCAATGGGGACGTAAGCCAGCCTCGCGGAAGGAATGGCGTGCCGCAAGCGCAGTTACTTTCGGACTACGACCGTCACGCACTTTTTATATTAAGTTTCGCCAAAATTACCGTCCGCAACTCTGCTGCGGCGTTAGAATGTTATTGAGAAGGAAAGACTTAGGTTGTACTTAGTTTGGCATCTCACTTGATATAGAGGAAAGCAGGCGCTCAGCTTTTGGAGTGCCGCTGTATCGGAATTGAAAGCTCTGCGGCGCGTCAACGCAGGGCGGCAAAGCCTAAACCGCTTGCTTAATAGCCATAAGGCGACGCACTCAAAATTCACTTAAACGCCGACAAGGCGTACTGGAGTGGAGCCCCAGGCTCCCCCTCGGAGGACGTAGAAAATGAAGAATCGCGTATTCGTAGCGCTGCTCCTGGCCGTTGTGCTCGCGCTTCCGGCCGTTGCGCAGCAGAGCGGCTCGACCACGCAAGACCAACCCGCGGCTAGCCAGCCGGCCACTTCGCAATCAACCGGCACGGCAACGCAGGATCAACCCGCAGCCAGCCAGCCGGCCACTTCGCAATCAACTGGCACGGCGACGCAGGATCAACCCGCAGCCAGCCAGCCAGCCCAATCGGCTCCGGCCGCTCCGGCTGACCAGAATGCAACCCAAACCGCAGGCCCAGGCGCCAGTGGCAAACCAGCTCTTCAGCCCGATACTCACGAAGGTTTCTGGGGGCACCTGAATCCGTTTGCGCGCAAAAAGTATGTACAGAGGCAAACTGCCCCGATTCGCGATCGCGTGAACGAACTGGATGAGCTGACCGCCGCGAACAGCAAGATGATTAAAGACGTCGACTCGCGTGCCCAGGAAGGCGTCCGCCTCGCCTCAACCAAGGCGAACGAAGCTGACCAGCACGCCATCGACGCCGGCAATAAGGCTCAAATGGCGCAGCAGACGGCGACCCAAGCCAACACCCGCTTGACCACGGTTGAGCAGGTGGTCGGCAATATCGACCAGTACAAAGCCGCCAACCAGACTGAAATCCGCTTCCGCCCTGGCCAGACCGTTCTGAGCAAGAACGCTAAGGCCGCTCTCGACGACATGGCCACCCCGTTGAAAAATCAGCGCGGCTACATCATCGAAGTGCAGGGCTTCTCGTCCGGCCGCGGCACGGCTGCCATTCAGACTTCGCAGAAGATGGCTGACTCCGTCGTGCGCTACCTGGTGCTCAACCACGAAATTCCGGTCTACCGGATCTACGTGGTCGGCATGGGCAACGCCCCGGTTCAAACCGCCAATGCTGATCAGACAGGCAAAACTAAGCGCATGAGCGGTGGCCGCGTCGAAGTCAGCCTGCTGAAGAATGATCTTGAGCAGCTTGCTTCCAGCTCGACTTCTCCGGCTGCTGCCCCGCAGGGTCAGCAAGAGCCTCCTAAATAAGAGCGCGACGGGACCGCACGCCCGCACGCCCTCCCCCAGAAAAGCCTTCCGCCAAGAGCGGAAGGCTTTTTTGTCATTGCCCTCCCCAAAATCAGTGGCGTGACAGAGGGTCGCGGGTGAACATTCTGAGAGTATCAGGATTTCTTCGTGTACCTTCGTGCGCTTCGTGGTCGTCGCCCTTTTCAACACCCCAAAGGGACACGAGGGTACATGAACGCTCAATGCTCGCGCTGAAAACGGTATCTTCCCTGCCGCTCTAACGCCATCGCTTCCGCCACCTTTAAGAATGCCCGCGCAGCATGGGAGAGACTTGCCGACTTGCGGTACACCAGCCGCAGCTTGCGATGCAGCCGCAGTTCGCGGACTGGAATGCGCACCAGCTCTCCACGCGCCAATTCGTTTTCCACGCTGATCTCCGGCAGCAACGCCACACCGTTGCCCATAGCAACGAAGCGTTTGATCGCTTGCAGCGTGGGCAATTCGATATCCATGTGCAAAGGAGTCTTGTGGCGCTTAAACGTCTGAATCACTTTCTCGCGATAGGGCGAAGAAACGATATGAGCAACGAAGGACTCCGCCCCCAGTTGCCGGATGCTCACCTGCCGCTCGCCCGCCAGCGGATGGCTCGGAGGAACCACGAAAATCAATTCATCCAGATAGACGACTACGGAATGAAGCTGCGATTCCTGAGGATCGTAAGTTAGCACTCCAAGCTCAGAGTTATGCCGCAGAACGTCATCAGGAATGTGGCTTCCGAGGGCGCGCTGCACCGTGACTTTGATCATCGGATGCAACCGGCGAAACTCCGCCAGGACAGGAAGCAGATAGAGTGCAGTGAACTCGTTGGCCGCGATCGCCAGCTTGCCTTTGTGCAATTCGCGCAACTCGACCAGGGCTTCCTGTGCGTCATTGCGTAAGTTGAGCAGCCTTTCGGCATATTCCTGAAGCACGTGTCCGGCGTCAGTGAGCAGGCCATCGCGAGATGAGCGGTCAAACAGTGGCTCCCCGATCTCGTCTTCCAGCTTGCGGATTGATTGGCTTACCGCCGATTGCGTCCGGTGTAGCTTCTCAGCAGCGCGCGAAAAACGCCCCTCCCGCGCCACAGCAAGAAAAACTTCGAGTTGCGATAGGTCCATGTATGACCTCAGTGCGCCTTGTCATTCGGGGCCAAGATACAAGTCCGCGCTCCCCGCAGTCATTAATAGTGATTACCACATGCATCAGTATATCTTATATAATTAGACGATCTAATAGTTTCGATCAGCATTATAAGCTTTGCTTTAAGCTTTGCTTTATCCGGCGCACTGCGTAGCATAAACGCATCGAGGAGAACCATGGAACGCATCACGGTATTCGATACCACACTTCGCGACGGCGAGCAGTCGCCGGGTTGCAGCATGAACGTGCAGGAAAAACTGCGTCTGGCCCATCAGCTCGACCGCCTCGGCGTAGACGTGATCGAAGCCGGGTTCCCGATCGCCTCGGAAGGCGATTTCGCGGCTGTTCAGGCAATCGCCGCAGTCATCCGGAGACCGATTATCGCGGGCCTCGCCCGTGCCTGCACGCAGGATATCGAGCGCGCTTGGCAGGCACTCAAGGGCGCAGCCCATCCCCGCATTCATGTCTTTCTGGCGACCTCCGACATTCATTTGCAATACAAGCTGAAAATTACGCGCCAGAAGTGCCTGGAGCAGGCGCGCGATGCTGTCCGTTTGGCCAAGTCGTTGTGCGCGGATGTGGAATTCTCTCCCGAAGATGCCACCCGCACGGATCCCGAATTTTTGTTCCAGATCCTGACTGCGGTGGTGGAAGCCGGCGCAACCACGCTCAATATCCCCGACACAGTCGGCTATACCATGCCGGCAGAGTTCGCTGCCCTCATTCATACCATCCGCCAACGGGTAAAGGGAATTGAGAATGTCACCATCTCCGCTCATTGCCATAACGATCTCGGGTTAGCCGTAGCAAATTCGCTGGCTGCCGTCGAAGCGGGCGCGCGCCAGGTGGAGTGCACCATTAACGGTATTGGCGAGCGCGCGGGGAATGCGTCGCTGGAAGAAATCGTTATGGCTATGCGGGTGCGCCCCGACCACTACTCCTATGACACCGGCATTGTCGGCGAACACCTTTACCCCGCGAGCCAGATGCTCAGCGAGATTACCGGCGTTCCTGTCCAGCCGAACAAGGCGATCATCGGACGCAATGCGTTTGCTCACGAAGCCGGCATTCATCAGGATGGCATGCTGAAGAATCCTCTGACCTACGAAATTATGACTCCGCAGTCGGTTGGGGTTCCCGATTCGAGGTTAGTGCTCGGCAAGCATTCCGGGCGCCACGCCCTCGGCTTGCGCTGCGAACAGCTCGGTTACCAATTCGATCGTCGCGAACTGGATGAAGTTTATCGCCGATTCGTGATCCTGGCTGACAAGATCAAGCACGTGGCCGATCATCATCTGCTCGACTTGATCCGCGAAGCGCATGGAACAGCCCGACGGATTCCTCCAGCACAGGCGGAAGCACGACCGTCGGCACTTGCAGCGGCGGTGGGACAAAACCTTTCCAAGCCGTTTCCAGTTCCCTTCGCCACAGACTTGAACGGCGCCAGGCTGCCCTTGAACTCCCTCGCCGAGCACCACGCCGAGCAGGAAGACTACCTCTGGGGTGTATAGGTTTTTCTTGGCGGCTAAACTGTTTTGCGTCCACAGGCAAAAAGCTTTTAACCGCAGAGACTCGCCAAGGTTCGCAAAGATCGCGAAGAAAGCCCCTTTGATGTCGCTTCGAGTAGCGAATGTCTGTGGAGCGTAGTCTTGCTCTCGCGTTCTTCGCGGTTAAAGGGTTTTGCCGTCACAGGCGAAGAGCTTTTAACCGCAAAGCTCGCTAAGGTTCGCAAAGGTCGCGAAGCCCCCTGTGACGTCGTTTCGAGTAGTGAACGTCTGTGGAGCGTAGTCTTGCTTCGCGGTTTCGCTTGTCTTTGGTTCTTCGCGGCTAAAGGGTTTTGCTGTCCACAGACGAAAAGCTTTTGACCGCAGAGCTCGCTAAGGATCGCAAAGCTCGCGAAGCCCCCCTGTGACGTCGCTTCGAGTAGTGAGTATCTGTGGAGCGTAGTTTTTCTTCGCGATCTTCGCGCGCTTATCTTTGCGTTCTTCGCGGTTAAAGGGTTTTGCTGTCCACAGGCGAAAGGCTTTTGACCGCAGAGCTCGCTAAGGATCGCAAAGCTCGCGGAGAAAATCCTCTGGGATCCCATTTCGGCTATGATCAAGTCCTCTCATGCACCTCAATCTGACGGTTCTTCCCGGTGATGGCATTGGCCCCGAGGTCGTTGATCAAGCAGTTCGCGTCTTGGAAGAAGTAGCTCAGGCTTTTGGCCATCAGCTAACCATCACTCAAAAGCTGATCGGCGGCGCAGCTCTCCTCGCCAGCAAAGACCCGCTTCCCGATGACAGCTTACAGGCCTGCCTTTCTTCGGCCGCCGTCCTGTTGGGCGCTGTCGGGGGACCTTCATTCGACAGCTTTCCGGCTCATCTTCGTCCGGAGAGCGGGTTGCTGCGTCTTCGGCGTGAGTTGGGAGTCTTCGCTAACTTGCGCCCAGCTATTTGCTTCCCCGCTCTGGAAGATTGCTCTCCGTTGCGTCCCGAGGTAGTCCGCGGAACTGACGTTCTGATCGTGCGCGAGCTACTGGGCGGCATTTACTTCGGCCAACCCCGCACCACCGAAGGGCCAGCCGGCAACCGCTCCGCCTTGGATACAATGCGCTACAGCGAACTGGAAATCGAGCGCATCGCGCATGTGGCTTTTGAACTAGCGCGCTCTCGCCGCCGCAAAGTGACTTCTGTTGACAAAGCCAACGTCCTGGATTGCTCACGCCTGTGGCGCGATGTCGTGACTCGTGTGGCCCAGCAATATCCGGACGTGAAGCTCTCTCACATGTACGTGGACTCGGCAGCGATGGCGCTAGTCGCGCATCCCGCAGATTTCGACGTCCTGCTCACAGAAAATATGTTCGGGGATATCCTTTCCGACCAGGCAGGTGGAGTCGTAGGCTCGCTTGGCATGCTCGCCTCAGCGAGCATTGGCGGGGCCGTCGGTTTATACGAGCCCGTGCATGGCTCCGCCCCAGACATTGTCGGACAGGGCATTGCCAACCCGCTGGGTGCGATCCTCTCCGTTGCCATGCTGCTGCGCCACTCTTTTAAGCTGGAGCGCGAAGCCGCTTGCATCGAGACGGCGGTTGCCGAGGTATTAGCGGCTGGGAATCGTACGCGTGATCTGGCCAAACCCTCTCAGGCCACGCTCAGCACGAGCCAGATGGGACAGAAAGTTGTCGAAGCGGTCGCGCAATGTGCCCGGGCTGCTCGCAGCGGAGTGGCAATCTAGAACACCGGTCCCGATATGGATTGAGCTTCAAAATTTCCACAGCCCCCGATGATAAATCCAGTTGCTTGTTTTCGAGTCGGAGTAAACTAAGTACATCTCGGAAAGATCTTCTTCGCGCGTGGGAGGCCACATGCTTTCCAAATGCGCCAATCCGCAATGCCGCGCTGCTTTTCTTTATCTCCATCAGGGCAAGCTCTTCCGCATAGAAACCGAGGCTGGCTCCCACCAGGATCCGGCAGCAGATTCTGGCGCAAGAAAACCCGTCCGGCGGCTCGAATACTTTTGGCTCTGTGATGATTGTGCTTCGCAAATGACGCTCGCCCGCAAGAATGGCGAAATCGTGACCGTGCCGCGCGAACAGATGCGAGCTGCAGCTACTGGTTCCTGAGTTCATCGAACCTTTTGGGGAGAATATTTTCCGGTCAGCGCATTCCAGCGAATCTTTACCATTTCAGCAAACATGCGAATCCCATCGCGCAGCGGACTGATGCGCGTGCCTTCGCTGTGTGCCCAAGCCACCGGCACTTCGGCAATCTTGAAACCGAACTTCTTCGCCAGGTAAAGCAGTTCGGGATCGAACGGCTGCAATTGCGGCAAATAATTTCTCCGCCTCCTCGATGGGGGAAGAAAGATCGGCATCGGTGAACAGCAACACTTCTCCACGCGCATGCAGCATGCCGTTGCGCACGCTGTATCCTTTGCCACGATTGCCAGGATTCTCCAGCAACCGGAGGCGGGGATTCATTGCCGCATATTCGCGAACCACTTTAGCCGTATCATCCCGAGAGCCATCGTTTACGACGATAATGTCCGCATTCCAGCCACGCTCGCCAGCGTAGGCCAGAACTCGATCCAACGTCGCTCGGATGCGCGCGCTCTCGTTATAGGCGGGGATGATGATGCTGTACGTGCAGTCGTTGGTCGGGCTTCGTTGGTCGTTGGCCAAGGTTGCAGCCGAGCTTTGTTCTCGGCAGCTCCTAGAATAGGGCACGCGAGCAAAAAAGCGGAGTGGAAACGAGGGGGTAAGCCGACCAGGGACTTACGACAGAAGCAGAGATTTAATCTGCCTTAGGCTCTGAGAACTGAGAACTGACAACCCAGAACTGAATTAGAAAAGGCCAAGGATTTCTCGTGTCCCAAGCATGAGGCGACTAGTGGAGAGTTTCCGGATTCGGTATCACACTCTTACTAGCTGAGATCGACTGCCGAGGGCCGCTTAAGCCACCTGCCGCTGTTTCTCCAGCATCGCGAAGAACTCCGCCACCAAGCGCTCGTCCCAAAGCCCCGAGCGGGCCTCTTCACGCATGGTGATGGCGGATTGCTCGTGGCTTAGGACCGGCTTATACGGCCGAGCCGTTCGCAGCGCATCGTAGACATCTACCACTTGCAGGATTCGTGCCAGCAAAGGAATTTCGCCTTTGCGCAGTCTGTCCGGGTAGCCGCTGCCGTCGGAGTGTTCGTGATGGTTACGGATAATGGGCAGCACGAGTCGCAGCGATTTCAATGGCCGGCAAATGTTCTCACCAGTCACCGGATGCTGCTTCATCACGACCCATTCTTCGGGAGTTAGATTCGAACCCTTCTTGAGAATCTCATCCGGAACGGCAATCTTGCCGAGATCATGCAAATAACCGCCGCGGCGCAGCGCCACAATCGATTCATCATCCAAGCCAAGGTGCCGGCCGAGGGCGCTCGCATTCTGCGCCAGGCGCTCGCAATGTCCCTCAGTGTAAGGATCGCGGCTCTCCACGCTCAGGCCGAGCGTGCACAACACTGATTCCGCTGTTTCCAGCTCATCAGTGAAGTCTTTCAGCTTCAGCAACGACTTGACGCGCGCAAACAGTTCCTCCGCGTAGATCGGCTTATTCAGGAAATCATCCGCCCCACATTCAATCCCTTTCAGCCGGTCTTCCCGGTCAGTCAACCCAGTGATTAGCACGAAGGGAATCAGCCGGGTCGCCGGGTTGTCCTTAAGTTCCCGGCATAATTCGTAACCCGACTTGCCCGGCATAATGACATCTGACAGGATCAGATCGGGTGTCTGGCGATGCACTTCGGCTTCCGCCTGCACGGCATCCGGTACAGCTACAACATCGTAGCCACGCGTTGCCAGCAGTTCCTGCATCAACAACATGATGTCGGGATTGTCATCGATTACCAGGATCCGCGGCACGTGCCGGCGTGCACCAACTTCACTTATCTCTCGGTAAGGCTGAGTGCGCGAAAGAACGGTTGTCCGGAACCTCTGGGGGGAATCCATGAAGCTAGTCGCCCGTTTCTTTATTGTAGCCAACTGTAATTATTCGTAAAGGATACAAAAGTTGTCTTTTCCACAACACTGCACAGGCCTGAAACGCGGCCGAAGGAACGCTCGAAGCCAATGTTTGCGCCGAGGTTCTACGGCTGACTGCTGATAGCCGAAAGCGGTGTTTGCTAGACTCATCCCATGCTGGCCGCTTATGCGGTGCGAGTGGAGAATTCACGCGGACGCCGCCATCCCGAGCCTCAGCATCCATACCGCAATGATTTTCAGCGCGACCGCGACCGCGTCATCCACTCGCGCTCCTTTCGCCGGCTCGAAGCCAAGACCCAGGTTTTCACCCGCCGCTATTCAGACCATTTCCGCAATCGCCTGACCCATACCATTGAAGTCGCGCAGATCGCGCGAACCGTTGCTGCCCAGCTCGGACTCAATGTTGACCTGGTTGAAGCCCTCGCGCTAGTACACGATGTTGGACACCCTCCCTTTGGCCACGCCGGCGAGAAAGCCCTCGACGCCGCCATGCGCCGCCACGGTTCCTTCTTCGATCACAACCTGCATGCCTTGCGAATCGTTGAAGACTTCGAGCTGCGCTATGCCGCGTTTCGCGGTCTCAATCTGACCTTTGAAGTTCGGGAAGGGATCATCAAGCACTCCCACGATTACACCGCAGATAACTATCCAGAATTGTCTGAGTATCTGCTTGACCAGCGGCCGCCGCTTGAAGCTCAGCTTATCGATTTAGCCGACGAAATTGCCTACAGCACCGCCGACCTGGACGATGGCTACGAAGCCCGCCTGCTCACGCTGGAGCAGATTCGCGAGGGAGTTCCCGTCTTCGAGCTTTTTTTTCGCGAAGTGGAGCAGATTTATCCGAACGCGATCGATAAACTAAAGTTCAACGAAGCCTTGAAGCGCATGCTCAATCGCTTGGTAGGTGATCTGATCTGCAACACGCAGGAGCAGATCAGGACAGCAGGGATTCGCGATCTGAAAGATGTTCGCGCCTATCCCGACAGGCTGGCGAGACTGAGTCGCGAGGTGGAAGAAGAAAGGCTCGCGGCGAAGCAGTTCCTCTACTCGAATTTATATTTCAGCGCTACCCTCGATCCGGAAAAGAACGACGCTGAGCGGGTGATCACAGAGCTGTTTGAATTCTGGATGAAGAAGCCGGAGACGCTGCCATCAAGCTACCGGAATAAAGCGAAACAGGAGCCGTTGCCTAGAGTTATTTGTGATTACACTGCAGGCATGACCGATAACTACATCTACGAGCAGTATGAAAAGTTTTGCAAGTAGTGCCGGCCTGCCAGCGGCCGTCGCGGGAGCACCCCACCCACGCACGCCCAGCGGGCAAGCTGCCGGTGCTATTTTCCGTAAGTAACCCGATACACCACCCCCGCCGAATCATCGCTAACATACATTGCGCCTTCCGGCCCGACAGCCAGCCCTACCGGTCGCCCCATCCACACGCCTTTGCGCGTCTCGGGTTCCAGGAGCCGTGAAAAGCTATGAATATGTTGTTGCGATACTCGGCCGGAAACATGTTTGCCGTGTAGAAGAGCAGATTCAGCGGCGCCGAGTGCGCCTGCATCATGAGCTTGGGGGCGACGGTCTTCGAGCAGTCGTATGTCTTACTCTGCGAAGTGTCGCGCACGCGATCGCCATAGCAATATGGCCAGCCGAAGTTGCCTCCGTTCGTGCCTAGATCATTCACTTCCTCTGGCGGAAGATTGTCCCCCAGCCAGTCGCGCCCATTGTCCACAGCCCAAATCGTGTCTGTCTTAGGATTTACTGCCAGACCTACCGAATTGCGTAGTCCAGAGGCGAAGAGGCGCGGCTGACCGCTTCCGTCTTCGTTGTATTCCGTTACCGCTGCGCGTCGCGCGTCATCTTCCTTGCAAACGTTGCAGCTCGATCCCGCGGCCACGTACATCTTTCCGTTCCAAAAAATGATCGTCCGCGTGGAATGCCCGCCCCCACTCCCTGGCAGGTCGGCAAGCTTCTGGCCATTCGAGGCTTTCAATTGTGCTTCGTCCCAGTCGTAACGCCGCACTGCATTAATCTCTGCCACGTAAAGCTTGCTATTGTGAAACGCGAGGCCATGCGGCGCATTCAAATCGTCGAGCACCGTCACCGTGCGCTCCGCCTTTCCGGTATGTTTGGGATCAGGAAAAGCGAGCACCTTGCCGTCGCTCATGTCTGTAACCAGCAGCACGCCGCCGGGACTGAACGCCAGCATCCGCGCATGAGGAGCTGTCGCGAACACCGCAATGTGAAAACCCTCCGGCAACTTCAGCCGTGAGAGATCAAGTTGTTCCGTGTGTCCGCAGGAAACAAAAAGGGGCAACATGACCGCGCAGACGCAGGCTTGTAGCGTAATTCTTCGCGTTTCTGCCCCGTTGATCTTCCTGGCCATGTTCACCAATGCTCCAACGAACACTGCGCGAAATCATAGCTTATAATTACCCGTAATTGGGGCGCTGATTCTGCACCGGCGCGCCCTGCACTATTTGCGCCCGATGCTGTCAAGGGTGCCTCCGTCCAGCATCGATGAGCAGTGGAAGGCAGCATAGTTCCATCCGACCGATGGCAGGGCCTCACCTGCCCTGCCCCCGTGAGGTGCCATGCCCGCGAAGAAGACAAAAAGGTGGGTCGCAGAGGTAAAGACTGACTCCACGCATCCTCCCGAAGGTCTCTTCACCAAGAGCGCTGCCACAATTGCGCGAACGTTGGCGTCGAAGAAGGTTTCACCGAAAGGTCCGGCTTCAGGAATGCGGATGCTGACTTACTTCATCAATCGCGGTGGGCGCAGTCTCGGCGCCTCCCGCCGCGCCGAACTTGAAAAAGCCAAGGCTCTGCTTTCAAGGCGAATCCGGCCTCAAAAAACGCGAAAGCGTGCTGCATGAGGTCCTACAAATCCCGCCCGTCAGAGCGTGGCACGGCAGCGCTTCGAGTCATGTTTAACGCCTTGGAAATAACACAGGCTTTACACGCTGAGGTGCGCCGTTGGACCGCGTAAACGTTTCCGTCGCTTGCCTACTGGCTTGGACCATGATTCTTTCGACGACATCCCTTGCCCAGCAAGCAGCCGCTGCCGGAGAGCCGCTCGCCATCCATACTGTTTCACTGCCGAAAGCACTGCTGCGGCAGCAGTATCGGTTCGAACTTCCGGCGGAAGGTGGAATCAGCCCCCTTCACTGGGAGGTCACCGGTGGCTCGATGCCTGATGGACTCGCGCTCGGTCCGGATGGCGTTCTCAGCGGTGTTCCGATCGAGACCGGCGACTTTCGATTCACGGTGACGGTCACCGACAGCGGCAAGCCGGCTCACGAGAAAAGCCAGGAGCTAACGTTGCTGGTGGTTGCTCCTCTGCTCCTGCAGTGGGGCCGACTTCCGAAAATCAATGGCCAAAGGCTGGAGTGCGCCCTTAGGCTGGCGAATCAAACCGGGCAGGACTTTGATCTGACTGTTATCGCTCTGGCAGTGAACGAGATTGGCCGGGCCACGGCGGTGGGATATCAGCATTTTACGTTGAGAGGCGACACAGAGGATGTGGAGATCCCATTCAGCGAAAACCTTCCGCCCGGAACGTATGAGTTGAATGTGGACGCGGTGGCGGAGGTTCCGGAAAGCAACACTATCTACCGCGCCCGCTTAGTGACGCGAGAGAAACTCGTAGTACCGCCGATCCCGTAATCTGAAAGCTGATGACCGATAACCAGCGTCTAAGAAGCGTCGCCCCCGGTGAATGACCGCTCACTGGCAGGGGAGGGCGAGCTGAATCGCTCAGGACGTGGGCAGACGCGCTAACATTAAGAGTCCAGAGGTGGTGTTAAGCTCATTCGTCTCGGCCAGTAGCTCGCTTTAGACCCTCGCCGACCTGCTCTCGGTGCTTTTCCTTACGGAACCGCTCCGCGCGATCTTTACTCGGGCTCCGGGCTCACAGCCAACCGGATAAACCAGCTTAACGCCTCTGGACTCTATCCTGCCTTTGACGTTTCTTCCTGTTCGCCTCGACCAGCATTTTGCTATAGACCCTTGCTAGACCCTCCGTCAGTCACTTTGCAGTGTAGAAGGTGATTTGGCTCGAGCCCCGGGGCATGTGAACCGGATTTAGTGCAAATAAAGCGCAACACTACGAGTCCAAACCGCATCCAGCGCGGTCTTCCGTATAGTTCTTGAATGCAACGATTGAGAAGTTACTCGGAACTGTAATCACCGAGACTGTGAAAATCTCAGCAGAAAACGCGCTGGGAGCCGGATCTCGAAAGCGTTGCGAGTTCACACTTCCGAACTCTCAGGTAGAAAGACGAACGCAAACCTTCGTGCCCACATGTTTTCGATGTCGAAATCTTGCCGGTTTTTCTGCGCGTCAGGTACAATTACCGCCTTTCCGAAGAAGGGCGCGCGGAGTTTAACGAAGAACTGACAACTGGTAGCTGAGAACTGAGTTCCTGACGAATGACGTAACTGTTCATCAAAACTTAATGTTTTTTACAAAATGATCACTCCAAAGCTGTTTCTCTAGCCACACTGACCAAATACCATGCAGCACGACGATTTTTCGCTCGCCGACTCCGCCGCAACCTTCCTGTTATCGAAAACTCCTCTCCGGCCAAAGATCGGGCTAGTCCTGGGCTCAGGGCTGGGCGAATTCGCCGACGAACTCTCCGACGCCACGCGAATACCCTACGAGCAAATCCCGTCTTTCCCGCGTTCAACCGCGATTGGCCACGCCGGCCAAATGGTGATTGGGAAAGCCGACGGCATCCCGCTGGCAGCCATGCAGGGACGGGTGCATCTGTACGAAGGTTACTCTCCCCAAAAAGTCGCTTTTCCTATGCGCGTCTTCGGCCGCATGGGTGTCCGCGCGGTCATCCTCACCAATGCAGCTGGAGGCATCAATCTCGAGTACAAGCAAGGAGCTCTCGTAGTTGTCTCGGATCACATCAATCTACAAGGCCAGAATCCCCTTGTCGGACCGAACGATGACCGCTTTGGCCCGCGCTTTCCTGATATGACGCATGTCTACTGCAGAGAATACCGGGCTGCAGTTCTGGCTGCAGGCCGGGCGCTCGGCAAGACGGTTCAGGAAGGCGTCTATGCAGCACTTCTCGGCCCTAGCTATGAAACCCCTGCTGAGATTCGTTATCTCCGCACTATCGGC